>Ga0116154_10000395_pt1 | contig 53581 bp, 57 predicted proteins | sample AD_UKC030_MetaG_FD_89898 | JGI IMG/M metagenome (GOLD analysis project Ga0116154, IMG submission 89898) | Active sludge microbial communities of municipal wastewater-treating anaerobic digesters from USA - AD_UKC030_MetaG | ecosystem: Engineered > Bioreactor > Anaerobic > Digestate | place: USA... | reverse complement strand
CTGTCTCACGACGTTCTGAACCCAGCTCGCGTACCGCTTTAATTGGCGAACAGCCAAACCCTTGGGACCTTCTTCAGCCCCAGGATGCGATGAGCCGACATCGAGGTGCCAAACCGCGCCGTCTATGTGGACTATCGGGCGCGATCAGCCTGTTATCCCCGGAGTAGCTTTTATCCGTTGATCTTCCACCTTCCTATATAGGATGGTCGGTTCACTAACTTCCACTTTCGTGACTGCTCGGATCGTTGTCCTCGCAGTAAAGCCAGCTTGTGCGTTTGCGCGTCCAGCTCGATTTCCATCCGAGCTAAGCTGACCTTTGTAAACGCCTCCGTTACATTTTAGGAGGCAACCGCCCCAGTTAAACTACCCATCAGACACTGTCTTCTCTCCCTGATTCAAGGGAGAAAATTAGATATAAAGTAACCTAAGGGTGGTGTCTCATTGGCGCCTTGCGGCTCCCACCTACGCTGAACATAAATAACCTTATACCAATATCAAATTGTAGTAAAGCTTCACGGGGTCTTTTCGTCTAGTTGCGGGTAGGAGGCATCTTCACCTCCCTTGCAATTTCACCGAGTCCCTCGTTGAGACAGTCGCACCATCGTTATGCCATTCGTGCAGGTCGGAACTCACCCGACAAGGAATTTCGCTACCTTAGGACGGTTATAGTTACCGCCGGCGTTCATCAGCGCTTCGGTTCAATGCTTTGACTTGCGTCTAACATCTCCCCTTAACGTTCTGACACTGGCCAGGCATCACCCCCTATACTTCAGCTTACGCTTTTGCAGGGAGCTGTGTTTTTGGTAAACAGTCGCAGTGCGTCTTTTGTTGAAACCACATAAATGTGGCGGGCCTTATCCCGAAGTTACGGCCGCTGTATTGCAGAGTTCCTTAACGAAGGTTCTCTCGTTCGCCTTAGTCTACTCGACTCACCCACCTGTGTCGGTTTACGGTACGATTTTATATAACTTAACGATTTTCGCCTTTTCTAGGCACTCCTTCATCCTGAATTGATTCCACCCGAAGGTTTCATCTCTTTCTTGCGAAACGTGCATATTCAAAACACGCTCAAAAATCCAAAATGCGCAGCTAAACCAAATTATATAAAGTGCAGGAATATTGACCTGCTCATCCATCGACTACGCCTTTCGGCCTCGCCTTAGGATCGACTAACCCAGGGACGATTCTCGTTGCCCTGGAAACCTTGGGTTTGCGGCGGGCATGATTCCCACATGCCTTTTTGCTACTTATGCCTGCATTCTCACTTCTCAACACTCCACCCTGACTCACGTCTTGAGCTTCTGTGCGTTGAGAACGCTCCTCTACCGATCTATCTTGCGATAAATCCCATAGCTTCGGCACCATGTTTGAGCCCCGGTACATTTTCGGCGCTAAAACTCTTGACCAGTGAGCTGTTACGCTTTCTTTAAATGATGGCTGCTTCTAAGCCAACATCCTGGTTGTTTAAGAATTAGAACCACCTTTTACACTTAACATGGATTTAGGGGCCTTAGCTAATGATCATGGGCTGTTTCCCTTTTGACGATGGCGCTTAGCCGTCACCGTCTGACTCCTGAGTTTTTAACTTTTGGCATTCGGAGTTTGATTGAGAACGGTATCCCGAAGGACCCAATTCTTATCCAGTGCTCTACCACCAAAAGGAACACTCAAGGCTAGCCCTAGAGCTATTTCGAGGAGAACCAGCTATCACCGAGTTCGATTAGAATTTCTCTCCTATCCACAACTCATCTCCGCGTGTTGTACAGCGCGTGAGTTCGGACCTCCCCCTGTATTTCTACAGGGTTCATCCTGGCCATGGATAGCTCACCCGGTTTCGGGTCGTGTATATGCCACTTATTCGCCCGTTAAGACTCGCTTTCGCTATGCCTTCGCCCCAGAAGGGCTTAAGCTCGCGACACACACACACTCGCAGGCTCATTCTTCAATAGGAATACCATCACCGCTTGCGCGGCTCTGGCTCTTTGTAAGCATAAGGTTTCAGATACTATTTCATCGCCCTCCCGGGCTGCTTTTCACCTTTCCCTCGTGGTACTTGTCCACTATCGATCACTAAAAGTATTTAGTCTTAGACCATAGTCGGCCCAAATTCAGGCGGAATTTCACGAGTTCCGTCCTACTCAAGAACACTGACAACAACCGTTTAAAACTTTTCACATACGGGACTATTACCCTCTGTGGTTAAACTTTCCAGTTTATTTTGTTAAGCATTAAACGACTGCTCGATATAACAGGTAATCGACATCAATGTCTTATTACCCCGTATAAACAACGGCCTGGCCTTTAATCTATAAATCATAGTAAATCTTGCGATCAACCAATTTCTATAGAAACATTTATACGGTTTAGACTTTTCCCTTTTCGCTCGCCACTACTAAGGGAATCTCTTGAGATTTCTTGTCCTCTGGTTACTGAGATGTTTCACTTCACCAGGTTTGCTTTGTACACCTATGTATTCAGTGCACAGTGTCCCGCAAGCGGGACAGGTTTCCCCATTCGGAGATCTCCGGGTCAAAGGTTGTTTGGGACCTCACCGAAGCTTATCGCACCCTACAACGTCCTTCATAGCCTTTTAGTGTCAAGGCATCCACCATATGCTCTTATTTGAAATTGCGCACGACAAAAACGTTAAAAAGTTCTTTGTCGTGCCCCAAAATATTCTTTTAAATTGTCAATTTACAATCCGTAATCTTACCAGATGTTTCCAACCGAAAACTTCGGTTAAAATCATCTGCCAATATTTTTTAAAAAAAATAACCGCCTTTCAAAGCGGCCATAAAATTCAGGGTGATTCCCCATTAAACCGCTTGGATTCTAAGTAAGATAAATTGTTTTTTCGTAAACATTTTTTTAAGCTTTTAAGCTTCTTACCCAGAGGTCCAATTTGGCTAAAAGCCGGTATTAATGTGGACGTGGTTTATAGTTTTTATTGCAAAGCAAATAATAGCAAATAATTTTAAAGGTGTCAAGAGCAACTTTGTGGATAGTTATCCACAAGAAAATAATTCTGATTTTCTTTTAATTTAAGCTTATTTTGATAGTATAACCAACAGTGCGCCAAAATCATCCACAACCTCTTCTACCAGTTTATTTTTTAATAAATAATTTTTAATTTTTTCTTTGAGAACTCCTTTTCCTCCGCCGGTAATAATTTTGACAGCTTGTTCACCGTTTAAAAAATTTTGATAAAGAAATTGATCAACTTTTTCTTCTGTTTCGTTTATATTTTCTCCATGCAAATCAAGCTCCGGAATTTTTGCTCCAAGCTCAAAAGATAATTTTAAAAATTTATTTTTATCAGACATAGTTTTTAAAAAAATCGGTCCGCACTGAGCGGACCGTAGAAACGGAGGTGATTCACTTTTGACGCGTTTGACTCGCAGCCAACATAACGCGTTCATATAAATCCATGCTTACACCCGGTCCGACAGCATAGCTATGTATCGAATTACCATGAACGTCACGAACCGAATAATCAACAAGTCTTTTTTCAACCAGATCAATGATAATCTCGGGATTACGACCTCGCATCGCGAGCATTAACGGACTGCGATTTTCTTCATCACAACATTTGAAATTCGCCTTGTTTACCAAGATCTTGTAAAAATCAGCATCACCGACATCACAAGCGACAAGCAGTGCATTGTCGATGTCCTTTTGAGACAACAACCCGAGAATCTTCTCCAGCTTGTCTTTTTCTTTGTTGATCATGAGCTCACGAAGAAGTTCCCTTGATACTGTGGCGCCTTTGGCAAGTAAACTGTTGATAAGCTCAACTTTACCATGTTTGACCGCAAAATCCAGACAAGTTTTACCCTGGCTGTTTTTGACTTGAATGTCAGCACCGTGATTGATGAGATATTGTGCAGAAAATACATCTCCATCACGACAAGCCTTAAGCAGCAGAGTATCTCCGTCAGGGTATTTGTCATTAAGTGACAATCGCCCTTCCTGAACAGCTTCGGTAACTTCCTCGGTACGACCTTTGTTGATCATTCGTTTTACCTGAAAAAGAAGCACGAGCTTTGAAATTTTTTTAAACATGATTGTCCTCCGTATAAATAAAAAGAACAGTAGTGGGGATGGAGACCCGCCCGCCTCGGCTACGCCGAAGGCGTGTCGGGCGGGGACTCGAGCTCCGAAACAAGTGGGGATGGAGAGACTCGAACTCTCACGGATTGCTCCACGTGCTCCTAAGGCACGCGTGTATACCAATTTCACCACATCCCCTAAAAAATTAATCGCCATTATTCTAACATATATTAATAAAAAAGAAAAGGGCCGCGCATACGCGCAGCCCCAAAAAAAGAACGAGAATATATTACCCATAAAATCCTATGGTCTGCCACCAGTGTGGCGGATATGTAGCGTGAGGCTTCTTTTGCTGGTCTTCTTCAGTGCTTGAAACAGCAAATTTTTCGTCAACCTCATGGTTGACAAAAAACTGAAACCTTGCGTCTCCTCCGCCGCAATAAGTGTTGACGACCACTGCATATTTATCACCGATACACTCAGCAGTGGCATGACCATAGTAATCAAAGCCTGGTTTTAAACCAGGGAGTGTCAGTTCAAAGCCGATCAATACATTAAAGGGTTGATCCCAGACAAGAACGATGTTCCTCATACCCCTCTTGACTCCGGCCAATTCCGCTCCGGGCCAGTAGTACTCTATCAAACAACGAGAACTAATAATAAAGCTCCTCATAAAGGAGAACTTTTTTACCAGTTCGCTGGCCAGAAAAACAGCCGTTGCCAAAAATATAACTACCAAAACAACCAGGACAACAATCAACACTTTCATAATAGCCTCCGCCATACAAATTAATAAACTGTCAAAGAACAAAGCATTATAGCACATTTTAGCCTTTTTGTCAACCCTGTCAAGAAAAGAATTTTAATAAAAAAGAACTCCGAAAATGGAGTTCTTTTTTTGTTTTATTAATTATCTTCCTCTGTGTCCACCTCTATTACCGCCTCGTCCGCCAAATCCACCTCTTCCTCCATTGTCGCTTCTTGGAGGTCTTTCATATTCCACATATCCTTCCGGTTTCGGAAGTAACGCGCGCATACTCAAATTTACACGTCCGAGATTATCAATTTCTTTTACAAGTACTTTTACTTTATCGCCAATCTTCAAAACATCACTTGGTTTATTGGTTCTGCTCCAAGCAATTTCGCTCACATGAACCAATCCGTCTTGTCCCGGCAATACATTTATGAAAGCGCCAAAATCTTCCAAACGAACAACTTCACCATCATAAACTTCCCCGGCAGTAATTTCATGGGTCAATGCATTTACCCAATCTACCGCTTTTTTCATACCAACAGCATCTGATGATGTGATTATTACACGACCATCTTGCTCAATATCTATCTGAGCGCCAGTTTCATCTATGATTTTATTAATCATTTTTCCTCCCGGACCGATAACATCACGAATTTTATCCGGATTGATATTTATAGTAACTATTCGTGGAGCAAAAGGAGATAAATCTTGTCTTGGTTGGGAAATTGTTTTTTCCATAAAAGACAAAATCTTTTCACGAGCTTCAAATGATTGTTTAAAAGTTTGTTTTATCAATTCCCAATTTAAACCCACGGTTTTCGTATCCATCTGAATAGCGGTAATCCCGTCGCGAGTTCCGGTAATTTTGAAATCCATACCTCCCGGACCGTCTTCAATATCTTGCAAATCAGTGATAACTTTCCATGCGTCACCAACAGATGCCAAACCCATAGCAATACCGGCTACCGGTTTTTTGATAGGTACTCCGGCATCCATAAGAGCCAAAGTCGAGCCACAAGTGGAAGCCATGGAAGAACTACCGTTACTACCCATAACTTCAGAAACTACACGAATAGTATATGGAAAATCTTTTTCTTCCGGCAATACTGGAACAAGGGCTTTTTCAGCCAAAGCGCCATGACCGATAGCGCGATTACCCGGTCCGCGAAGAGGGCCTGCTTCTCCATAACTGGCCGGAGTATCGTTATAATGATGCATATAACGTTTGGTTCCTCCTTCTTCCATAGTATCCAAAGTTTGTTTATCTCCGGGAGCCCCCAAAGTAACAACTGACAACACTTGAGTATCACCACGCATGAACATACCTGTGCCGTGAGTTCGCGGCAATAAATTGACATCACTGAAAAGAGGTCTTATTTCATCTATTTTACGACCGTCCAAACGTTGTCCTTTTTCCAAAATTCTTTCACTGATAACTTCTTCAACATAAATTTTTACTCTGGCCAAAACTACGGTTTGAATTTCTTCTTCCACTCCTTGCATTTCCAACATTTCTTTTATCGCCTCGCTGAATTTATCAACCATTGCCACCCTTTCGGCACGGCCTTTTTTCGGCGCATCGAAAATCCAATCTTCCGAATGGCTTTTTACAAAAGCTCTAACCTGTTCTTCAACTTCACGTAATTTTTTTTCAGAATCAGACAAATTGGAATTCAAATCTATTTTTTGTTTTCCAACTTCGCTTACTATTTTATTTATAAACTCAATAACCGGTTTCAAATTCCCCGCGCCAAATTGCATAGCTGCAATCATTTCTTCTTCGGGAATTTCTTTGGCTTCGGCTTCTACCATGATTATTTTTTCCGGAGTTCCGGCAACCACCAAATCAAGATCTCCTTTGGATCTTTCTTCTAAACTCGGATTTAAAATAAATTTTCCGTCAATTTTTCCGATACGAGCTCCGGCAATCGGACCTGTCCACGGAACATCGGAAATCGCAAGAACTGTAGCAGCCGCAATCATAGCCGGAATTTGGGAATCGTTCTGTCCATCAAAAGAAAGAGCGGTCAAAACAACTTGCACGTCGTTTCGCATATTTTGATTAAAAAGAGGACGAATCGCTCTATCCACCAATCTGCCGGATAATATAGCCTCTTCACTAGCTTTACCTTCTCTTTTGATAAACCGACTGCCTTTAATTTTTCCCGCAGCATACATCTTTTCCTCAAAATTTACCATCAACGGAAAAAAATCTATTCCTTCGCGAGTGTTTTTACTCATCACGACTGTTGCCAAAAGTACCGTATCGCCATAGCGTACAGTACAAGATCCGTTAGTAAGAAAGGCGTATCTGCCGGTTTCAACCGTCAAAGTACGACCGCCCCACTGCATGGACCACTGTTTTATGTCTAACATAACAAAAATGTTATGGGATGATTTGGAAGCTTTGAAGACCTCTTTTGATGAAGTCTCTTTTGTCTCCAAACCAAGCCCGTTAATAAATTTTAAATAAAACTACAAGCTTTTTTTGTAAACGCTTCTGATCAAAAATCTACCTTTATCTTCACTCAAATCAATAAAATCATCCGATTCTTCTTTTAAACGAGAGGAAGCCGTTTCACCAAAAGCCACTACTTCTACTTGTTTGCCTTGATTTTGCAAATATTCCACCAACGGTAAATAATCACCGTCTCCAGAAACTATTATTATCGTATCCAAACTCGGTGACAAACGAATAGCATCTACTGTAATACCAACATCCCAATCACCCTTTTTTTCTCCGCCGTAAAAAGTTTGCAAAGGTTTTTCATGTGTTTCAATACCCAAATTATAAAGCGCTTCAAAAAAAGGCTGTTCTTCTCCGGATTCTGTGGAAATAACATAAGCAATAGCGCGAATAAGTTTTCTTCCAGCTACTGCTTCTCGTACAATTTGTCCGAAATTAACCTTGGCGCCAAATAAATTTTTGGCGCTGTAGTACATATTTTGTACATCAATAAACACCCCAACGCGTTGTTCGGGGTGTTTAAGAGGATGTGATTTTTTATTCTGAATCTTTTTCATTTTCTAAATCTTTTTCTATTTCTTCTTCCAACACTTCTTCTTCCAAATTTTCAATTTCTTTCGCATTCGGATTTTTTATTGATCTGGCCTGTTTAAGTTTTAATTTTTTGGCCAATTCGTCAAAACTTCCCGGGTTATCTTTTTTCAAATAATTGATAAGGCGTCTGCGAGCGCTAACTTTGCGGAGCAAACCGCGACGAGAAGAATGATCTTTCGGATGAGATTTTAAATGTTCGGCCAATTCCTCGATTTCATGAGTTAGGATGGCAATTTGCACTTCCGAACTTCCGGTATCACCGGTATGAGTAGCAAATTTTTTGATAATTTGCTGTTTCTTTTTATTATCCAACATACAAATAATTATTTAAACCGCGATCTGGGGTATGGGACCCGAACGGGTTAAGTTAGTTATAATACAAAGATAATAGCAAAAATAATGGAATTTGTCAAGAAATACCCCCTCTCAATCTCAACTTCCTTTAGGGACATTTGGCATCAAAAAGACATTCCTCGCTTTCTGCAGGATGAAAAGCCCCGCCATTAATACAGTCACTTTGATTTGCGACATTGATACAACTATCCGAATAAATACAGCAACCTGACTTTCCGCTAAAAGACCCCACTCTTGAAATAATAAAAGTTGTAATTCCGTAAGACAAAACCGTAATTATCAAACCGATTACAGCTCCTTCCATCGTTGCTTTGGCGCGTTCTATAAATTCTTCTTTACCGCGAGCAGTCAACCAACGCAGACCGGCATAAAGCGTCAAACCAAAAAATATAAAAGCTATGGCTGCGAAAGCGACATTTAATACTTTACCGATAGAAACATAAATATTATCAGAAGCAGTATCATAGCCGCTTTTCGCCGCAGTTTCGGACATGCCAAAATCTTGAGAAAAAACAAAAAACGGCAACAATAAAATACAGCAAAAAAGCAAAGAAAATAATGTGATTTTAATACTTTTTTTATTTAAAAACATATACAATTTTATTATTAAAGACAGGTTTATTGTAGCACACCTTGATTTTTTCGGCAAAATATGCTATAGTTGCAGGTGCGTTTTTGCCCCGGTAGTTCAGTGGATAGAATAAGAGCCTTCTAAGCTCCAGACCCAGGTTCGATTCCTGGCCGGGGTACTAATCGAGTTAAAAGTTTATAAAGTTATAAAGTTTATAAAGTTGTGGGAAGGGGTTGAATATTTTAAAAAATCTGTTATAATGCTTATAAATTAATTAAAATTTTAATGTAAAATTATGAATAGCGCTTATCGTGCTCGCATAAGACATTGCAAAAAGAACACCAAAAAAGGCAAAATTTTAAGAAACAAAACCAAAATTTTGCGTAAACGTGTCAGTAAAATTGCAATATAATCAATTGACTTTAGGAATACCTAAAGTCCATATGGTGTCCTTGGTATAACGGTTATTACGTCGGTTTGTGGTACCGACAAAACGGGTTCGACTCCCGTAGGACACCCTAATCAACAAAAATACTCCTATTTATAGGGGTATTTTTGTTGACAGCGTTCTTAAGGGAGTCGAACAGGGAAAGGGAGAAAACGGGAGTTTTCTCTTGATGAGGAAAGGTATTGGAAAACCCGAAGGTTTTCCAAAGAGGAGGCCAAAGGCCGACGACGTTCGACTCCCGTAGGACATCCATCAACAACAGAAGCCCCATGGAGGAGCGAACCGACTAATGTCGGTGAGCGACGTTCGACTCCCTAGGACACTTTTAAAAATTTTACATACTTTACATTTTCCCCTCTTTCACACTATACTTACTTTATGCTTAAGCCTATTCAAAAAATTCTATTCATCTCTTTTTCCGCCGGCGCCGGACACAAACGCGCAGCTGAAGCGCTTTTTTTGTCCTGTAAACAAAAATATCCGCAAATTCAAACCGAACACATAGATCTTCTGGATTATTCTAACTGTTTTTTCAAAAAAATTACCGCCTCTTTATATCATTTTTCAGTAAAATATTTTCCCGCTATTTACGGCCTGGCTTACAAAGCCACAAATCATTATTTTTTTGCCGACTTGCTTAATAAACTTTCCGGTATACTTCGCTTAAATAATCTTAAGCTACACTCTTTTGTAAAAAATTATTCTCCGGACTTGATAATCTCCACTCATTTTATCGTTCCCGCGGTTGTCAAAGATATAGTCAAATCAATCCCTATCGATATGGTTATTACTGATTACGGTTTACATGGAGTATGGCTAGCTCCCAATGTAAGAAATTTTTATGTAGCACATGAAAAGATAGCTCACGAATTACAAGAAAAAAAAATCCAAGCAATAGCTACTGGCTTACCCGTACATCCAAACTTTTTTTCGGAAAAAAACATAGAAATTTTAAAAACAAAGTTTGATCTTCGCCCGAAAGAAAAAACTATTTTGATAATGTCCGGCGGGTTCGGATTGAAAGATCAAACCCGGTTGATTAAAAAAATAACATCTTCTTTCTCTAAAATAAATTTATTGGTTATTTCCGGAAAAGACAATGATAAGCTTTATCAAAAATACAAAAACATTCAAACTCCTCCGGGTGTTAATTATCAAGTAATAAAATTTACCGATGATATAGATGAACTGATACGTATTTGCGATATAGTAATTACCAAACCGGGAGGGATAACCCTGGCCGAATGCGCTTATTTGAATAAAAAAATAATTTTAACCGAACCGATTCCCGGACAAGAAGAAACCAATGAAAAATATTTTACCCAAAACAAGTTGGCTGTAAAATTACAAGAAAAAAATATTACGGGGCAAATTCGCCAGTTGTTGGAACTGCCGGAAAATAAAAAATCACCAACCTTGTCGGCTAACGATCTCATATTAAATGAAGCGTTAAAAAATTAAAAAACAACCTTTAAAGGTTGTTTTTTAATTTTTTTATTCCCATCTTCTAAACGGCGCACCTTCCAATAATACGACTTTAAAAACAAACAATGTTATAGAATAAGACAACAAAATTATAATCAAACCTATCACAGCCGCGGTCAAAATACTTTTTGCTTTTTCTATATTACCTTCATCTCCACCCGCGGTCATCCATAGAAATCCGGCATACAGAGCCAAAAGTAAAAATACGAAACCGAGCATTCCGAGCGCATATCTGATTATCAAAAAAATTCCATCTCGCGGGTCTACCGGCTCGTCAAAACCGGCTCCTTTTTCACCGGCTGCAGCTTGTAATTGTTTATCTATCTCATTGGCAGCATCGGTGTTTTGAGCCAAACAAAAACTCGTATTTCCCAACAATAAAATTCCGAACAGAAAAGTCAAAAATATTTTTTTGAACATATTTTAAAAAATTAAAAAATTAATCCGGAACGATTCCTTTGTATTCATCACATCTGAAATCATAATCATTTTGCGCTTTAGCGCAAGTATTAGTAAACCAAGCGCCGCTAACCCCCTGACAATTTTGTTGTCCTTGATTTTCATAACAATCTCCGCAAGGCACTTCGTAAGCCGCAGCTCCGACTCCGATTTTTTTGGTACATCCTTGAACGGCGACAAAACAACAACCACTATACTGACTGGGGCCTACAGGTTGTAGTTCTCCGTACGGTTCGGGTTTTGTTGTACCGGCGACAAAATACAATATCAAAGCGGTAATACTGTAAGAAAGCATGACTATGACCAAACCGATTACGGCCGATGACAAAATAGATTTTGCTTTTTCTATATTACCTTCATCTCCACCCGCGGTCATCCATAGAAATCCGGCATACAAAGTTAACAGCAGAAAAATGATTCCGGTAAAACCCAAAACTCCGTTGATATATCTGCCTATTGTTTCAGCCAAAGATGTTTCCGTCACGCCCGAAGTAGAAATTCCTCCTTGCTTGGCGATATTTTCGGCCGTACCCAAACCGATATCCGGTTGCGCGGCAACCGAACCGGCCAAACAAAAAAATGTTATCAACGAAAAAACAAAAAATCTTTTAAACATAAGAATTAATTACCCAAAGAAGTCGGCGGAGCCGACGCTTGGCGCGTTAAATTCAAAACCATAGCGGTAATTCCGTAAGCCATAAAAATTATTATCAAGCCTATAGTAGCGGCCGTAATTATTTCTTTGGCTTTTTCTATTTTACCTTCATCTCCTCCGGCAGTTAACCATAAGAAACCGGCATAGAAAGTTAATGCAAAAAAGATAACCCCCAAAAATCCCAATACGGCTTTGATATATCCGCCAATAGTTTGAGACAAGGAGTATTCGGTAACATCGGTAGAATAACCGGATTTTTCGGCAATATTTTGCAAAGGATCTTGAGCTAAACAAAAAACTTTCGGGATAAACACCGCACCGAATAACAAACAAATTATAAAAATCTTTTTAAACATATTTTATTGAACTTTACCCAAAACAAACATTGTTATCGAATAGGCACTCAAGGTAACAGCCAAACCGACAACACACCAAAAAATAATAGTTTTGGCTTTTTCTATTTTTCCTTCATCGCCTGACGATATCAACCACAAAACACCGGCGTAAATCATAAAAATAAAGAATAAAGTATTTACCAAAAACATCGCGCCTTTGATAATATTTGATGTCGAAGCATCAAAACCGGAAAAACTAAGTTTAGTCGCAAAATCATCCATTTTTTCTTTTGAATCTTGAAATGCCGGCGAAGCGGTTTGCGCGTTAACAAAAGAATAAAATAAACCGGAAAATAAAAATGTAATAATAAAAATGATGATTGTTTTTTTCATATTTAATCATTAACACAACAAGCAAATTCCGTACTTGGATCACAACCGGCCAAAGAAGCGTTACCTGTGCTTCCACCGGCTTCCACACATTCGTTTAAACCTATTTCATTATTGGTAAAACAACTGCAAGTTTGTTTATTTGAAGCGCTACCCAATTTACTTCCCACAAAATAAGTTATGGTATAAGCGGACAAAACAATGGCCAAACCTATCACTGCGGCCGTAATTATTTCTTTGGCTTTTTCTATTTTTCCTTCATCACCGCTGGCAGTCATCCATAAAACCCCGGCATAAATCGTCAAAACCAAAAATATTGTTCCGAGCATCCCCAAAATAGATGCGATCATAGACCCTATTTTACTCTCCAAAGGAGCCTGATTTATTCCCGCTTTACCGGCTACATTAGTCAAACCAGATCCGCCCAAATCTTGAGCCGAAACCGCGGCAATACCAAAAACAAAAACCGTTGCTAAAAGAAAAATAAAAATTTTTTTCATAAATGAGTGAATAAAATAGAAATGAGTTTATAACTCTTGTGAAACAGTGATTATAAAATTTTAATTTGTTTTTTGAGCTTTGACTCTGCAACATTGGATATTAGCACCGCCCGGACAAAGATTTTTTTCATAATCTCCTTTGATATTATTATAGACACAATCGCTGTTTATATCCTGACAAGAGGCGTAACCGTAAGTTTCATCGGCTATACATTTATTTTCCACTACTGTCGGAACAGAAGATAAAATATTACCAAAAACAAAATTTGTTATCGCATAAGCCGAAACGGAAATAATCAAACCAGCAACCGCGGCAAAAATTATTTTTTTTGCTTTTTCCACTTGACTATCGTTGCCGCCGGCGGTCATCCATAAAAATCCGGAATAAACCAATAATAAGAAAAATATTATCCCTAGATAAAGTGATACTTGTCCTAAAACCAAACCTACTGCACTCGGCAAGCTGCCGGTTTTGGAAACTTCCGTTTCACTCAACCCGGATATTTTACCGGCTGTATCCAACCCTCCTTGAGCCCACACCACAGACACACTCATAATACCGGTTAAAATAATCAAAAAAAATATTTTTCGCATAGTTATTCTTTAGGGAGATGAAGTTAAACGACTAAAAATAAATTCGGAAATTCCATAAGCCAAAACCACTATCACAATACCATAAATAGCGCTTTCAATAATATCTTTAGCTTTGTCTACTTCTCCGGAATTATCTCGAGCTTTAATCCAGGTAAAACCGGCATAAATTATCAAAACCATCAAAACTATACCGACAAAACCCAAAACCAATCTTACCAACCCTTGAATAATATCCAAAGGTTCTTGATTGGAAATTCCTATAAGAGACAAAAGGCTATTATTATAAACTTTCTGCACTCCATATTTGGCGGCTTTTTGATCCGCTGTTTCATCGGCAAAACAAACCGATAACGGCAAAATCAAAATCGAAAAAAGAATCGCGCCAAAAATAAATTTTTTAAAAAAAGATTTCATATTGTTTTCTAACGACAATAATTTATCGCCAAAAAACAATTTTTCAAAGGGGGTTGCGCGCGCGAACCCCCTTTGAAAAAAATGTTATTACATAGTAGGATCGGTAGTTGCTGTAACCAATGAATTGATAACGAAATTGGCCAAAGCATAGGCGGACAAAATGATCGCCAAGCCGATAATACCGGAAAAAATCCATTTTTTACCGGTTTCCACACGTCCTTCATCTCCACCGGCTGTCATCCAATAGAAACCGCCGATAAGAATTATAACCACGGCTACGATACCAAGAAGACCCATCATCACTCTGATAATGGAAGCTACTGTGGTACGAACATCTTGGGTACCCAAACCGATTTTAGCGCCATAAGAAATACCTAAATCGTCGGCTTGAATAGGTGTTTGAGCGGAAGAGGTGTTAGCCCAAAAAACCAAACCTCCAAGCATCATTGAAAAAATCACCATTGTCGAAACTAATTTTTGCATATTCTCACCCCCTTTCCGTTGTTAATTTCTTTTTTAAACATAACTTTATTTTACTCCGCTTTATTCTTTATCGCAACTTTATTTATTAAAATACTTGAAAAATAGTAGCGGTTATCAAATAACTGGAAAAAACAAAAATCAATCCTATCGCCGCCCAAATCATCGTTTGAGTACCGCTTTTTATCTTATCTTCATTACCCGCGGCCGTGAGCCATTGAAAACCTCCGTAAACCATCATTACCAAAGCCACACCGCCAATAATTCCGAGAACCGCTTTGATAACATAACCTATGATTTCAGCCGGACTATCCAAATTAATTTTCAAAGGATTAGTTAATTTAATAGTATTTTCATTGGCGGCCAAAACGGCGGTTGAAAACAAAAACGATAAAGCAAATATCAATAAAAATATTTTTTTCATAAGTTCTATTAACCAAAAATATTAATAACAAAACGAACAAAACCGTAACTAGCTCCGATAGCCACTGCACCAAACGCAGTCCAAACCAAAATAGTTCGCGCTTTTTCTATTTTACTATCATTACCGGCGGCGGTCATCCATAAAAATCCAGCATAAACCATCAAAGCCAGAGCTATAGTTCCCATAAACATTACCATAGCATTGATTCCTCTACTCATCAGATCGGAAACCCCTTGCACGTTTGAAGGATTAAGTTTTGCCGCAGCTTCCTCTTTTAAAGAGGAAGTCGTATAAGATTGAGCACAGACTTTCTGAATCGGTAACAGAATAAAAGAAAATAAAACTAAAAATATTTTTTTCATATTAGTTGTTTTTTGGTGTAGTAGTAGGCGTTTGTTCCAATTTGTATTCATCTTGCAATTGTAAAGAGTCTCCCAAAAATTTAACAATGGCCACTCCCGAATAAGCTATTACTATACCTATAACAGCGGCAATCATCGCATCTTTAGCTTCTTTTATTTTACCCGAATCACCTCCGGAAATTATCATTTTGAATCCTCCGTAAACAAACACGAGTAATGCCAAAGCTCCGATAAAAGTAAACATATAAGCTCCTATATTTATCGCCAATTCGATAAATATACCGACATCGTCGCAAGCTTTATTTTCTCCAGGAGTTTTAGCCCCGCTCATCTGTTCTTGAATACATTTCGGATAAATTTTTGTCCAATTACTCTGCGCTTGCACCCAACTCAAAGGAACAAAAAGTCCGATCATTAAAATTCCAACGATAATATTATTTTTAATTTTTTGCATATTTATCAATATGTTTGCGAAATTTTTGTTGTCGCTCGATTAATAGCGTTTTCTTGCCACTTTTGCGCATCTTGTTCTCTGTCGGAAACCGGAGTTTTTATCCAATCTTCAAACAAAAGCCCGAGCGCGGTTTTAGCGGCTTCATAATTATTTCCACGATACCAATTCTCCGCTATTAATAAATCGTTCACAAAAGGCGCTAATTCCGGTTTGCTTTTTTGTTCTAATAAATAAGCCCTTTTGGCGGTTGGTCTGCCGGTTTGATCAAGATAATCTTTAACATTTAAATTTGCCAAATAATTCAAGAAATTCCAAGCCAATTCTTGATTTTTTGATTTCCCCACCACACATTGCAAAGAGTAGTTGGCAACATTAACGGGATTTTCGGTGTTGAGTTGAATAAGCGGCAAAATATCAAAATTTAAATTCGCACCTTGTGATTTTATCAAATTATAATGATAATTATATCCGAAGAAAAATGCCGAACCGCCTTTGATAAATCTGTCTAAAGCTGTTTCTTGTTCAGCATTCCAAGAATAAGTATCGCGATTAGGATTGGAAAAATCAGTATAAAAATCTAAAACATTACGCAAAGGATTTTCATTTTTAGAACCTGTCCAAGCAAACCCCTCTTCTCCAAGAGTGATGCCGCTTTGTTTCAAAAGTACATAAAAAATATCATCAAAATTATTGATGTTGGTTGATAATCCTAACGCTACTCCGGATTGAGATATTTTTCCCGTATCTTTGTTAAATTTCGTGGTTTTGCGCACCGCATTTTGAAATTCTTCCCAAGTTTTCGGAGGTTCCGGAACCCCGGATCTATCCAAAATGTCTTTGTTGTAATAAATCACCAAACTATCAAGCGACAAGGGCAAACCATATATTTTTTCATCTAAGACTGCGTCCTTTTTTACGGTTTGAAAAAATTCTCTTTCAACATTCAAAACAGAAGGAAGTGTAACCGTCCGCAAATTGATAACCGTTTCCGTGCCGCCGGTTGCGGTTTTTTTTGTTTCCACAATTGCGTCTTTTATTGTTGACGGCATGGCTGTCAATTTACTTTTATAAAAAGGCAACTGTCGCACAGGTACTGATATCAAGTCCGGTCCCTTATCTTCAGCTAAAGCTTCCACCAATTTATCATAAATTTCTTCGGGTTTATATTGACGAACATTTATATTCGCATAAGGACGATAGGCTTGAAATTTTTTAACCGCGGCATTTATAGCTCCAACATCATCATAAACAGTCCAATACTCCAAAGTGACTTTTTTTACCGCTGCCGCTTGTTCTTGAGTAACCGTTCCTTTACAGCCAAAACCGGAAACCAAAAACAAACCCGACAACAAAAGCAAACTCAAAATTTTAAAATTTATTTTGCTGGGAAACATAATTTAGAAAATTCAAAGTATCAAATATTATTTGATTATCTTTTTAAGGTATTTTTTAAATTCTTTGCGTAATTTTTTATCGCGTAAAGCAAAATCTACATTAGCTTTCAAATAACCGAGTTTGCTGCCAGTATCATAATAAGTACCGTTTATCAATTTGGCGTAAATAGGTCTTTTTTTGAGTAATTTGAAAATAGCATCAACCAACCACAATTCTCCGCCTTTGCCTAATTTGGTATTTTCCAATGCTTCAAAGATGTCTGGCGTCAAAATAAAACCGCCCAAAGAAGCCAAATTTGAAGGGGCATTTTGGGGCCCCGGTTTTTCAACTATATTTTTTACTTGATAAATCTCTTTTTCCACCGTCAAAGCGTCCAAAATACCGTATTTACCGGTATCTTTTTTTTCAACTTTATAAGCAGTCAAAACCGGGTCACCATATTTTTCATAAACCTCTATCAATTGTTTTAATTGGGATTTCCCGGAAGTATAAAAAAATTCATCCCCCCACATCACGGCAAAAGGTTCGTCTCCGATAATATTCTTGGCGCACAAAATCGGAGTACCGTTTCCGTAAGGTCCTTTTTGACGAATAAAAATAAAATTTGCCAAATCCGCTATTTTTTTCACATCTTGCGCAACATCGTCTTTTTTTTGTTTTTTCAACCAATTAATCAACTCATAATTCGGACTAAAATGATCTTCCACCGCTCTTTTGCTCGGGCCGGTAATGAAAATAATATCCGTAATTCCGGCTCTTACAGCATCTTCCACCACATATTGAATAATAGGTTTATCAACCACCGGCAACATTTCTTTTGGTTGAGCCTTGGTGGCCGGTAAAAATCTCGTTCCTAAACCCGCAACCGGGATAACCAATTTCTTGATACTTCCCATAAAAATAGTTATTTATAGCAAAATAAATGTCTGTTTTTTGACCTTTTTATTATAACATTATCTTTTTCTTTCCGCAAACTGTTTTTTATTTGATTTCCTGCCATTCTATAAGCGCGTAATTGGCGCTGACCGGAGAAGAAGGAGGGGGGTTGAAAAGAGAATAAACATTAAACGTAGTTTCCGTATTTTCAAATCCACTAACTACATCTCCTTGATTGTTAACCCAAGTAAACGTCCAGATTTTATAAGAAATAACCGAACCGTTAACTCGAATGGTATCCAAAATCAGATATGGACTAACCCCATCATAATAATCATAACGTTGAATAGCGCCTCCTTGAGCTATCATGGAAGCGTTTATTTCCAAAGTTGAGCTGACTTTATAAGGAATCAACACATTATTTTTGGCAGTTAATCCCAAAATATTATCTTCGCTTTTAGTCGGATAAACCAAGTTTCCTTTTATGATAATATCAAGAGCAGAACCGACAACAACACTTCCTTTGGATACACCCTCCACCCACACGTTTTTTTCCGAATAAATATACGCTATTTCCCGAGTTGTTGTTGTCAAATAAAGTGTTTCACTGCTAATATCCACGCAACAATCAGAAGCAGCGGGTTTTTTATGATCAGTATTATAACAATTACGACATTTGAAATTACCGCAATAATTACTGGAATGCTTATTGGTTGAACAATTATCTCCTTCGCAAGTGTTTACTTTGTAAATTTTGGCTTGCATTACCGTATTACCGCTTTGTGAAGTGGTGGAAAAAATTATATGCCATCCGCGATTTGGCGAACCATCCAAATAAATACCGGAATTTATAGCCGTAGTTCTTATTTCATCCAATTTATTATTTATCAAATCAAAATCTTTAAAAGAAGAAGGATAAACAAAAAATACTTCCGGACCGCCTATGCCCCAAACCCCGCCTTTGTGCGGGCTCCCCGAACACCCGGGATTATTGGGCGGACAATAATAACCTTCGAGCATACTGCTGACAATCGCATCTGTTTCCCCATCAAATCTCACCGGACCGTTACTGTGCATTTTTCCATGAACTATTTCATTGGGACCTATCCAAATATCGGCATTGGTCAAAAAAGAATAATCTGTCAGAGAAGGTTTACCAACTCTGGCTTTTATAGTACGATCGCTTCCCGGCTGGACATTCAACCAACCTGTTGATTTAATAGCGCAAACCGTCGAACCGGTTCGCGGCGGAGTTAAATCAAGTGAAAATTTACCGATATTATTTTTATTTTTATCAAAATAATCATGAATATAAGGGCCAGACGTCGCCGTTCCGTCTTGAAAATCACTTTCATCTTCAAAAATATGCCAACGATAATAAGCTATCCCGGCATCAGCTATCTGAAAAGCCATTTCTTTATTATGTTTGGCCATCGCCAATTTGTTTTGATACAAAGCATAACCGGATAAACCGGTAACCACCAAAGAAAAACTTATCGCGCCCAAAATCAAGACGGTAATCAAAGCTCCACCGCGATTATTCAACCAGATATTTTTTATTTTATTTTTTTTCACACTTTATAAAATTTCTAATTTGTTTTTAAATTTCGCAATTGCGCTTTGGATTGAATCTCAAAAATCGAAGATCCGGATAAAGAATTTTGTTTTACTCGCAAAGAAATTCCAACCACTCTGATTTCCGGTAAAAATATCGGATAGCTCATGCTGGATGTCACGGTAGCGCCGTTATAGTTTTCATCATAATAAGTGAAGACGGTACCAACCGGAGTTTGTAGATTATAGACAATTTCAGACACTTCTTCGGTGCTGGTGCTGTATTCATAAAGCAAAGTACCGGTCGGCTTGGTTATGCCTTTTTTAAAAGTATCACCATCAACAAAATATCTCACTCTTTCCATCAAACTATCGGAGTCGATATTGGCGTAAAAAATTATTTCGGTAGTACTTGCCAAAGCCAAAGGATAGCCGCCAACCGTGGAATAATTGGTCGTGCGTATTTCATCTACAAAAGTTTGAATGGCTTTGGAGGTCAAAGATTGAACAAAACTGCTTTCCCATACGTTCTTGTCGGCTTTGGAACTGATACTATAAAGAGTAAATACTCCGAAAATAACCGCCAAAAAAATACTGAAGGCAAACAGCAGTTCCAATAAGGTTAAACCTTTTTTGTCCAATTTTTTTTTCATAATTACAACGACAAAAGATTTACGACTTCATGAGAAGTAGTGGGGATTTCAACCGAAGTTGTTACCATTTGATATCCATCTTTGCTTATTTCCAAAAAGTATTCCCCGACAGACAAAGAACCAAAAAATACCTGTCCGGGAGGAACACAATCATTGGTGTAAGTGAAAAAGACATCGTCAACTTCGGGCGTAAAAGTGGTACTGGCGGTAGCCAAACAAATTTTATAACGCAAATATCTCTGGTCGTTATGTGCCGAATTTACAGCCGTTTCTTCAAAAGAATACCAAGTACTTTCAGTGGCGTCCGGACCCCAAAAATCCCAACTGCTCGGTGTAGAAGTATCACTGGTGGCTATCTGCATTCTTATCGAACCTGTGCCGACTTCAACCGGTTGAGAATACGGCTCGCTAAAAATATTACGGAAAGTAACCGTCTCGCCGACATCAAAAATCGACGACATTAGACATCCATCTTCATAATAATCACCTCCGATTTGTTTCAATTTTATTTTTCCAGCCTCACTGACATCAACTCTATTATCATCACTAAAATATTTTGTTTCGTCATCCATTGTTTCTTGCCCCGATCCTCCGGACCAATCTGTTTGTCTGCCATAACCTAGCCCTGTTTGATACGTATTACTATAACCGGTGGTAGTAGAAAAAAGTTTCACGGTAGCGTCGGAAATAGGCATACCGGTAATATTATCTTTGACACTCACCAATAAAGGATAATTTGTATGCGGTCGCAAAATCAAAGTCAAAACTTGAGTTTCTCCGGCATTCAAATTCAAAGACAACATCGGGATAGAACCTCCGAGATAATAACTTGTTCCGGTCGGAGCAAAATAATATTCATCCCATTCTATATTATTAAAATTTAACTCTCCGCTACCGTTCGTATTACTAGTCACATCAAATCTTAGTAGTTCAGGCAAGCCGAGTAATTTTTTCCCATAAACTCGCAAACTAGCATTGCCTATGTTTGAACAAACACTATTTAAAGTTTTTATCTGCAAATTAGAAAAATAATCAATGGAAAAACTGAGGTCAGCAACTTTGTTTTCCAAAACTGTGGCAAACGGTTTAACCGGAGTCGGGTTGGTAACGGTACTGGAGGCAGTGGCATCGGTCGTAAAACCGTCTTTGGTTACGGTAATATCATACAAAAAAGTTCCCGTTGGCACATTGATAATATACAAATGTCCGTTATTATCAGTCACGTCGTCTTTGTATGAAGAAGAATTGAAAACTTCTATATGAACATTCGCTTGAGGTACCGGACGACCCAGAGAATCCACCACTTCAATAAACAAAGCCCCTAAGTTACTATCGTCTTCTTTGATATTCGGACCGACTATAGTGCTCAAAATCAGAGGAGTAGTTTGATTGGTTGATAGACAATATATTTCCATCTCTACCAACTTATAATCAGCCGGGGAATAATCGCGAGGAGTGGAAGTAATAGTCCCGTCAAAAGGATCGTCTATAAACCTGACCGTATTTACAATCTTAAAATATAAATTATGTCTGGTGAGATATTTGGTCGGCAACAAAATTCCCGGAACATCAAAAGCATTTTGCAAACCGATCTGATTGTAAGGTAAGTTACGAGCAACTTCCAATTCTTCGCTCAATATAGCTGTCTCCAAAGTTTTTATTTTTGCCAAACGAACCACTTTATAGATGGAAACCAAAGTTGAATAAATACCAACGGCAAAAATAGCCAATATGGCTATGGCAATAAGAAGTTCTATCAAAGTGAACCCCCGCTTGTTAAACAAGCTCACACCAAAATTTGGTGTGAGGTTAACACCTTTTTTGTTTATTCTCCTTAACATGGAGATATTATAACACAAAATAAAAAATAGCTAAACAGTTAAGTTAGCTATTTTCTAGGTGCCCGGGGCGGGAATCTGCTTTACCTCTCGTTTGTTTCCACAAACTCGGGCTAGCCACCGCCTCGCGATTTTATTCGCTCACAAGCTCATAAAATATCGCTCCGGCGTTCTCATCCCGACACGAGCAAAACTATTTGCTCGTTCCCCAGACAAAATAACACAGACCAAAAGGTCTGTGTTATTTGTGCCCGGGGCGGGAATCGAACCCGCACGACCGAAGCCGCAGGATTTTAAGTCCTGTGCGTCTACCAATTCCGCCACCCGGGCTTTGGGAAAAATTATAACATAAAAAATAAATAAATCAATAGTCTATAATAAAAGCTCCGGTATATCCAGAGCTTTTATTTTACAAAACTTCTGATTTTTCGAAAAAATCTATTCTTTTAAAACTGACTCATCGGATTATATCCTTTTTTTAACAAATTCTGAATAGGAACGAAAAGAGGTTGAGGTAATTGACTCCACAAAAACCATTCCCACTTTTCACATTTTTCAGGCTCCATAATTTTTACTTCGCCGGAATCATATTCGGACAACATAATTATTGTAATGTAATGTTTTTCTTCTGCCTGAAAAATATCGTTAGTTGCAGTACCGAAGCGAATATTTTTTATTTTAATACCAGTTTCTTCCATTGTTTCTCTTGAAGCACATTCCTCCCATGATTCATTGAATTCCAAATGTCCGCCCGGAAAACTCCAAGAACCTTCTCCGTGCGAATTTTTTCTTTTTCCGAGGAGGACTTTACCGTCTCTAATAACAATTACTCCAACCCCGACTTTTGGTCTTTCACTCATAAATATAGTCTTAAAAAATTATTTATTCTATACTCTTTCTATTTTCTATATTTCTCCCCATAAAACTGCGGTAATTGACACTGCACAAAACTAACACAATCATTGGGTTTTTTAATATCCACCGCATTAATACATTTGATTATCTCTTTTGTCCAAGTCGGACATTCTTCCATGCAAGTATTATAAGCATCTTCCAAATCAGTCGGAGTTACGTCTTCGGTATAAGAAGCGCAATCTTTGTATCTTTGACAAGCATCACTACATTTATCGGAAATCACTTTTTTCTTTTCTTCATCCGCACACATGGTTTTTAACTCTTGTAAAATATTTTTTATTTTTTCTTCCAATTCTGCCATTTTTATAATTGGCTCATCCGGATCTACGATATCCAAATCATCAATTTCTGGTAATTCGGGAATATAATTATCCGGAGTTAAATCTGGCACTTCTGATCCTGGACGTCCGGTATTTAATTCCGGTAATTCTGGAACATATTCAACCGGATTCCCAGAATCATCCACTACTTGTACATCCACTTCCGGCAAAGGCGGGACATCTGAAGACAATTCAGGTACTTCTGAACCAAGCACTTTTATATCCTCCGAATCAATATCTGGCAAAGATGGGACATCTGACGTTAGTTCAGGAACTTCCGAACCCGGTCGTCCCTCATTTTCAGTTTTCAAATCATCCAAATCCACATCTGGTAATTTAGGCACATTATTTAGCCATTCTTTTTTACGATCAAGCAAATCATCTAACTCTTTTTCCATTGCCTCAATCTTTTTATTATTATCTTTTTTATTATCGCAAGTATCACCCATGAACATCCGCATATGTTCTACCCTGGACAATAAATCCTCTTGATCCGCCACTATTTTTTCCGGAGTATCAGATTGTTTTTGTTTGGAATCAAGCAAATTGTCTACGAGAAAAAAACCGGCTGTACCCAAAACGACTGCCGATAAAGCACCAAGAATAATTTTTGTTATTGTGGTCATAATACAATTGTGCGATTAGAAAACTTTTACATTATGTAATATACTTTTTCAAATTATTGATCAGGGTTCTTTATTTGTTTTGATTTTAAAACTTCTTATTCAATTTTATCTGATTTTGTTAAATTACATTTAGCACAAAGCAACCGAATATTTTTAGCAGTCAAACTTGTTCCACCCCTTGAAAAGGGCAAGTCATGATCAAAATGTAAATTTTTCATTGATCCACATAATACACATTTTCCACTATCTCTTTTCCAAACTTCTTTTTTTACCTCACTAGGTATAAGCCTTGTATGTGCAAGATCAATATGTTCATTTGTAGTTAAATCTTGTTCATCTGATAATTTTAAAGTAAATACAAAAACATTTCTCTTTCCGTCGTTTTTAATATTGTAATCAATTAAATCAAACAATCCTTTTAACGACCACACGCCAGTTAAAATTTTTTCATAAACCTTCACTGTTTCGGCTTTAGAAGTTTTATTTTTAAATTTTTTTACTGCTTCAATAAATTTTCCATTTTGGGTTAATGTGCCATTTCTGGTTTGTTGAGGTTGGTCAAATAATTTTGGATTCATTTCATAAGAAATTTTTGGCTCATCATGTCCTTCGTATTCAATAGTAATTCCATCATCAGAAATACTATCGACATAAGGTGCATTTGATCTACGCGACATTAAAATAACAGAATATTTTGGATTCATTCTAAAGTTCATACCTCGTTGTAAGGTTTGGACATTCTCTATATCACACATTTCTCGATATGAGTATATTTGATCAATCATATTTAATTTAATATTTCTAAATAAATTTTACTCTTTCTAACCAAAAAACACAAGATTTTTTAACAAAAAAGCTCCAGACAGGCACGTTGGAGCTTTTTTGTTTTTATCGCGACAGGCACGTGGCGACAAAAGATTTTAATTTTTCTTTTAACTTTTCCAATTCTTCTTCACTATATGTTTCTTCACTTAACATTTTTTCATCAACTGTTTTGGTGGGGACAAATTTCTGCAAAAAATATTTCTTCGCGCCGGCTATTTCTTTACCTATTTGCAGGATATCATCAGGCGATAGTAAATTTTTTACCAATGTCGTGCGAAATTCATAATCAATCCCCGAATTTTTTATCATTTCCACGCTTTGTTTTATTTTCTCTATATTCATCGGCATTCTGGTTATTTCTTCGTATTTAGCCAAAGGCGCTTTGATATCCATCGCGAGATAATTTACCAATTTTTGATCTATAATTTCTTTGAGCATTTCCGGATTAGTGCCATTGGTATCCAGTTTGATGAGAAATCCCAAGTCGCGGATTTTTTTGATAAATTCTATCAAATCATATTGGAGTGTCGGTTCCCCGCCAGTGATAGATACTGCATCCAACTTTCCTACTCGTTCTTTCAAAAAATCAAAAAACTCATCTTCGTTTAAACTTTCCCCGAACATTTCCGGTTTTACCAATTCCGGATTGTGACAATACGGACAGCGAAAATTGCAACCTTGCGTGAAAACTATGCAAGCCACTTTATCCGGATAATCTATCATGGAAAATTTTTGCAATCCGCCTATTTTCATATTAACAAGTAGCGCAAGTTGTTTGTAAAGTTTCTACTTCTTCGGTTGTTCCCGGAACTTTGAAAGTTTTACGCATACCAAATTCCGCTTTTTTGCCATGATTCCATTGTTGTACCGGGCGGAGATAACCGACGACGCGAGAATAAACTTCAGTTTTAGCTTTACAATCCGGACATTCAAAATGTTCACCAACTATATATCCATGACTTGGGCAAACACTGAAAGTCGGAGAAAAAGTGAAGTATGGTAATTTATAAGTATTACAAATTTTCTTCACCATATTTTTTACCACTTCCACACTATTTATTTTTTCTCCCACAAATAGATGCATCACTGTGCCACCGGTATATTTGGTTTGCAATCCATCTTGCATATCCATAGCTTCGAAAATATCATCTGTATGATTTACCGGCAATTGAGTGGAGTTGGTATAAAAAGGATGAGCGCCTTTTTGATATTCTTCTTCGTTAGCCACGATAATTTCCGGATATTTGATTTTGTCTTTGCTAGCTAGACGGAAAGAAGTGCCTTCAGCCGGAGTAGCTTCTAGATTATAGATACTGCCGGTTTCTGTTTGATAAACTTGCAATCTGTCGCGCATAAAATTCATAATGCGGATGGCAAAATCCAAACCTTCTTTTTCCGTGATATTTTTTCCCAATAAATTTTTTGCCGCTTCATTCATACCGACCAAACCGATGGTGCCAAAATGATTTTTCCAATATTGATCAAAACGAGCTTTGATATTGCGTAAATAATATTTAGCGTAAGGATAAAGATTTTTTTCCGTCAAAGTTTCCAAAATTTTTCTTTTGATTTCCAAACTATCTTTGGCTAAATCCATCAAACGACCGAGTTTTTCTTTGAATTCTTCTTCGGTTTTGGATGTATAACCCAAACGTGGCATATTGATAGTGACTACCCCGATAGAACCGGTGAGCGGGTTGGCGCCGAAAAGTCCGCCACCTCTGGATTGTAATTCGCGATTATCAATACGCAAACGACAACACATACTGCGAGCATCTTCCGGATTCATATCAGAATTTACGAAATTGGAGAAATACGGAATACCATATTTAGCCGTCATTTCCCAGAGATTTTTGAGTTCAGGATTATCCCAATCAAAATCTTTGGTGATGTTATATGTCGGAATCGGGAAAGTGAAAACGCGTCCTTTGGCATCCCCTTCCATCATCACTTCAAAAAACGCTTTATTGAACATATCCATTTCTGCTTGGAATTCTCCGTAAGTTTCTTTTTGCGGTTTACCACCGATAATCACCGGTTGATCTTTGTAATAACTCGGCACTTTCAAATCCATGGTAACATTGGTAAAAGGAGTTTGAAAACCTACGCGAGTCGGCACGTTGACATTGAAAACAAATTCTTGCAAACATTGTTTTACATCTTTGTAACTCAAATTGTCATAACGGATAAACGGAGCAAGTAAAGTATCAAAATTGGAAAAAGCTTGTGCGCCGGCAGCTTCACCTTGGAGGGTGTAAAAGAAATTTACCACTTGACCCAAAGCCGGACGTAAATGTTTGGCCGGTTTGGTCTCTACTTTTCCCGCTACTCCGGTGAAACCTTCCACCAATAAATCGTGCAAATCCCAACCTACGCAATAAACAGACAAAATATTCAAATCGTGAATATGAAAATCACCTTCCAAATAGGCGTTTTTGATTTCTTTTGGATAAATTTTATTCAACCAATAAACTTTACTGATTTCCGAAGATATATAGTTATTCAAACCTTGAAGAGAAAAAGCCATGTTGCTATTCTCGTTTACTTGCCAATCAGCTTGAGAGAGATATTGATCAACCAAATCCACACTGGCGCGATTGGTCAATTCACGAAGTTGTTTGTGTTGTTCACGATAGATAATGTATGATTTCGCGGTTTTGGTATAAGTGGAATCGATAAGCACGGCTTCAACGATATCTTGCAAATCTTCCACGGTCGGAACTTCTTTACGAATCATTTTCCCGGCCAATTGTACAACTTTGAGAGCGAGACGACGAGCCGTGTTTTCATCAAATTCCCCGGTCGCCGCGCCGGCTTTGGCGATAGCTTGAATTATTTTTTCGGCGTCAAAATCAACCACTCGCCCGTCCCTCTTTTTGATTTTATCAAACATATTTTTTTAAAAAAATTAATTATTTTTTAAATTTATTAATGTTTTAGCCTTTTCTACCAGTTGTGTTTTGTATTTTATCTTAAACACAACATATTGTGTTTAATCTTAGTATTGTCATTATAACACTTCCGTCAAGGACAGCCAATAGTAAAATTAATTTTGCTGTATTAACGATAAATTTTGAGGAGAATAAAATTTTAAAAAAAAGTTATCCACAAAGAAAATAAAAAAACCGGCCGTTTATATACGACCGGGGTTTGAAATGTCTTTTCATTTTTCTTTTTGGCAGTTGCAACCCTTTTCAATGTGATAAAAAGCGCCGCAAACACGACAAAGTTCAAAGATGTTGGTGTTTTGACACACCAGACAACAGGTTTTCTTTTTTAGACCGTTGTTTTCGATCTCTTTTTGTTGTGTTTCAAAACCACAAAAAGAACAATGGACAAACGTACTGTTCATTTTATCCTCCTTTAAACGTTTGGTTTACGAAAAGAACCATGTTTTTTTATCACTGTTTATCGAAAAAGTCAATCCGCTTGTTTTAAAAAGGTTTATATATTACAATTAAACCAATATGGATGAAGAATTTATTATCGAAGAAGGAGAAAGATTGGCTCAAGCGGAAAACCTGCCTGAGGAGGTTGTTTTTGAAAATAATTTACGCCCGCAAAAACTGGCTGATTTTGTCGGTCAAGAACAAATCAAACAAAATCTGGATATTTCCATGCAAGCGGCCAAAAAACGTGGAGACTCACTGGAACATGTATTGCTTTATGGCAACCCCGGTTTGGGAAAAACCACGTTGGCGCATATTATCGGCAAAGAAATGAATGCCAATGTAAAAATCACCGCCGGACCGGCTTTGGAAAAAGTCGGCGATTTGGCCGCCATACTTTCCAATCTGGAAAACGGTGAAATTTTGTTTATTGATGAAATTCATCGTTTGAACAAAACCATCGAAGAGGTTCTTTACCCGGCGCTGGAGGATTATTCTCTGGATATTATCATCGGTTCCGGACCGGCCGCGCGCACTATTCGCATGCCGCTTAATCGTTTTACTCTTATCGGGGCCACCACCAAAATGAGTATGATTTCCGGACCGCTCCGAGATCGCTTCGGACATGCTTATCACCTGAATTTTTACGAAGAAAAAGATATAGAACAAATTTTGCATCGTAGCGCCAAAATACTCAATGTGCCGATAGATGAAAAATCTCTAAAAATAGTTTCCGCGCGCGCGCGAAGAACTCCTCGTATTGCCAACCGCTTGCTCAAAAGAGTTCGCGATTTCGCGGAAGTAAAAAATGACGGAAAACTCGATGAAAAAATTACCAACGAAGCTTTGTCTATGTTATCAATTGACGAATACGGTCTGGATGAAGTGGATCGTCGATTGCTTGAAACTTTGATTGAAAAGTTCAACGGCGGACCGGTAGGATTAAACACTTTGGCCGCGGCCATTTCCGAAGAAATGGACAGTATAGAAAACATTTATGAACCGTATTTATTGCAAACAGGTTTTTTGGAACGCACACCTCGCGGACGCAAAGCTACGCCTTTGGCTTACAAACATTTAGGGTTTGAAGAACCAAAAAATAACACTTTAATATAAGCAATCTATTATGTCTTTCGTTTTTTCCATACCTCTTTACGCCTTTCTTTTCGCTTTTTTTGGATTTTTGGTGATTTTTGTTATTTTCTTTTTTATAGATCTTTATCATATTTTTGAAACCAGTTCTCTGACAATGACCAGTTTGGCAATAACCGTTTTGATAACCACCGTTTCCGCTTTAACTATTTTCTTCTTATGGTATCTATTGCAAGATGTGGATTGGAAAACGGCAATAACCGTTTTTGACAGCGCTTGGATAACTGATATTTTTAATTTAAAATAAATACGGAATAAATAATTGAAAAATATGTCTATCGGCAAAATAGTCACCTTAAAAAATTACGAAAAAGAAATTTTCAGACTTCGCAGACATTTGATCACTTTTTTACCGGCATTTTTATTGTATGTTTTAGGTTTGATTTTACCCGTAGCGGCCGGGATTTATTTTTATATCACCTTGGGCACGGAATTTACCGGCGCTGTTTACACTCCGATTCTCATTTTGATAGCCGGTGTTTATATGCTTTCCATCAGTTTGTTTTTTTATTCTTATTTTGTGGACTTTTATTTGGATATCTTTTTTGTCACCAACGACCGTTTGGTGGATGTCAATCAAAACAATTTATTCGCGCGTACGGTTTCAGAAGTGGATCTCTACAGAATCCAAGATATAACTTCGGAGATAAAAGGTATTTCTCAACAATTGTTCAATTACGGCACGATAATCATTCAAACAGCGGCCACAGAACCAAAATTTGTGGTTTATAAAGTTCCCGATCCTCACGGCTTGCGACAAAAACTCTTGGATCTCGCCGAAGCTGACAGACAATATCATCAAAAATAATTTCTAAAAAATATTCTCCGCTTTTGGCGGAGAATATTTTTTAGGCATTGCTGCTCTTTATTTCCTTTTTTTTATTTTTTTCATCTTCTTCTTTTTTCTTTTTTTCTTCGAATTCAGCCGGGGTAGGTATATAAAAAGGGTCTTCGGGATCGGAAATTGTTTCCTCCTCTACTCGAGGTTTGATTACTCTGTCTCCCCCTTGCCACCTTCTACTTTCACTCATATATTTAAAAAATTAAAAACTAATATATTTTTTCTACACTTGTCCCTTTGTAATAATACTGCAAAAGTTGATTATATGTCCAGCCGTCTTTATCGGCGCGTTGCGAAGCATCCCAAGCACTCATGCCGACTCCATGACCAAACATATTTTGCCCTTCATCATAAATACATGTAACCGGTTGGAGCCATTCTTTATCCGTTCCGCCCCAAACCTCTTTCCAAGTGCGTGTTTTACCATCAGAATGACCAAAATAAGGGGTTATGACCGGTTGGCTGTTATAAGTGACCATTTCTCCGTTTGTCACGCGCGCAGCTTGAACTACGCGAGGCATCAAAATTTCAGAATTATATCCGAGATATAGCTGATCGGCAGTAGTAGCATACAAATCAAAAGTGCGTTGATCTGCGGGAACTCCGTTGTTCAGATGATAATAGGCGTAAGACCTGGCCGCAACCAATATGGCTTTTATATATTCCATTGCCGCTCCGTTACTGGTCTCGGCAATGCCGGCAATATAACTATCCATTGGCAATTCGTTTATTACATAAGGCGCGTCGCTTTTCGGGGAATATTTAAATTCCATTATTCCGCGATAAGCGTTAAAATTTTTATTTCCTTTCCAGCTCACATATCTGTCATAATCAAGCAAAGTAAAATAATGATTGAAATCATAAGGAACCAATCGCAATCTTTCTTGAGCGGTAAAATTCAAATTTGGACTGTTGAAATAATAATTCCCTCCGGAATATCTCATTGTCGCCGTTTCTCCGCCGAAAAGAGTTCCTTGCAAAACACTGCCGGCATAGACTTCATAGGAAAAATCCGACTTAAATTTTACATCTTCCGTAGCTTTGTAAAGACCGATTCTCACACTCGGTTCGGCTACCAAAATTCGATTATTCGTAAATACCGGCTCTTGATAAGAATAAGGAGCATCCTGCAAAACCGTAACCGGAATTTCCAAAGTTCCTCCGTCAAGAGTGTGGTTATTGGCTGTCAATTGAAATCTGGCAACATATTCTCCTTTTTGTCGCGGAGCGCGAAAATAAAATTCTATTCTGGTTGATTCGCCGGTTTTTACAGAAGTCGAACCTTGAAAAATTTTTACCGGAGAAAGCCAACTATTATCGGCAATGTTGACTTTTAACGAACCTGTCGCCGCGCCGGTAGAACCGGCTTCTTGCCAGAGAAAATTATCCCAAGTCGTAGATCCGACATTGGTATACATCACGATAAAACCTATTTTATCTCCCCCGTTAGCCGTCATTTTATAAGCTGTCATCGCCGAAAGATGAGCTTTGTATTCTCGACTGCTTTTTTCCGCTTCATCCGGCAGTTGTCCGACATCGTTTCCTGATTTATTTTCATCATCGTTTGCAATCGTCGCGGTATTTGGTATAACTTTGATATCCAAATAAAAATAACTGCTTTTAATCCAAGTTTTATTTTCCGCAGCCAAATAAAAATCTTCACGATATGTACCTGTTTTGGTTGGAGCTTTGAGCTTTAATTTGATTTCAGCCGTTTCTCCGGAAATCGTTCTTTTGGTGATTTTGGCCGGATTGGAAGCAGAAATCCAGGTGCTATTGGCAAAAACACTGGCGCGGTAATTTTTATTAACCGTATAAGCAGAAACATAATTTTTACCCGTAATCTCCCAGGCGGCTTTACCGACATTTTTTATTTTTACTGTTATTTCTTTGGTTTCTCCGGCTTTGATTTCAATCGGTTCTTTCACGGAGACACTGACATATTTGCCCAGATAAGCGGAATCTTTGAAAGGAGGAGGAGTGAAGCTGATAGCTTTAACATTATCAGTCATTAGTAAACTGAGGCTGATCAATAAAAATATTAACACTGCTTTCAAACGCATAATTTTCAATTTTTAATTTAAAATTTTCAATTAATTATCAATTTTCCATTTTCAATGACGCTTTGTAAATTACTTCATTGAAAATTCACTGAAAATTGTAAAACCTGCCTGCCGGCAGGCAGGTTGAAAATTAAAAATTCTATTTATAGATTTATTATATCACACTTTCCCTTTTTGGTCAGAAAAAATAATTTATGCTATAATAATGAGGATTTTTATGTCTCAAACAAAACAAATTTATCAAAATACTTTGATCCAGCTGGTCGGCAAGATTATCAGCACTCTTTTGGGTTTGGCGGCGGTAGCCATAATGACTCGTTCTCTCGGAGTGGAAAAATTTGGTTGGTATGCCACAGCCACCGGTTTCTTGCAATTTATCGGTATTTTTTGTGATTTCGGTTTTACGGTTGTGTCCGCCAACATGTTATCTCGTCCGGATTTTGATAAGAAATCTCTTTTTAACAATCTTTTCACCCTGAGATTTATTACTGCGATTTTATTCCAAGGGTTACTTCCTTTTTCTATTTTGCTTTTCCCTTATCCTATTGAAATAAAATTAGCCGTAGCCATAATCGCTCTTTCTTTTATAAACACTTCCATCAATCAAGTCTTTATCGCCTCTTTACAAACAAAACTACAGATGCACTTGCAATCTATCGGCGAAATTATCGGCCGTGTTGTTTTGATACTCGGCGCTTTGTTGGTAGCAAAAAATAACTTCGGATTTTTACCAATGATGGCGGTGATAACTCTGGCTTCGTTTTTTTATACCGGCTATCTCTGGTATAAAAGCGAAAAAATTAAATTTCAATTTGATAAAGAAATTTCCAAAGCGATTTTTATTCAGATGTGGCCGACGGCTTTGGCGGTTATCTTTAACGCTATTTATTTACAGGGCGACAGAGTTCTTTTACCTCTTTTCGTTCCGCAAACCGATGTGGCATTTTACGGCGCCGCTTATAGAGTTTTGGATATCGTCATCCAAGTTTGTTCCATGATAATGGGTATTATGACTCCCCTTTTGGCTTTTGCTTGGTCTCGCAAACTTGCGGAAGATTTCAAAAAAAATGCGCAACTGTCTTTTGATCTTTTGATGACATTGCTTATTCCCATGGTTTGCGGAATTTTTGTTTTGGCCGAACCGATAATGAGCTTTGTAGCCGGTAACGATTTTTCCGGAGCCGGAAAAATTCTCCGCATTTTGATAATTTCTATTTTCGGCGTTTGTTTTGGTATGGTTTTCGGACATTTGGCTTTAGCTATCAATCGCCAAAAACAAGTTTTTTGGATTTATTTTTCCGATGCGATTTTGAGTGTCATCGGTTACTTGATTTTTATCCCCAAATTCGGCATGTATGGCGCGGCTTACGTCACTATTTTTTCCGAATTCTACGCCGGAATTTTATTATTGATAACAGCTTTTTATTACAGTCGCTTTTTCCCGAAATTCTTTACTTTTTTCAAAATAACTCTCCTCTCTTTACTAATGTCAGTTTTGCTTTATAATTTAAGAGAAGAACCTATCTTGATCTTGATATCTCTTTCCGGATTATTTTATACTCTGGGAGCTATCGCGTTGAAAATATTTTCTCGCGACAGTTTGATTCAACTTATTCCTTTTAAAAAATAATTTAAAGAATTAATCATTTTAAAAATATGGATTTCACAAAAGTTCGCAATATCATTTTTTTAAGTATTTTGGGTTTAGTCACTCTTTGTTTTTTGTACATTATTAAACCTTTCGTTTATCCTATTTTTTGGGCGGCCATATTAGCTTCTTTGTTCTACCCTCTCTATAAGAAATTAAATAATAAATTAAAAACTCCGAACCTTAGCGCCACTATCACTTTAAGCACGGCTATAATAGCCATTACTATTCCTTTATTGATTATAGGAACTCTTCTTATCGCTCAATCTGTTGATTTGTATGCCAAAGTCAGTAATAATCAAGATCAGATAAGTTCTTTTATCCAAAATGCCGCCAGTACTATCAAACATAACCCCTATACCGCTCAACTAAATATCAACGAATCTTTTTGGCTGGATAAATTCTCCGAAGGAGTGCAATTGGTAACTTCTTATATCATTACCAATTTGACCAAAATCACTCAAAACTCCATCAGTTTTTTTGTAATGGTCGTTATCATGTTTTATACTCTTTATTTCTTTTTACGCGACGGAGAAAAAATATTGAAGACTTTGATGCACCTGTGTCCACTAGGTGATAAATACGAAAAAATTCTTTATAACAAATTTACCAATACGGCTTTTGGAACAATCAAAGGGATAGCGATAGTCGGCGGTTTGCAAGCCACTCTCGGAGCTTTGGCTTTTTATATCGCCGGTATCCAAGGTATTTTGATCTGGGGAGTAATCATGTTTTTATTTACTTTGATACCATCTTTCGGTTGCAGTCTGGTCTGGTTCCCGGCCGGTATTCTGCTTTTACTTTCCGGTAAAATTTGGCAAGGTATTTTCATCTTACTTTTTGGCTTCTTTGTTATAAGCACGGTTGATAATTTACTTCGTCCAGTGATAGTCGGAAGAGAAGCTCAACTCCACCCTCTCTTTATTCTTTTCTCAATGCTTGGAGGTATCATTGTTTTTGGTATTTCGGGATTTATTATCGGACCAATAGTTGTCGCTTTACTTTTGTCTTTCTGGGAAATGTATGACGAATATTATAGAGAGCAGTTGGATAATAATTAAATAAAAACTCAAACGATTTTCAACCCCGCTTTAAAAAGCGGGGTTATCATTTACTTGACAAAATAGAAAAAAATAATTATAATCATTTTACAAAATGCGGTAGTAGTTCAGTTGGCTAGAATGTCTCCTTGCCAAGGAGAAGGTCGCCGGTTCGAATCCGGTCTACCGCTCAAATCACATATTAAACATAGCGGGATAGAGCAATTGGCAGCTCGCCAGGCCCATAACCTGGAGGTTCTCGGTTCAAGTCCGAGTCCCGCAACAAAATGGACACGACCCAATAGTTTGGGTCGTGTTTTTTGGACTTAAATAAAAAATTATTTAGCTAATCTTAGCCACTTTTACCCCTTGACAAAATAGCTAAAATGTGCTATAATCTACTGTTTTGTACCTTTTAATAACGACAATGGGAGGCAATCATGAAAACTCAGATTCTCAAGAACGGCGCACTCATCGGTGATGGACAGGAAAAACTGACCATGGACGACAAGATCGCGCTCGAGATCTGTCTTGGCGACCGGAGAAAGTATGTCTGCATCGTCGACTGGCAGAAGAATATCACTGTTCTCAAGCCGACGAGAAAGACTCCTCAGTGGGAGAGTATCTATCACCTTGACATCGACACTTTTCTCGGCCGCATCGGTGAGAAAAGTTTCGTGCACACCAAGTATCCGCAGAACGGCCTGAGAGTACTGGAAAGACAGGGGAACAAAATTCTGATAACCGAATTCTCGGTTATCTCCCAGCATGGACAGATCTTTCTGGTGGATCAACAGTCCCACTTTGAAGAAATCGCCAGTGAAGGATCAAGTGTCGTGGTGCCCAACCTGAAGTGGGAATCCTTGGATAAAATTCTGACCAATGATGCCAAAGAAGGTGGCGAAAACCGTTTCGGCATCGAACTCAGGCAACTGCGCAAGGTCAAGGACGTTCCCCCGCGGAAAAAACCGGTGATCCCCGAACTCGGCGAAAACCAGGCCATCGTGCTTTGGTACAACGCCGCCATGGGAAGCGGGTGTGCCATGACAAACCATGGACAGGCCAGGATATGGTGGCCCAACACCCCCATCACCAAAGACGGCATACGCATGCTTGTCGAAGGAGAAATTGTGGAATTTTCCAGACTTAAACAGATCGACCGCTCCGACACCAATTTCCGGCTTGAAATAATCGGAGAAGTAAGGGTGGTCAAACCGGAGAACAAAAAGATCTCCGCTGTGGAACTCCATGGAACTCTGGCAACAACCAAACAGGAACAGGTTAACGCCTAATTCTATCGTTCTTTCAGTCTTTATACCCCCGCATCCGCGGGGGTATTTTTATTTTAAAACCATCCTTTCGGATGGTTTTATTTTTATGCCGATAATTTTTTTATAATTTCTTCCAACCTCTTTTCGATTTCATCCAACTTTTCGTTTTCAATTCTGGCAAGGGCGATTTGTAATTCTTCAATTTCTTTTTTTGCCTCTATGTTGGTTTTGTAATCTTCCAAAGCTTGAAACCTGTCACGTTCAGCTTGGCGATTTTGACTCATCATGATAATAGGCGCCGCATAAGCAGCTTGGGTGGAAAACAGAAGGTTTAGTAAGATAAACGGATACGGATCCCAACGATTGGCATAAGCCAATAAATTAAAACCTATCCAGGCAATAACAAAAATCGTTTGAAAAATAATAAATTTCCAACTACCCATACCAAAAGCCATGATATCGGCTATACGCTGACCGAAAGTTAGCTTTTCCCTATGTTTTTCAAGCCAAGTTTTACCGTTATTTGCGACTTTTTCTTTATTTACCATATTTTTATTTTAATTAATACCTTTATTTTAGCAAAAAAACAACAGAAAGCCAAATTTATCAAATTTTACCCCTTTACTACGGTATTTTTTTCAGGTAGTATTAAATTACAATTTTAACGACAAAACCCTTGTAAAATATGATGCAAAACGCGGTTTCCGAAAAAAATACAACCGTACTTATCACCGCCGGTTCTGGTTTTGAATTATCCAAAAAAAATCTTGAAATTTTATCAGAATTTTTCGGACCTCACTCCCCTGTTTTAATTTTAAACGAATCAAAGTTTGATTCAAAAACCAAAGAAGAAATTTTAAAATCAAAAAACGATATTTTGATTTTAAGTTCAAACGCAGAATTAACTGACGGTTGTTTGCAAGAAATGGAAAAAGTTTTGAAAGATCACGACAAACACGGATTGGTTTGTCCGAGATCGAACAATTCCGGTTCTTTTGATCAAAACAAGGATTATGTTTTGTGGCAAAAAATAGCAAATCTTTTACCTCCTTACAACACTATTCCGTCCGTCGAACCTTTTTGTGTACTGATCAAAAATGACTTGATCAAAAATTTCGGTTTTCTGGAAATGTGTGAAACTTTTGATTATGTGTCTTTAAATAAATTTATTTGTCACATCAATCGCGCCGGTTATTCCGCCGTGCAAGCAAACCGATATTTTGTTTATAACAAAAATTCTACCACCAACAACAAAGCTGAAGATAAAAAAATAATTTCAACCTATCCGGAATATGAAAAGAAAATAAACGATTACATGGATTTTTATTTACACCCGTTGGAGCGATTTGCTCCGGTCTTTTTACAACCTAAACCTAAATTTCTTTTTTATTTGGCAGATCTACCTCCGGTTTACAGCGGAACATCCATCAGCGCACTGAGTTTTTGGCAGCACAGTCGCCAAAAACTTTGCGATTTTTTTGATGTTTACATTTATATTCCGAGACAAACTTTTGAATTTTTCAAAAAACAATTTGGCGATGTTCCTCATGTCATTTACGCCGAAGATGAAATCCGAGAAATTTTTGCTTTAGCCTATAAACCTTACCAAATTTTCAATCCCGAAGATTTGCGCCTACTAAATAAAGTGGCTTTAAAATTCGCTTTTACTCTGTTGGACATCATCTCTTTACGTTGTGATTATCTCAGACAAAAAGAACGTTTTTACACGGCTAAACAAGCGCTCATTTGGGCCGACGGAGCAACCTGCATCAGCGATTATGTCAGAGAAGACACGGAAAAATTTTTCAATTCAAAATTTGATTTAAAAACTATTTACCCTTACGCCATTGACGAAATTTCCAAAGAACCGTCGTCGCAAACCGACAAAATACTTCTTATCGGAAATTCATTTGCTCATAAATTAACAAAACAAGCCATCGTCTTTTTGAAAAATGTTTCCAATTTAACAGTCTTGGGTTCGGAGCCATTACCAAATTATCCGCAAATAACCTTTCATCCCAGCGGAAAATTGAATAATGAAGAGATGGAATCGCTTTATCATACGGCCAAAATTTTGATCTACCCTTCTCAATACGAAGGATTTGGGATACCGCTTTTGGAAGCGGCCAAATTTAATAAACCGATAATAGCTCATGACAATCCTTGCAGCAGAGAAGTGGTGGAAAAATTTCAAATTAATAACGTTTATTTTTACAAACAGCTTGAAGAAATAGAAGGCATGATTGATAAAATTTCCGCCGAGTCAATCAAGCCGCAAAACGAATTAGCGATTTCCTGGTCAGATTTATCGTCACAACTCACCGACTATCTCATAAAAATTCATTCTGCCGCGCTTGATATGAAAAAATTTTCAAATCGCCATGAATTTTTATCTCTAATGGAACTTTCCAAAGAAAAAAAAGAATCTTTACAAAAAAATATAATTTTAAATATGTCCGACAAAAAACAAAATCAATCAGGAGGGATAAACGATAAAATCGCCACAAGTTTTCTCAAGGACAAGTTCGAAAAGAGTTTGTACGTTTTGAAAAAATATCCGAGCTATGTTTTTAAAAATCCCGAGCTCATCAAAAATCTTTTCGTAACTTTGTTCAAAAGAGGGCCTTATCAAGCCATGCAAAACGCTTATGATTTCATAAAATTACAAGAAAATCGTGTAAAAGAAACACCTGTTTCTCCTACGATCAAAAAAGAAGAGGCTGTCAAAATCGAAGATCAACAAGCAAAATATAACGACTTCATAATCCAAAGAGAGAAAGAGTTACTCAAAATAAAAGAATATTTGGAAGAAGCCGACGGATTCCAATCTCAGCCGCCAATAGCGATGATTTCAACATTGCGACAAACAAAATCCGCGGACATTTCAAAAACCGTGGAATCTCTGCAAAATCAACTTTATAAAAATTGGATTTTATTTTTGGGAATTAAAAATATAGATGAAGACGCCAAGAAAAATATTCGCCGTTTCGCCGATAATGATCAGAGAATAAAGATTTTTGAATTGACTGAAGAAAAAAATAATTACGAATTCCTTTTTAACAAGCTCGAAACCGATTATTTCGGATTGATAGATATCGGCGATACTTTGGCGCCCGACGCTTTTTATGAAACCATAAAAACACTCAGGGCTTTTCCGGACACGGAGTTTATTTACGCCGACGAAGATCGCATAAATCAAAAAAACGAATATTTCTTCCCTTATTTCAAACCAGATTGGTCTCCGGATTTGCATTTATCTTCCAACTACACAAATCGTTTCGCTATTTATAAAAAAAGTGTGATTATCGCCTCAGGAGGATTTGAAGAAAAATACGAAAGTTATCCGGACTTTGATTTAAGCTTGAAAATTACCGAAAAAACAAACAAGATACAACATATTTCCAAAATTCTTTATCATAAAAAATCCGAAAACAAAACCGATTATTTTGATCCCGAAGATTATCCGCGTTTTCTCCAAGAGCGTAGGGCTTTACTTACAGCGATTGAAAGAAGGCACTTAAAAGCCAAACTACAAGACGGTTTGTTTCCTCCTTACTATTTGCGTTACGAGATAAAAGAAAATAGTTTTGCCAGCATTATAATTCCGACCAAAGACAAAGTCGGATTATTGAAAAATTGCATTGAAAGCATTTTGAAAAAAACTTCCTTCGCAAATTATGAGATTATAATCATTGATAATAATTCCAAAGAAACCTCCACCAAAGAATACTATGAATTTTTAAAAGAAGTTTATCCGGATAAAATCAAAGTAGTGGAATACAATCAACCGTTCAATTTCTCGGCTATAAATAATTATGCGGTCAAAAAAGCAAAAGGTGACGTCTATGTATTTCTAAATAACGACACGATTATCATCAACGAAGAATGGCTTACGGTTTTAGTTGAACAAGCTCAAAGAAAAGAAGTTGGCGCCGTCGGTTGTAAACTGCTATATCCGAACAGGACTTTGCAACATGGCGGGGTGATAATCGGATTAAGTAAGGACAACTACACGAATCACGCCTTTTTGATGTATCCGGAAACTCACCCCCTCACTGATATTGTCAGAAATTTCAATGCCGTAACCGCCGCTTGTATTGCTGTGCGAAAAGAAGTCTTTGATGAAATAAACGGTTTTGATGAAATATTCGCCGTGCCTTTCAATGATATTGATCTATGTCTTCGTTTGCGCGCAAAAGATTATTTGGTAATCTACACTCCTCTGACCCAAATTTATCATTTGGAGAGCGCCACGCGAGGCGTTCAAGATTGGCCGGAAGACACCAGAATATTCAAAGAACGTTGGGGAGAATTGATTTTTAAAACTGACAAATATTATAATCCCAATTTAAGCAGTGATCCATACAAAACATTTGAATGGCGAGGTTATTAAAAAAAGTCCCGATGCAAATCGGGACTTTTTTTAATTTAAACATCTTTTTCTATACCAAACCCTTCTTCATCCTCATCTTCGTCTTCTTCTTCCTCATCACTTTCTTCACCTTCTTCTTTTGTTTCTTTTTCTACTTCTTCTTCCTCTTCACCTTCGGTTTTAAAACCGAATTCATCCAGCTCGTCTTTTTCTTCTTCCTGCCAAACCGCGTCATTTTCGTCATAATTGGCATCATCGTCTCCGGGAACAAAAATACTATTGTTGAAAAGCATAACTCTTTTTTATTTTATCAAAGCCCTAAATCGGCTTTTTATGAAAAATATTATAACAAAATATTTGTTTTCGTCAAGAAGAAGTAAAAAATAGCTATCTGTAGCGCCAAAATCAAAACAAAAGGCAGTAAAAATCCGACTTTTTTGGTTTTATGACGGAAAATCTTCATCCCTGCAATCGCTCCGATAGTTCCGCCAATAAAAGCCAGAAGTAATAATTTGGTTTCTTTCACTCGCCAAGATTGGCCTTCGGCTTTGGCTTTATCCAAACCATAAACAAAGAAAGTGACGAGGTTGATTATTACCAAATACCAGATAAGCCAGGGGTAGGAATTGTAAAAATCGATGAAAAACATAATTTTATTTTTTATAATTATATCATTAATACTATTTAAAAACAAAACCGCCATAAAGGCGGATCTGTTTTGAGCGGATAACGGGAGTCGAACCCGTGTCACCAGTTTGGAAAACTGGGATAATAGCCGTTATATGATATCCGCAGAGAACAAAAAGAAAATATTTTTTCTTTTTTGAGCAAGGATGGCACATACCTTAGTATATGATATCCGCAAACATTATTTATAAATTGCAAAAATATTATAGTATGTTTTTGAGCCAAAGTCAAGTGTATATTGTTAATTTGCTTAAAAACTGATATGCTTATCACGTAAATTAACGCTTTAAAATATGTGGACTTTTATCTTTCAAACAATCTTGGTTTTCTTAGCTGTATTTTTTACTGATGTACTTTGGGTTTTATATGTCAGAAGAGTTGGACAAGGAAAAGCTTTTAGCGCCGCCTGGCTCGGAGTTGTTATTTGGTTATTTGGAGCTTATGCGGTAATTAGTTATGTAGATGATCCACGACATATAGTTTCGGCAGCTTTAGCTTCTTTTATTGGTACATATTATGCCGTAAAACGCGATTCTTCAAAAGAGAAGAAATAAGAAAATAAATAAACAAATAATCTAAACTAAAAAATCGTTCCGCCTAAGGCGGAACGATTTTTGTTTTTTATTTGTTATTTTTTATTCTTTCGACGCTCTAGCGCTATAATCTCCCGTTTCCGTATTTACCAAAATCTCTTCGCCTTCTTTGATAAATATCGGCGCTTGAATGTGTAGACCGTTATCAAGCACGATTTCTTTGGTTACATTTCCGGCTGCACTATTTCCTTTTTCCGCTGGTGGAGCTTCTACTACTTTATATTGAATTTTTTTCGGAATTTGGATACTGACCGGTCTTTCTTCGTACAAACCGATAATTACATCGAGTCCTTCTTTGAGATATTTGGCATCGTCTCCAATCAAATCTCCGTCCATTTCTATCTGTTCGTAAGATTGCATATTCATAAAAGCGTAGTTTTCTCCGGTTTTATACAAATATTGCATAGTCACAAAAGACACACTGACAATTTCCACTGTTTCACTGGTTTTATAGGTCATTTCAATAACTTTTCCTGAACCCAAAGATTTCATGCGAGTACGAACAAAAGCAGCGCCTTTACCGGGGTTGATATGTTGAAATTCCACGACGACAAAAAGGTCGTTTTGGTGCTTGATGACTACACCTTTACGGATTTCTGATGTTGAAGCCATAAAAAAGTAATATATTTCAAAATCATCCCGACATTAAGTCGAGATGATTGTCTTTGTTTTATTTAGGTAAAAAAGCCATGAGCGAAGCTTGGCGTGCGCGTTTAATGGCATTGGCCACTTGACGTTGATGTTTGGCGCAAAGGCCGCTTCTGCGTCTCGGCGCAATTTTCATATAGGAAGAAACAAATTTTTTCAAACTGTTTACATCCTTGTAGTCAACAACCATTTTGTTGTTGGTGCAATAAAAGCAACTTTTTGATTTCTGTTCTTGCATAATTTATTTTATTTTAAAAAGGTATATCTTCAACTTTTATTTCTTCTTCGATAACTTCTCCGGAATTTTCGGCTTGAGCCGAACCGGATTCAACAGGTCTGCTTTTACCGGTATTATCCGCGGAGCCATTTAACATTATCATGTTATCAGCCACTATTTCAGTGCGATAACGTTTAATGCCGTCTTGTCCGGTCCATTCGCGGGTTTGTAAACGACCTTCTACATAGACTTTTGATCCGCGATGTAAATATTGAGAAGCAATTTCCGCAAGTTTCGACCACATTACAATATTGTGGAACTCGGCTTCTTTTTGTTTTTGGCCTTGAGCGTCGGTCCAAAAACGATTGGTGGCGATAGACATCGAGGCTACAGCTTTACCGTTTGGGGTATTGCGAAGCTCCGGATCTCTGGTCAGATTACCTATCAACATCACGCGATTTAAATCCATATATTTAAAAAATTAATTTATAACTTTTAGACTTTGGTCATCAAGTTGTCGTCAGCCAAAATCTCGTCCAATTTTTTATCAATATCTTTCAAATCCATGGTTTTCTCTTCTTTTTCTTCTTTCTTTTCTTCTTTTTTCTCTTCTTTTACTTCTGTTTTAACAACCTCTTCAACAACTTCCGGGACGGTTTCAGTTTCTTCTTTAACTTCGGAATTAAAATAAGAAATCTTTTGAGCTTGGGAAATTTTATCATTATATTTGGTGATAAAACTTCTTAAGATGTTTTTATCCAAATCCAATTTATTTTTTAATTCTTTAACTTTTTCGGATTCAGCTTCAAACACAACGGTATAAAAATAACCGTAACGAATTTGTTTGATAGGATAAGCCAAACGATTTTTACCGAGATTTGTTTCTACGGCATTGGTACCTATTTCATTAACTATGGTTAAGGCTCTATTGGCTTCATTTTCGGATTCTTTTTCATCAAAAGTACCGGGTAAAACCAACAAAAGTTCGTATTTCTGCATAATTTACAATAAATTTACGGCCTCAAAACACCCTGTTCATTGTTTAGGAATTTCAAGGTTTAGATATAAAACTTAATTAAAGTACTTAAATATTAGCACATTTTTCAAATTAGTCAACACCCTAACGATTACTTTATCTACAACCAGTATCCACAGGTAAAATTTTATGCTATAATAAAACAAGAACGAACAAACGGGAGGTTGTTCAGATTTTTTTGGTATATTACTTAAAATTCACCTTTTTTTACTTATGCTTCCAGCAAATATCGTAGAAAAAATAGTTTTAAAATGCAATTTGGGTCCGGATATGGAGGTTTGCAAAAACCTAAAGGATGAATCGGAAAAAACCGAAACCCCGCTTATTGAACTTCTTTTATCAAAAAACTTGGTTGATGAGAGTTCTTTGTTTACCAAAGCCGGAGAAATATTAAACGTACCTTTTGTCAGTTTGAAAGGCAGAGATATTCGTCGTGATATTTTAAACCTTATTCCATCCCCTGTCGCCAACGCCAACAACGTAGTGGCTTTTGATAAAAACGAAAAAGAAATTTTATTGGCCATGACCGATCCGACAGATTTGCAAACTGCGGAATTTATCCGTCGTAAAACAGGGCTTGAACCGAAAATTCATATAACTACTTTTTCCGATCTCAAAGACGCATTACACCGCTATCATGCCGGTTTGGAAGAAGAGATGAAAATAATTCAAGAAAACAAAGACGAGGAAGAAACCGGCGATCTCAAAAAAGCCGCCGAGGAATTACCTATCATCAATATAGTTAGCAGTATTTTGGAACACGCTGTTTATGAAGGAGCTTCCGATATTCATATAGAGCCCAATGAAAAAGAGTTGGCAATTCGCTATCGTATTGATGGTATTTTAAAATCGGTTATGAGTTTGCCGAAAAATTTTCAGAGTGGGATTGTTGCCAGAATTAAAATTTTGGCCAATTTAAAAATCGATGAACACATGGTGCCACAGGACGGACGTTTTAAAATACAATTACAAGCCGATAAAATGGCTTTTCGTGTCTCAATAATTCCGGTTTACGATGGTGAAAAAATAGTTATGCGTTTATTGCCCGAGGGAGCTAAACCTCTCACTTTGGACCAACTCGGTTTTCTGCCAAGTGTAAAAATATTAGTAGAAAATGCCATTAAAAAACCAAACGGGATGATTTTGGTGACCGGTCCTACAGGTAGTGGAAAAACAACCACACTTTATTCGGTGCTCGGAATTTTAAATCAACCCGGAGTTAATATTTCCACTATTGAAGATCCTATCGAATACCGTATTCAGGGAGTCAACCAGAGTCAAATAAATCCCAAAATAGGTTTTACCTTCGCTTCCGGATTGCGCGCCTTTTTACGTCAAGACCCCAACATTATCATGGTCGGAGAAATCCGCGATCAAGAAACCGCTGAAATAGCCGTTCACGCCGCCATGACGGGTCACTTGGTGCTTTCAACACTTCATACCAATGATGCTCCGACTACCATTCCTCGTTTAACAGACATGGGCGTTCCTCCTTTTTTGGTTTCTTATACCACCAATATAGTTATGGCTCAAAGATTAGTTAGAAAAATTTGCCCTTACTGTAAAAAAGAATACAAGCTTGATCGCGCTTCAATCGACGCTCTTTTGAAAGCCTTCGATGCTGAAAGGATAACCACTATATTGAAAGAAAACAATCTCTTAAAAGAAGGTGAAAAAAATTTGGAAGAAATGGTTTTTTACAAAGGCGAAGGTTGTTCACGTTGTAATAATTCCGGACACAAGGGTCGCGTTGGTATTTACGAAGTTATGGAGGTTAATCAAGAAATAATCCACAAAATCAACGAACATGCCGATTCCAACGCATTAAAAGATACCGCTCGTAAAAACGGGATGATTACTATGAGTGAAGACGGTTTGATAAAAGCCAAAATGGGAGTAACTACGATAGCGGAAATCTTGAGAGTAACAAAAGAATAAACTTAAATAAAAACTTATTTTAAATCTTTTAAATGTTTTGTATGGGGGGCAAACAACTTTCTCCTTTTGAAATCAAACTCAATAAACTCGTTTCTCGATATTTAACCGGGGTGTCTTTTGTAGAAAAAATGATGTTTGTTCATCATCTACAAATCATGACTAAGGCCGGTTTGTCCATCATCACTTCGCTAAAAATTCTCAGTGAAGAAACGGAAAATAAAAAATTAAAACTGATAATAGCCGAAATCAAAGCCGAAGTTGAAAAAGGACAACAACTCAGTGTGGCTCTCGCCAAATATCCCAAGGTTTTTCCTCCGGTTTATGTCAGCATGATAGCGGCCGGAGAAATAGCGGGAAAATTGGAAGAAGCTTTAACAGAGGTTTCCGCTCAAATGAAAAAATCTCACGAGTTAATGTCAAAAGTTAAAGGCGCCATGATTTATCCTTCGGTTATTCTTTCCGCCATGGTAGGCATAGCTTTCTTTGTTGTGCTTTATATCTTTCCAAAAATTTTGGTGATGTTTGAAGAAACCAACGCCACTCTCCCCTTGCCGACTCGAGCTTTGATGTTTATCACCAAATTCATGCAAAACAATTGGTATTGGGTTTTAATCATTTTAGCGCTTATAATTTACGCTTACTTTCAAGCCATGAAAGCCGCGCCTTTTAAAAAAGCGGTACATTCTTTGCGTCTTAAATTACCTATTGCCGGAAATATTGTTAAAAAAATAAATTTAGCCAACTTTACATTAACACTTTGTTCGTTGCTCAAAAGTACGATTCCGATAATTGAAGCTGTAAAAATTTCCTCCGATGTTTTGGGTAATGTTATTTATAAAGAAAAACTAAAAGAAGCTTCCGAATCTTTAAAAAAAGGTATCAGTCTTTCCGAGGTCTTAGCTCGACATCCGGAAGTTTTTCCGCCCATGGTTACAGAAATGATAATGGTCGGTGAACAAACCGGTAATACGGAAAAAATGCTTAACGAACTGTCCGAATATTACAACAGCGAAGTTAGTGAAACCATGACTAATTTTACTTCCATTATCGAACCGGTTATTATTTTGGCTCTCGGCTTGGGCGTAGCCGGCATAGCGGTGGCGGTCATCATGCCTATGTATTCTCTGGCTCAAAGTATTTAAAATATGTTGCTTATAAATAATCCTTTTTACGGAGCGTTTGGACTGGATTTTGGAGATTCTTCCATAAAACTGGTACAAATTCTCAAAAAATTCAATTTGCGCGGACGACCGACTTATGAACTTAAACATTTGCGCAAAGTAGAACTTTTGCCCGGCTGTATAGCGCAAGGAGAGATTTTGCAAACCGAAGCCGTAAAGCAAAAAGTCCTTCATCTTCTGGGATACGAAGGAACCGAATTCAAAAAAATAACTTCGCCTTGGGTTGTTTTTGATTTACCGGTGACAAAAACTTTTTTGAAATTAATAGAAATAAAAACACCCCCACTGCAATTAACCGAGGAAGATGTAAAGTTAGAAGCCGTCAAACACGTGCCTTTTGATATCAAAGAAACTTATTTGGATTGGCAAATAATAAACAAACACGAAGAAGAGGCTGTATCTTCCAAAGTTTTACTCGGAGCGGCGCCTAAAACAATAGTCGATTCTTATTTGGAAATTTTGGAAAGCATAGGTCTCAATCCGGTCGCCACTGAACTGGAAGACTTGTCCATAGCAAGAGCCATGATCACCTGCAATAAAACTTACATGGGTGAAGCTCGGGCGATTCTCGATTTGGGCGCTTCTCGCTCAACCATAATAATTTACGACAAAGGAAGTATTCAATTCAGCAAAATGATAAATTTTTCCGGAGATCTCATTGATACGGCTCTGATGCAAAATCTCAAAATAGATCGAGCGACCGCGGAAAGTCTAAAAAATAAAAACGGTTTGACTTACGATCCGGCTTATCCTCTTTATCTAAAAACCGTCAGTGAATTAACGGAACAACTTTTGTCCGACATTACCAAGGCCGTGACTTACTATCATAATCATTTTCCGGAACCCAATCCGGTAACCCACATCACAATGTCCGGAGGAGTTTCCGCTTTAAAAAATTTGGAAAAAATAATTACCAAAAAATTGGCGGTTGGCGCATATCCCGGTAACGCTTGGAAAAATATTTATAATGAAAAACTTATCGGCAGAGATCGTTACGAACTCTTGACCTATGCTTCAGCCATCGGTCTGGGGTTGCGCGCCGCCGAAGAACCGAGAAATTCCAAACACTAAACATATGATGATTTTAAACTTAAATCTTCTGCCTCTGAACAAGAAAAAAGAATTAAAAATCCTTACCAGAATAAATTTGGTAAAAAATTTTTTTGTTCACTCTTTTCAAATTTTATTTGTATTTTTATGTTTTCTGTTGATTTTTTATTACAATTTAAATCAACAACTGACAAATCTCAACAAAAGCAGAACTCTCATTAACAGTAATTTTGCGGAATACAACAAAGAAATTAACGAATTAAACAAAAATATCGGCACTATCAATGTAGCCGGTGAGCGCTTTCAAGAATTGACGCCTAAATTTTTGGAAATGCTCCAAATTGTTCCGGAAAATATAAAAATAACTTCTTTGTCTTTAAGTTTAGATAAAAAAGCCATTTTTATTCCCGGCGTGGCAAAAAATAGAGACGCCTTATTGTCTTATGGTGAAGCGTTAAAAAAAATACCTTGGATAAAAAATATCGACATTCCAAAAACTCAGCTTTTACAAAAAGAAAACATTTCCTTTAACATCGGTGTCGAGCTAAAATAAAATTATGAATAAAGATTTTTTAAAACAATTAAAAGTAATTATTCTCTTGTTTGTTTTGCTTGATGGAGCGATAGGTTTTGGAGTTTATAAAGTAGAAAAAATGATTCAAGCCAAAGATCAAGAAATAAAAAATTATTTGCAAGAATTGGAAAGAAAGAGTCGTGGATCGCAAAATTTAAAAGAGGCTTTGGCGCGAGTACGCAACACCAAAGCTACAATGAACGATTATGAAAAATATCTTTTTCGTTCCGGACAAGAATTGGATTTGATCACTGATTTGGAAAATATCGCCGCCAAAAATAAAATTAACCAAAAAATAGAGTCTTCTAACTTGGATAAAATAAGTGATAATACCATAACTTTGAATTTAAGAGCTTCCGGATCTTATAAAAATATTTTGAGTTACTTGGCCGACCTGGAAAATTATGACTATTTTTTACAAATCACATCATTGGACTTGAATCCGGTTTATGATTTGAAGAATCCGGACAATTCCGTCGGCGCACTTACTGATTTACGCATAAGTTTAAAATTGTATGTCAACTCTTAAAACTACACCCTGGACAAAACGATTAGCAAAAAAAATAAGTGAAATTACCGTTCAAAACAAAGATGAACTTTTTGTTTGGAAAGCCATAACCCTTTTTACCCTGTTTTTGATGGCATTGTCGGCTTTTTATTTTGTACGCCTAAGTTACGAAAAAACGAACGCTTTACTTGATCAAACCAGCGATACGGTAGTGAGTAAATCGGGATTTAGCATTGAAAATATCGATTTGGATGCTTTTGAAAAAGCGGCCGCGCTTATAGAATACAAAAAAAACCCCTTGACATTACCGACAAAAATTCGTAATATTTTCTTTTATGAGAACTACGAAAACATTTCTTATACTCCGAATAAAAAAGATTTCTTAGCTCCCACTTCAACTTTAAGCAATCCTGTTTTGTCCGAATAATTTTACAATGTCGCAAAATACTCAAAAAAATTGGTTTATTCTGGGTAACAATCCCGAACTATCCGCCGCTGAAATAAGCGCGGTTTTAAATTTGGACAAATTTGAAAAAAAAGATTTTCAACCACCTCTATTGGTTGTAGAAAAAAAATTTGATGCAAAAGAATTGATCAAAAAACTTGGTGGAACAATCAAAATTACCGAAGAAATCGGAGAAAATAAAAATCAACAAGAACTCGTTTCTCTAATTATCAACGATTTAAAAAAACAGAATGGCAAAATCCATTTTGGACTTAGCGATTATTCTTTTAAATCTTCAGAAAATTTATATCGTTTAAAAAAAATCGGTTTAGCAATAAAAAAAGAACTAAAACAACTAGGACTATCGGTGCGTTTTGCTTTTAATAACGAGCAAATCCTTTCTTCGGTTTCCGTAGACAAAAACGATTTGATAAAAAAAGGTGGAGAATATATTTATATTTGGAAACCTTCGGGATTTTCCGTCGCCAAAACCGTTGCTGTTCAGCCTTTCGAAAGTTTCGGTTCTCGCGATTTCGGCCGTCCAGGAAGAGACAGTTTAAGCGGTATGTTGCCCCCAAAATTAGCCCTAATAATGCTAAATTTGGCTAAATCTACCCCCTCTGACACGCTTTTGGATCCTTTTTGCGGTTCCGGCACCATAATCAACGAAGCCATTGCTCTGGGAATAAAAAATATAATTGGGACTGATAATTCAGAGCGCGCAATCAAAGACACTCAGCAAAATGTCGAATGGTTAAAATCCCAATCAATTATCAAAGACCAATTATCAACTTTTGATTCTTTTGTTTCTCCAGTAGAAAATCTCTCCAACCATTTGAAAAAAAACAGTATAGATAAAATTATTACTGAACCGTATCTTGGTAAACCACTCAAAGGAAATGAAAAATATGAAACTCTCGTCCATCAAGCCAATGATTTGAAAATTTTATATTTACAAGCGTTTACCGAATTCAAGAAAATTTTAAAACCCGGCGGTACAGTCGTTTTTATTATCCCTTGTTTTAAACAAGGCAACAATTGGATTAGGATAGGTTTAGAAAATGAATTGCTAAAAATTGGTTTTAAATCCAATCCCCTTTTAAAATTAAACGATAAAGAATACGGATATTTTCTTTATGCGCGGCCAGATCAGAAAGTCGGACGAGAGATTTGGAAATTCGTAAATCTTGACAAATAGGCGAAAATTTGGCACAATACGCACACAAAAAAGGGCCTGTAGCGTAGCTGGCTAGCGCGTCTCCATGGCATGGAGAAGGTCAGGGGTTCGAATCCCCTCAGGTCCACACAGAGTCTGCCGAAGGCAGACGACAGGGATGAGAACGCCGGAGCGATGTCGAGCGATACATACGAGTGAGCGAGACCGCGAGGCGGTGGCCAGACAAAATTTTCGGAAGAAAATTTTAGTCGCGGCCGAATCCCCTCAGGTCCACAAAAAAAGAATTCCTTTCGGAATTCTTTTAATATTAAATTTAATATTTATTAAATTACTCTTGCTTTTTATTTCAATTTAAGCAATAATATTCAATATATAAAACTTTATAACTTAGTTTATGCTTTCCGTCGGAATTGTTGGCTTACCTAATGTGGGAAAATCCACACTTTTCAACGCGCTAACCCGCAGCAAACAAGCCAATGCTCAAAATTATCCTTTTTGTACTATCGATCCCAATGTCGGTATAGTTGAAGTACCTGACGAAAGACTGGCCAAATTGGCGGAAGTATCCAAATCCAAAAAAATAGTTCCGACAGTAATTGAATTTGTAGATATCGCCGGACTTGTGGCCGGGGCTAGCAAGGGCGAAGGTTTAGGTAACCAATTTTTATCCCATATTCGCGAAGTAGATGCTATCGCTCAAGTTGTTCGCGCTTTCAAAGACGATAATATAATACACGTAAATAATAAAATCGATCCAAAAAACGATGCTGATGTGATAAATTTGGAATTGATCTTGGCAGACTTACAAACTGTAAATAAAAAATTATCAACTGTAAAAAAAGATGCCAAAGGCGCCAACGCCAAAGAAATGGCAAAAACCATAGAAACTTTGGAAAAAGTATTGAAACAATTGGAAGCGGAAAAACCCGCCCGTGAATTAAGCTACGATGAAGAAGAATTGATAATTGTAAAAGAACTGCATTTGTTAACTATGAAACCTATGCTTTATGTCCTCAATGTTGATGAAGCAAAAACAAATTCGGAAATAGTAACTTTGGGAGAAAATACCGAACAAATTGAAATCTGCGCTCGTTTGGAAGCTGAACTTGCAGATCTGAGTCCGGTAGAAGCGCAAGAATATTTAAATTCTTTAGGCTTAAAAGAAACCGGCTTGGACAAATTAATTCGTGCTAGTTATAAACTTCTCAATTTAGTGACTTTTTTGACTTCCGGCGAACCGGAAACCAGGGCTTGGACTGTAAAACGCGATACCAAAGCACCTGATGCCGCCGGAGTTATACATACTGATTTTATCAAAGGTTTTGTCAAAGCTGATGTGGTAAATTGGCAAGATTTTATACAATATGGCGGATGGGGTGAAAAACTAAAAGAAAGCGGAAAAATAAAACTGGTAGGAAAGGATTATATTGTTCAAGATGGAGATACGGTTTATTTTCACATTAACGCTTAACTCTACAAAAAACCGCCTATTGGCGGTTTTTTGATTACTATTGACAAAACACGAAAAAAGTACTATAATATACTGTTAGTTCATTAAAAACCAAACAAAGAAGGAGATTGCCATGAAAGTTTTCTATGTGTTTTTTTTAGCCATTATAACAATGGCCTGTACTAAAGTTGAAGAACATTATTACTACACCTACTGTTCAAAATTTGATAAGCAGAATAGCAGGTGCATTGAGTGGGTAACTTGTGAAAAATTCAAGACAACCGGAGAATGTGAAGAGTGGATCACAACCGATAATGATCCTTTTGTTGAAAACGATGTGGTAAATGATGATGACGGATTAGAACAAGACACTGATTTTAGCGAAGAAGAAACGAACGATTTCGTTTATGAGGATTTTGACGAAATCCCGGAGGAAAACCCCGAACCAGACGAAGAGAAAGATGATGTTGTGCCGGACAATGATGTAGATATTCCGGAAAATGTCTGCATTTATCTCCAGTCTTCCAACATTTTAGGGAAATGCTTTGAAGCCGAAGATGGTGAGAAGATTTTCATCTCTGACAAAAAAGAACCTACGCGTTGTAAAGCTATTGTAGAGAGCAGCACACAGATCAATAGATATTACTACGGAATAGAGTTTCCGTTCTATACAGAAGATGGCAACTCCACTCTTGACTACAATCAGATTACCGAGAAAGTGATAATAGATGAGAAAGAGTTCACTCTTTCTACATGTTAAACTTTTTCTCTTCCAGCCCGCAATAAAATGCGGGCTTTTTTATTTTTTAAATATTTTAAAACCCTCCTTTTTAAGGAGGGTTTTAATTTTATTCTATAGGCGTTTCTACTGGTTGTGGTTCCGAAGTGTCTGTTGTTTCTGTCGTCGGTTCACTTGATTGATCTTGTTCAATAGTATTTTCACTCGGAGGAATTTCTGTTTCAGGTTCCACTGTTGTTTGTTCTTCATTTACAGGTGACTCTGAAACAATAGGCATTTCTTCAGTCGCAGATTCTATGCTTTCCAATTCCGAAGTAACGGTAGTAGTATTTGCATTTATTTCACTTGGTGTTTCTTCGATAGAATTATTACTTTCTTCATCGGCAACTATTTCTTCTATGAAAGGATCGCTAAATTTTCTTTTTGCCAACACCATCCAGTCAAATGTTATTCCACTATCCATACCTTCAACTTCTTTTAAAACAAAACCTTCTTTACTCTTTTCGCTTACATATATATTTTTATTGCATGGAGAAGTGAGGGAAAACACCACTTTTATCGGTTGAGTTTCATCAATAATTTCTTGGGTATCTGTAGCAAATATTATTTTAGCTTCACCGTTTTCCAAAGTACTGGTACCGGACAAGGTTATCTCCACATTCTCCGAACTCATACCGTAAAGTTTCTTTTCTTCTCCTGAAGCAGTGGTGATTTTGGTGATGAGTGTGCCGTTGATATCTATCTCCCATTTGTTGTTAGCGCCAATAATG
>Ga0116154_10000392_pt1 | contig 53913 bp, 37 predicted proteins | sample AD_UKC030_MetaG_FD_89898 | JGI IMG/M metagenome (GOLD analysis project Ga0116154, IMG submission 89898) | Active sludge microbial communities of municipal wastewater-treating anaerobic digesters from USA - AD_UKC030_MetaG | ecosystem: Engineered > Bioreactor > Anaerobic > Digestate | place: USA... | reverse complement strand
TCATGTCCATCGAGGCTGAAAAGCTCCAAGCTGCCCTTAAAACGACCAAATCTTAAGTCCGCCCATAATCCCCGCTGCGGCAAGCGCTCTCGGGCGGCGACCCTAGCTGGTTCATGGGCAGGATTACGATTTAGAGCTGAAGATTAGTTCATGGTCCCAATGCGCGTTTAAAAACATCGAGGCTGACTATGAAGCGAAAAGCCTTTGAGCGTGCAAAAAAATGCAGTCAGCGCCGCCGGATCAGGCCATCCAGCCTACAGGAACTTGAAAACACACCCATAATTACAGGAGCTGGCTGAGGAAGGTTTTCGCTGGAACCACAGCGGGGCGTCGGACTGAGAAACAGTCGACCGGCTCGAACGGCAGGTCCATCACCACCTGAAAGGCGCGCGGCGCCTCGATTTGTTGCTGGAAATAATTCAGCGCGGGAGACAGTCTGGTGTCACTTGTTTTGACCTCGACCAGCAACCAGGGTTTGCGGTTGCGCACCACCAGAAAGTCCACCTCGCGTTTTTGCTTGTCCCGGAGATAACGCAGCTCGAAGTCCCCGAAACCCAGATCGGTCCAGCCCTCGACCGCTTTGAGCAAATGGCAAGCCACGAAGTTTTCAGCCCGCGCGCCATTCTGCGCATTCCGCTGAAATCGGACAGCGATCCCACTCGATCGGCAACGCTCCCCCACCTCCCTGGCGACACGAAACGGCATGGATTTCAGAGATGCCGATATTCGCAAAGATTATGAGTCAACCGATGTTCCGCCGCCTAGTCCCATGAAGATATGACAAGTTTGCGGGCGTCTGATTTTTTCAGTCCGGGAGGCTTGGAGAGGAAGGCAAATGGCCTGTCGCGCGCAAGGCGGCCACGCGATTCTGAACGTGGAGCTTGCCGTAGATGCTTCAGGCAGCAACGGCTTGAGGAGACGCACCAAGTCGGTTCCGGATCGGCCCGGCAAGTTCATATCCACAAGAACGATCTCGGGTGTCAAGGCCAGGATGCCGGGTTCGGCTTCTTCAGCAGACACGAAGGCCCCCACGAGTTCGAGCATCGGCGAGGATTTCAACATCCCGACCAGGGCCGCAGTCTGAGCGGGATCATCTTCCACCAGCACCAAACGGATTTTTTGATCTCCCTGGGTCATGCAGGTTTTGATCTCGCAAGGTCGGTCGTCCGACCCTGTTGTTCTTCAGATGCCATCTCCATCGAGAAAAAAGGAAATCACGGCAAGACACCCTAGCTGAGGGAGGATCCGGGGGCCAGTCGCATGAACATGGGACAAACACGTGCTTGTCCCGAGCCAAAGTCTCTCGTCGCAAAGTATCGTTTCGTTGAAAACGGCGCGCATCGGCAAATTACTCGATCGGTCGAGGCAAGGGGACACGGACCGAAATAATGGTGCCGCGGTGAGTCGAACTCTCGATGGATAGTGTTCCCCCCAATTGAGAGACGCGCTGACGCAAATAGGCGGTGAGATCGCTCAGCGTGTCAAAGTTGGGATCAGCCGCCCAGATGAGTTCCCCCAATTTATCAATCGCCCCTCGAGCAATTGTTGCCGGAGCATTATCCGATTGACCGGGTTTTGACAGAACGATTCGCGTCAAGTCGGCCGCCAGGTCATCATGCAGATCACGAGCCATGCGATCGCGCTCGGAAGCCAGTCGGCTGGCAATTTCGAGCCGGTGACGGCAGCGCATTTCTCGTAATCGCCATAGGATAAAGAACAGGAGAATGCCTGTTGTTGCGGCCGCCAAGGAAAAGTGGAACCACCGGGATTCCCAAAAGAATGGAGCGATGGCAAAAGCAATGCTGGAGCTATTCGTGTTCCACCGGCGATCCCGGCCGGCGACCTGAACTTCCAACCGGTAGGAACGGGGATCGAGATTTGCGTAGGAAACGATGCGTCGCGTTCCCGCATTTTGCCATTCGTTGTCGACACCTTCCAATCGGTAACGAAAAGTGGACCGCGTGGACGCCGCGTAATTCAGGGCGGTGAATTCAATATCGAGCGATCGGCCTGAACCCGGAGGCAATCGAAAGGTTAAGTCCGCGGAGGAATCCGGACCTTGGAAATAGTCGATGGTATTGGTCCCAAAACGCAGGCGTTCAATAAAGACCCTTGGACTTGAATGGCGCCTGGGCATATTGTTGGGATCAATCCTCACCAAACCATGGGATGTGGCAAACACAACAGACCGTCGGGGGTTTTGCATGCCGAGGGTTGGCTTCCATGGTGAGTCGCGGCGGCTAAGAGACCATCATCCTGATCGAATGAGAGATACGCCACTCTCTGAGACTGTCCGGTGGCAACGGCCGTCAACTCGCTTCGAGTCACGCAAAAAAATGCCATCCTCGCTCCCTATCCATAGATTCTCCAAATCATCTTCCAGAACTTGATGGATACGGCTGTTGGGAAATCCATACTGGCTCATATTAACAGCCAATTGAGGATTCCCCCGCTCAACTTCTGCAGCTTGAAGGCGGCATAGGCCGAGGCTGGTGCCAATCCAAAGCGTTCCTTCCGCGTCCTCATGCAACGCTTCGACTTGATGGCTTGCCATGCCTTGATTTGTGGTCAGGACGCTAATTTGATCATTCCGCAAGCGCATAAGCCCGATGTTCCAAGTGCCGATCCATAAAACGCCTTGCCGATCCTCGCGCAGAACCCGAACATCGCATGCTGGAAATGGGTAATGCACGGGGATGGGGGCATCCGCCGTACGATCCGCATCGATCAAAGACTGAGGCAGGGGGTTGGTCCATGCCATCGGAAGTTGCGAGAGACCAGTCGGGAACCGATTCAGAACAGCGTAGCTGTCTGCCTTGGTTGCGGTGGATCCTTCGAAAATCCATACGAACGGCCGATCATGGTAGTACCCGGGCTGTGGCAGTGTGACTGAAGAATGAAGCGTGTTAGAGGGTGGATCGGGCACAAAACACGATAAACCATAACGACAGACAACTTCTTGGCATACTGTGGGTTTGGTCAATCCTGGTAACGAACTCGATTGGCGGGGTAAAGCGAAAAACCACCATAAAAACACTTGAACGCCATGAGATTGGTCTCATTCTTTCGATGTGAAGGGTGTTCAGGCGGTTCTATTATGCGGGATTCTCTTGAGCGGATGCCTTGCCGGCTGCAAGCCGGCGGTTTCCAGGCCGGCCGCTCCAGTGATCGTCCGATATTTTGCGGCTATTCCCTTTCATCCGGAACAATGGTCGCCACAATCCGGTTATATCGGCCAGGTGCGCGGCGACAGCGAAACGGATCTGAGTTTCAAGCTCGGGGGCATCCTGGACCTGATTGGCCCCGACAAGACCCAGGATTGGCGTGAGGGCGCCACAGTAACCAACGGCCAACTGCTCGTCCAATTGGCGCAATCCGATTTCACCAACAACCTGCTAGCCATTCGGGCCAAGGTCGAACTCGAACGTAAGCTCCATGAACGAAGCGTCAAACTCCTCGAGACCAAAGTAATTTCCCCCCAGGAATACGACATCATCGAAGCCAATTGGAAGGCCTCGGAGGCAGACTTGGCCAAGGCGGAACAGGCCTTGCGGGACTCGCAGTTGCGAGCGCCCTACACCGGGACACTTCTGGCTCGACTGGTCAACGTCGGCGAAACGATCGCCGCTGGCCAGGTGGTGTTGCGGGTGGCGGACCTCAGGCAAATGTCGGTCGAACTGGGCGTCCCCGATCGGTTGGTCGAAGTCGTTTCCCAATTGCGCGAACAAGAACAAGTCATTCCCGTCAGAATCTCGGCTCTGGGCGAGCGCACGTTCGAAGGCCGGATCACGGAAGTGGGAGTCGCGGCGCGGGACGGCGCCCGCCTGTTTCGGGTCACCATAAAAATCCCTAACCCGGAAGGGAGGATCAAATCAGGAATGACCGCCTCGGTCTCGTTCACTCCCCAGGCGGATACGACCGCATCGACGGTGCTGGTTCCGCTGTCGGCGCTGGTGGCCTCCAACCGCCCGGGCTCAACCAACCTGGCGGTCTTTGTCCTGGAATCCGGAGACAGTGTCCGGGAACAGGAGGTGCTGACCGACGATATCGTCCGGAACTCCGTGGTCATCACCCAAGGCCTTAAGGCGGGGGAAAAAGTGGTCTGCGTGGGCGCGAGCAGTCTTTACGATGGGGCACGGGTGGACGCCCGACTCATGGACGACTAGTGTGGTGTTTGCGAAATACGATGCATTCTGCGGCCAGGAGTTTTGGTCAGGAGCGAGGATGATCCCCGGATTTGCCGCATGGCGTCGGACTACCGGTTGAAGGGGATGTCTGCGGATCATCCTTGCTGTGCCAAACCGCCGCGCAGTTGAGAAAAATTCAGGAATGATTAAAGGTCAGTTGAAAAAAGTTCCGGAATCATTTGAACAGATCCTTAGGGTCTGACAGTTTTTGATGCGAAGAAGGTCAGTGATCGATGGACCCGTCCTTGAATCCAAGCAGACAACCTGATCCTCCTCACGGGGGTGGAATCGCCCGATTCTTTGTGGAACACCGCGAGGTGAGCTGGGCCCTGTTGCTGGCGGTGCTTTGCTGGGGATGGTTTTCTTTCACTCGGCTCGGCCAGCAAGAAGATCCAAAAATCCCAGAACGCCGGGCCCTGTTGGTCACCGCTTTCCCGGGGGCTACCGCGGCCAAAGTGGAACAGTTGGTCACCCGCAAACTGGAAAAGAAAGTGTCCGAGCTTTCGTCGCTGGACGAAATCACCTCCGAATCCCGGGCCGGAGTATCGATCATCCACGTTACCCTGCGTTTTGATACGACTCAGAAAGTCGAGCAGGAATGGGACAAACTCCGGGCCAAGCTGAGTGAAGTCGATTTGCCTACCGGCTGTCTCGCCCCGGCTCTGGACACCGATTTCGGCAATACCATCACCCTGCTCTACGCCATCACCAGTCCGATGAGCAGTGACGCGGAGTGCCGCGTCCGCGCCCATTTGCTCGGATCCAGGCTTCAACAGCATCGGCGGCAAAAATCGATCCCGGGGGACGGACGCGCCGCGATAGCGGTATTTTTCCCTGCCGATGTCGCGCCGGCCTACTTGGATCTTGCGTCGAAGCAATTTGCCGACTACCTCAACCATCAAGGCGTGGCGGAGGATACCCATCTGCTATCGGGAGCGGCCTTTCGGATGGTGGAATTTGCGACATCCGCCAACCGGGAGCGGCTCAAGTCGGCCTATGATCGCTTCGTAACCTCGGTGTCCACATCGGAAGGCCAGATGCATCCCGACGTGAGCGCGCCCATCATTCTGATCGGCGACGACGATCCCCTGCCCCAAATCCAACAGGCCCGGCAGGCCCGATACAGTTATCGAGAGCTTGAAAAAACCGCGGAGAAGGTCGAAGACACCCTCAAGCAGGCGCCGAGCGTCGGCCGTGTGCGTCAAATCGGCGTGGTGAAGGAAACCGTCTATCTCCTGTTCTCCCTGGCCACAATCAACGGTTACGACCTGTCCGCAAATGCCGTCATGAACGCCATCGCGTCCCGCAATGCCTTAATTCCCAGCGGGACTTTCCGCACCCAAGGACAGAATTTCCCTGTGCAGCTCTCCGGCGAGTTTAAAAACGAAACCGAGCTTATGTCCGCCATCGTCGGTCTCACAAGCAATGGACCGGTTTATCTCCGGGACCTTTTCGAAGTCCGGCGCGGTTATGAGAATCCGATTCCCTATGCGGTCGACCTCCTCAAGAGGTCCAAGCCCGATGGCCATCTGAACACTTACCGATCGGTCCTTGTCTCGGTGGAAATGAAGGAGGGCCAAAACATTAGCCGTTTCGATCGCCAAGTTCGGGCGGCCCTCGAGGCCATGCACGGTTCCATGGCGGATGGCATCGAGGTTATTCCGGTCTCGGACCAGCCCCGGGCAGTCACGCAACGGTTGATAACATTCTACAGCTGCTTTCTCGAGGCTGTGGGGATTGTCGTCCTGGTGTGCCTGTTTCTGATGGACTGGCGTGCCGCCCTCGTGGTGGCCGCCGCGATCCCCCTGACGGTGGCCTTAACCCTGGTGGGCATGCAGTTGTTTTCAATCCCGCTTCAGCAGATTTCCATTGCCTCGATGATCCTTGCCTTGGGCATGCTGGTGGATGATCCGGTGGTGGCGTCCGATGGAATCAACCGGGAGATGGCGCACGGGCAGGCCCGGGGCGTAGCGGCCTGGTTGGGTCCCTATCGCCTGCGGCGCCCCATTCTCTATGCGACGGTCATCAACATCGCGGCCTTTCTGCCGTTGGTGCTTTTGCCTGACGACAAGGGAGCCTTCATCTTTTCGCTGCCCATGGTGGTCACCCTGGCGTTGGCATCCTCCCGAGTCGTCTCCATGACTTTTGTGCCATTGCTTGGTTATCACCTCCTCAAGGGACAGAAAGGATTCGAGACGGGAGGCGAAGTCCGGTCCTGCCTGCTGTTTTCGTGGGTTGACCGTTTCCTGGTTGGATTACTCCCCCGTTATCGGCGATTGCTGGAGTGGAGCTTGGAACATCCCTGGCGTGGGATTGGCGGCGCCTACGGCGCCCTGGCGCTCAGTCTTTTCCTGATCCCCTTCCTCGGTCAGCAGTTCTTTCCGCCGGCCGAACGAAACCAGATGCTCATCGATGTCGAACTCCCTGAATCAGCTTCTCTCGGCCAAACCCGGGCTGTCTGCGACGAAATTGCACGCCTGCTGCGGACCTGTCCGCAGATCGAGACCGCGGCGGTTTTCACGGGGGGCACCGCGCCCCGGTTTTACTACAACGTGGAGCCCAAAGAACCCGCCAATCATCTGGCTCAAATCTTAATCAATACGCGGCGCGCGGACGATGTCGTTCCGCTGCTCGTTCACTTGCGTCACGAACTGGACAGAACCATCGTCGGGGCGCGCTGCATCTGCAAACAACTGGAACAAGGCCCCCCGGTGAACGCCCCCATTCAGATTCGATTGAGCGGCGACAACCTGACAACCCTCCGCAACCTGGCGGATCAGGTTGCCACCGCGCTGCGAGAGGCCAACGCGTATCATGTCCACGACGACCTCGGACGGCAGCTGCCCTCCTTGGAGATCCGGATCGATCAGGAGCGCGCCAATGTCCTGGGCATTGATAATTCGCTGGTTGGCCAGATCACCCAGGCGGCCTTCTCGGGTCTACAGGTCACCGAACTGCGCGAGGAAGACCATCTGATTCCCGTGGTCATTCGATTGCGCGTGGAAGAACGAAATGAGGCGGAAAAACTGCGCACCTTTTATGTCGAGTCTCTGTTGCCTTCGAACCGGCACCAACCCATTCCACTGGCCAGTTTCGCCGATGTTCGGATCCGGCCGGAATTCGCCACCATTGCGCACTATGATCAGCTGCGAACAGTGACCGTCAAAGCCTACGCGCATGTGGGCGAGCTTGCGGCCACGACCCTGGATCGGGCGCGGGATGCCCTTATGGCGATACGCCTGCCGCCAGGATACCGTCTCGAGATTGCCGGCGAAGCCAAGGAACTGCAACAGAGCCAGCGGGAAATGGGATGGGTCATGGCGGTTTCTCTCGGGCTGATTGCCCTCGCCATGGTTGCCCAGTTCTACTCGGTGATTAAGTCTCTTGTCGTCATGCTTACCGTTCCTCTCGGATTAATCGGGGCATTCATCGGACTGGCCCTGACGCAATCGGCCCTCGGGTTCATGGCCCTGCTGGGTATTGTCAGCCTCGCGGGTGTGATCGTCAGTCATATTATTGTTCTCTCGGATTTTATCGAGGAAGCCCGCCGGGACGGCATGGAACTGAAGCAGGCGCTGATCCAGGCTGGCCTGGTACGCTTGAGGGCGGTGCTGGTCACGGTGCTGGCCACCGTGGGCGGTCTGATCCCCCTGGCCCTCAAAGGCGGTGAACTCTGGAGACCTTTGACCGCCGTCCATATCTTCGGTCTCCTCCTCGCCACCGGTCTCACCCTTGTGGTCCTCCCCCTGCTCTATTCCGTCTTCTGCGCGAAACAGCGCGGCAGGCCAGAAGCTCGATCGTCCTCGTCCTACGCCGCGTGAGGGCACGCGGCCGGCCTACAGGGAACGCGCAGCGTGTTTTGATAGGGACCGCCCGGCCTTAAGGTAGGGCAGGACCGCCGGGGCCAGCCGGGCTTGTTTGAGGCGTCCCGTTCCCGAGTGCCTCTGTCCGGCGCGCCCAGCGGTCGCGCCCTACCCACGGTGACTCATTTCCTCGTCTCTGCTCTCAGAGATCGCGTATGAAGATATTGGCAAACTCGATCGGGTCGCCATGATGTTGGAGCGCGATTGGCCCTCGGGCGGGCACTCCGGGCAGCTGGGCATTATCAATCACCGTTTCGCCGTTCAGAACAACCCTCAGACGATCGCCCCGCATCGTGATGATAAACCGGTTCCACTGGCCAATCGGTTTGTCGGCCTTCTTCTTCGGGGTTGCTCCCGCGCGAATTTCCGGCGGCAGACTCTTGTCGGTGCGATACCCGTAGATCTCCCCCGAACCGGCGGGCCAGCACCAGATGTTCACCTGGCTCTTGCTGCTGCCCCGCAGGTAAATGCCGCTGTCGCCCGCATCAGGCGCCTCTTCTACCTTCGGCTGGCCATTGGCATCGCTCGCTTCATCCCCGGTCGGGAGAATGACCGGATGAAGGCTCTTGACGGGCTCCCGCTTCCAACGCCAGTCGCAGATCAAAACGAAATCCCCATACTCCCGTTCCGTCCACAGATTCTTGTCTTCGGCCTCGCTTTGACCATCGTAGGCCAGAATCCAGTCTTTCGGCTGCCAGTGCCCCTGATGGCCGGGCTGCATTTTCCATCCCCGCAGGTCTACGCCGTTATAAAGCAAGGTATAACCTTCCGCCAGGTTCGCCGTTTCCTCGGGTCGCGGTTGCGTGGAAGGCAATTCGCGGATTCGCAGGTTGCGGAAATGGCATTCTGAACCTTCCGATTCCAGGCAGAGATAGCCTTTCCGAGGACTGCAGTCCTTGCCGACCGTGACCTCTTGGCCATTCACGCTCAAGCGCACGACACCCCGGTTGGCAACCAGACGATAGTGATTCCACTCGGGCGAGTTTTTCGATCGATCCTCCGATGGAAAACTCCGAGCGCCTGTTTTCGAAACGCGGCCGGCGGGAGTCATTTTGGCGCCATTGACCGGGAAGACGTCTCCGTGCGTGGTGTACCATTCGTTTTTTCCGGCGATATTGAAGCCGTTATCGAGGACCTGGACTTCGATTCCACGCGGGAACGGCGTGCCAGGCGGAGGCAACGGATCGCTCCAAAGGAAGACTCCCGCATTGCCGCCGGGCTTCAAATGCCGCCATTCCAATTCCAGTTCGAAATTTTCGTACTGCCGATCGGTGCGAAGCATGCCGGTGGGAATTCCTGTCGAGACGATGACTCCCTCTCGAACGCTGAAGGTATCCGGCGCCACATTCAGCGGCGCCCAACCGGTCAAATCCTTGCCGTTGAACAGCGAACGCCAGCCGTCCGCGGATTCCGATGCGAGTTCCGCCCCTTGGCAGGCGTGAGCAACCAGGAGAAGGGTCAGGCACGCCAAAAGACCGCCGACGGATAACGCGAATGATAAAAAAACAGACCGACGCTTGAGTATTGCAGTTGAAACCATAAAAGAACTCTGTTAAACGGTATTCATCCCGAAACAACTAACAGCCGGCCTCTTTGGCATGAGGCTGTGCTGTGTCCAAACACACAAAAACTCTATGAACATACACTTCGCTCAATCGACCGGATGTGGGCTGCTGCTCGCCCTCATGGCCGCCCTGGCGGGGCCAGGAACGGCCGCTGCACCATCCTCCCCCCAAGGCCTGATCACCGCAAGAGGATTCCTCGATATCGGTTCCGGCACTGCCATAAGTGACCTGACGGGAAACGCCAAGTTTCCCAATAACCCGGATGTAGTCTACTACTATCCCTACTTCGAATGGAACGCGACCGGCGATATATTTACCGCGGCAAACAACGCGTATGCAGACAATTACGGCGCCCAAATGATCGGGTATTTCTATCCGCCAACGACCGGCGACTATGTGTTTCTTTTCTCTTCGGACGACAACGGCAACCTCTATCTGAGCACCGATGACACAGCGGCCAACAAGAAACTCATCGCCCAGGAAACCGGCTGGAGCAACGCGCGCAGCTGGGACGTGGTCGGGAGCGGCGCCCTGGAACCAAAGAATTCGTCGACGTTTGCAACCACCGAATGGCCAACCAAAGATCCTGTAATGGGCGGCGCCAAGATCACCCTGACCAAGGGCAAGGCCTATTACATCGAGGCCCTAGTCAAGGAAGGCGGCGGCGGAGATAACTTGGCGGTGGCGGTGCAGGCGCCGGATGGCAGCATTGATTACACGGCGCCAATCCCGGGGCAATACCTCTCGACTTTTGATAAAACCGAGGGGCCAGCCAAAATCATCACCCAACCCCAGAGCCAGACGATTGACGAAGGGAATCCAGTCACCTTCAAGGTGGAAGCCGACGGAACGCCCCCCTACGCCTACCAGTGGAAAAAGAACGGGGTAAACATCGCCGATGCCACGAACCAGACCTATACGATTACCCGGGCATCGCATACAGACAATGGCGCCAAGTTCAGCGTGGCAGTGACCGGCGCCCAAGGATCGGCCACGAGTGGCGACGCGATTCTTACGGTCAATCCGGACACAATTCCTCCAACGGTCCTCCTGGCCAGCACCCGGCTCGGGACCAGCGTGATCATCGAATACAGTGAGTACATGGATGCCGTCTCCGCAACCACGACGGCCAACTACTCGATCCCGGGCATCACCTTTACCGGTGCCACCATCTCCGACGATGGCATGGTTGTCACGTTGCCCATCACGGGGAACCTGCCCGCAAATTTTGAAGTTACGATCGGCGGTGTCAAGGATTTCGCCGGGAATGCGATCCCTGCCGGCACTAAGGTGCCCGGATACACAACCGGCTTGGCTCCCAACATGGTCTCTTATTGGCCGCTCGACGTCGTCGAAGGAACCAAAACCCCCGACATTATCAGTGGTTACGACATGAACTTGGTTAATCTGACATCAGCGGACCTGATCACTGGCCGTTTCGCAAAGTGTATCAAGTTCGACAATGCTCGCCAGACCATGCTGAGACGGATTCACGGCACCAACGAAGCCCTGCCCATCTATAATCACAAGGCCTTCACGGTCTCCATCTGGGTCAATGGCCCCCTTCAAACCGATCGCCGCGTGTTTTCGGAATCGTCCTCCAAGAACAACCAGCCTCTCTTCAACCTCGGCACCCATAACACCGGGGCCGACGGCACCCTGGACACGTATATTCGCAATGACAGCGGGACGACATCGGGCGACCACCACCATCACATAGGTGTCCCGTTCGATGAAACCTGGCACCACATCTGTTATGTTCAGAACAGCAATGCTTCGCCTCAGGCCATCGTCTACATCGACGGCGTCAAGGACGATCTGGATCCTTCGCCCGTTTGGCCGATGGCGTTCGATACAACCACGATTGGCGGGATCCAACGGGCAGCCGCGGCAGCCTGGTTCACCGGGATGATCGACGATGTCGCCGTCTGGAGTCGAGCCCTGGATCCCGAAGAAGTCTCGTTCCTGTTCACCAAAGGCACACCAACTCCTCCCCCCAAGGTTTTGCCCCTGACGATCAATTCGTTCCGGTCCGAACTGCCCGCCGTAGCCAAGGGAGATTCAGTGAAACTCCACTGGGATGTGAGCAAAGACGCCACGTCCGTCTCGATTCAACCGGACATCGGGGATGTCACAGCCGAGACTCAGATTGGCGTGGGCAGCAAGACCATCACGCTCACCACCTCCAAAACCTACCGGCTGACCGTCAAACGGGGAGCTGACTCCGTCAGTAGCGAAATCAAGATCGCCGCCATTGATGGCATTGCCACCGGTTGGACCCTGTTGGACAACTTCGATCGCTACTCGCTGGGAGTAATCCCCAAACCTTGGGGTGTTTCAGGCGTGAACGCAACCATCGTGGATGTCAACGGAAACCTCATGCTGTCTGTGGGCGGCGGAGGCGACGCTATGGCTGCTCTTCCCCTGAACGATCTCACCGTCAAGGAGGGCGATCAAAGGACGCTCTTTGCCCGGTTCTACCTGGCACGAACAGTGGATGCCGGCGGCGTGACCGAATACATGGGACTGAGTGACAAAGGCATCCGCAGCTTTGGCGATTCCGATGGCGAACTCGGCCCGGATGTGGGCTTTTACAACGACTCGGGTCCCGTCACCATCGGCACGTGGAACGGCGTTGGTGCGACGTTCGAGCCCAGCAGTTTCACCATCGAGCCGATGGTTCCCTATAACCTGTGGATCAACGTCCGGAACGATCCCATTGCCGACGGGGATCTGGTCTCTATCTTTGCAGCAAAAGAAGGAACCGCGTCTCGAACCACCCTGTTCCAGGATTATCGTTCCGATCGTAATCCCACCCCGGCGGAATCGGATCTCATTGGCTATCCCACGAGACCCGATCTGCAAGTGCTCACCGTCGGCGGCAACACGACCAGCTCGGTGGTGTATTTTGACGACTTCTATCTCAGCAAATCGGGATACCTCACCACGGTGCCGCGCGCATACGGTTTCACCACGCCCATTGAAGACATCGTCGTGCAGGCGCCCACGATAAAATCAGTGCGGATCGAGGGTGGCAACCTGACCTTTGCACTCGACACCCAAAGCGGCGTCAATTACCTCGTCGAAGGCCGAGCCAACCTGTTCACCGGCGACTGGCAAACCGCGCAGACCGTGGCCGGCACCGGGCAGACAGTGACGGTCTCTCTGCCCATGTCCGTCGACAGCCAGTTCTACCGCATTCGCGTGCAATAGAACCGACAGCAATTAAGAACTCGAACGGGACCGGGTGGCAAACCCGGTCCCTTTTTTTTGAGCTATCGAGATCGGAATAGGAGGCGCAGCTTCGTTAGATGTAGTACATCTTGGCCCGATCGCCGTTGTCTTCCAACAGAGACTGGAAGGTGATGGAATCCGCCGTTTGTTCCGCGGCGCGAAGGATTTTATTCCATGCGTCCCTAAGCTCGACCGGACTCCGACTGTCCTGGATGGACGCCGCCTCAAAAACGGGCCCCTGAAGACAACGTAGAATATCCCCGAGGGAGATCTCGGAGGGCGGACGGGCCAGCAGGTAACCTCCCACCTTGCCCCGCTTGCTCTTCACAATGCGCTGTGACTTCAGTTCGATGAGTATCTGAACAAGGTAATTGGCCGGGATGGCATACTCCGACGCCAAATCCTCCACCCGGACCGCTGATCCTTGATGGAATTGCCGGGCTAATCCCAGAACAGCCCGAGCGGCGTATTCGCTTTTCAACGAAAACTTCACACCGCAATAATAATTCGATACCGCCTCTTTTCCACTGAAAACCTTTGCCGCAGACCAAGAGAATCAGACCTTCAATATCCGAGGTCCTTCAGCAACGTGGGAAAATCCGCCGGCAAGGGCGTGGGAGCTTTCCGGGTGGTTCGAGCGGCATAAGCGATCATGTTTAGCACCAGGCGGTCCGCTGCGGGATGTCGATCGATCTGGTCCATGAGATTAAACGTGTTCAGCAGGATCTTGCCCGATCCGAAATCATAAACGCCCAGCATCAGGCCAGCGGCATAACCGTCAGGCCTGCTCGAATGGCAAATCGCAAACGCGGCAGCGGCGACATCCTCCGGGGTGTCTTGGCCCTCAAAAAACCGGTTGCTGATCATCGGACCGTAATAATCCCAATCCAAAATGCCCGGGGAGGCTAATCCGGCAAAAAGGAGATGGTGCCGCGCCACGCACTCCTTGTGATAGAGCCAATCGGAGAAGTGCGTGAGATGTCCCTTGTTTTTGAGCGGCAGCCAGCCGGTCGATTGATCTCCCTTCTGGAACACGATCGGATCGAGAAAGAGTGCGGTGCTTCCCGAGGCCACATGACCCAACAGGTTGGTCCAAAATGCTGCCGTCACTTCTGAGGCCGCCATGCGACCTGCAACTATGATCGAAGGCCCTCCTGTGTAAGCCGGTTCAAACGGGACAACCGAAATATCCCTGGACTTCAGCCACTCTGTGATTCGGGAATCCAGCGCAATGCTCTGGATCGCAAATGGGGTATCGGTTTTCGGCGATTCACTGACCTGGAACATCAGTCTGCCGGCCGCAGATGCGCCTCCTCTTTCGAGAGTCGCGGCAAAAGTGTATTGGCCAGGGGAACCCGAAATGGTGATCTCTTCCTTGAACACGGGAACAGCCAGGGGACCTTCTTCCCCCTCCCGAGGCTGTGGAATGACCATATCCAGTTTCTTCTCCCAAACGATTCCGTTCGAGCCCAAGACACGGAATACAGCCGGATAGTCGCCGGGTGCCAGGGCGTTCTCGTTCGCAAGCACCGCCTCCAAGACCAAGGGTCGCCCCACGTAGGCATGCATGGGCGCGACAAAAAGACACCACCGAAGCGGAGCCCATCCTTCCTGCAGGATATCCATAACACCAGGTTTGAACTCGCGCCAAAAGGTCCATAGCCCCTCCCCGGTATATCCATGATCCAGCAGACCGGTAAGGTTATAGCCGCAAATTTTGGGATTCGATCGGATCAGACTGAAACCCAGCTGTCGTTGACGGGCATGCAGCTGTTGGCTGGCCCGCAGCATCTCCTCGGGAAATGCATAGACACCCTCCATGCCAAACCGTTTCCAGTCGGAAAGGAGCTTCTGCACGGTCTGCTTGAAGTATTTGAAATCGTCCGACTCCGGATTAGCTCCGTGTTGTTCGTAATACCGAAGTTCACGAATGGCATTCATCAAGCTGCCGATGCCGTATTCGGACAGAAACACCGGTTTGCTCGATTGCCCCAGGTTGCGAATGCCGGCTTCGATGGCCGGCGTGTGTGGTGTGACGGGGTAAACATGGGCGTCACCCGCACCCTCGAAATAACCGCCCCAAGGCCCATTCCGGGCGGTCCCCTTGTACTCGGGATCTTCAACACCCCAGACATGTTCCCACCGAGTACCGCCCGGGTTGCTAACCGATCCAATGTTGTATTGGCCATCCCATCGACCGCTCTGCAAGAGGACGAGACGCGAATCATCCAGCGACCGCAACAGACCCAGGCTCGCCACGGCATGCCGCGTCATTGGGCCGTCCCCCATTTCATTCACCAGCCCGAAGATAACCAGGCTCGGATGATTTCGATCCCGCAACACCATCTCGCGAAGGTTCGTATCGAAGCGTTCCGCCATTTTCGGAGAGTCGGCCAGAAGCCAGGAGGCCATGTTTTCCTCATACACCATCAGCCCGATTTCATCGCAGAGATCCAGCTGGTAGGGATGAGCCATTCCCGCGATAAACCGGACGGTGTTGAAACCACAGGCCTTCATGTAGAGCAAATCCTTTCGGAGCAGATCCGGCGCGCCCGGCGGAGGCAAGATCGCTCCGATGGGACAATGGTTGCCCGTGTGGGAACTTTTCAGGAAGATTCGCTTGCCGTTCAACCGGAAGTAGCCCTGATCGACCCGCAACTCGCGAAACCCAAACCGCGTAACATTCTCATGCGTTTCGCGACGGGTTCCTGAGGTCAACCGGGTTGTCAACCGATACAGAAAGGGCTCGTCCAACTCCCATAACCGATGCGCAGCCACCGTCAATCGGCATTCGGCGAGGCTCCGACCCGGAGCAATTTCCCGCTCAAGGGTCATGGCAGCGAGCGCCTCACTGGCCGTCGTTGTCGTGATGATCCATTCAAGATGCCCGGAAACAGCTGAGGATCCGGTATTCGTCAGTGTGACCTGGACCCGCACCTCTCCATTCGTCCACTTGGGGCGAACATAGACGTCGTCGATCCGCACAGCCGGGGTCCAGAACACCTCGACGGGTTCGGTAATCCCCCCGCTGTTATAGGAGCCGCCCACGCCAATACCCGAGGGAGCCTTGTTCCGATGCGGGGTTTCAGCCAGCACAATGCCATCAATAGGCTCGGCTTTCGGGTTCAACACGCGGACAGCCAGTTGATTGCCGAGGCCGGGTTTTATCACGTCGGTAATGTCCAGCGTGAAGGGGGTCTCTCCGCCCTCGTGCCCCCCGACAAGAGTGTCGTTCACCCAAACATGCGCCAGATAATCCACCGCATGAAAGCGAAGCAGACAACGCCCATCCGGGTACCGTTTCTGAGGTGCCGCAAAGGAGCGCCAATACCATGCCACGCCATGGTAACCCGGCCATGCCTCCTGTAAGATGCCGGGCACACGAATCGTCCGGGCCTCCTGAACCGGCCCTTTCCACCAGGCCTGCGCGCGCCCGACATTGTCCGGGTCCGCCGCCACCCTCCAATCGGTCCCCTCGAGCGACAAGACCGTCGATGGCCACGTCTGGATATCCGCGCGCGCCAGGACCAGACTCATGGCAAACAATCCTGCACGGACCCACACTTCTATGCTTTTCATGTCATCGAGGTTTGACGAGGTTTTCAAACGCCACAGCCTCCCGATATTCGTCATCGGGTCCAGCATAAATCCCATCGAACAAGATCGGGATCATGGGGAAAACGGTGAGCCACTGGAGAGGGGGATCGGTCGGCACGCCACTGTAAATCGGGGCATGGGCATCCCACAGTCTTCCAGAAAAGTCGAAACGACACGCCGCCGCCAGCCAAAGACCAATCCTGGGCCTCAGGGTTTTCAGGAGCGCGGGATCCTGTTTGGGATTAGGCAGCAACGCGGTGCTTGCCGCCAAACGCAGGTTATCCGCGCCGATCCGATCCAGCATTTGGGCCGCTTCGAGCACGTTCCAGGGCGGCTTGCCAAACGCCGTCCGCAAATACAATGTCACTTGATGCGCGGCCGCATGGTCCGCAAGCGTTTTGAGCGTCTTTTCAAAAGCCTGCTGACTTTGCTCGCCCGTCATGTTGTTTTCAGGATGGCGATGGAGCGAGATCACCAGATCGCGCGCGCCGAGGACCTCCATCTTGGCGATCACATTCGTGACCGTGTTCAGGCTCGATGAATATTCTTCAGCCAGGTTATCGATGAGGCGCAAACCGGGATAAAGATTCAGGCCTGAACTCAAATCAACGTAAACCCGCACTCCCTGGCGACGGATCCACCCCGATTCCCGCCGCAACGTCGCCGTTTCCCGCTCATGCAAAGAGCGCCAATCCACAATCACTCCGTCAAAGTGCTCAAAGAAAGTCGGCCGTGCCAAGATTTCCTCTTTGATCGAGGTCAGACGACGCAACGGCAAAGCTCGGTTCCTGGGCCGGACCGGCGGCTTCACATGGGCCAACTCTTCCACGTTAGCCTCTTTGACCTTCAACGAAAAGATCCGCACGTCCCCGCCCGCAATCGTATCCGATCTGCTGTTGCCCAACAGCTTGCCATCCACGCCCTCCGGCAAACATCCCACTGCGCTCTTCTCCGATGTGTCCAAGGGCAGTTCCTGGATCCCTTCAAACTCGCCACAATGCGAGACAATCCTCAAAGGCAGTTCGCGCCACGAATTGTTCGCGACGCAAAGCCGGTATTCCCCGGCTGATTGACGGCAAGTGATAAGGCTCAGATCATCGCTGCCAGCCTCGAATAGCTCTTGTTGATGGAAAACCTGATCCAGAACCTGTCGGACTTCCGGCCGCAACGAGTACGGCTTGGGCAACGGACGATCGTTCTCGCTGCGCAACCCCGTGTTCATTTCGGGATTCATATCGATCCCGAAATCACTGGCAAAGACCGTGAGCCTCCCTTTTCCATGTGGAATGGACTGGTCTTTGGCAACAGTCGTCAGTCCGGCGAGACCTTCCGGCAACCGGCCCAGGTTTGCTCTCGTGAGGATCAAATGCCCCCCATTCTCGACATAGGCGCTGAGTTTGTCTCGGATCTCCTGTCCGCCCGACAAACCACCGGCTACGACGATCACCGCATAGCGGTCCAAAAGCCAGCCCGGCGCGTCGCTTAACAGGCAATCCGCGATGTCCCCGTAAGGCGTGGACGCGATAAATCCGGACTCGTCATGGTAATAGGAGGAATTTTGATAGCCCGGATATAGCATATCGAGAATGGCGTCTGTGAGAAAATCGCCGGCTTCATACGGCAGGTTGCCCCACACTCGATAAACCTTGTCCGAATACAAATGCCGGGGGAACGTCCATCCCGCCTCAAAATCCAGAAGCAACGCGACGGGCGTGTGCATGACACCCGGCTGCCCTGTCTCCCTGATCCAGCGCTGCGCCGCCTGCTGGATTCGGCCAATCGGGGAGAGGGTGTTACCCTCAAACCATCCATTCTCGAAACCAACCGCCACGCAGTTGTACAAAAGATGGCTGTAAAGCAACCGCTTCATCAGACTCAGGCTGGTCCCCTTGGTTGGACCGTGCTCGTAGCCGTCGCTTCGACCGGAGGACCCGTAGGTCTTGAAACCCCAGCGGTTAAAGATCGAGGCATTCCCGAACCAAGGAACACCATACTGTTTGCCCGCCCCTCGAATGAACGCGTAATAAACCTGATTGTTGGGCAGCGCCTGCGCCGTCTCCGCGCCGATCAGGGTGTAGGTGCCTTCCTTGAGGAGGTAATGACCGAAGTTCAGCGAGACCAACGTGGCGTGCTTGTGCCCCAGTTCGTCCCCCATTTTCTCGAAGTGACGCTGGAAATTCAGGCGCTGGTCATGGCGGCCGGAAGAGGCCGGCGTCATCTGGTCCGCATACCCGCCAACATACCGCCCGTCTTGCTCGCCAATGTCCGTCCCCAGCCAGCGCTCGCCGAGCCTGGATTCCAGCAATGAAAATGCCTCGGGCGGCGGTTTGAACTGCTGCCAGTAACCGCCAGGACCTGAGCCCGGAACGTAGCCCCAAATGTCGAACAGGTAAAGATCACGACGCTGGATCGCATCCGCAAGGTCGCTGAGGTTCTTCGCGAAAAGGATGGGATACGATGGCCAAATCACATCGCCCAACTCGTGAGTCCGAGTGAACTTCTCCAGCTCCTCCTCATAACCGGTGATACGATCGGCCTGGACGTCGAATCCGCGCAGACAGGTAAACTGCGTGCGATTCTTAAATGTCCCCCAGGTGGGAGGCCTGACCGCCCGCCGCTCATAATCGGGATGCTCGCTTGGATCAGGCAAACGACTGTATATCCGGTGCGTCATCGGTGTTGTTGACAGGGATACCGCGAGGGAATCTGAGGCTTGTGGTGAGTTTAAGAATCCAAACAAGAACACTCCCCAGATCCAAATGGCTCCCGACCGTTCGAGGTCCTGCATTCGCATCATGCTCATTCCTTAGCAGAAATCGCCCCCCCCCGCGATAAGATTTCAATCGCCTTGGGGTCATTCCGCCACTCGTCGAGCGGTCAGTCCCAGCTATTGGTAATTTTCTTCATCATAGGACCGAGGGGTCAGTCCCGACTATTGGTGTTATTTTCAGTAACTTGCCGTCGTGTGCCAATATCCCATCTTCAACCGCTTTGCACTCCAGTCCAGCGTCATCACGGTCTGGCTTCTGAGCCGTGCCCCGATCGATGTCTTCTTTGCGCCGGTCTTGCGACGCCCGGCCAAATCCTGCCCCCCGCTTTTCCACGGCAAAGCCCGGGCGGCCTGGCGCGTTGTCCTGTCGAATGCCCATCTCCCCCACCAACCGATCCACCCGCAACCATGCTCATGATTGGGCATGAGACAAACCGCATGAACCTGCCAGCAGGCCTTCCTACGGGCGTCAGCAAGGGTTCGGACAAAACACTCATGATCCTGGTCGTCCTTGAAGATGGATTCGCGAAAGTTACCCCGGTTCAGGTCGTGGTCGATGGCCCCCGGACACTGGACTCTCCGCTGTCGCAGCATGGCGCCTTCCTTCTTTGAGTAGTCTTGCCAGGTAGTCAACGTTATCTTCCAGCCTTGGGCATCGTAGTTGGAGGCCACCGGATACGTCCCCGCCCCATGTTCAGTTTTTAGATTGCCGTCGGGGGAGTATTCCTTCTGCAGAATGGCCCCGTCGGCATAGGTGATCTTGATCAGTCGCCCCATCTTCCAATTACCAGGATTCTTAAGGGTCTTGCCATTCGCCGACCTTGTCCATTGTTCACCTATCTGTCAACAATATGGTTTTGACCCCATTGGTTTTCCAGACCCCATTGGCTTTCCACTGCGGAATAAATTCCGCGCTCCGGTGTCTGCGGTATCCAACCCGGCCCAAATTCTATCCTCGTTTGATGCGCCACCGACGCAAGTATAAGGATGCGGTCCATTGCTGGTTCATCGTGGCCCCCGACCCCGGCCTCAAGCCAACCGACACGTCTCGTTAGTTCAGTCCCCCATGCGGTTGGCACGCACACGCCGCCATCGGCAGCAGGCAAGACTCCCGTTGGCCTCGTTCATAAAAATCGGCTTGCGATCGCTGCCATGGAAAGCTACGCGGTAACCGCGCCATGGATTGACAGGATCTTGGGAGATTTCGGTTTTACGACTGGAAACGGTGATCCCGGCGCGGAAGGCCAACGAGGATTCAAATTTCTTTGTTGGCAACGGCGGGAATCTTCCCATTATTCATTCCGTTAACGGAAGAGAAGAAGGCCCTATGGCACAGAGCAACCGACACGTATACGACGAAAGCAAGATCAAGACGTTATCCTCGCTGGAGCACATCCGGCTGAGGACCGGCATGTATATCGGCCGCATTGGGGATGGCTCGCATCCCGATGACGGATGTTATGTTCTGCTCAAGGAGGTCATCGATAACGCCATCGATGAGTTCATTATGGGCTACGGCCGGGAAGTGCATGTGGGGATCCAGGACCGGACGGTCACAGTTCGGGATTTTGGGCGGGGCATTCCCCTGGGCAAGGTGGTGGACTGCGTGTCGAAGATCAACACCGGGGCGAAGTATAACGACGATGTCTTTCAGTTTTCCGTCGGGCTCAACGGGGTCGGCACCAAGGCGGTCAACGCCCTGTCCAAGGAGTTCCTGGTGCGCAGTCATCGTGGTGGAGAATTCGTCGAGGCCCTGTTTCGCAAGGGCCGGCTCAAGCAGGAAAACAGCGGCAAGGACGCCAAGGAACCCGATGGCACCCTGATCCGGTTTGAGCCGGATCCCGAGATTTTCAAGGAAACGGTTTTTCGGCCGGAATATATCGAGAAACGGCTTCGGTACTACAGTTATCTGAATGCGGGTCTCAAGCTGGTGTACAACAGCCAGGAGATCCAATCCCGGCTGGGCTTGCTGGATCTGGTGATGGACGATCTTCGGTCGGACGAAAGCGAGCCGATTTATCCGCCCCTGCATTATTCATGCAAGACGCTCGAGTTTTGTTTCACGCACACGCACAGCCGATACGGGGAGACTTTTTACTCGTTTGTCAACGGCCAGTACACCTCGGATGGGGGCACGCATCTGAGCGCATTCCGGGAAGGTCTCCTCAAGGCGGTCAACGAATATTCGCAGGGCAAGTTCGATGGCGACGACGTCCGCGAGTGCATGGTGGGGGCCATTGCGATCCGTTTGAAGGATCCCGTGTTCGAATCTCAGACCAAGAACAAGCTGGGCAACACCGAAATCCGCACCGAACTGGTGAACAACGTGCGGGAGGAACTGCTTCGGTTCTTCAATCGCAACAAGCCCATTGCCGAAAAGATCATCGAGAAGGCCCGAGATACGCAGCAACTGCGAAAGGAACTCCAGGAAGTCAAGAAGCTGGCTCGGGAACGCGCCAAAGCCATTTCCCTACGCATCCCTCAACTTAAAGACTGCAAGGTCCACTTGGACAAAAAACGGGATAAAGGCCGCGGAACGATGGTGTTTATCACCGAAGGCCAGTCTGCGGCAGGTTCGATCGTCAGCTGCCGGGATGTCAACACGCAGGCCATCTTTGTCCTCAAAGGCAAGCCGCTCAACGTGTGGGATCTCAAGCGGGATGTCGTCTACAAAAACGACGAGATGTACAACCTCATGCAAAGCCTGAACATCGAAGACAACCTGGAAGGCTTGCGCTACGAAAAGGTTATCCTCGCCACCGACGCCGATGTGGACGGCCTCCATATTCGAAATCTGCTTATTACTTACTTCTTCCGATTCTTTGACGCCCTGGTCCACGACGGCCATCTGTTTATTCTCGAGACGCCCCTGTTCCGCGTTCGCAACAAGGAACGAACCATTTACTGTTACTCGGAATCGGAGCGCGACATAGCCGTGAAATCCTTGGGAGGCAAACCCGAGATTACGCGGTTTAAGGGATTGGGAGAGATTTCACCGGCCGAATTCAAGCAGTTCATCGGCAAGGATATGCGCCTGAGCCGGGTCGAATACGCCTCCAAACCCGAGGCGGCCGGCATTCTGAGTTTCTATATGGGGAAAAACACGCCGGAACGCAAAGATTACATCATGGAACACCTCGTGGTGCCGCTGGAAGAATAAGCCCGGAAACCGGGATCCCATCAGGCGCATCGACGCAAAGTCGACGCCTCTGGGGCAAACTGCCGGCTCAAGCAGGCTCTGTATACAGCCTTCTTAGGGTCCGTGCAAAAATAAATTCCGATTTTGCTGCTGAGGATTTGGCTCGCTGGCAAGGCTCGACGAGGGAAGATACCCGCAGCGGTCTCTGACCGAGGAGTAACGAAGTCCGCGAGCCAAAGCCTCGCAGCCCTCCGGGGCGGGGCGGCGCCGGGTCATCTGCGTTGTTGCGTGGATGGTCGAGTATCGCCGAGGATACACTCCCGCCCCCGCGCCTAGCATCTGACCCGGCGTCGCTCCCGCCAAAATCGGAAGTGATTTTTGCACGGACCCTTAACTCCAGCGACACTTCTGAACTGGGGCGGAGTGCGAGTATGACGCGGCGCCCCTCGCAGCGAATGGCCATTTCAAGATAGGCTTGGGCGCTGCGGCTGGTGCTTCGGGCACAGCCGCGCTCCAAAGTGTCGCAATCGTGTTAGAACCGGTAAGTGAAGGTCAGCGCGATCCGGTGTCCTTCGGGCCGTTGCTCGGCCGAGAACTCGTAGTTGTATCGTAGCGCGGTAAACAAGCCCAGCTTCGGACAGAAGAGGCTGATCTCGGGGCCGATGCCGAACACGCGATCATGAACCGATCGGTCATAGACAGCGCCGCTTCCGCTATCATCTGTGGTTTGCTGCTGGTAATAGCCGATGACGCCCACATCGATGGTCTTTTTCAGGCTTTTGCTCAGGCCCCATTCCAACGTGTAGACCTGGCCCGGGGTGATGTCGATGTCGTCATTCTCGTGATTGAACTCATAGCGGTTCAGCAACGAGAGAGCCCAGGTTTTCTCCGCATCGAAGAACAACGTTCCTCCCAGGGTGAGCATGTGGCTCCAAAAACCGGCCCCTTGGCAGGAAGGATCGTTGCGGTCAAAATCCCCGGTGGGCGCCCATACGGCATAACCGAAGGCGATGTCGTAGCGGTCCCGATTCCAGGACAACAGCAACGGTTCCACCTGAATGTCGCCCAAACCAAAGGTGCTGAACTTCTGGCCTTCAATCTTCAGATCGCTATAGCCAAAGGGGACAATCACATCGGCCCCGTAAGTCGCCCCGAGAATTTTCCAGGGGCTCATCCAAATTAAACGCGGGGCGTTGACATAAACGAAGGCATCGAAGTGCGCCGGGCCATCGGGGAAATCGTTGGCGGTGTAAAAAATGTTATAGTCCCGAGCATACAGTCCGGGCGGCGGCAGGGAAGCGCCTTTGATGCCTTCGACACCCACCGGATAATGGCTGGCGACCGGTTGAGCCTGAACCGCACCCGCCAGAAGCGCACTGGCGGCTATCGTGGTAAAGAACAGGACGTTTGGCTTCATAGAATGTTCCGTGTTGGATTTGGGTTTAGCAAAGGTCATGAAAAGAATAAGTGACTCCACCCCGCGGAGTCAATCGTACAATCAGTCAGTCGATCCGAAGTCGAACGGGTCGCCCTCGTGAAAAACCAGGGCGATCTGTTCCAGCCGGCCGTGGCGGCCGTTGTACCAAAGCAGCCATTTCTTTCCGTCAAAGACAACAAATGGTTTATAGCAGGCCTCCTGGTCAAAGGAGTCCTGGCCGGGACGAATCATGGGATTCGCGGGATGACGCTCCCATGCGGTGACGCCGTCCCGCGAGCGCGCGATCCCAATTTGCGCGTGGTCAATGTCCCGAAAACCGATGTAGACCATGACATGCCATTCTCCCCTGCGGAACACCTGGCAGGCGGTCACCCTCTCCTGCTCCCAGACATTTGCCCGATCTGGCCCGAACACGGGATTGGAGGCGTGCCGGGTCCAATGCAGTCCATCCGGGCTTGTCGCGTAACCCATCGCATCGGGCTCATACTGGCCACCGCCGGAATACCACATGCGGAACAACCTCGCCTCATCATCCCATAAGACATGAGGACACATAAGGGCTCCCTTTTCCCAGGGCTGTTCGGGAGACAACACGGGCTTTGCGCTCATCCGATTCCACTTTTTCCCATCCGCACTGGTTGCGTAACCGATGGATGAGCGATCCTTTGTCTGACCGGTGTACCACATATGATACCCGTCGCTGCGTTTCAAGACTGTCGGTCTGTTAATATCGTCTTCCCAGCCGCTTGCCGGCTCAGGGGGAAAGACGATTTGAGGAGGGCTCCAGTGAATGCCATCCTGACTCTCGAATAGCGCCACGCTCCTCTTGGGCCGCCATGAACCCCACATTCGGTATGTCGCGTCCTCGCGCAACACCGCGATATCGAATACCGTGCCGATCCCGGCCATGGGTTTGTTGCCACCGATGACGGGATTGCCCTCGAACTTTTTCCAGCCGGCGGTGGTTTGGGGCAACTTGGTTCGCAACCATTCCAGCCGCGGCGAGGAACACAGTTCCTGACCATTCGCATAGAGGTGCAATCCCGGCCCTTTGTCGTACCGTTGGCCGGTCCGATCGTAGAGGAGGGTCAGGTTAAAATCATGGTAGCGGACGCCATCCAAGCAGAAATAGTCCAGAGCGCCCTCCGGGACCAACGGATTGATTTCGAGCCATTGATCGAGTCTGGGGCGCAGCCCGACAAGCCCGGTAATGATCAGGTCATTGAACGTCGAGTGATTATAGTCGCGGCCTCGATCCTTGTTGGATTCGTTTGTTCTCCCATAAAGCACCGTGCGGGCGGCCGTCTCGCCAGTGATGGGATCGTAGTTCTCATCGATCCAGGGAACCAAGCGGCCGTTCGAGATCTTAAGGTAGTGGGTGCGCGCGTAGATTCGAAGCAACTCCAGGTAATCTCGTTTGCCGACGTAATCCTGTTTGTAATGGTTCAGCAGATTGGCCATCGCCGTCAGGGTCTGCGCGGTGGCATAAGGCCACGAGGGCCCGTTCCAGAGACAATCGTGTGAATGTTCAAATCGAAAGCGTGGATGCCGTCGCTCGGCGGTGGTCGGGCCGTAGGGCGCATAAAAACCATTCGTGTTCATCAGCTGCGCCCAGGCCACTTCGCGACCAGGATGAGGGAGGTTGAAATACCACGGCACATAGCCGTGCAGTTCTCGAACGTCCGCGAGCGGCTGGTCCGCTCCTCGAGGCAAGACTTTGTAGAAATCCGCGGTCTCATCCCACAGTGTGTCCTCGACCCATTCCCGGAGCTTGGCTGCCTTCAACCGAAATTCCATCGATTGCTCAGGTTTGCCGGCCCACTTGGCGATGTCGCCGATCGCCACTGCATCGCCGTACATGTAGCTGTTGATGGTCGAGCGATAGCCGCTGCCGCCAATAGACACCTCCATGCCATCCTGGCCGTCTTCCTGCCAGAACAGCCCGTTCGGATCCTGTCTGCTTTTCTCCCACCCTTGGTAGTTGCTGATCAAGTCCGGAAGCAGATCGAGGCAGACCTGTTGATCCTGAGTGACCATGGCCCAGGCGCGCAGGGCGTCGGCAGCCCAGAAACTGTATCGCCTCGGTTCCCCGCCCTTCCGGAACCAGAAATAGGCGTAATCCCTCAGATACCTGCGATCCCGCAGCCATCGGCCCTCATAAAAATGATGGCCGGCCGCGCAACTGATGGTGTTGTATTTTCCTCCCCATGGGACATCCGGAAGAAACTCGGTCATCACATAACCATCCGGGGTTTGTTTGATATGCTTGCGGTAGGTCCACCATCGGAAATAGTAGATCTCCTCAAGCAACTTATCCGAGCACTCGAAAAGCGGAATGTTCTTCTCCATCCAAGTCCATGCGGCCTTGTTGTCAACGAGATTCACCTTTTGTTCGATATCATTCCGGTTGAAACTCTCGATGTGGTGCCGGAAGTTTTCTGGGTTCAATGTCAGCCAGGGGGTTGCCGCCGCAAATCCGGAGGAAGCCAACGCCAGAAAGCCCAGGATGAGCTGTATTTGAATCATCCGCCTCATAGTTGATTTGCCGAGCCGGGCCGCGATCACTTCGCCGTTGTGTGGAGCCGTGTTAACAGGTCGCAGGCAGCCTCGACGAGTCTCTCGCCGGAGCCAGGGGCGCAACGGGCGCTCTCCGGTTCGTAGTTGCCTTCGGCATAACTGCGGCGGTCGGGAATGTAGCCGATGTTTTCGTTCGCCAACTCGACGACGAAGGTATACGGAAAGGGCGAGCGCTTTTTGATCGCCAGACCCAATTCAACAAACACCTCGCCCGGCAAGCTGATCCAGGCCAAGTCTTGCCCCAACGCAATCCCTTGGACCTCGACTCGATGGGGTTTTCCCTCACGGTCCGCGATATCAAGCGCTCGATACGACCGCACCAACTTCATAAAATTGGGCCCGGCATCGTTTTTCGTGGCGGCAAGGATTTGTTTTGCCTCCTCGACCTGGGTCGGAGTGACGGCGGGCAGATCCAGGTCGACCATTGCGAAAGAGGCACGCAAGTGACCAACGGCAAGAGGCTTCAGGTCCTTATATGCCTGGAACACCGCGGCACCAAGAATCGTTCCGATGCGATTGCCCTCGGCGGCCGTGTTCTGCGGCCAGGCCCAGGAGACGTCCAAGTGGTTAAGATTCCCACAGGTGCCATTCGCAACCAGCGCGATATGGTTTGTTCCGTGATATCCGGCAAGCACGCGGCTGAGCGCTCCGGGCCAATCGGCGCTAATCTTGCTCCCGCCGCATGTATCGGGATGCATTGCGAAATTCACGTATGTGGCCAAGCACTGGCGCGGATCGCCCGCCTGGGCTGTTTCAACATATAACACCCCCACCTCGGGATCATTCGGGCCCGCGGGCATGACAATGTTCGGATTCACTTTGCCGGGATTCCAGCCCACAGTGCCTTCGCGCATGAAAAACCGGCGGTTAAAAGTAAGATCCTCGCAACGGCCTTTGGTGGCGCTGAGGCGCGCGGATTGCAGCCGCTCGGCGGCCAGCCGGACGCTTTCGGCAATCTTGCCGGGCAATGCTTCAGTATAGCCTATCGCCAACTGGCTTTGTCCACCCATCTCATTGCCGCGCCTGCCGCGATTGGCCAATTCCGGACCAGTGTGCGCGTGAGTCGCGCTGATCATAACACGGTCGCCCTGGATGCCGGTGGCCTTCTCGATGGCAGCACGGGCTTGATCAGTCACCGTGCGATTAATGCTGATGATGTCCAAAACAACCAACGCGGCCCGCTGGCCTTCCGAATCAATTACCATCGCCTTGCTGAATAACGGATCCAACACGCCGTCCGCTCCTCTCTCATGGTAATATCCCGCCATGGGAACTCCCAGGGGCGGCGTAATGTCAACGCTGGCCACGCCGACACGGACTTCAGCGGCACAGCAACACAAGGCCAGGAACCCGAGGGCGCCAAGGATTCTGAATGTCGCGATCATAGGAAAGGTTGGGGATGATGTTGAACCGAAGGAATGAGAAGAAAGATCGGTCCGTGTATTGCCACGCACGCGGGAAACGGCGTGAGTTCGTATCAAACCACATAGGGATAACGCTGGGGCCGATCCAGGAGGCGGTTGGCCTGTTCATCGCCCACGACTTCCTCCATTTCCCCGTCCCAGACCAGTTTTCGGCCCAGCAGATACGATAGGTTGCCGAGGTTGCACAGCGTTGCCGTGCGATGCCCAATTTCAATGTCCACAGCCGGCCGCAAATGTCCTTCCCGAATCGCTCTAAACCAGTCGGCCTTGTGGTTCATGTTGAAGTCCTCATATTCGTCGGTCCGCGGGACCTCACGTCCCCCTGGAGGCAGTTGAAAATTGATGGCCTCGGGATTTGCGGGCTTATACCCCCCCTCCCATTCCAGGACTAACTTTCCGCTGTCTCCCCAGAAGACGTTGCCAAACTCGGTTTCCCCGACTTTGTTGCCGGGCTGTCCCCATTCAAGGGTCCAATCGGGATTCTTGAACTCGTAGATCACATCCATGTCCACAGGGCAATCCCACAATCCCTTGGCCGGGGCGCGGCCTTTGGCCTCGACGGTAAAGGAGGTTTGTTGATCGGCCTCCATGCACCAGAGAATGGTGCTGAACTGATGCGCCCCCCGGTCCCGGATTTGTCCTCCGCCCGATTCCATGAGCCAGCGGAAATTGGCCGGATGATATCGCGGGTTGTATGGCCGCCAGGGCAAAGGCCCGAGCCACAGGTCCCAGTCCAACTCAGCAGGAGGAGCGCTGTCCGCCACCGGGCTGGCATCCACAGGATTCGCATAATGCCAGCAGGTGACTTTCCTGACGCGGCCCACGATGCCGTTGCGGATGGCGCGACACGTATGCCAGCCGCCCTTGGCTGTCCGGGCCTGGGCTCCCACCTGCACCGCAACTTTGTTGTCCCGGGCGGCCCGCACCATCGCCCGGCCTTCTCGCACCGTGACCGACGCCGGTTTTTCGACATAAACATGCTTGCCCGATTGACAGGCGTGCACCGTCTGCGCCGCATGCCAATGATCCGGCGTGGCGATCACCACCGCGTCAATGTCTTTTCGCTCCAGAATCCGACGGTAATCCCGGCAGGATTTCACCCCTGATCCAACGGTCGTCACCGCCGTCTCGAGAAAGTTCTCATCCACATCGCACACCGCCGCGATCGTTATCTTTCCTTCCTGTTGAAATCGCAGCATATTGCGGACATGGGTCATTCCCATCCCGCCGGTCCCAATGTGGGCAATCACGAGGCGCTGCCCGGCCCCGATCCTTCCAGGCGCCGCCAGGACACCGGAGGGCAGAATCGATAGCATGCCGGCGCACACCACGCCCTGGCTCAGGAACGAACGACGCGTCAAGCCGGTTGTTTCTCTCGCTGAAGATTCGTGTAAAAGCCGCGGGGCCCGCGCCTTCGGGCCAACGTGTCGGTGGATTGAAGTTCTCATGATTACGGCTTCAGTTCCTTGACGTAGATATTCTTAAACTGCAGGAGGCTGGGCGGACTGTTCCATTCGCCTCCTTGTTTTCCGCCGTGGTGCTGCAAGGCGAAACGACCTCGGGGAGGCAGATCAGGAATCGTCACCGGCGGAATCACCGTCTTCCCGTTGAGCACCACCGTGACGGACTGGCCGCGGACGGTAATCTCGTAGTGATTCCATTCGCCGACGGGCCGATCCGCCTGCGTGCGGGGGGTCACGGCGGCCTTCAACGCAGGGGGACTCTTAGGATCCATTCGCAGGCCATACATCTCGCCCGAGCCGATCGGCCAGCACCAAATGTTCACCTGGTGTCGTCCCGAGCCTCGGATAAACACGCCTGAATCGGAATCGGGCAGCGCGAGTTTCATTTCCTGGCCTCGGATATCCCTCGCGTGAGTGCCATCCGGCAGGATATAGGGCACCCCGGGATTCGTGTAAGGCGTCGCCTTGATCCGCCAATCTACCTGCAATACGAAATCGGTATACTCGCGTTCCGTCCAGAGATTCCTATCCCCCTTGGCCTCGCTTTCCGCATCGTAATCGATGACACCCTCGACGACTTTCCAATGGCCATTATCGCCCTGGGGGACGATCCATCCCGTCAAATCACGGCCGTTGAACAAGGCCACAAAGCCGTCCGGCGCTTGATTATCGGCCGCATGAATAAAAAAAACCGAGGCAAACAAAGCCAAGGTCAGAGCTGCTGGATTGGGTGAGGGTCGGTTCATGGATTGAGGATGGATGAAGGGTTCTGGCCGTGGATTGCAGTTTTGTGCCGTTGTCGGACGTGGGCCAAACATGATTGGGAAGCATACCCTCCCCAACCGCCCTTAGCCAGCTTAAAGAGCCTTAGGGTCTGATTCAAAAATCACTTCGGGTTTTGCTGGCGGCAGTGTGGCTGTCTGGCGAGGCGCGAATGACGAGCATCCCCGATGGGGTCTGTAAGGAATGAGCAACGAAGCCAGCCAAAGAGCCCCAGCCCAAGGGGGCGGGGCGTCACCGGGCCATCTGCGTCGCTGGGTGGGCCGTCGAGTATCGCAGAGGATACACTCCCGCCCACCCGCCTCGCATCTGGCCCGGTGGTGCTCCCGCCAAAACCCGAAGTTATTTTTGAACAGACCCTTAAAGCCCCGACACTGATGGCACCTGGACCAACGAGGGAGAGGTCGCGAAGAATCTTTCCGCGCGCTCCCGCAATTCACCCAACGAGGCTGCATTCGCCAGTTCCGTGTGAAAACCGTGTCCGAATTTGAAATTGGCGGAGAAATACTTCGAGAACATCTGAATTCTTCTCAAAGCCACCGGCGGCGGGAAATCCTCGAGGATATAATCCAGCAGGCGTCGCCAGATCCGGGCCGGATCCACCGGCTCGGGGAGGGACCGATTCCAGGTCGCAAAAAGCCACGGCCGAACCACGGCCATCCGGCCGATCATGATGGCACAAGCCGGTTTGAGGTGTTGGGCCCAGGCTTCCACTTGGCTGGCCTCGATCAAATCTCCATTGGCGATCAGCGGAAGCCCGGTCATGGAGGCGGCCCATGAGAGCAATTCATGCCGGGCGCGGCGCTTGAATTTGTCCTCGAAAAACCGGGGATGCAGCACGAGGGCGTCCAAACCGATTTCGGCGAGAAATCGCACCCGCTGTTCGAAGCGTTGCTCCCAGCCGGGCCGTTGAGTGCCCAAGCGGATTTTGGCGGTTAAGATGCCCGGCCAAAGCCGGCGGGCGTCGCTCACCACCTGGCGCATGGCCGTGTCGTTTTCGAACAAAGCGCTGCCGGCCTGCTGCTGGCGGACCGTCCAGGCGTCACAGGCCAGGTTGATATCCACCGCTTTCACCCCTTGTTCGTCCAGACGTCCCAGGATCCGATCGAGCGGATCACCCGCCCGGGTCATCAACTGAAAGACCACCAAACCTTCCTTTGGACAACGACGCAACCAGGGAGACTGATCGAAATCCTCCTTGAGAATCTGTCGTGCCGCCAGCATCTCGGTCCAAAAGGCGCCGCATCCGCCCAGCTCCGCCACCAACCGTCGAAACGCGCTGTGGGTATAACCCGCCAACGGCGCGCAGAAACGCGCCGGCGCCAATTCCGTTCCCCGAATGACACAGCGTTCAAACATGAATTCTCCGGGGCCGTCTGTTGTTCTGGGCCCCGTGGCAGACCCATTCATTCCAGATGATATAACTTTGTTTTTCCTCCGGCAGGCAACAGTTTTTTCGGCAGCAACGCTTGACGATCCGGCGTTGCCGGGTAGAAAGTAGCGAATTGCGGTCAGGCGCACCAGGTGTGTCGATATGGTTTGGACGATGAACATTGCGGGTATCGAAGGGGTTGGCCTCTCATCCAGGCATGGCCGTGCCTGGGGCGGTCGGACCCTGTCCCATGCTTTCAGTGCCCTGTCGGGGATCGCCGCCGCTGCCTGCCCGACCTCCTTGTCTTGCCATCCCGTTAGGCCCGGCGCGCCGGGAGAACCGCCGGCCGAACATTCCCCATCCATCCCCGGCTCATGACGCGCCCATTTACCAAGCGATTAAAGAACCGTCTGATCTACCTTCTCATCCGATCCCTGGTCGAGGTAGCCCGGCGTGTCCCGCGACGATCGGGCGTTTGGTTGTTTTCGATGCTGGGCCGACTGGCCTTTTATGTGCCCAACCGGGAAAAACGCCGGGCCCTGAAACATCTGGGCATGGTTTTTGGATCGAATAAATCACCTCAGGAAATTCAGCGCCTGGCCCGTTCCTGCTGGGGGGACTTGAGCGCCAATTTTTTCGAAGCGGTTCGTGTGACCACCTGGGATGCCGGCGACCTCGACCGAAATGTCATTCACGATGATCTCAGCCCGTTCACTCAGGCCTATCATCAGGGAAAAGGCGTGATTGTGGTAACGGGCCATATCGGCTGCTTCGAGTTGCTCCTGCACTTTTTCGCGCTGAAAGGATACCACTCTTTTGCCATTGGCACGCGGCTCTTCGATTCGCGCATCAATCAGCTGGTGGAACGCGGACGCAGCGGCGAGCGCATCGAATATGTCAACCGCAACGACGTCCGCGGCATGCTCCGGCTCCTGAAGGAGGGACGGGCCATGGGGGTTCTTATTGATCAGGACACCAATGTCGACGGGGTCTTTGCGCATTTCCTGGGGCGCATCGCCTACACGCCCAGCGGCCCGGTGCGATTGGCCATGCGATTCGGCATTCCCCTGTTCGTGGTCACGACCCACCGTTTGCCCGATGGCCGACACCAGGTGACCGTGGGCGAGCCCTTTCCGATCTTATCGGAGGGAAACTTCAATTCCGATTTGGTCCGCAATGTCGAGGGGGTCAACGCCCGGTTGAGTGAGGCTATTTTGAATCAGCCGTCGCAGTGGGTTTGGATGCATCGCCGCTGGCGCCGTCTGCCCAACGATCCGAGGTTTGCGGGGGTTCCCAACATCGAAAAATCCGCCACAGCTCCCTGATTTTTTGGCCGGTCTCGGAGATCGGGATGCGGTTCGAATCGTTACGGTTTGGGCTCAGTTTTGGGGGAGTCGAGAGTGACTTTGCCTGTGGCCGCCCATTCGGCGCCTCGAGTCAGCAGCGCCTGGAATCCTGGGGCTTCCATGGCCTGAGTGTCGTGTCCCAAAAGCAGAATAAAGCCCCGGCCCCGGCCAAACTCCGTTGTCATGGCGACCGGTTCATCCCCGCCCGAACCGCCTTGGTCCTTTGAGGAAACGGCGGTTGCCAGGACCTTCCGGGGTTGCTGCTCGGCGCGGTGCCAGAGTTCGTCGGTGATCCGGAATGGCTCAAGCCCCCGGGTAATCGGATGATCGGGATCGGCGATCTTGACCTCGAAGGTGTGAATCGGGCCATGACCGGTATCCTTGCCCCACCCACTGCCGCAAAGCCGCCGGTAGTCGGTCCACTCCATGAAACTGCTGCTGCCGGAATGAACCACCACGTGGCCGCCTCCATTCCGGACAAAATCGAGGAAGGCCCGGCGCATGGGCTCGGGCCACTCTTTGATTTTGGCGTCCGCCGGAAACGCATTCCAATCGCTCAGGATCACGTCGAAGCGCGCAAATGTGGCGGCGTCGCACAGATCCGGGCGTTCGGTGATCTGGACTGTAAAACGCTTGCTGGCGGTCAGGATGGCCTGAATTTTCGGCGTGGTCTGCCTCCAGTCGTGGTTGTTCTGGCCGCTGAACAGCAGCACGCGAACCGGCGCGGGCGCCGCCGCGGCGACTGGCAGACACCCCGGGACCAGCCAAACGACGAACGCGCCAGCCAGCCAGGTGCCAAACATCAACCGCACTGTCATTCGGCTGAAGGCGATCGCGGATCTCCACAGGCGATCTCTTCGGCCCAACGGCCGGGTTCCAAGGGTTGAGAGTGGTTTTTTCATCGCACAAACAGGATGAGCAATCGATAAAAGCCGTAAGCCATCAGCCCGGTGATGGGCAAGGTCAGTACCCAAGCCCAGAGCATGTTGCCGACAATTCCCCATTTCACCGCGCTAAAGCGCTTGCTGGCGCCAACCCCCATGATGGAGGAGGAAATGACATGGGTGGTGGACAACGGAATCCCGTAATGCGTCGCCAACTGTATCACGCCGGCGGCCGTGGTCTGGGCGGCAAAACCATGGACGGTCTGCAGCCGCACCATTTTCTGACCCACCGTCTTGATGATCCGCCAACCGCCAGCCGCCGTTCCGGCAGCCATGGTCACCGCGCAGGCAACCTTGACCCATACGGGAATGGTAAACTCGGCCGTCTTGAGAAAATCCAGCCAGGGCGGCAGCGTTGCGAACAGGCCGCTCGTCGTCGAGGTAAAAAGAGTCAGGGCAATCACCCCCATCGTCTTCTGGGCGTCATTGGTGCCATGACTGAAACTCATCCAAGAGGCGCTGAGCAGTTGCACCTTGCCAAAAAACCAATTGACCCGATGGGGAGTGGCCCGATGCAAAACGAGAAACAGCAACGCCATAAACAGGAACCCCAGCAGGATCCCCGCCATCGGCGCCAGGACCATCGGCAGAATCACCTTGGGCCATAATCCTTCCGTCTTTCCCGTCACGGGATTGACCACAGCCCAATGAACCACGCTCCATGTCATTTTGGACGCCGCCAAGGTCGCCCCGCAGAGCCCCCCGATCAAGGCATGGCTCGAACTCGACGGCAACCCAAACCACCAGGTCAGGAGTCCCCAAACAATCGCCGATAACAACGCGCTCAGGATGACCGGCAAGGTCACAAATTGGGTGTCGACCAGTCCCTTGCCAATTGTCGTGGCCACCGCCGTGCCCCAAAGCGCCCCAAGCAGGTTGAACGTCGCGGATAAAGCGACCGCCTGCCGCGGGGTCAACACCTTGGTGGAAACCACTGTGGCAATCGAATTGGCGGTATCATGAAAGCCATTGATGTACTCAAACACCAAGGCCAATAACAAAATGCCTATTACAAGTGTCATTGTCTGCGGTCGGCATGTTAGGGATCCTGGATCTCGCTTTCCAACAAAATCGGGATCCGAATCCGCTTTACCAAACTCCGCGCTGCAGACCGCGAGATATTCCCTCTGGCCCTGGATCTGCCCACGGCCCTTGGATTCATGCCAACTCGAGCCTGAGACTGGGGATCTCGCGAAACATCGCGGTAGATGGGGAAGGTCCGTGCTCTGTCCGCACCGGCTCATTCCCCTCTGAACCCGATCAAGATACCGGTATGATCAACGCACTGGCCTTGGGTTGCCGAGGCCCGCTAACGCCTTGAAGACAGCCACAGCGTCAAAGGGCTGGCGCAATCCATGAGTTGGTGGGCCGCCAGGCAGTTCAATCCGGACTCGGCGGACTGGCTTACAGCAATGTCAGCTGTGAATCCTGGACATGGCACAGCATCACACACGCGCGATCGCGGCCTTGTTACAGCATCAGTTTCTTCAAGGCGGCGAAGGATAGGGCGGAACATTCCATCGAGCTCTTGCCATCGGGATAGGTCTCTTGCTCAAGGGTCACCCATTCGGTTCCACCGTATTCGATGCAACCCTGCAATACCTTTGCCCAGTCCACCGAATCCAGTCCGAGAATCGCCTTCTTGGTGGAATCGTTGCCAACGATGGTGGGTTTGAAGTGGGTGGATCGCATCCGGCCGGGGTAACGCTTCATCATCTCCACGGGATCCAGGCCCGCCGCCGCTGTCCAGCCGCAATCCTGCTGCAGGATAACGTCTTTGGTGGTTCGTTCCGCGAAAAGATCCCAGTAGGTTTTGTCTCCGTCCTTCTTGAATTCGGAGGTGTGATTGTGGTAACCGCACGCCATGCCCAAAGGCTTGAGCACGGCGGCCGTTTGATTGAAGGTTTCCGCCAGCGCCTTGCTCTTCTCCGGATGGGTGAAATCGCCGTCACCGGGAACCACGAGGAATTTGCATCCAATCGTTTGATGATATTCGATGGCGCGTTTGAGGGCGTCTCCGCGGAAATTCCCGGTGCCAATATGGGTGGCGGCCACTTTAAGATTCAGATCGTCCAGTTTCTTTTTGAGCTCAGCCGCCTTCTCGGCGCCATTTTTGGCGTCATACTTGTAATAACCGGCGAATTCCACGCCATCAAATCCCAGCTTGGCCACCTCGGCCAAAGTGCCATCGAAGTCTTTCTGGCAGAAATCGCGCACCGAATAAAGCTGAAGGGCCACCGGGAGTTTCTTCGAGGCCGCCAGGGCCCACGGTGAAGGCGCCAACCCCAAAATGGTAGCTGCCGCGAGGGAATGCTTGACGAATTGTCGACGAGTAAAATGCGTTTCTTGCATAGCGTCCCCTGTCTAGCACGGATCCCGGCTGATTGTCGAGACGATCCTGGAATCACACGGCAACTCTGGCCAGGCTCTACGGCAAACGCTGCAGTCGGATGCGCCGGTATTCCATCTGGCCGCGGTCCCCCTCCAAACCGATCGGACCGGTTGGCGGAACCTTCCAGTTGGTCTCCAGCATTTCCCCGTTGCAGGTGCAATGGGCCGCACCGTCCTTCACAGTCACCACGATCTCGTTCCATTCCTGAGGTCGGTATTGTTTCAGCGTTTTGTAGGGCCCGGCCAGGAGGTAATCGCGGCACTGGAGTTGAGGTTCGCGGATGAAGATACCGCTGTCGGCATTGGGTGTGGCCCGAAACTCGAGCTTGAGTTCATAGAGTGTCGGTGAGAACCATCGACAGGGCCATCCGCCGAGTCAAGACAAGAGCGTTCCCGTCAAATCGGCGCCTGGATATTTTTGCATAGATCCTCAGCCAACCCATAACAGGACCAACATCCCCCCCACAGTGGTCAACAAGGTGATCGGCAGACCGAACTTCGCATAGTCCCAAAAACCCACCTCGATGTGGCCCCGCGCGGACTCGACAACGATCATATTGGCCACGGACCCGAGGATGGTGAGATTGCCGGCCAGCGTGGTCGCCAGGGCCATGACTTTCCATATCAAATCGGGATCGGCAAAATTGGCGATCCATTTTCCCGCCACAAGGACAAAGGGCACGTTGGAAAAAATGTTGGAACCTACAATGGAAAACCAGGAGAAATTCCAGGCTTGCACATGAGGGGCCGTGCCCCATAAGCCCTGGACCCGCTCAAAAACCTGCTCCGGCAAACCGGTCCGGTCCAGGCCAGCAACCACCGCAAACAACGCCGCAAAGAACACCAGAAGATGCCAATCGACAAGTTTCAACACTTCGTGAGTGTCCCGCCGAGCCAGGACCATGACCAAAGCGGCGCCCCCGAGGGCGGTCCAGGCCAGATTCAAACCCGCGATAAATCCGATGAAAACAAGCGCCAACCCGCCCAACGACAACTTCATGAGCCGCCGATCGACGGCCCGGCCCGTGGAGTCGTCGCGTTGGATGACCGCCTGGCTCAGGAGTCGTCGAAAACCAAAGTGCAGCACGACGCATTCGATCGCCAATCCCACTCCCGCCACAGGCAGCAGCGATTTCGAAAAGTCCAGGAAACTGATTTTCGACAAATGCCCAATGATCATGTTCTGAGGATTGCCCACCAGGGTGGCGACACTGCCGATGTTGGCGCTCATGGCCAGGGCCAAAAGATAAGGCAGCAACGGAAGCCGGCCTCGCACAATGACCGAAATCACCAGCGGTGTGAGCATCAGGCAGATCGTGTCGTTGACCAGCAGGGCGGACAGACCGCCCGAAGCCACGATCAGAAACAACAACAGCCGTTGAGGCGTGCCGGCTCTTCGGAGAATCCCATCGGCGGCCCAATCGAAAAAACCGGCCAGAAAAAGATAGGCCGAGAGGAGCATCATGCCCAGGAGCAGGACCAGGGTGTCGTAATCGACCGCCTGATAGACTTGCTGAGGGGTCATCACACCCGTGGCCACCATTAATACCGTCCCCAACACCGCCGCCGCCGGCCGGTTCAACGGCAGTATCTTCAGCCGGCGGCCGCTGATCAAAATGTAGGTCAAGGCAAAAATCACAATCGCCAGGAGTTCCCGCCGGGCGGCCTCGTCTGCCAATAGCTTCCGCATAGTTGATGGGGATCGGCGCGATCTTCTTTAAGGGAGCACGATCCTTTGCGCGCCCTTCTACCGCACCTGCAACCTTTCGACCAGCTGTTTTTGAATGGGAAGGACTGAGTCCGTAACCGACAACTGGGGAGTTCAGTTCGTGGGCTCCTGCGGGAAATATCTCCTCTCTTGACTTGGCGGAATGGCGGCCTTGGGGCATCCGAACCCGCAACGACCCGATGGCGGGGCGAACCCGATTTTGCCCTGCAAAACCGGCGGGGATCCCCTGCCCTTCACCCCTTCCGAATACCCGCCGGCTCGTTGCCATCCGATGCCATTGGCAAGGTAAAAGAAATGGTGGCGCCTTTGCCGAATTCACTGGCCGCCCAGGCCTTGCCGCCGTGCGATTGGACGATGTGCTTAACGATGGCCAAGCCAAGACCAGTGCCCCCTTGTTCGCGGGAACGGGCGCGGTCCACGCGATAGAACCGCTCGAAAATACGCTCGAGGGCGTTTGCCGGTATGCCCGGACCATCGTCCCGCACCCAGACCTCGACCATCCGTCCCTCGCCTCCTTGGGCGCCCACTTCAACCGTTCCACCCGGCTTCCCATACTTGATGGCATTGTCCAAAAGATTGATCAGGACTTGAGACAGCCGTTGGCTGTCCGCCCGCACGGAGAGGGCTTCTGGCACTCGATTGCTGAAGGTCGCCTGCCGGGCATCGGCCCGCAATCGTATGTCGTCCAGCAGGCGATCGACCGCCCCGCGCAGTTGCACCGTCTGAAAATTGAAAAGCGACCGGCCCGACTCCAGTTGGGATAACGTCAGGAGATCCTCCAAAAGAAAGGTCAACCGTTCCGTATGCTTCTGGATCATGCGCAGGAACCGGTCCGCAGCCACGGGATCGTGCTGGGCGCCATCGATCAGCGTTTCTACACACCCGGCAATCAACGACAGCGGCGTGCGGAGTTCGTGACTGACATTGGCCACAAAATCCTTGCGGAGGTTCTCGAGCTGCTTGAGTCGCGTGACATCGTGAAAGACCAGCACCGCGCCTCGACGGGCGCCCTGGCCGTTGCCAAACGCGCAGGCGTTGATCTGCAACACCCTCGGCTTCGGCCCCGGAATTTCCAATTCAATCGTTTCCGCCTTGCCCTGCCCTGTCACCACGTTGACCATGTCCCGCAACTCGTGGTGTCTCAGAATCTCCATGGCCGTTTTCCCCCGAATATCCTCGTTCAGTTCAAACCAGGTCCGCAAGGCGCGGTTGACCAGTTGAACGCGCTGCTGGGCATCAAGCACAAGGATGCCTTCCACCATGCTGTTGAACAGGGCTTCCTTTTGGGATCTCTCATGCGCCGCGGCCTCCTCCTGATGGGCACGCAAGGCATTGAGCTCAGACCGAAGCTGCGTCGATTCCCATTGCAGCCGCCGTTGTCGGCGCCAGCACCATCCCATCCAGGCTCCCCCTGCCGCCACCGCCACCGCCACCCAAAGCGGCCAAATGCCAAGGAGAGCTTCTTTCATGGCTTCCATTGCGCCGGTCAGGTTTCCGCAAACCGATAGCCAACATTTCGGACCGTTTCCAGGTATTGGGCGGCATCCCCCAGTTTCTCCCGCAAACGGCGCATATGCGTATCCACCGTGCGCGTGTCGATCAATCGTTCGTAGCCCCAGACTTCCTGGAGCAATTGATCGCGGGACTGCACCCGCCCGCGCCGCTGCATCAACAACGCCAGAAGCTTAAACTCGGTCGCGGTCAGTTCCACCGCCCGCCCCCGCACCGTCACCCGGTGTTTTGACATGTCCAGCAACAGGAAACCGGCCTCGTAACGGTCTCGAGGCACGGATTCCTCCTTGGATCGCTGAAGCAGTTTCTTGACGCGCAGGACCAGTTCGCGCGGACTGAACGGCTTGGTCAAATAGTCGTCGGCTCCAATCTCCAAACCCAGGATCCGATCCACCTCGCCCGCCTTGGAGGTCAACATGATGATCGGAAGCCGCTCCGTGGCCGCGTCCCGCCGCAACAGCTTGCAGACCTCGAGCCCGTCAATCTCAGGCAGCATGATATCGAGAATCACCGCGTCGGGAGAGCCCTGCCGAGCCTTCGCCAGGGCCTCATCCCCGCTCTCGGCCGAGATCACGTCAAAACCCGCGTTCTCCAAATTGAACCTGACCAGTTCAATGACATCCGGCTCGTCGTCAACGACCAGTATCTTGAATTTCATGAATTGGATTTCGGGGCGGGAATCGCCCCCAGCGAGTCCTGAGTTTTTGGCAGGTGCCGGACTTCCCGGCCTTCGTAAAGATAGATGATTTCCTCGGAAATATTGGTCGCATGATCGGCAATCCGCTCGAGACTCTTCGAGATCACCATCAGGTTCAAACACCGGGTGATTGTCTTGGGATCCTCGACCATGTAGCTCACGAGTTCACGATGCAACTGCTTGTTCAAGGCGTCCACCTCGGCATCCCGCAGGATGCTGGCCCTCGCCAGGGCCGTGTCGCCGCGAACAAAGGCATCCAGGGACGCGCGCAACATGCCTGTGGCCAGAGAGGCCATGCGGGGTAGGTCAACGAGGGGCTTGAGCGGTTCTTCGCGATTGAGGTCCAACGCGCGCTTGGCGATTTTCGTGGCTTCATCGCCCACGCGCTCGAGGTTTTGCGTGATCCTCATCGCCATCGTGATCAACCTCAAGTCGGAGGCAATCGGCGCTTTCAGCGCCAGCAGATTGATGCACATCTCATCCAGTTCGATCTCGCTCTGATCCAGGGTCGAGTCCAACTCGATCACCTGACGCGCCCGGGCGTCATCACGCTCGTTTAAGGCGCCGATCGCCTTGTCCACCGCGTTCTCCGCATGGCTTGCCATCGCAAGGAGCCGGTCTTTGAGATTCGCCAAATCTTGATCAAAGTGTCGTTGCATACGTTTAATCCTCTCCACTCTGCCCCGGCCAGGTTACAATCAGGTGTCGCACAAGTGACGATGCCGCAACATTATGGTTGAATCGTTGCTTTCTGGCCAGTGCGGAATAGGCGCCCAAAATCGGCACGCAAGATGCCCCCGAAAAATCATGAGCGGTTGTTTGGTTTTTTTATGTTCTTTCGCAGCAACACCTTCGCCGACCGCCCCTAATCGTAACACGATCGTAACCTTGGCGACACGCCAATGCCATCTCCCCCCGTCATCTTGGAAAGGTGAATCGAGTTCCCATGATCGGGCACGATCAAGAATAAACAAAATGAAGACCCAACATATGTTACGTACCAATGCGATCCCGACGCTGGCCCTGCTGCTGGCAGGAGCAGCCCTGTTCTCGGGCTGCAAACCCTCGGAAAGCGGCAGCACCCCCGGTGCATCTCCCCGCGTTTCCATTCAAAATAAAGGTTCGGATACCATGGTCAACTTGGCGCAAGCCTGGGCTGAGGATTATCATAAGGTTAAACCGGAGGTCAGCATCGAAGTCTCGGGCGGCGGTTCGGGGGTTGGAATTGCGGCCCTGATCAAAGGAACGGTCGATATTGCGAATTCAAGCCGCAATATAAAGCCCGGTGAAATCGAGCAGACCCGCAAAAGTACCGGAAAGGAACCGAAGGAATTCATTGTCGGCTACGACGCCTTGGCCGTCTATGTCCACAAAGATAATCCGCTCAACGAGATCACCATGGATCAGGTTGCCCAGATTTACAAGGAAGGGGCCACCATCACCAAATGGTCGGATCTCGGCATCAAGATTCCCGGAGGAACCAGCGACGAAATTGTCCGGGTCAGCCGGCAATCCAGTTCGGGGACTTATGAGTTCCTGCGCGAACATGTCCTCAATAACAAGGATTTCAAACTCGGTTCCCGGGACATGAATGGTTCCAAAGAGGTGGTCGAACTGGTCGGCTCTACTCCAACCGCCATCGGCTACAGTGGCATGGGATATGCCACACCTGCCGTTAAAATGTTGAAGGTCAAAGCTAAGGACGGCGAGCCCGCCTACGAGCCTAACGTCGAGAACACCCTTTCCAAGAACTACCCGATTGCTCGTTCGCTCCAGGTCTACACCCTGGGCGAGCCATCAGGCGCCACAAAGGATTATATCGACTGGATCCTGTCGGAGGCAGGCCAAAAGATTGTCGAATCGACCGGATATGTTCCCCTTCCTGCCGGCGATCGCGTCCGGAAGTAGTCATGGCTCTGACGACCATTAAGAATTGCGTGTTACGACGTCTCTCAAGCGTCGCAAGGGTGGCAAGGGGCAAATCGTTTGGGACCTTGCGCTATCGGATCCAAAATGAACTCACCCAATCGAAATCCGGCAGCCGGTAATCGGCGACCCTCCCGACCGGCCTGGGCGGTCTTCGGTGAACGAGCGCTGGAATGGATTATCTGGTGCTGCGGCATCAGTGCGATCGTTTTTGTTCTCGCCATCTTCTACTTCGTGTTCAAGGAGGCGGCCCCGGTCTTGTTCAGCAAGAACTTCAGTCTGGTTCAGTTTCTGTTCAGTCCGGAGTGGTATCCCACTTCGGTTTCCAACGTGCGCTACGGGATTCTAGCTTTGATCGTGGGCACGGCTTGTGTCAGCGGACTGGCCATCGTACTTGCCGTTCCATTTAGCCTCGGAGCGGCGGTCTATATCTCCGAGTTCTGCGGCCCCAAAACTAAGGAGACGTTGAAGGTGGTCATCGAGCTTCTGGCGGCCATTCCGAGTGTCGTCTGGGGTTTTATTGGTCTGACGGTGACCAGCAAGATCGTCCAACAATGGACGGGGGCTCCCGTGGGCGTCAACATCCTGAATGGCGGCATTATTCTGGCCCTGATGTGCGTGCCGATCATTACCTCGATCGCCGAGGATGCGTTGAAAGCCGTCCCGGAGACTTATCGTGAGGCGGCACTGGCCCTGGGGGCAACCCGGTGGCAGATGGTTCATCGGGTGTTGCTGCCCGCCGCAAAAAACGGGCTCCTCGCTGCGGTGCTGCTCGGCGTGGGGCGGGCGGTCGGTGAAACCATGGCCGTCCTCATGGCGACGGGCCATGCTGTCAACATCCCACACAGCCTCCTGGACTCCGTGCGAACCTTGACCGCCAACATCGCCGCCGAACTGGGCGAGGCGCCCGTCCATTCCGAACATTATCGGGTCCTGTTCATGACGGGAGTCCTCCTGTTCATCATCACTTTTGTGGTGAACCTGACCGCCGACCTGGTGATTCGAGGCATTCGGAAAAAATGAAACCCGCAATTCAATCCGCCAACGATCCGGTTTCCGCGGCCGCGAGCCGCTTTTCGGCCACCCCTTTTGTCCGGCGCAAACTTCGCTTCGAATCGATCGCGCGCTGGCTCTTCTTCCTGATGGCCGCCGCCATGATTGTGCCGTTGCTCTGGCTGCTGGGTCATCTGGTGATGGGGGCGGCGCCTTCGTTATCGCTCAACTTCCTGCTGGATCCGCCAATCAAGGGTATGAAAGAGGGCGGCATTTGGCCGGCGTTGGTGGGCACCATCTATCTGGTGGTCATGGCCCTGGCGCTTTCGGCGCCGGTCGGAGTTCTGGCGGCCGTTTACCTCAATGAATACGCCCGGGATAACTGGTTCCATCGCGCCATCAACATGGCGGTCATCAACCTCGCCGGAGTCCCCAGCATCGTGCACGCCCTGTTTGGCTTGGGCGCCTTTGTCTACGCCGCCCAATTCGGCTACTCGATTTTGTCCGCCGCCCTGACGCTCGCCATCATGACCATGCCCGTCGTCATCACCAGCACTCGCGAAGCGCTCGCGGCCGTGCCGCGCAGTTTCCGGGAAGCCTGCTGGAACGTCGGCGCCACCCGGTGGCAAACCATCAAAGCAGTGGTCCTCCCCAACTCGATCAGCGGCATCCTCACCGGCATCATCCTCGAAGTCAGCCGCACGGCCGGAGAAACGGCGCCAATCATGTTTACCGGGGCGGTGTTCTTCAAGGCGGTCGAACGGGGCGACCTCTTTCCTTATCAGCTCACCGACCAATGCATGGCCCTCTCGCTGCATTTGTTCGCGCTATCCACCCAGGTCCCCGGCGTCTCGGAATCGACCCAATACGCAACCGCTGTCGTCCTGCTCGGGGTGGTCTTGCTGATGAACGCAACGTCCATCGTCCTCCGAATATTTCTCCGCTCACGAATGAAATGGTGAATCCACAACCCCCATGAATCCTCAATCCAAAATCAAAGTCCAAGATCTCGGCCTGGCTTTCGGATCCCACGAAGTCCTCCGCCATATCTCCTTTGAGGTGTTTCCGCACGAGATCTTCGGCATCATTGGCCCGGCCCAATCCGGGAAAACCTCCCTGCTCCGCTGCCTGAATCGCACGATCGATTTCTCATCGGACGCGCGTCAAACGGGAACCATCGCCATCGACGGACAGGATATCCGCAAAGTCGAAGACCTCTATGAGCTGCGCCGCAAGATTGGCATGGTGGCCCCGCTGCCCGTCGGCCTGCCCATGAGCATCTATGAAAATGTCGCCTACGCCCCGCGCTGCTCCGGCATCAGCCGAAAGGCCGACCTCGATGACCGCGTCGAGCGGTGCCTGCGCCAGGCTGCCCTCTGGGACGAAGTCAAGGATCGGCTCCACAGCCTCGGCACCCGCCTCTCGGGCGGACAACAACAACGCCTGACCATCGCCCGCGCGCTCTCGCACGAGCCCGAAGTCCTTTGCCTCGACGAATTTTCCATTGCCATCGATCCCGTCACCACCATGCGCATCGAAGAGGTCCTCCAGGAATTGCGCGCGCAAATCACCATCATCCTGGTCACCAACCTTGTCCAGCAAGCCAGGCGTTTGGCGGATCGCACGGCCTTTCTCCTGAACGGCGAATTGGTCGAACTCAACCGCACCGAAGTCATCTTCTCGGATCATCCCGCCTCGAGGAAAACTTACGAATACGTCCACGGCCTTTTCGGATGAACACAGCCCCTCATTATAGCATCGAAACCCGGGACCTGAATCTCTGGTACGGCCATTTCCAGGCCCTCAAGAGTGTCAACGTGAAAGTGGCCCACGGCCAAATCACCGGTCTGATCGGACCTTCCGGCTGCGGGAAAACAACCCTCCTCCGCTGCTTCAACCGCATCAACGAACGATTCGGCAATGTCACCACCACCGGCGAAATCAAGATCCTGGGACAAAACATCTACAATCCCGATATCTCCCTGATCGAGCTTCGCAAGTCCGTCGGCATGGTTTTCCAACGCCCGAATCCCCTCCCGATCTCGGTCTATGAAAACGTGGTGTTCGGCCTGCGAATCCACCGGCAACGCAACCAATTGTCCCGCTCGGAGCTCGAGGAGGCCGTCGAAAAAGCCCTCCGCGAAGTCTTCCTTTGGGACGATTTGAAGGATAGGCTCGACGCGCGAGCCACCACCCTCCAGCTGGAACAACAGCAAAAACTCTGCATCGCCCGCCTGCTGCCCCTGAAACCGGAAGTCATCCTGATGGACGAGCCCTGTTCGGCCCTGGATGCCAAGGGCACCCGGACGATTGAGGAACTGATGTTGAGCTTGAAGCAGCATTACACCTTTCTGATCGTCACTCACAACATGGCCCAGGCGCGGCGCGTCAGCCAGGAATGCATTTTCATGCTCCTGGGAGAACTGATCGAACACTGTCCAACCCAACAAATGTTCCTCAATCCCCAGCATCCCAAAACTGCGGAGTACATCGAGGGACGATACGGCTAAACCAACAACCATGAACCCATCGCCAACCCATCCGCACCCCAAGATTGTGTTCGACCAGTTCAGTGCTTGGTATCAGAATTCACCTGCCCTGGAGAATATCAATCTCCAGATGTTCACCGGCGAGCGGCTGGCCATCATCGGCCCCGCCGGGAGCGGCAAAACCACCCTGCTCCATAGCCTCAACCGGTTGTTCGATCTGGAGTCCGGATTCAGACATCAGGGACAAATCCTGCTCAGTGGCCAAAACATCCTGGAACCCGAGGTGGACCTGGCCGACCTTCGAAGACGCGTCGGTCTGATCGGCACTCCGGCCACGGCGCTCCCGGTTTCAATCTTTGAGAATATCGCCATCGGCTTGCGAATGGCCGGGGAACGCCATCGAGAACGCATCTACGAGCGCGTCGAGTCGAGCCTCAAAGAGTCTCGTCTCTGGGATGAAGTCAAACACCAGCTAGACCAAACCGCCCAGCATCTGCCCATCGGCCTCGTTAAACGGCTCAGTCTCGCCCGGGCCCTGGCCTTCGAGCCCGAGGTCCTCCTGTTCGATGAACCGGAATCGGGCCTCGACAACATCACCGCCACGCTCTTCGAAGATATCCTGCGCGATATCACGCCGAAATACGCCATCGTCTTTGCCACCAACGATATCAAACTGGCCGCACGCGCCTCGGATCGCACCGCCCTTTTCCTGAAAGGCGCACTCGTGGAATGCGGCCCGACACGGAGATTTTTCACACAGCCTGCTCAAGCCGCCACCCACGATTTCATCACGGAACGCTTCTAACGAAGCCGCGCCTCAAACCGACCATGCGATCGAGCTTCAGCGAGGGCGCCGGATGCCCTCGGGTCTCGCTCACCGCCAACGAACCCCTTGATTTGCCAATTTATCGGGAGCGTTTTGACTTGATCATCGCTTTAATCTTGTCAATATAAATCAGGTTAACAGGGGCAAATCGGCTTTTCCAAAGGGGCTGCATCATGAACGCGAATTTCCAAGGCCATTTTCTGGTTCTCACCTGTCTGGTCAGTGTCGTAACCGATGCCAAGGACGAACTGAATCCCCCCCACCAAAGCCCCCCGACATCAGTTGTTTTCGCGGATGAAACCGTGGTCAAACAGGTCGCGCTTCTGGAAACAAACCTCACCCGGCTGGCTGACGATATGGCCTTGGTCTCGCCCAATCCGCTCTCGGGCGGCTTGATCCTGATATGGTCCGGCTCCGCAAAAACCCTCCCGGCCGGCTGGGCACTCTGCAATGGAGCCAATGGCACGCCCGATCTGAGAAATCGTTTCATCCGAGGAGCCGCTGGATCGGGCGACGTCGGAGAACGAGGCGGCGCCGCCACTCACACCCACGCCGCCTCAGGTCATCGGCATCCTGTTCCCACCCTCGGGCACGCCCACTCGATTGCCAGCGTCGATGACATCCGCACCGAAAATGCCGGTGACCATACCCACGACGTCGGCATCGCAATTGGAGGATCGATCCATGTTGACCAACTGGGATTTGGCGGCGAATTTGTTGCCGCCAAAGGCCACGATCATACTTTGTTTTCGAGCCGTCCCCGCTGGCATCGCCACCTCCTGAACATCCCGGGACACAGCACGACCGGCACCGAGAGCGGCGCCTCGATCTCGCACAACGATTCCACGGTCCAAAACGCGGATCATCTGCCCCCTTACTACGCGCTCTGTTTCATCATGAAGCTGCCAGAAAAGGAACCTGCCGGCTGGAGCCCTCCCACTGGACTCAATCTTTCCGGTCGGGTTTCGGCCTTATCCCAAACGACCAGTTCCTTGAAAATCCTTCTCAAGTCAGCAACCTCAAACGCCGTCCCTGATGGACTGATTGCCTTCTGGTCTGGATTGACCGACTTGCTGCCACAATCCTGGACAGCCTGCGACGGTGATCACAACTCGCCTGACCTTCGAAACCGGTTCGTTCTTGGAGCGAACGGCTCACGGGAAGCTGGCGAACAAGGGGGTGGAGTTTCCCACACCCATGCCACCCATGCCCATCAGCACCGCGTCACTCTTCCCGATCACAGCCACACCATCCCGGCGGTCATCACGGCCACCCATATTTCGGGCGCGCACATGCATACCCTGGGACCCGCAAACGGGATTAAGAACACCGAGGTGGGCAATGACCGCTACGACCTGGCCTCGCGCGTCGGCCACACGCATATCCTCAGCCTCGCGGGCGCGCACTCGCATTCATTGGAGCTGCCCGCCGGCACTACCGAACCTAAGGAAGCGACAGGCTGGACCGGTCTTTCAAATTCCACTCTGAGATCCTCGCTCCACCTGCCTCCTTTCGAAAGGCTCAGGCACCTGATGAAACTGAAGCCCACAGCCAGCCCTCCGGCCCTCCACCTCGCCCCTCCCACTTCCCCTGTTCTGACTCGAGTCACTGCCCTGGAAAAAGCCTTGAACGAGCTCTCGACTGCCATCCACCGAATCTCCCTTGACTCAGTCCCCGTGGGAACAATTGCGGTGTGGTCAGGAACTGTCGAATCGCTGCCCCCAGCTTGGGTGCCTTGCGACGGCCGGTCGGGCACCCCAAATCTGTCCGGACGATTTGTCATGGGCGCCGAAAATGAAGCCGGTTCGACCGGCGGTAACACGACACACAACCACTCCCTCGGATTCCACCGTCATACCGCCTACTGTCCCCACTCCCACGACCATCGTTCGCGCATCCTTCGAACCCTGACGATCGTCGATTCCGAACATTCCATCCTCGATTACGAAACTCGCCATACGCACTCTTTCTCGATGCTCTGCCAGGCAGTATCGGACCTGACAATCGGAGGAAGCATTCAGGTCGCCACTGAACTGCATGCGCACGAACTCCTGGATGGAGGCGAAGCCCACGAACACGAGGTCACCGTCGATCAACCGCTCACTCCCGCCACAGAGGCATTGACCAGCACAACCTCCGAGGAAACCTACGCCAGCTACGAGGCCCAACACCTTCCCCCCTACCTCAAACTGCTCTTCATTATGAAGACAGACGGCGCCAGCTTGCCGCCTCCCACCATCACGGCTCCCAGCACAGTAGCCGCTGGCCAGGCGCTGGCCCTCGCATGGACCATTCCGAACCTCATCACCACTTTGTCCAACAGCACTCGAATCGGCCGCGCTTATCTGTCCAAGGACACCGATTACGATGTCAATGAGGATCGCCTTCTGGGACAGGTCTTGTTCGATCCCAAGTCGCTGATCGCCGGGAAATACGCGGCCCGCCAGAGCTTCACCCTCCCCGAAGTGCCTCCAGGGGATTATTATGTGATTGTTCAAATTGATCGCGACAAATTCCTCTCGGGAACAACCGACCCGAACGTTTTCCACACCGCAACCATCACGATCCGCGCGCCTGACCTGAGCCCGACAAAGCTCGATGCGCCATCGGTGGCAGACGCCGGTCAAACCCTGGTGACCACCTGGATCGTGATCAACCAGGGAACCGGGGAAACAGTCCCCTCCTGGAGCGATCAGCTTTACCTGTCTGCCGACACCGTGTTCAGTCCCACCTCCGATCGTTTCCTCGGCGAGGTCACGCACTCTCAGGCTCTCGCCCCTCAAAACACTTACAAGACCAGCCTCAAGTTCACGATGCCCACTCTTCCGTCCGGATTGTATTATCTGATCCTGCGGGTGGATCACGATGACAAGCTCCAGGAAAGCAACATCAAGAACAACAACCTCATCGTTCCTGTCCAGCTGATCGATGTGAAACCGGCGCAACTGGTGCTGTCCACCGCTCGCGCCCCAAGCCCGCGATTGCCCGAAATCAGCATGGCCTCAGCGGTCCCCACAACGCATCGGGTTGAGTTCAACCTGAATGGCCAACTGCTGGGGACCGCCTACGGTTCGCCATTTAACCTGAACACCATCTCCCTCCCCCTCAGCGCAAAGTCGGCTCTCCTTTCGGCCAAAGGCGACGTCTCAGCCACAGGCTTCGACAGCATCGGTTCTTTGGTTTGCCAGGCCACCTTGGGACTCGGCGAATCCCACGAAGGCTTTCCCACACGCCTGAACATTGATCAACCCTATGAGAATTACACCCTATACACCGATGACTCGACCGCCCCCAACCATTCCCTGCTCATCCGAGTATACGCCGCCAGAGAATATCTCTCCGTCATCGAATCCGAAACCGGCCACACCGCGGGCATGCGCCATGACATTCCCCTGACCAATGGACAGTTCCAGATCCAATTCGCCATCGACGGCGCCGTCGTCCATACCTCGACCAATGGATTGCCCGGCGATCCGTTCTATCACGAATGCAATTATAACGCGGAAGGTCTCAGGATCGGAACGCATCACCTCACGGTGCGGCTGATCCATCCCGAGGGCTTTTGGGATGCCTCGGACTCCAGGTCGTTCGTAGTCGAACAACGGCATCCCGACTTGCGTGTCCAGCGCGACGTGTATTCCGAGTCCAACCACTTCCGAGTCACCCTCACCCTCCACAATGATGGCAGCGGCTCCGCCATCCTGCGATCGCTTCGTGAAACGATGACTGGATTCCAGCCCTGCCGTATTCTGACCTCGATGCCGCTCGATTCGACCACCACCACGTTTTCCCTCGCTGATAAACAGTGCGCCCTCGAGTTCGACTTTGGCGATGTGACCCTCCTGGCGGACAGCTATCGCACGCTCAGCTATCGGGCCGTGCCTATCCTCTTCCAAACCGATTGCGAGTATACCTTTGGCGGAGATGGCGAAGTCGAATACGAAAACCGCGACGGCATCGTCACCAGCGAAACGATCAATCTCACCACCACCTTTACCAGTCCTTATGCCTCCCGCCTCGCCATCCTGACGGCGATAAACAACGCATTCCGGAGCTCGGACTACCTGCTGGTCACCAGTCCCGTCAACCTCGAACGATCGTTCTCAGCGCCCGAGGCCGTCACGATTCTCTCCGATATGGCAGATCTGGCCACGCGTCGCAACGGTGTCCTCGGTTTTTTCCATGGGGCCGGCCAGATCCGATCGCCTTTTCGGACAGGTGACCTGATCGCCTTAGGCAACTTTTTCTCGAGCGACGGCGCCATGGACGAGCTGTTCGTCGGCAGCATCGGCAACCACCGCGTCTCTGTCTATTCCGAAAACAAGGAACTTACCCTTTCCGGGGCGGTGCCGATGAATCTGGACTTGCGCGCGGGGGATTGCCTCGTGGTGGGTAACGTCAGGTCTAATTACGAGACCGGCACCAACGACCACCGCCTTCCCGAAATCGTCGTGGCCTTTGGCGATGCTCACGACCGTTTCGACCAGGGCGATCTCCTGATTCACCAATACGCTTACTCCACGAATGCCCCTTTCACCATTCATGAACTCTCCAGCTCGTTCTCGACCGGCGCCCGGTTGGCAATCGGAGAAGTCTGGGCCGAGGCAGGAAATGATCGTGACGAAATCATCGCCGCTCTTACCGACGGCCGGCTCATCGGCTTCAGCCAGTCGGGTCCCTGGTCGATGGCCGAACACTCGGTCTTTCGGGGTGGCGATCACTTTGCCGCCGGCAACCTCATGCCCAACGGCCAGGATGAACTGGTGATCGGCAACCTCGGAGGCGGCCTCGTCGTCTACAACTTCGATCGCCTTGATGCCACCGGCCGTTATCCACAATATCAACGCGCCTGCGAGGTTCCCCTGGTGGAAACACTCGAAGCCGAGGATGGCTTTGCTGTGGGAGATGTCCTGGGAGATCACTATGCCGAGATCATTGTTGCCTACGCATCCCGAGATCAAATCCGCATTTACAGTTATGACTCGGCTTCGGACAGCTTCGAACGCGCCGGAATGTTCGACGTGACCTTTGACGCATCGGATCGCCTGGCGGTTGGTTACTTTGGGAGTTCGGCTAAAGCGCAGATCATCATTGCCCATGGCGCCGAAGCCACCCATCGTCAGGCGGGCACCATCGAGTTTTATCCGTATGTTGACGGTCTCACTCCGGGCAGCGCTCGGGCGCTGGACCGGCTCATGGATCGCGAGGGCGCCTGGGCCAACCGCCTCGCCACCAACTGGGCCGATCAAGGCTACCTCCTCATCGTCGGAGAAAATGAGATCATCCCCACCTTCAGCAAAACCTGGGATCTCTACAACAACGACGCCGGCAGAGTCGATTACACCGATCGCAACTATGCCAGCACCGACAGCTCGTCAGAGAATTGCCTGCCCGAACTCTCCGTCGGACGCGTGGTCGGCAACTCCGCCGAACGCCTCCATCAAGCCCTCCTCACCGCCATTAGCCTAGCCAGCGATCCCCGTGACCTGGATAACAGCGATGCCTACTGCGTGAGCGGATCCGATCCCGACGATGACGAGGAATTTGTGCCCATGCGGGATAGCATCGCCGAAAAGCTGCGAGACCGCGGCTTCGACGCGCAAGAACAACACACCCCCAACGCTGCGACTTTCCATGCCAATGCCATTAATAAGGACGTGATCTTCCTGGCGGGCCACGGCAGTCCAACCTCGTGGTGCGATCCCACGGTCACGGGCAGCAACATCGCCAGCGACTTCAACCCTGGTAATACCATCCCGCTTGTGTATGCGAGTTCGTGCCTCACAGGCCGTTACCCGGACGGCACCAAAACTCTGAGCGAGCAGTTCCTGAACAATGGCGCGGCCGTGTTCATCGGCTCGACCGAAAACAGCCTCGTGGCGGGTGATTTCGGCTGGGGCCGCCGCATCGGTCAAGCCTTCTTTGACCGCATCGAGGCCGGGCGCCCCCTCGGTCACAGCCTTAAGCTCGCTAAACGCCACCGCCTCAGTGATGCGGCCAATTCCTATTCCTGGGACTGGAACTACAACCGTTTTACCTGCGCCAGTTACCAATACTACGGCGATCCCAAGGCGGAGATTCACTGGCCCGCGAGGAGTCTTGCTCACGCCAACAATCCTCCGAACCGGAACGATGAAATCATCCCCGTAATCGCCGGTCCCTTGTCCGAGTTCCCCCTGAAGATTCCCAGCTTCGAGGTCTTCTCGCGCAAAGGCGCGCACATCGTCGAAATCCCCGATGGCGAAACCCTCATCATCCCAGGAAAACCGATGGTTCCATTCTACACAGCAACCGTGCGCTTTCCCAAGGGCCAGATCGTGCAAGAAGTTGCTCTGAACAAACGAAGCGGCCTTCATGCCACCACGGGACTCCTCCTGCCGCCAGCAATTCCCAGGATCGAGGCCGATGCAACCGCTACCGCAGCAGCCATCGCCCCTTCGGGTTGGTGGCCCGATCGCGACTTTGACTGGTCCATCTCCGAAAATCCGGATGGCTCGCGCGACCTGACCATCAAGGCCTTCGCGTTCTTCTACAACTCCGAGACCACTGAATCCCGATTCTTCAGCAACTACGTCTTCGGCATCTCCTGGGCTGCATCGACGGTGGATATCCTTCGGTTCGCATCCGAACGCCAGGCTTATCCATCCGGCGCGCTCGTGAAAGCTGGTCTGGTCCTGCAAAACATCGCCTCCCAACCGATCGATGTCGTTGCTGAAGCCATCATCCTCCGCAACGAAGCCGACCTGATCGAGAAACTGCCCCCCGTCCAGATGCCGAATCTCAAGACTCTAGGCTGGGCCACACTTCAGTGGGATGCGAAACAAGCCGGCGGCGATTATGCCATGGAAGTCCGGATCCGCGATCTCGCAGGCCACGAACTGGATCGCGCCCGCGCCGAGTTCCAGATCGGTCTGGCCGCCGGCGCCATCTCGCGTTTCGACTTCACCCCGCGCGATTATCCTGTCGGCGACGACGTGAAGCTGTCAGCGACCTTCGTCAACAGCGGCAACACAACCCTCGATGGCACGGTCGTCATCGCAATCCAGGATGCTTCAGCGAATCCCGTGATCGAGTTTCGGCAGTCCTTCAGCGCTCTGACCGCCGGCGCCGCCTTCCGCTTTGATACGGTGTGGGAAAAAGCCGGCATCAGGCCTCAAGATTGCCAGTTCCTGGTTTACGGCCTGTTTGAAGGACAAACCACGGCCTTGAGCCTGTTCGCGCGCCAGCCCCAACCATCGCTCATGTGGAATAGCATTGCGGTGTCCGCAAAGGAGGTCGAACTCACCTGGCCCAGCGTTACCGGCGGCAGTTACAGCGTGGAATTCTCCCCGGAACTGGTCACCGTTCCGTTCACCTGCATCGCCAGCAATCTTCCGGCTACCCCGCCCCAAAACCGATTCTTCGATTCGGCCCAGCGCCCCCAAGGCTTCTATCGGTTGAAGGAAAACCCCTAAGAGCCTGTTTGAAAATTCCAAGGGGCGCTGTTTTCGTAGAAATGGCCGCATGGCGAGGCGCGACGAAGGAAAAAATCCCTGGCCGATCTTTGACTGAGGAGCAACGAAGCCAGGGGGCCATTTCTGCGAAAACCCTTCGGGCGGCGGCTCTTTTGCCCGGGGCCAGCGTTGGCTTGGACCTTACAGCCCCCATCGGG
>Ga0116154_10000388_pt1 | contig 54513 bp, 74 predicted proteins | sample AD_UKC030_MetaG_FD_89898 | JGI IMG/M metagenome (GOLD analysis project Ga0116154, IMG submission 89898) | Active sludge microbial communities of municipal wastewater-treating anaerobic digesters from USA - AD_UKC030_MetaG | ecosystem: Engineered > Bioreactor > Anaerobic > Digestate | place: USA... | reverse complement strand
CTTAAACTAGAGAATGATCTTAAAGTTGCAACAACTAAAGAAGGTGTAAGTCAAATGCTTGATGAAATTATTACTGAGAAAATTGGAGGAGATAATGCCAAAGGGAACGAAAGTTGAAAAACTTTATGAGAAGTTGAAGGCTCAGGGAAAGAGTAAAGGTAGTGCAGCTGCTATTGCTCAGTCTGTTACTGGACTTTCTCTTAAAACTGGTAAGAAACCTAAGAAAAGCCAAAATGCATTTAGAAGTATGGCTGGGGAGGAAGATTAATGGAATTTGTAAGTATGAAACTAGAAGAGCCAGTTGAAAGTACTGTTGCTGAACCAATTGAGAAGGTTAGTAGACCAAAGTTTCCTTATGGTCTTAGACTTCGGTTTGAAAAGGAACAACTTGAGCAATATCCAGCATTAAAACTTCTTGATGTAGGAGATAAAGTTCTTATTGATGCTGATGCTAGTGTTGTTGGTAAGTCAGTATCTGAAGATTCTGATGGTGGAGGATATTGTTCTATCGAAATCCAGATTGAGAAAATCTCTGTTGAGAAGGAAAACCCAAAACCTGTTGAGCAGTTATCACAAGCTGAATATAGAATACTTAGAAATGAGAATAAAATCTAATGTTTAGAGGGCCAGTAGATAGAGAGTTTATATACTTTTGCCTTAGTACAGATACTAAGAGAACTTCTAATATTGAGCCTTATTCAGTTCTTTATGAAACTGATACTGGAAAGAAGTATTACTTTGATGGGAGTGACTGGAAAGAAGACATTAGTGAAGAATCTGGTGATAATATTGATGTAGTTTTATACGACGATGATCCGGTATTTTATATATGTAAAGCTCCTATTGGCTCAGCATTAGCATCTGCTGTATGGCAGATTGCAAAACTTGATACTTCAAGTGGTTTTGTAAAGAAGTGGTGTGATGGTAATGCACTTTATGATAACGTAGCAACAGATTTATCAACAGTTAAGGCACATACTTATTCATTTTAAAGGAGAAAATTATGGTTAGCGAAGAAGAAAAAAAGCGTTTGGCAGATAAAAGGAAGGCTATAAAAGCTGAGCGTATGAAAGAGAAGATGTTACGTATGCCAGTAAATGATGTTATCTTACAAGTTCAGGATGGTACTATTGAACTTAAAGATCTTTTTGAGAAAATCGAGTTAAAGGTTAAGGAGGGATTGAAAAATGGCAGGTAGTAAACTTGTAGCTGATGCGGTTTTGGATGCAGCTTTGCAGTATCTTGAAGATAATGTTGATTTTATTTCAGTGTGTGAAGCAACATGTACTACTTATGAACATGCACATAGTAATAAGGGAACAGGTACTGGTAAAGCTCTTGCTTCATCAGCAACTCCTACATTTACTGGCCCAGCAGATGATACTAGTGGAAGAAAGACTAACATTGACGAAGAAGCAAATATGACAGTAGATATTTCTGGCAATGCTGAAGAGATTTGTTTATGTGATGTAGGATCAACTGCTTTATTGTATAAGACAAGTTGTACACTTCAGGCTCTTGTTGCAGCTAATACTGTGACAGTTCCAACTTGGAAGATTAGTATTGCTGATCCTACGGCTTAATATTGACCTACGCATAGGTGATCTATGTTTTTCAAAGTAAATATTACGGGATGTCAGGAACGCAAGGGACTGGTAGAGGTTCGTTATGACCTTTACCTTGACCCTACTGACGAAAGATACTCTGAGCATTACGTCAAAGTGCCTGTTATTCCTGAAAAGGGTTATGAAGGGAAGGTGGATGAGTTCGGTGCTCCTGTTGACCAAGCTGACTACGATAAATGGCTTGCTGGCTTGAAAACCGTCTATCAGCATAATCCTTTTTGTTGTCATTTCTGCCAGTTTGAGCCGACTGTTACTGATGCTGAGATTGAGTATGTTGGGAAACTAGCTTTGGATATGGCTTATAAGAACTGGGTCAAGGGAAGTCTTGCTTTAAACAAGAATCAACCAGTTACATGGTCAACCAGTTCAACAAAGATTGCGGAGTGTGAAACCAGAGTGGCGACAATTAAAGCAACCGCGTGGACTGCTGTTAGTTTAGAGAAGGTGAAGTAGTATGGCTGTTATCACCCTAGGAGATGGGACTGGCAATTACGGAGCTTCTGTAAGTGGTTATACCCAGCTTGCAGCCGGTAATACCGCAAACGACACAGGAACTCTTGATACTTTTTATATCTGGTTAGATACAGCAAGCGGCACAACTAAAATTGGGACGTTTTATACCTCTGGTTCTAATAAGGAATCCAGAGATTATGAAAATCTTGGTACTGTTGCAAGCGGTTCAGAACAGACCTTTACAGGGAAAAACTGCGATGTAGTTTCTGGAGACTATTTAGGTGCTTATACCACTGGTAAATTAGAAATTAACACCACTGGAGGTTCTGGACGTTTATATGTGTCTGGTGATAAATTTGGGACATCATCGTCTTTTACTGCTGCTGCAAATCACAAATTAGCCATCTACGCCACAGGAGCAACGGTAGCGGCAGGCTCGCTACCTTTATTTCATAAACCAATTAAACACATGATTATACGATAGGAGGCAGTATGGGACGTTTATACACAGCAACATTCTCAGCCGTAGCTGTCAGTGCTGCGCAGGACTTATTTGAGATTGTCGCACCTAGTGATGCGATAGTAGTCATCCACGATATATTTATCGGGCAGACTTCGGATGTCGGAGATGCGGCAGAAGAAATCTTACTGATTAAATGGAACTCCGGTGCGACAACCAGTGGTTCAGGGGGCAGTTCTTATACACCTGTTCCTATTGAACTGGGAGATGCTGCTTTCGGTGGAACCTGTGAAATCAACAACACGACTCAGGCTGCAGCCGGAACGATTGTAACGCAACACGCTTGGGCTTGGAATATTCGTGCGCCTTTACATATTATCTTCACGCCAGAGACACGACCGATTCTGTCACCTAGCAGAAGGGGAGTCTTAACGATCCCTGCACCGGCAGACGCTATCACAATGATGGGAACGATTACTCTGGAAGAAATAGGCGGGTAAATGGCTGGTATTTTTAGACATAGAGCAAGATATAATAGGAGAGTAGTACTTCCATTATTATTTACTAATTCTGGTAGTAGTACTTTATCTGTTGATAATTCAGCTCATGTTTTAAGTTCAGAATCTCCAGTTCTTGTTCAACACCATATTTTAGTTGTTCAAGATTCAGTTCATGCTTTAGGTTCTGAATCTCCAGTTCCTATTGAACATAAGACTCTTGTAGTAAATGATAGTGTTCATGAGTTAGTTTCTGAAAGTCCAGTTCCTGTTGAACATAAGACTTTAGTTGTTAATGACTCTGCTCATGTTTTAGATTCTGAATCGTTAAATATTACTCAAGTACACACACTTGCTGTTAGTAATTCAGACCATTCTCTTGTATCTGAATCACCTGTTTTGGTAGAACATCGTAGTATAGAAGTTCAAGATTCAGCTCACGAACTTACTTCTGAATCTCCAGAGTTAAGTTGTACAGTTGATTTAGTTGTTAATGATAGTATTCATGAACTGGTATCAGAAAGTCCAGTATTAGTAGAGCATAAGACTATTGTAGTAAATAATTCTGTGCATGAGTTAACTTCCGAATCCCCAGTTCCAGTTGAACACAAGACTATTTCTGTAAATAATTCAGTACATGAATTAGTCTCAGAATCTCCTGTACCTGTTGAGCATAAAACTATTTCTATAAATAATTCTGCTCATGAGTTAGTTTCTGAGTCACCAACACTTGTTCAACAACATAACATTACAGTTAATAATTCTGCGCATGAACTAACTTCTGAGTCTCCAGAATTAGAAGCAGTAGGTGTATTAGCAGTACAAGACTCTACTCATATTTTAAGTTCTGAGTCACCAGTAATTATAGAACATAAGACTATTGTAGTTAATGATTCTTTGCATAGTCTGATTTCTGATAGTCCAAATATTATAGAGCATAAGACACTTACTATTAATGATTCAGTACATGAATTGAATTCTGATGCTGTTCATCTTTGTGTAGAATTAGTTGTTCAAGATAGTCAACATTTACTAGCATCTGATGTAGTTGATATTACACAGAAACATAATTTGATAGTTAATAATTCTGAGCATTTGCTTAGCTCAGAATTAGTAGAATTGATACAGAAGCATGTTCTTGTTATAAACGATTCTGCTCATTTATTGTCTTCAACATCACCAGTACTTACTACTAAAGCGGCTAGTGCTAGTGCAAGTGGCTTATATATGATGTTGAAACTTGGTGGAGATGTAGTTTATTTAAAACAACTTTAACACGACCAAGCACGATCTTGGGCTCAGACTTAGGAGGTCTGCATTATGTTAGAAACGATTGATCAAGTAAATGAAGCAAACAGAGTTATTAATGGGATTGATAATCCTAATCTACTGTCTGTGGATTCTACTGCAGTACTACCGACAAAAGTAGATAAGGTAGATCCGAAAGATGAAACTGGTGATTTAGTAGCAGAACCTACTCCTGCTGCTATTTCTCCTGCTACGCCAGCTCCAGGCGCTGAGGTTAAAAAGGAGGAAGTAGTTGTAAAGAAGGAAGAAAAGAAGGAAGAAAAGAAAGTTGAAGAAGGTAAAAACCCTTTACAAGAAAAGGAAGTAAAAGTTTCTGATGCAGTTCAAAAAAGATTCGACGAAATTACTAAAAGTCGTCGCACAGCCGAGCGTGAAAGAGATTTTGAAAGAGAGCAAAAAAGACTTGAAAAGGAGCGAGCAGATAAACTTGAAGAAGAGCTTCAGCAGCTTAAGAGTAAAGTTGATCCAGCAGCTTCTGGCAAGCCGCAGAAAGCAGATTTTGAAGATGTTGAAGACTATGTAGAAGCGTTAACAGCATGGAAGGTAGAACAAGCACTTCGCGCAAAAACTGAAGAAGTTAAAAAGGTTGAAGTAGAAGCAAAAGTTAAACAAGAAAAGTTTGAAGTTTATGAAGAACTTGACGAAGCTTTAAGTCGAGGAAGACTGAAGTACGATGACTTCAATGAAGTCGCCTTGAATAAAGAAGTTAAGATTACTCCAGAACTTGTAGAAACAATTCTTGATAGCGAAATCGCTGAAGATGTTATGTACTATCTTGGCAAAAATCCTGAAGAAGCTGCAGATCTTTCAAAATTAAGTCCACGTAGAGCTGCAAGAGAAGTTACGAAGATTGAGGCTAAGTTACTTGCGGAAGCAAATGCTGATAAGAGGGCTCCAGCAGAGAAAGCAGAAGAGATTAAGAAAGTTACTCCTAATCCTTCTGATGTAAGTGTTAATGCTGCTGGAATAGTTAATCCTCCGCCTAAGAAAATTACAGAAGCGCCAGAACCTATAACTCCTGTAAAGACTACCGGAGCTTTTGATAAAGACCCGAATCAAATGTCTGCAAAGGAATATAGAGCTTGGCGGGAAAGAAATAAAGGATAATTAATTATGGCTTCAAGTAATACACTTTTAACACCTACCATTATCGCCAAAGAATCTTTGATGCAGTTAGTCAATTCGATGGGAATGGCAAGGCACGTTCATACGGCTTACAAGAATGAATTTGTAAAGGTTGGTCAGACCATTACAGTTCGTAAGCCTAATAAGTTCAGAGCTACTAAAGCTCAGGCACGGAGTAATACTAATATTTCTGAACCGAGTACATCAATTACTATGAGTACTCAGGCTCATGTGTCTTGGGCGTTTAGTTCTGTTGACCTGACCACAACTATTGAAGACTATAGCAAGCGGTATATTTCTCCTGCCGCGGCAGCGCTGGCCAATCAGGTTGATGCTGATCTTTGTGCGCTGTATAAAAATGTTTGGAATAGTGCAGGTACTCCTGGAACTACTCCGGCAACCTTTAAAGCACTTGGTGATGCACAGCAGATTCTTGATGATGAAGCTGTACCGAGTGAAGGTCGTGTAGCTATTGTTAATCCGGCTGCACATTGGGCATTAGCTGATGGTTTGAAAGGAACCTTTGCGCAGAATGTTGCAAAAGACATTATTACCAAAGGTTATCTTGGAACTATTGCTAATCTGAGTATTTACATGGATCAGAATGTTGTTCGTCATACTACTGGTGCATTTACATCTAGTGCAACTCCTCTGATTTCAGGTAATGTTGTTACTGCAGCAACTACGTTCCCGACTGATGGCTGGAATGGTTCATCTAATACCGTTTTAGCAGGTGATGTATTTACTGTTGGTAGTGTTTACAGTGTTAATCCTATGTCAGGAGCAAGCACCGGTAATTTGAAGATGTGGGTTGCAACTGCTGCAACTACTACGTCTTCTGGTGGAGCAATGGCTACATTGGCGATTTCTCCTACGTTAAAGTATGCATCAACTGATCCTTATACAAACTGTATTCGTACAGCTGGTGCAACTAACATTATGATAGATAATGATGCTATGACTTTCTGGGGCAGTGAATCTACTGCATATCCACAGAACCTTGTCTATCATCCTAATGCGTTTGCATTGGTTACTGTTCCTATTGAAATTCCTTCGAATGTGTGGGGGGCAAGAGAAACAGATACTGATGCTGGTCTTAGCATTCGTGTTGTTAAGCAGTATGATATTGATGCTGATGAAGAGATCATTCGTCTGGATATTCTTTATGGTGTTAAGACCCTTTATCCCGAACTCGCAGTTCGTTTGTGGGGTTAAGAAGGGAGGGGCTAACTATGTACGAAGATAGACTCTATGAAAATGCAAAAGAGAAGTACAACTCTGCTGCGAAGGTTTTAACTGCAGCAACTGTTGTTAAAGCATCAGATCATGGAAAGACATTTTTCCTGAATTCTGCGACTGAGTTTGTTACTAAACTTCCTGCTCCGTCACTTGGATTAGCGTTTAGTTTTATTGTAAAAGCTGCTCCAAGTAGCGCAAGTTATACTATTGTAACACATGACATGACTGGTCTTATCAAGGGTGGTGTTTATACAGTTGATGTTGACTCTGCTACAAATCCTGATCTTGAAACATCTGGTGGAGATACAATCACTTTTGCCGATGGTGTAGCTGTTGCAGGTGACCGTGTTGATCTTATTAGTGATGGTACGTACTGGTATATGCGTGGTTTCTGTACTGTATATAATGGTATTACTATTACTGGTAGTTAATTAAACTGGCTTACGGGGGGTGTGCCATAAACACCTCCCGCTAATTAAAGGAGAATATTATGGTTTCGAAGAATACTTTATTAGGTTCAGGTAAGGTAGAAGAAGTAGAAAAGGTAAAAGTTCCTATTGACGAATTGTCAGATGTAGCACTTCCTACTTGGATGAGATGTGAGAACAAGAAATCGAAATTAGTAAATACGAAAGTAGAATATTATTCAGCAGTCGATGATGGGTATGTAATGGCTCCTGGTGAATAAATAATTAAGACCAAATGTCAAAAAATGACATTTCTGAAAAAAGGTGGAGAATATGAAAAAACTTTCAAGATTGATGTTATTAATAACAACCTTGATTTTCATTTCAGCTTCAGTAGTTTGGGGAGCAGGAGCAGTAACTACTTTTACAAGTAGTTATCTTGGGTATAAAGTATATAAGTATTCATTTGCTTGGACAGGTGATGGATCAGGTGGAGCAGTCACTTCATATGTTACTCCTAAAATTACTGGGTATGTATTTAGTGGTGTTACTAATCCTGGTACTGTTCAACCAACAGATAATTATGATATAACACTTAGTGATGATAATGGAGCTGATGTGTTTGGTGGTGAGTTGCTGAATAGAGATACAGCAAATTCTGAACAAGCAACACCAAAGATTGGAAATGCTTATGGAACTAGATTTGTTAATTCTAGGTTAACATTTGCTGCATCTGGTCAAAGTGTAAACTCCGCAACAGGAACTCTTGACGTTTATGTCTATGTAGGAGATTAGGTGTAGAAATGACTGCACAAGAAATTATACAGGCTAGTATGAGAAAGTTAGGAGTTTATGCAAGTGGTGAAACTCCTACTACTAATGAACTCGCTGATGGATTATCTGCACTTCAGTCAATGTTAAGAGCTTGGTCTGGAAGAAGACTTGTAGTGTTTTCTTCTGTCAAAGATACATTGACTCTTGTTGCTGGAACAGCATCTTATACTTGGGGTAGTGGTGGAACGCTGACTACAGCTAGACCACATAGTGTGCTTGGAGCATATACGCTTGATAGTGATAATATTTCTTGTGAATTGGATATTATTACTGAAGGTCAGTATAGAGTACTTGGAAATAAGACGCTTACTGGAAGACCTAGTAAGATGTTTGTACATATGCTCTATCCGCTTTCTTATATTTATCTTTATACAGCCCCGGATATTGCTTACACATTGTATATAGATAGTATGAAGCAGTTTACAGAAACGTCTTCATTTTCTGCTCTTAGTGATACATTGCAGTTCCCCCCGAACTATGAAGAGCCAATTATATACAATCTTGCTATACGACTTGGATCAGAGTTTGGAAAAGCTATTAGTGCTGATGTAGCAGCTATTGCAGCAAGTGGACTTAAAGAACTGATGTCTTTGAATTCTGGTTTGTTGTATGAGCCAGTAGATATTGCTGGAAGTTTACCAGTGCGTAGTAGATCTGGATATAATATTAATACTGATAGTTACTAGGAAATTTTACTATGGAAATACCTTTTGTTGGTGGAGCATATGAGCAGAGATCACTGAGTATTAATGCTCAAAGAAGTATTAACTGCTTTCCAGTAGTTGACAAGCAAGATGCAAAGAATGTAGTTGCTATGTATGGAACTCCTGGTTTAAAGTTCTTTGGGCAGGCTACTTTATATGGAAGTGGTGCTGATGGAACTGTAACTATATCAGCTGATACAACATTGACTAGAGATATGCAGTATAATACTCTTACTGTTGATTCTGGCAAAACTCTTAATACTGCTGGATTTACAGTAATGTGTTCTGTATTACTTACTAATAATGGAACTATTACAGATTCTAGTTCTGGCGGTGCTGGTGGTGCAAGTAGAACATATGGTGGTGATCCATCTAAGGCAGGAGCTGGAAAAGGTGGAGATGGTGGATTTGGAGAGGATGGAAGAGCTGGTGCTACTGGAGGAAAGGGTGGTGGAGTAGTAAGAATATTTGCTAAGACTCTTACGAATAATGGAACTATTCATGCTAATGGATCTAATGCTGCTGCACTTGCTGAAGGAGAATATGCAGGTGCTTGTGGTGGTGATGGTGGAACAGTAATATTATACTATGATGCGAGAACAGTTGGAACTGTTACTGCTACTGGTGGAGTGCATAGTGATGGTATTGAAGATGGTGTTGATTCTTATGTAAAGTTAATGATTCATGGAGATGAAGAAGATGGCACAAGTGGAATAGATTATATTCAAGACTCATCTGCTAGTGACCATATGATAACTGCTCATGGCGCAGCAACTACGGAGTCATATAAGAAGTTTGGTAATGCATCAATTCACTTTGATGGTTCTAATGATTACTTAGAGTTATCAGATCATGCTGATTGGAATTTAGGATCTGGTGATTGGACAATAGATTTTTGGTATAGACAATCAACAGTAGATTCTAGTTTCTATCATGGTATCTGTGGACAGTATGCTACTTCTCAAACTCAATGGTATATATATATAAAAGGTGGTCATATCTATTTTGTAGCTTTACTAGATGGTTTCTCAGATCCTCCTTGGATAACAGGTAATGTTATTACTACAGTAGGGACTATGGATAATGTACTTCCTAATATAAATCAGTGGTATCATATAGAAATTTGTAGAAATTCTAGCAGTATCACTATGTATGTAGATGGAACTATGAGATTTCCTTATAGTAATAGTTATGGCCCAAGAGATAATTCATTACCAGATTATGCTTCTCCTCTTTATATAGGAATGTGTAGAAATACAGCTGAAGGCTATTATTATGCAAGTGGGCAGATAGAAGAATTTAGATTTTCAAAAGGCATAGTAAGACATACAGCAACCTTTACTCCTAGAACTCAAAGTTATTCTGCTCAAGTAGATGGTACGGATGGAGATGCTGGTACTACATCTTGGGTAAACCTTCCTTATAGTGCATTTTCAAGTGCTCTATTTAGAGGAGCATTAGTTAATGGAACTACATTATATGCAGTAGTTGGTGCTAATATATTAAGTATAACTACGACTGGTCTTACAACAGTACTTGGTACTGTGACTACAACTACTGGAAATGTGTTCATGGCTAGTAATGGAGTAGAAGTTCTGATAGTTGATGGAACAACTGCAGGACGTTTTATTACTATATCTAGTGGAGCAATAAGTAATGTGACACTTCCAGGTGAAGCTAGTTCATGTGCTTTCTGTGATGGGTATTTTATTATTACTCATCTTTCAACGCAAGAAATTTTTATATCAGGTCTTTATGATGCTTCTTCTTGGGACGCAGGAGATCATGAGTATGTAGAAGGAAGCCCCGATAACTTACTTAGAGTAATGCACTGCAACCATATGCTATGGATGTTTGGAGTAAGTACTATTGAAGTTTGGTATAATAGTGGAGCAGCAGACTTTCCATTTGCTCGAATAAGTGGAGCATTGATAGATAAGGGACTTGGTGCTACAGCATCTGTTACACTGATAGATAATCAGTTTTATTTTCTTAGTGACAAATTTGAAGTACTAAGAACAGTTGGGTATCAGTTTGAAAAAATATCTACTATTCATATTGAAACTGAAATACAAGGATATGCAACAAAGAGTGATGCTATTGGTTATGAGTATAGAATTGATGGGCATATCTTCTATGTATTGACATTTCCAACTGCTGACGCAACTTGGGTATTTGATTCTACTACAGGATTTTGGCATGAATGGCAGAGTTATAAGACTCAGGGAACTGCAACATTTGGTAGACATAGAGGTTCTATTGGATTCTTCTTTAATGGTAAGTATATGGTAGGAGATCATACTAATGGTAAGATATATGAGTTAGATATGACTACTTATACTGATGATGGAGAGTATATAAAAAGAACAAGACGCACACAGTATATTAACAAGGATAGAAAACGAGTTGCTCATTTTGAGGTTGATCTTGAATTTGAGTCTGGAGTAGGACTTGGTGGAACTAGTGATCCGCAGGTTGGACTTACTTGGTCAGATGATGGAGGTAATAACTGGGCAACAATACAATATAGAGATCTTGGAGAATATGAGAGCTATAAAGCAAGACAAAGATGGCTTAGACTTGGTATGGCTAGAAATCGAATCTATGAACTTACTATGTATGAACCTGTTAAGTTTGTATTAATTGGTTCAAGCGCAAACATTGAAGGAGAAGCTTCATGAGTGAATTAACTCCTCCTATAAATGAGTCTATATTTCTTGCTGATATAACAAGACTTATTACTACCCCTGCCTGGATACAATGGCTTAATAGTGTTGGTAGATTTATAAGTCCTACATTTGGTAGTGCAGATCAAAAGTTATTTGTACAAGCTGATGGTAGAGGAACAGAGTTCTCAAAAGGATTTTGTGTAAAAGCATTTACAAGAGATTTAACTGCTGCTACTGCTACTGGAGTAGCTCATAATGGTGCTGGATTTAAACCTGGAGCTGTAATTATTATAGGGTGTATTAGTGGAACTGAAAATTTTTCAGTAGGATTTAGCGATTTTACTACTAATGTTAGTGCAGCTTCGTATACTGGTGGTTTATGGTACTTTAGTAGTAGTGATAATGTTGCTGTAGGTTTTAATACTGGATCTGCGTATCAGATATTAACTACTCTTGTAGCTACAGCAGATGGCTTTACTGGAACATGGACTAAAACTAGTACTCCAACAGGAACTTTTAGTTACGCAGTTTTGTTTTTAAGGTAAGGTATGAAAGTATTATTAAGTACTCTGATGTTCATTTTAATTTGTTCACCTTGCTTTGCTTGGGACAAAGAAGATACAGTAATGCAAGTAGCTGTTGTTTCACTACTACTAGCTGATATGAGTCAGACACTTTATATATCTGATCATGGTGATGAGTATCGTGAGTTAAATCCTATACTTGGAGAACACCCAAGTAAAAATGAAGTTTATACTTACTTTGCGCTAGGAATTATTGCTCATACAGCGATTAGTTACTTGATTGAAAAGATTCCTTTTATAGAAAATCCAAAGAAGTGGAGAAGAATTTGGCAAGGAAGTTTTATTATTGTTGAAGGTGGAGTTGTAGCAAGAAACTCAATGATTGGAATAGGATTTAGTTATTAATGAAGATTTGTTTAGTATTATATAAGTATACAGCTTCTATAGATGATCCTTGTTGTTATCCACTTGGATTCATGTACATATCTTCAATCTTAAAACAGGCTGGGCACGAAGTTAAAGTACTTAATTATAACATTTGTGATTATAAATTTACTGAAGAAGTTAAAGGCTATGATATAGTAATGTTTACTGGATTTGAATCGTTTCTTCAGTCAATACTATTTCACTCCGAAAAATGTAAAAATTTAGGAATTAAAACAATTCTTGGCGGAGCACTTGCTACATTTAGACCAGAGTTCGTAGTTAAGTACCTAGATACTATAGTAATTGGAGAAGGAGAAAATGTTGTTTTAAGATCGTTAGTAGATACTGGTGTTGTGTATGGAACTAGGCCAGAATTATCTAGTCTTCCATATCCTGACTATGATGGATTTGGCTTTGATGTGTATAATAAAAGACATAGTACTAAGTACATTGGAATATTAACTTCTAGAGGATGCTTATTTAACTGTACATTTTGTGCTCAAACTTGTATGTATCAGGAACGAAGTCTTGAAGATGTTTTTAAAGAGATAGATTTTTATGTTGATAAGTATAAAGTTAATAATATTGCTTTTAACGATAATAATCTTAATCTAAAGAAAGATAGATATATAAACTTATGTAAAGGAATGAAACAGAGAAGATTAGAATGGGGTGGAGCTATTAGATGTAATATCTTTGATGAAGACATGGCAATAGCAACAAAAGAATCTGGATGTTTACATCTTGTAGTTGGTGTTGAGTCCTTTAATCAAGCTAAATTAGATTATATTAACAAGCGTATAACAGTAAAGCAGATTACTAATGCACTTGATTTACTTAACAAACATAATATTAGTTATCATGGAAATATACTTATTGGATTTGAAAATGAAACTTATAGTGACATTGCTAATGAAATAGCTAGTATTCCTCCGCAGTATAAAGTCTTTCCAACAATAGTGCAAGGATTTATTGGAACAAGTAATGGTAAGAAGCGACTTATAAATAAAAGTGAAGAAGATTTTTTAAATAGTGTATTTACTGAATACGCACAGAAATCAAACTTAAGTTATAATTTAGAGGAGACTGTATGTTAGTAAGAGAAGCAAGATATGATGAAATACCAGAAATGATTACTAAAGGAAAAGCTTTTGAGGAAGCGACAAAAGAAGTAGTTATAAATGTTGACCATGCTATTCAGTCATTTCAAAATGCTTATAAAGATGGTATTCTTACTATGCTTCGTCTTATTGATGATGATGGTAATTCTGCTGGTGGTTTAGCATATATTAAGGTTCCAGAAATATACTCTGGAATTATAACTGCAGTAGAATTATACTGGTTTATTTATACAGATAAAAGAGGTTGTGGTAAGATTTTGATAGATGCGTTTGAAGAGTCTGCAAAGAATAAAGGCTGTAGTAGAGTTGCAATGATACACTTAGTAGATTCGTTTCCAGAAACTCTTCAAAAGTTTTATACTAAAAGGGGCTACCACTTAACAGAACTTCATTATGTAAAGGAGGTGTAATAATGTCAGTAGTTTCTGGAACTGTTGGAGCTATAATTGGCGGAGATTCTTCAAGGAGATCATCTAATCAACAAGCTGATGCTGCTTCTAAAGCTGCTGCAGTACAGTGGGATATGTATGAGCAAAATCGAAAAGATTATGCTCCTTGGAGAGAAGCTGGAGAGAACGCTTTAACTTCGTTATCAACAAAAGTTGCCGCTGGCCCAGGAGATTTTACAAAAAGTCCTGGGTACGATTTTAGACTTAAAGAAGGAAATAAAGCTATAGAGAGATCAGCATCTGCAAGAACCGGAGCATTAGGTGGCGAAACTGAGAAGGCATTACTTAGGTATAATAGTGACTATGCAAGTGGTGAATACCAAAATTTCTTAAATCAGTACTATCAGTCACTTACTCCGCAACAATCGCTTGCTGGTGTTGGTATGACTGCTACTACAGGAATCACTAATGCTGGAACTAATGCAGCAAATGGTATGTCAAATGCAGCGCTAGCTGCTGGTAATGCTCAAGCAGCAGGAACTATTAATCAGGCAAATTCACTAGCTGGAAATATAGGCTCTATGGGAAAGAATGCTATTGCTGGATATAGTGCTTGGAAGAGTGGACAGCAGCCTTATAGTTATACACCTGATGCACTGACTGCTTCATATGGTGGAGATTACTTAGCTGGAGCAAGCGCAGACGCTGCATATCTTGACTCTCTTGCAGCACTTGGATTATAGGAGAATAAAATGCCATTACCTCAACTAAATACTAACATTGATTATTCAAATGCTTTGTTTCAACTTGCTCAAGATCAGCGAGCAAGACAAGAGCAGGCTGATATTTCTCAGAATAGAAACATTCAGACACAGTCTTTACTTGAAAACAGAAAGTCTCAAAATGCTCTTCATCAAATACAGATGAATAAAGAGCAAGCTATCTTAAAAGAAAAAGAACTTGAGACTGGTATCAAACAGCTTGGACTACTCAACTATGATACTCCCGAAGGAATAGCAGATCACAATAAGTATAAGGAGTATATAACTAAGATAAATCCAGATATTGGAGCTAGAATTCCTACTTTTGATCCAGCAGATCCGAAGTCTAAAGAAGCAGGAAGTACTTGGAGAAGTAATGCTATAAGTTTTCTTACCCATGGAAAAGGTGGTGGAGAATTTGACAAGATTGAAATTATTAATCCAGATACTGGAGAAGAAAAAATAGATTTTACTCCTAAAGGCAAGAGTTATACAGTTCCTAAAGGCTGGAAGACTAGAGATGTTTATACTAAAGAAAAGGAAATAGAGTACAAAAAGAAGAAAGCAGAAGAACCAAAAGAATGGGCTCCGCAGAGAGTTGAAGCTGAACAGATTGATGAAAATGGAGAGTCTCATACTGTAATTCTATCCTTCCCTGCTGGGCAGACAGTAACTCAAGCAGATATTGAAAAAGCACTTGGGCCTGGATCTAGTATTTTATCAAGTAGTGATAAAAAGAAAAAAGTTACTGATTGGAATGAAAGTTATGAGAAAGTTTTAGCTAACGCAGATAAACCAGAAATAGTATCAGCCAGAGCTGATGCCTACAACTTGGAAGCACCTGGAAATAAGGTTCTTGTCCAAGAGACTTCACATAGATATATTGGTAATCAAGCAATTCCAGGAACTGAAGAAACAAAGTATGTTTCAAAAGTCTTACCTAAAATTGGTAACAAACAGATTTCTAAAAAGGATGTAGCAGCTTACGCAAAATCAAGAAATATATCATACAATGACGCACTTAATTTCATACTCATAGCTGGAGCTAAGTCTAAATAATGAACTGGGAAGAAGAAGTAGATAAAGTTGCTGGTGTTGAAACTCCTACTATAACTGAACCTATCTTTAAAACAAAGACTGGAATAGATAAAAAGTTCCTTACAAAAGAAGAAGGTGGAACTATGAGAACTGATATTCCAGTTTTTGTGGATAAGAGTTTACTTAAGAACCTTCCACCACTCGATACTAAAGGTAAACAAAAAGTTAAAGAAGCCAACAACGAAATGGCTTGGATGACAGCAGTAGATAAAGCTTTTAAAGAGAAAGCTAGTGCAAAGAAAGAAGATTCTAATTGGGAAAAAGTAGTTGATAAAGGTCTCGAAGTCTTCAACATGATTCCAAGTACTGTAAGAGGAGTTGAGGAAGCAGCAGCTGGGTACTTAGGTGGAATGGCAGGAGCTGTTGTTAGTGGAGGTTATAGTGTAGGTAAAACACTTCTTGAGCATTTTGGTAAAATAATAGCTGATAACGTAGCAGCAAGAGGAGATAAAAACTACAAGCCTCAAGAAGTAGACTGGGAAGCAAACAGAGTAGAAGGTGAAAGACTTGGACAAAAGGTAGCAAAGATTCCTTTTGGTATATTCTCTTCTGGTGAACCTGAGACTCCACTTGGTAAGCATTTACTAACTCCTCCGCCATTAACTAGTGGTAGTATCCTTCACAAACTATCTCAATCTCTTGATCCAAGAAGATTAGTCATGGCTCCTGCTGAAGCTGGCAGAGAAGCTATAGATTTAATCAACGAATCTTGGAGGGTTCCAAAAGACAGCTTTTTAAGACACGCAGATACAACTGCTGCTGAGTTTGCAAGTTATATTATTGGTGGTAAAGCATATAAAACTATTCGTCAAACTGCTGCTGAAGCATTTCATAAGAATGCTTGGGATGATTTAACTCCAGATCAAAAACAACTTGTTACTGTTAGTTTAGAAGATTTAATATCAAGAGGATATTCTGAAGCTGAAGTTCTTCGTAATTGGGGAACTCCAGAATTATTTGCTCAGTCTCTTGCAAGGCGTAATAGAGGAGAAGGAGAAGCAGTTAGACCTAATGAACCTATAGTACCTGCTCAAGCAGCTCCATCAACTGCTCCAGAGCGTGCTATAACATTTCCTACAGAACGAGCTTTTGCTAAAGATGCTCCAATAGAAGATCGTGTGTTACCTCCCCCTGATCGCAGACCAGTAGCTGTTAGCGAACCGTTCAAACCTGGCGAGACTCCCGAGCCCTACACTCACAAGTCTGACGAAGTTGCTCCTACTGGTTCTGCCCAAGTGCAGCCTATCAAAGACTCTCCTGCAAAGTTTATGGTCAGAGAAGAGTTGAAGAAAAAATTAGCTGATGGGAGTATTAAGTTCCCTCCGAGAATGGAGAAGACTGTAGAAGCAACTACTTCTGCTGAAGGTGATATTGACGAATCTGGTTGGATGGACTTTGTTGATGAAGCAGCAGGAATTAAGAAAGAAACAACTATCCCCGACGTCTTTAAGACGATGCACATGGATGATCTTAAAGAGTTTGCAAATAAGGGAGTAGTTGGAGCTAGAGCAGAGATTGCAAAGAGAAAAGTAGCAAATACTACTGAACCAATCATCGAATCAGAAATGTCAAAATCCGACATTCGGTCTGAACCAATAAAGGAAGAAGTATCTACTACAACTCTATCTCCTAGTAACTATTCACCTACTGACAATATTTTCAACAAGCCAGAACTTAAAAGAAACTCAACATACGCCTGGCGTTCCATGGGTGAGAGTGAATTCAACAAACTTATGTCTGGTGAAAAGGAGTATCTCGGAGATAAGCAAGCTTCGAAAGGTAATTTTCTAGCTGGTATTCCTGAGTCCGCGGGGCAGTTTGGTGGTAAAGGAAAATACCTTGTCGAGTTTGGTGGAGTTAAAATTGCTGGCGATGAAGGACTTGCTAAAGGAAGCAAGGCAACAGTTAATAATATTACAAAGGTCTGGAAGTATAATGATAAGGTTAGTAAGTGGGAAGAATTTCCCGTGAGTAGGGACACATCGGGATCTTTTTCTGTTGCTAACCCTGTCTTTTCTAAGGCCACGTCGGAGCGCTCGTCAAGTAAGAAGGGGGAAGTAGAAAGTCATAAAAAGAAAGAAGTAGTTAAGAAAGCTACTACTAAAAAGAAAGAAGATAAAAAGAAACTTGGAGAAGAAGCAGAGAAAAGTACTAGTTCTGCTTTGCAAGCTCTTGCGACTAAAGGAGAAGAGCCGAAGAAAAAGATTACTGCTAAAGGAATACTTGGTAATGAATCTGGTGCAGTAGTAGCATCATATCCTCCAGGATTTTATTCAAAACTTCAGGAAGTTGTTGAAGTTAAAATGTCTGGAAAGATGGAAGTTGATCAGTTGAAGAAGATGCTCAAGAATAATGGAGTATCTGATGCTGAGATTGATAGTACTCTTCTTGGACTTGAAGGTAAAGTTACTAAGCAACAAGTAATGGAAGAGATTGAGAGTAATGGAACAGAATTTAAGGATGTTGTGCTTGGAGGAGTAGAACAAGAAGGTTTAGATTTTAATACTGCTCCAGAAGAAGTAAATAACATAACAGAAAAATTTTTTAGTTGGCAAGATAGAATAGAAGGATTTGAAAAGTACGAGGAATCTGATTTATTAAGAGATTTAGACAGATTAGGATACGAAGTAGAGTTTACTCATGATTTTCAAGATCCTCTTAGAATATATAAAAAGGGTGAAGTTGCTCAAAAAACTCACTACGAACAATACTCAGAACCAGGATACGTTCCTGGAAGTTATAGGGAGTTGTTTGTTACAATCCCAAGAAAAGTTCTTACTGCAGATCAGATGCAGAGTATGACAAACGAAGAAGTAAAGACTTTATATGATAAGCAAAATCCTACTGAATGGCAAGATGGTCATTCTGCTTATAGTAACATAGACAATCCAATAGTTCGTATTCGTTTTAACGAGAGAAAGATAGATAATAAGAAAATTCTTTTTGTTGAAGAGATGCAAGGACCAAGTGAAGCAAATCAGAATAAGATGCCAGATGCTTTACAAAAGCGTATCTACGATATTGGAGTAAAGAAGGTACTGTCTTATGCTAAGGAAAATGGATTTGATTCTGTTGCTTGGACAAGTGGAGATATGCAGGCTGATAGGTATGATCTGAGCAGACAAATAAAGCAAATTGACTATGCTAAAAATGAAGATGGAACATATAAAGTTGCTATTATTGACAAAGCAGGAATAGAAATTGATCAGTTATCTAAATATGATTATACTACTCAAGAACTAGAGAATCTTATCGGTAAAGATATTGTTAAAAAGATGGTCAATTCTGAAGGTAGAAAGAATAAGATTGATGATGAAGTATTTTATAATTTATCTGGCCTCGATCTCAAAGTTGGTGGAGAAGGACTTAAGCAACTTTATGACAAGATTCTTCCTTCGATGTTTAAGAAGTATGGAAAGAATGAGATAGATAAGTTAAGTCTTGATGTTGAGGATGACTTTAAAAATTGGAAAGCGCTATATGATCCTATAGAAAAAGAATGGGTAGTTGAAAATTCTGATGGAAAGATAATGGAGCTTGTTGCTGATAAAGGGCAAACTGCAGCAGATGCAGTAGATACTGCTCTTAAGTCTCGTGGTAGGTATCATAAGGATGGTATCGTACTCTCGACTCCAATAAACTCAAAGACTCCTAGTAGCTTCACAATGTACTCTGGAATAAATGTATTTGATACTTTAGATGTTCTCAGAGGACTGAAAGAAAACATTAAGGAAGGAATTCCATACATCGAAGAACTTGGTAGAAAAGCTTACGAAAATGGAAAACGAACTTGGGAAGATTGGTCAAGTGAGATAAAGCGAGTACTTGGAGATCTTTACGACAAGTTCGAAGACTTCATGAAAGCAATTTACTATACTGCTGAACGTATATGGAAAGATGATAGAGGAGTAATTGGCTTCGACATTAACGGAGAGAAAGTTGTAAAGCCTCGCATCATTAGACGTTCAGAACTTTCCAAGCTAAAAAGAGTAATAAGCAAACATGAGAAGATTCGTGAGAAGATTCAAGACGAAGTTAATGAGCTGGAAGGAATTGGTGGGAAGAAAAGTTTTGAAAGATTAAAAGCTATTCGTCTTGAGAAGATGGCAGCAAGACTTGCTAAGTTAAAGCAGGAAAGAGCTATCAATAGAGCTGAAATGTGGAGTAAAGCTTTTGAAATGCTCAAAGAGAAGGAGTATGCTAGTCATATAGCTAAGCTAAAAACAAGTATTAATAGATTAGATAAGACTATTGATAGACTTCAAGGACTTGCAGAGAAAACAAAAGATAGAACTGATGTTAAAGGGCCTAAGGTAAGTCTTGAAGATGCTGAGTTTATTACATCTATGCCTGATTTAAAAGGTAAATGGCTTGGTAGAATATTCGAGAATCCAATTTATACTATGGAGGAATGGGGAAGAGCCTTTAATAAACTTGCTAGTGGAGAAGCAAAAGATGGAGTGACTAAGATTAAAGAACTTTTCTATTATCCACTTCGTGATGCAGCTCATAGAGCAGATCAGCATTTTGCGAATATTCATGCTCAGATCGAAGCTAAAAAGAAGAGTCTTCCGAAGGGCGCAAGTAAGCGAATCATGCTGTATGCTTACAGTAAAGAAAAAGGCGGCATGGATATACTTAAAGAAATGGGTTACACAGAGAAAGATATCCCGAAGCTCACTCCTGCAGAAATGGATACTCTTAACTGGATGTACAAAGGCTTTGAGATATTCTACGACAAGATAAATGCAGCAAGACGAGAAGCTGGTATGGAGCAGTTTGGCAAGGTAGAGAATTACTTCACCTTTGGTAAAGACTTGTCGATTGCTGAAATCCTTGGCTTTGGTGTTGACGATCCAAGACTTATGGAATTCATTCATCCTAAGGGAACTACTTTCATGTCTGCAAAGCACAGATACGGAGGAATGAAACGTGCAAGTCTAGATGCTTTTAATATCTTTGATATGTATATGCAGACTGGTACTAAGCATATGTACTTATCACCAGAAATTGCAAGAATGAGAGAGCTGTTAAGAAAGTTTGATATTGAAAATCTTAACTCTGATGGAAGTAAGTACACTACTGAATGGAAGGCAAGTGAACAGATTCCTAGAGCCTATAGTGTTCTGACAGACTATCTTGACTTTGTAGCTGGTAAGAGAAAGAAGTTGTTTCCAAGTAGTGTTGAAAAGGGAATTCAGTTTCTTAGTACCAATATTACTATGGCTACACTTTCTGGTAATATTAGAAGTGCTGGGATTCAACCTACAGCAATTCACAATACTTATGTAGAGATTGGGCCTAAGTATACAGCAAAAGGACTTGAAGGTCTTTTTACTGATATGCGTTATAAAGCTATGCAGAAGTCTATGGTACTGTTTAACAGAGAATTTGATGTTAGTGTTAAACCTACTATGAGTGGAGCTATTGGAGCTATTGGTAAAGCAAGAGAGTCTATTAATAAGAGTTGGATTGGTATGCGAGCTCTTAAAGAACTTGATATGCAGACAGCTACTGCAACTTGGATTGGAGCTTATAAGAAAGCACTAGAAGTAAATAAGATGACTGATAAAGAAGCTGTTCGTTATGCTGATGATATTGTTATAAAGACACAAGCATCTGCTGGAAGACATGATCTTGCTCCAATTCAGAGAACAGCTATTGGTAAGTTCTTTACTACATTCCAGACGTTTGTTATTAATAACTGGAATTGGTTGACAAAAGAAGTTGTTGGAATAGGAAACGAAAGTATTAGTAATAAAAAGGCTATACATAAAGTAGTAAGATATATTGTTGGAGCAATGCTAATTAATACTTTCTATGAAGATTTACTTGGAGTTAATTCTCCTCTTCCAGCACCAATTAAAGCTGCACATAAAGCGTATGTAAAGGCGGAAGAAAAGAATAAGAAAGCAAGAAGTGAAGAAACTATGGTTAATCCTTACTCAAGAGCTGCATGGTCTGCAGGTTTAGAATTCTTACAACTCGTTCCAGGTCTTGGAAATGCACGATTTGGTTCAAGTTTTCTTGGAGCGCCAGCAGAATATTTAAGTGATGTAAGTGGAAAGGTAGCAGCTGAGTCAGGTATATATACTGGGTATGAGAAACCTTGGTTTGAGATACTTGGAAAAACTGTTGGACTTCCAGGTACTACTCAACTAAGTAAGACAATTAGATACTTTGATAAGAAGGAAAAAGAAGAAGAAAAAGAAAGAAAAGGAGGTGGGAAGTTAAAGGGACTGGAAGGATTAAAAGGACTGAAAGGATTGGATTAAGAACGAATGTCATAAATTGACATTTCTTATTAAAAGGAGATCAGAATGAAAAGATGGTTGCTAGGAATAATTGGAATTATTTTGATACTAAGTGGAACTGCTATTGCTGGTGGCCCTTCATTTAGTGGAGGTGGAAGTGGTGGTGCAGTCGCAACAGCTTCAGACTGTGATGTTGCTGCTTACTACGCTATTGGAAAGTTGTGTCAAGATACTGATGATGGGAAACTCTATAAAGGCACTGGTGCTGCGGTAGTTGAAATAGCCGCTGGTTCTTCCGGTGATGTTACGGCTGTGACTAAGGATATTACTTGGGGTGACGGTACTGGGCCGGAAGTGTTCACGTTCTCTGTCACAGGAACAGACCCGACATTGACTGCTACGGCTGGTCAACTTGCCGTTGGCGGGACACTTGCTTTGGGTGCTAATAATCTGACTATGACAGGTTCTTTGGGTGCTACTGGGGCAGGTAAACTCACTAAAGGATGGTTCATTGACCTTGAATCAACCAATATGCCTACTGTAAATGGAACTGCCATTGATTCAACCTTCATGCCGATTGGATGGATTAGTCGGGCTGGCACAAACAACGTCCTGACTTATACTGGGAATTACTCACTGGGGTTGACTCTTTCTAATAATACGGCAGTTACCTTACCAACATCCGGTACACTTGCAACAACAGCCTTTAAACCTAGTGATTTATCAATTACTGACCAAGCCGCAGGTGATGTACTATATTTTAATGGCACGAACTGGGTCAGATTAGCTGCGGATGCCGGTAAATATCTCAAAAGTGGTGCAAGTGCTGTATCTTGGGATACTCCGGTTGGTGGTGGGACTGTCGATATTAGTGGAACACCTGCGAACCACTACTGGACTTCATGGACAGATGACAACACAATAAAGGGAACGGCTATCACCGCTTCCAAACCAGTTTGTTCAGATGCTTCCGGTGATCCCGCTGTATGCGCTGGTACAGAAGGCGTATGGCAGGTTGCTGGAAGTTATCAGACTGATGATGCTGAACTAGGTATCTTAGCGGGGTTAACCTTTGCCGATGCTTCGCTTATACAACTCACTGCTGCTAATTCTGCTGCTGTTTTAACTTCTGGTGGTAATGATTACTTCTTAAAATCAGCCACAGATAATAGTGCTTTGATGTTTGCTACGCCGGCGGAAGTAAGAACTGCGCTTGGACTTGTTGTTGGAACTAATGTTCAAGCCTACGATGCTGATTTAGCTGCCCTTGCCGGACTGACTTCTGCTGCGAACGCTATCCCCTACTTCACAGGTTCGGGGACTGCCGGAGTCATATCTTCCAACGCCGGAATCGTGACCTTCTTAGGAACTGCTCTAGGTGCGGCTCATTCCCTAGTCGGTGTGAACGCCGCTGGTGATGCCCTTGAATATAAGAGCAGTTTGAATATCAGTACTTTGGATTTGACCTCTGCGACCAGTTCTATTCCCATGCCCGTAGGCACAGGAACGGTAAGCGGATTGACTGCTGCTGGTTCGTTATACTTTGAAAGTGACACTGAAATACTGAGCATCGGTGACGGAGCAACGACAATCAGTTTAAATATGGCTCCGAATGTGACCTATACCTTTCCTACTGCGACTTCAACTTTGGCGGCTCAAGGAACTTTGACCAACACGAAATGGTGTTCTAGTGATGGGACGGTTATTAACTGTACGGAGGATACACCTGGTAGTGGCTCCGTTGCGACTGATACGATATTTGATGCCGCTGGTGACTTGGTTCAAGGAACAGGCTCAAACACTTCTGCGAAACTGACCAAAGGTGCAGAAGGCACAATATTACGGGCAGGGGCTACTTCTAACGCTTATTCAACCTCTACCTTTGCAGACACTTACACAAAGGGCGGTATTCTTTATGCAGGGACGGCTAACACGGTTACGGCTTTAGCTCATCCAGGCGCTGCTAATTACGTTCTTACTACCAATGCAACGGATACCTTAGCATGGGCAAACACACATAGCCACAGTAACTCAGCCGCACAGTTCTATGATGCTACCGATGCCACTAAATTAGTCAAAATTGACCCTGTAGGCATGACCACTGGAAAGACACTCACAGCAAAAGCGACCTTTGACCAATCGGCTACACTTGAACTCAAGAACACAGGATTATCAGCAGACAGCAAAACCATTACGTTAGACTTAGCTTGTACTGATGATTGTACGATTACCTTACCGTCGGCTACTGCAACTTTAGCCACGATAACCTCGACTCAGGTTTTAAATTTCGGTGGTGCAACTCTTGAAATCCCTAATTCTGATGACCCTGACTTAACCGTAACAGGGCAGATTAGCTATGACACGGACGGATGGCTACGCTCTACTTCCAACGATGGCACGACACAGAAAGCCATAGCGAGAGAATTAGAGGAAATCCACGTTACAGTCTATAAACCGAATGACCTTGATGATGCTCAAAGAGATCACTTTTGGGTGTGGAGTAATGAATCTGGAATGAGCTTTATTGTGACCGGCTGGAAAGGATGGTCAACCTCCGATGATACGACTCTGACTATCTATGAAGAAGATGCTGACGGGGCGAATGATGCCACAGTGGATGCCGTTGAGTTAGCCACAGGTTCAGGGCCTTACACCGGAAGCGATACATCAATAACAGGTGCGACCATTGAGAATGGTCATTTACTCTATCTGGACTTTGACAATACGGATGCTCCGGCAATGGTCAAGATGACAATCTACGGATACTATAATGGTGATGTTAACTAAGGTGACTTTATGAAAAAACTTCTCTTAATAGTAGTTCTAATCCTGCTTGTTTGCTGTCAGGTTGCGGGAGCAAGGACGGTAACAGTCGTAACAGGGCAGGGTGTGGCATCGGCTGGTAAAACAATAGCTCATGTTGCAAATGATGACTATGCCCAAAGCGCAGAGGCCGCTACCACTTTAGCCTCTAACGCAAAAAGTCATACGACTGGCAATACGATTGTATTATTTATCTACAACGAAATTGGTGGATACCAACACGCAGTTGCCACGGTATCGAGCATTGCTGACACTGCGTCAAACACCTATACCAAAATAACCTCTATTGCGGAGACATATAACAGAGATTATGAAGTATGGTTTGCAACAAATATTACTGGAAATGCAAACAATGTCATTACGGTAACATTTAGCGACGCAGCCGACGTGAGGCGAATGTCGGTAATGGAGTTTTCGGGCTTGGGAACTGCTACTGTTGATGTCTATGATGAATGTACAGGTGCAAACGCCCCATCTTCATGCGCTGTGACAACAACATCTGCCGTTGCATTGTTGTTTACTGGATTACTCAATACTCAGCAAGCCAGTAATGGTAGTGCTGGAAGTGGTTACACCATAACAACCGAACCAGGATATACACTAGTGACTGAATATCAAATAGCATCGTCAACAGGGACATATAACGGCAACTTTACTGGGTTTTCAAATGGGACATGGTACACAATACAGGTGGCTCTGAAATGAAAAAAATACTGTTTATAATTTTAATGCTCCTTTGTGCCTGTAGTGCAGACGCAGCAAACTATTACGTTTGCCCCGCATCAGAAAGCGGTGAGTATCAGGGGAATGATAGTAATAGTGGGTTAAGTGGCTATCCCGTAGCGACCATTACAAGAGCATTAGCTGTTTCAGGAAGTGGAGATAATGTTTACTTCTGTTCACAAGGAATCTGGACAAATGCATCCACTGCAACGGTTTTTACTGCTGAATCTGGAGTAACCTATGACGGCTCAACATACGGAACTGGGACAAGAGCAAAGATTTTAACTGGTCACGAAACGTCTTTTGGTCATGTCGCTGCTGTATCTATCAGTGTTAGTGACGTTACGTTTAAAGGGTTTGAGGTTGATGGTGACAGCAATAGTTATAACACTTATGGAATCTATATTGGAGAAGAAGTAAGCAGCGGAACTATATCAAATATCACTATTGAAAATTGTGTGGTTCACCATGTGGGTAAAGATGATTGGACATACGGAATCCTGATAAGCAGTAAGGGAACTTCCGGCACTAAAATATCGAATGTGTCAATCACCAATACTACCGTTTATAATAGTTACCATGAAGGAATTGCGATCTACCCATCATGGACGACCAATAATCAGCAAATTGACACTGTGTTAGTTCGAGGATGTACTCTTTATAATAATCTTCAAGGAATAATCATTGTCAATGACTCTAAAAATGTCACGCTAGAATATAATAATATTTACAATAATACCGCTGAAGGATTATGGATTAGAATATCTCCCGACCAGCCAGATAACGTCCACGCTGGCCCGACTGATGTAATTGTCCGGTACAACATCATCCAGAATAATGTAATAGGAATTTATATCACTAACGGGATGGGGTTTCTTCAAACAGGTTCGTTTTATGGGAATCTGATTTACAATAACCAGCCAGTTTCATCGGGAAGCAGCGGCTTTAACGTAAGCATCCACGGCAACGATACCACACCAAGTTTCAATTCATCTGTGTTTAATTTTTATAACAATACTATTTTTTCTAATCGTGATGCTGGAAGTTTCAGGTATTCTTTTGTTGTCGGAGCTTATACCAATAACATAACCAATCTGACAGTCAACCTTAAAAATAATATAATTTCCGACGCAAACAATATTCCCCTTTATGATCGTTTTGGAGTTTTTACACACTCTAATAATTTGATTTATCGCTCATCTGGTAATACTGACACCCACGTTTCAATTACTGGGACGGCTTATGACCGTGACGGAACTGCCTCAGACCTTACTAACTGGGAAGCCACAGCACAAAAGACCGACCCTACCTTCACCGGCGGAACTCTCCCCACTGGTTTCACTGGAACCTACCAAACTAACATGGTTCCTAATCAAACTTATTTCGCTATCACCACAGGCGATGCCCTTGCGAATGGAGCAACACTTGGAGCGCCTTACAATTCATCAATCGAGAAAGCAGGACTGGCAACCGTCCGTTATAGACCGTCAGGGTCTTATGACATCGGGGCTTATCAGTACGGGGTAAATCCATATCCTTCACATAAAATAACCGGAGGAGCGACACAAAACACTGCCTCCGGTGCAACTGCAACTTGGGAGTAAATATGAAACGACTATTTTTTATACTTTTAATACTGTTGATGGCAGGGCAGGCGTGGGGGGCGACACAATACGCCGCTTCTTGTGCGAGAGATGATGTTTACACAGCATACACGGCGGCGGCTAAAGATGATACCGTGATGATTCCGTCTGGAAGTTGTGATTGGGGAACGACTTATATCGCCATGTCATCGAGTAAACCAGTTAAGATCGCTGGGTCTGGAAATGGAAGCGAGGCGACAAGCAACACGATATTAACCTGCAACAATGCCAGTTACGGATGCTTTTATGTTAACACAGGAGCAGACCCATCGGCCTATGCGTTTTCTCTTTCCAATATGAGGTTGATTTCAACTACTGGAAGCGTCATAACAAATGTCACCGGAACGGGTTACGGATGGAGGATTTATAATAATTACTTTTACAAATCAACCCCGAATACTATTATTTCATTAACGACCATCAACACAGGCGGGGATTATCAACTTTTTGGATTAATAGATGGGAACACTTTTTATAATACAAAGATACTCCCTACGGGTAGTGCCGCTGGCTCTGCCGAACAGTCATGGCAAGCCGATCCGCAGTGGGGGACCAACAACGCTATCTTTGTCGAAAATAATACCTTTTACGGGCCGACCAAAGGAACTGGTTTGCGTGTGGACTCAAACGGCGGAGCTAGAATAGTCATACGCTATAATGATTTTCAAGATTCTTATATTATGGCTCACTCTCCCTGTGAATCAACCGTAAGAGGTACGAGGTCATACGAAATATACAATAACAAAATGTCCTCTACAACGACTAGCGATTGGGCATCGGCAATGTATCTTCGGGCTGGCTCCCATGTCGTTACAAGGAACCAAATTTTAGGACTTTGGGAAGAAACAGAGAATGGTAACGGCGCACCTGCGTTTGATGTTAGAAGATTGGCTGATACCGCTTGCAGTTCTGCTACATGGGGGCTGTGCGACGGGGATAGTGCGTATGATACCAATACCGGAAGCGGTGACTCAGCCGGATATATGTGTCTTGACCAGATAGGCGCAGGGAAGGGGGCTTATGGTTCGCAAACCTCTGACCCTGTTTATGTATGGGGAAACGTGGGAGGTCAGACTTGTGTTGGCGGGGCGAATATTTACAAGGTTTGCACCTCTAATGATGATTGTCCTGACAGCACTTGCACGGCAGGGACAACGCCAACTCCGAATACGCCAGTTGTCAGAACCGGATCAGGTTACCACATAGTAAAAGACCGTGACTACTTTGAATCGGCTCGTCCTGATTGGTCGGCTTATACTTGTCCTCATCCTCTTGCTGACCCATTGGCGCAAGGTGCTTGCGCTACAACAGGCGACACGATGTACGGCAAGGCAGGGTACACGCTTACAGGGGGAGGTTCAGACACCACAGCACCCATATTCTCATCGGCTTCCTTGAACGGGACTGCCCTCACTGTTGTGTTAAGTGAAGATGTTACCGTCAATACCAACACTGGATTTGCTATAAGCTGCACAGGTGGTGCGGCAACTTTATCTTATGTTTCAGAAAGCAACGGTGTTCTTTCCTACACAATAAGTCGTAGCATAGCAGCGTCAGAAGGTTACTGCTCATTAGCTTACACCGCTGGAGAGAACTATATTGAAGATGGTGCTGAAAATGACCTGGCTTCTTTTTCCGATGCGACAGTTACCAATCTGACCCCTGCTGCTCCCCCGACATCTACTTTGACTGTCACAAAAACTGGTGCTGGTTGTACGGTCACTTCCTCACCGGCTGGAATAAATTGCGGATCAACTTGTGAGTATGCGTTTAACACGGATACTCCGGTTACTTTAGGTGGATGGTCAGAGGACGGCTGGTTTGACATGACTTACGGCGGAGACTGCGATGCGAATGGTGATGTAACGGTAGCTACCGGAGGGAAGACCTGTACGGCAACCTGTACGCCTAAATTTGCGTTAGGGGGAAGCGGGACGGCAACAGTCGGAGGAAGCGGCACGATGACTTTAGGGGTGAGTGTACCGGAAACCTGCACCACACCTGACTCGAATACCAATATCCCGAACTCCATAATAATCGCCAGAGATACGGCTACTGACTATATCGCCGGAAGTATGTCGTTCACTTCAACGTCTGCTTATTCCTTAAAGAGTTTCACTGTGCCTTTAAGAAGGACATGGACAGACCCTAGTTTAACCATTACTGGGAAGATATGCACCGACAATAGCGGAGTGCCTTCTGCTACCTGTACGACAGCAGACGCAACGGTTGCCACATCAGCCCTCACAACGTCTATGCAGAATATCCGCTTTGCGATTGCGGCTGGTTATTCCATATCTAACTCGACTCGTTACCATCTAGTTTTATCATCTGCTTTAGGAACATCGTCGGCATACTGGTTGATGGGGTTTTTAAATACCGGAACAGAAGCGGCTAATGTGAGTGTTGATGGAGAAAACTGGTCAAGTCAGGATAACGCATCAACAGCAGGATTTACAACTTCAACCTGCGTGAGTGAATAAGGGGACGGGCAGGGTGCTGACACGTCCACAGGAAGATAGGATATAATAATGGAAGACTTTAATATGGGGGAACGGAGATTGGATGATAGAAGAAATGTGTGCGACCTCCACAGCGGATTTCATGAGGCTATAGCTAGGATAGAAAAAAGTCAGGAAAATAATACAATATTGCTTAATGCTATAGCAGGCAGACAATTTGAATATATAGAGAGGCAGATTAAAATAGAAAGTATAGTAACTAATGGATTGTCAAGTAATGTTGCAGCTATAAAGAAGCAGCTTGAAGATTTTTGTGGAGAAGTTAAAAAGAGGTTGGACGTGCTTGAAAGCTTTTCGTGGTTCAGGATTTGGATGAATCAGTTAAGGGACAACCTGTTGAAGTATATATTACTAGCAGCCTTAACTGGTGGTGGATTGTTCTTTGTAATATATCGAGGGAAGGATATATTGAAAGGGTTACTCGGATGAGTGAGCTTCGCGATAAAAGGATAATATTTTCAATAGATTTAGCTAACATAGTTTTATGGGGTAATGCTCATGAAGGATGGCAAGTGGCTGTTGGGAGGGACTTTGATGAAGCTAATGAAACACTCAGGCACCGTAAAGGAAGTTTACACTATCTGGGGCTTGCGAATGACCTTGCTTTATATATTAACGGAGTTTACCAAGAAACGACAGAATCATATAAAGAACTAGGGGAAAAGTGGAAAAGCTATAGACCTGAAAACAACTGGGGAGGAGATTTTAAAAAGTCTGATGGAAACCACTTTAGTATAACTTTTGGAGGAAAGAAATAATGGAATTAAAAAATGGAGAAACTCTTCTTAGTAGAGAAGATATAATGAGCATACCAAGAGAAAAGCTTCCGATGATTGGATTGACTGATAATATTAGAGCTTTCTTTTCTACAGCTATTAAGATACACGAAAAAGGATGTTATAATCATCTTGTCTGGCTTATTCATCCAGAAGTTATTGCTAGTCAGAATATGCTGTTTGAAACACAGTCTCCAAGAGAGTATTTAGATAAGTTTAGAATTAAACTTTGGTGGTGCCCTACTTGGACAATGGAGCAAAGACGAAAGATTATAGATGCTATTGATGCAGATTTAGTTAAACCTTGGTATAAGAGGATGTATGATTACTTGGCTATTATCGGACAAGGGATTGGGGCTGACTGGATTCAGACTCCTGGGATTGATATTTGCTCTGATAAAGGGAAGTATCTGGAGCTTGTGGATTTATATTACGACCTTAAACATCCTGATCCAGAAGAAGTAAATCATTGGCTAATGCAGCAGAGAACACCAGATGATAAGTTTAGATATGAAGTCTATGGTAGGTATATTCCAGATTAGTAGTAAAACTAGTGGGAGGTGTTTAGCCTCCCACTTTTCTTTTACTTCTTCTTTTCAGTCTTCGGTGGATCTTTAATCTTTAACTTCTCATCAACTTCTTTCATTTGTTTCTGTGCTTCAGCAAATTGCTGTTGTAGAAATTGAAACTGAAATTGAATGTTCTGAAGTGTTAACTCAAGATTTTGTTTCTTAAGTTTTAATTCTTCTACTTCACCTGCAAAACAGAAACCAACTGATAGCAGTAATACTATCACTACACCTACAATAATCTTCTTCATTACTTTTCTCCTTCTAGTTTATGGTTCATACTTCCAACCTACTTTAGCAAATGTATCTTTAATACATTCTTCTATCTTCTCTTTAGCGTATTCTTCTTCGTCACCATTTTCAAACATCTTAACCATAGCTTCAGTAGCACATATCATACCAATCTTAGCAGCCATAGATAGATCTTTATATGAAAATTTGTATCCACTATAGCTACTTCTAGGTACTGTACTAAGTTCACTTGCGAAGCATGGAAAAGTTAAAAAACAGGTTAGCAAGGAAAAAATACCCGCCATTACTACTACTTTGAATTTCATGATTCCCTCCTTTCATATTTAATTAGTAAGAAATGTCAATTTTCGACATTTGTTCTTTGTGAAAATGTCGTCCGTAGTACGTTCAAATGACCATCAGAATCGTGTCACGATGCCCCATACGGCTTCAAGTACGTTATAATGAACGCATATAGATTTGTATGTCTGTAATACTGTCGAACATCTTATCATTCTTGTGTAGATTACAGTAGTCACAGGTTGCAACTATATTATGTTCACTAGTATTAGAATTAATAAAAGGAATAACATGATCAAAGTGTACTTTTATACCATTAGTTAGTGAGAGCTTACATCCACAGTACATACACTTACCACTTTGAAATTCTAGTATTAGCTTTTTAATAGCAAGTTTTAGTACCTTCCTTTTCTTTCTAGGCTCTGAAAGTTGATAAGTAGGTAAATCATCTAATTCGATAGATGCAACTTTAGCTCCACAACACTGAAGTCTATTATCTACTATAAACGCTGTTTCTTTACATTCTTCGCAGTAACCACGTTCTGTCTTTACAGAACCGTACTGAGCGACGTGCCTTTGCTTTATTGATTCAGTCATAAATTAGTCCTCTACCCAGTAATACCATATTCCCTTCTCTCCATTTGGCCCTTTAAAATCTCGCTTAACCATACCAGTTTTCAAAGCTGTGCCCATTACGTTGTCGAACTTGTTAGTATCTATATCCTTCCATATCATTTTCATAAGTTTCTTTTCTTCTATAGCCTTAAAAGTGCGTACAATCTGGAAGATGGAATCAACTTCGCCGGAGATCTCAGATCTACCAATAGCTTTGAAAGCATTACCCATAGAATATTCTACTTGTTTAATTTCTTTTATAGCTTTTTCAATATGCTTCCACTCGATTACAAGTTTATTACTTTCAGCAGCTGCACATAACATAGCAACCTTTATAATATATGTTGGCTTTCTTGAGTACCAACCAGAGAATGATTTATCTGTACAAGCTCTGACACCTGATTCATCTTCATCATAAGCATCATACCAATCCGTCCAGTTCTTTACGCATCCACTGGTCATGGCATAGTCACCAGTCATTCTACTGATTTGAAACAAGTCCTTCTCGAGGGCTTCCTTTAACTTAACTTCTTCAGCAGTCATGAATGGAATAGCAACAGATCTCTTTTTCTTGTCTGCCCAGACGAAAAGTATTCGAGAAGTAAGACCACCACCAACTGCACTTGATGGAAGAGAATTTGCTAAACTTTCAGGAGTCGTAGCTGCTAGGAGATTCACCCACGGCCTTATAATATCATTAGAAGTTCCATGTCTTGTTCTAGCTTTCCAATTCTCTGGACAGTCAAATAGATCTGTAAGTGCAGTTAACATTCGAGTGTTCTCTTTCTTCTGACCGAGGAACGACTCGAATTCTTTTGATATTATGTTAAGTGAACTATGTCGGAGATTACTACCATTGTCTTGAAGTGCATCAAGTGCTGCCTTTTCAATATCATCAGTCATCGCTTCTTTAGTTGCAGAGTCAGAGCTCATTCTAATTTCTGGAACTGTGTTTAAAAAATCTACCCCATATTTAATAGCTTGTGTTTTCCTAGCAACTCCTGGCTCTGCAACCAAAACAATATAGATATTTGGGAAGTATATAAGTCTTCCAAGTTGTAAACTAATCTTTCGTCTTAAGGCAGCTGCGATAACTGAATATCCAGTCCATACATCAAACAACCTTGCTGGCTCTGTGTTCTCCATAAGGCGAACATATGAGTCAAGCCAATTCTCTAGAATCCTACTCATGTGTACTCCTTATGATAAAATGTCCATCAGTTGTTGCAGTGTTCTGTCAACTCCACTTGCTTTTATCTCCTTGTATCCATTGATAGCTTTCAGTTGTTTTAATATCTTAGTTAATGCATCTATTGTCTCGTCAAGACAAAAATTAATCTTACCACTGAATCCAGTCAATGGTTGTAGATTTACTTGGACGGGGATAACTACTACTACATAAACTCTAATAAGAACTCTAACTCCAGTATCTACTCTATGATAGACTTTGACTTTATTCTGATCCTTTTCAACAATTAAGTTATCAGTAGGATCAGAGTCTATTTTGTTAATAAGATTATTAATCATTGCATCACGCTGAGAAATAGAACTTACAGATATAATTATATAACTACTTGTTGTTTCCATATTCAGAAATCCTTTCCTTAAGAACCTTATCAAGAAGATTAAGATGAAGTGAATCACCGAGCCTCAGTTGTTTGGTTTCTTTTTCGTTGCAGTACAATGTGCAGCTGATAGGAGTAATAGATTTATCATCTTCGATTTTAACAAGCCAGTTAGTATAACCATCATCTTCGCTTCGTAGAGATACTTCACAGAAGTTCCCCATCAATGGTCTAACCCATATAATCTTATATCTTGTAAGTACGCCAAAGAAGTCTGGAATATCTACATACATATCTACATCATTTCGATCTAAGAATATCATCTCGCTCATTATCCATTCCTCCAGTTGATTTCAAGTTCTTCTCCCTCCGCCCAGCTATCGCCAACCTTAAAGTCAACGTCAATCATAAACTCTTCATTTGCATAGTACAGCGGAATTAGCATACACTCCCTCATAATTTTTACAGTATCCATAACATACTGTTCTTCTACCATAGTATAGATAGCATCATGGAGTTGAAGCAGAATTGTTATATCAAAACTGAGAGAAGGTAATTTGTTATAAAGTCTTAACAATGCTGTATTAAGCAAGTCACCAACTGTAGATTGTGGAATGTAGGAGTATGCACTGCGGAATAAACTATCCCCCCACCTATCAAGGAATTTATGTTTCCTTCCAAGAAGATTAGTTAATACTCTACTCCTTTTTAATTCCTGCTGAACTTGACTATACCAGATACGAAGTTGCGGATTAGCTCTATGGTACAATTCAATTAACTGCTTTGCGTCACCCAACTTTATACCGAGCCTATTTGCTAAAACTTGTGGGCCAGCTGAATAGTTCGTAGCGTGTCTTACAGTCTTACCCGCGGTTCGCTGTTCGGGGGTTACTTGACTAATATCTATCCCCGCCATCTGAGCAAACGTGAGCTTATGGACGTCATAAGATTTCTTCTCAGTTCTGGATAAACCAAAAGAATCTCTAAACATCTTAACAAGTTTCTGATCACCAGTAAGGTGAGCCATAACAACAGCCTCAGCTTGAGAGTAATCAGCTTGGACAATCTTATATCCAGGTTTCGCACGGTACATTTTCCTTGCTTCGTAAGGAATATTCTGTAGATTGCCAGATCCGAACGGTAGTATAATGCTTGCGCTCGAACTCCATCGTCCAAAGCTTCGTTTAGTTTTCTTAGTATCTTCTTCATCATCACTTGATGCTCCAGTAATATTATAGCTTGTATGAACCTTTCCTTCAGGAGAAAGCTCAACCTTCAAAAACCTTTCAATTAATGTATCAGCCTTTTTATATTCAAGTATCAGATTGAATACAGGATTATTAGGAACGAGGCGCGCCAGTGTTCTTAAAGCATTTGCATCAGTAGTCATGGTGCGTGGCTCTTCTACAGACTTCCTACGTTTGTACTGTACAGGAAGATGTAGCTCCATATAAAGCAATTGCTGCATTTGCTTCGGGGAGTTGAAGTTAATCTCCCTTCCTATAAGAAGGTCTAATTTTTCCTTTGTTTCCTGTCTTTTCTTTGTCCACTGTGCGATAAGTTCGTCTCGTACAGCAGTATCTACATCAATACCTTGTAACTGCATCATAAGTGATACTGGAATTAAATTCATCTCAAAGTCAAATTGATCTTGACTTAGTTGCCTTTTAATTTCATTTTCCAGTACTAATGCAATACCTAGAGTATTAGCTGCATCAGCGGGATTGTATTCACTTGTTCGGATTGACTTACTTTTCCATGGAGCTATGTCCAAACAAATACTCCCGAGAAATCCAAGGTCACGGGGTAACTCTGGCCAACATACATGAGCTGCTATAAGGGTGTCCATCCTTAAGTTTTCTACAAGTATGTGATTGTTATGCCAGAGTACCCCTATATCATAAGCTCCGTTTTGCATAACGACTTGCTTACAAGCTACAAGTCTGGCAAATGTTTGCCAAAGCAATAGTTCATCACGCTCTGGCAGGGCGGGAGCTCGACCCTTTAATAAGAAAATAGACATACCGAAGTTAGGATCGTGACTGATTCCTAGTTCTTCAATATGACTTCCAGGCTGAACAGTCTCAACATCTACTGACAAGTCAGGCCATTCAGGATGAGCAATACACTCTTCCATGTAGTTGAGAAAAGTTCTTAAATCTACATTAGGAAGTAGTGTCTGTTGACACTCTTTAATTTCTGGAAACTCTGAATGACGGAGACCTTTTCGTAAGTCCAACACGGTTTGGAAGTATAATTTCCATTCGTATCCAACTGCTTGTGGATGATAAGTAGGTAATACCTTTTTTCCAGGAACTAGTTTACATGGGAGAATATATCCTCTAAACTCAGAGATTTTTTTCTCACCTGTTAACGCCCATAATGCAGTAGAGCCTAAAGCTATTATAACATTAGGATTATAAAGTTCTATTTCAGATTTAAGCTCTTCTATCCAAGATTGCAACTTAGGTTTAGGTATTGTACACTTTTTATCCTCAAAGTAGTAATGTATTTTATTAGCTGGAGGTCTTTCTTTTGCTACATTTGTAATGAGACACTGGTATCTTGCAATCCCAGCTTGACTTAATAATGAGTCAAGTATATTTCCAGCCATTCCTATAAATGGTTTACCTAATTTATCTTCGTTCTCACCTGGGGCCTCACCAACTAACATTATTTTAGCATTAGTCGGGCCTTCGATTGGGACTCTCATAGTTTATTATCCTCAATAATAATATTAAGTTTAGCATCACTTCCATATAACTCTATAGCTTTTTTATTATAAGCTTCTGCTGCTAAACTAGCACTACTATATACTCCCAAATGAGTAAGTTTAGTTTTGTATCTAATGTAAGCATAGAACTTATTTTTACCTTTATCTGTTACTCCTTGATAGCCATATTTAGAACTGTTTCTATGTACTCTATTTTGGCAATTTTGAGTTGGTGAACAGTTTCTTAGATTAGACTTTTGGTTGTTAAGACCATTACCATCTAAATGATCTACAGTCATACCAACTGGAGTATCCATAATAAGTCTATGCATGTGTCTATGTTTTAGACGTCTCTTCTGCTCTGCATAGTATGTATGTCTTCCTTTTGCTGCACTCCAATTATACTGTGAAACTAGTTCAAAGTCCTCATCATCAACTAGAGCCACCATACCTTGTGTTAACTTAACTTCTTTCATTTATTTCTCCTTCCAACCAACTTCTTTGTTAAAGTCTCTATAAACTAATCCTAGCAGACTAATTGCTAACTCGACACCAGACGATAGTTTAGATGGAAGTACATTATGCTGAAGCATATTCTTCAACAACTCTCTTGACATAGCAATTCCACCTTTACACATACGCAAACTTCTCTGTCTTATTCTAGCTGGTGTGTGTATGTATTTCTTCATAGTAGTTACCGACCTCTCCAAGCTCCTGCATTTCCATCATAGTATAATACACTGTTACTACCATCTACAATAGAATAAGTTGTTGTCGCTTCAGTATTAGGAGCAACTTCTTTCCAAGTAAGTTTCTCAACTTTACCGCAAGGATAGATTCGATAAACGTCTCTAGACCTAGTTGTTACTTCAACATAACCATCCTTATTTTTCTCTCCTTCAATAAAGGTAACAACTATATCTTGCTTAATTGACTTTGATTTAACTTCTGCGTATGACATAGTTAAAAGTGTGGCAGATATAAAAGATACTCCAATTAATATTAAACTAATCTTTCTTTTCATTTTAATCTCCTTTCACATTCAAGCTAGTATCCACATCATTGAAGTCAAAGTTGTTTATACCTTCTGGGATAACAGCAACATCCTTTGACTCCCTACTTGACTTCATTAACTTACAACCTTTGAGATCATCAATATCTTTTCTAATCTCAACGTTACTCTTATCAGTTATAAACCTTACAACTCGATGCTCTGCTACTGCTTTATTAATTGCTTCTTGTATAGTCCATACTTGTTCATACACAGCTCTTGGAGCGTTGTTAGCATGGTAGAGATTATCATGCTTTACTGCTTCGTCATAATTGTGAAATGACTTGTTGTCACAAGTAAGATACACAATGTTTTCTCTCCCTGGAGTTTGTATCCAGGCTCTCGTTGCTTTTACTCCCATAAATCAATCCCCCAGACCGAATGTCATTTATTGACATTTCTCGTTTGAAATTTATTTCCAGTTAGCCATGGTTTATCTGCACAACTTGTTCTCCTACCACCATCACTACTAGCTACTCCACTTCCATGGCAGTTGAAGCATTCAACAAGTCCCTTTCCAACCAAGTAAATCTTCTTACTCCCATCACACCAAGGACACTTATTCTTTTTCATTTAGTTTAGTCATCCTCGCTACAGCTGAAGCGTAGATCTCAATATCCTTTTCACAGCCAAGACTAAGCATCTTCATCCTCACACCAGCTTCAACTAATGCTCCACTTCCCATGAAAGGATCAAGTAAGTAAGCCCCCGGATTACAGATGCGTGAGATCAACTCAGTACAAAGTGCGACAGGCTTCTCAGCTTGATGAACTTTCTCCGATGGTAGTACTGGGTCACATTGAATCCAATCTGGTTTGCCCTGTATTATCAGTTTTGAATTCGGCTTCCTAGCAAAGAGTAGAAATTCATAAGCAGATGAGAACCATCGTTCTGGCTGATTGTTCTGACCAGTTTCACGCTTGATCCATATTACTGGCCGCGGGGCTACTATCCATTCATTAGCTAACATCTCTTCTCTTAACCACCAGAAATGACTCGGTGCACAGAAGATAAGAGCATGACCAGTATCCTTAGTAACTCGATATGATTCACTTGCAAGTATCTTTAACAGCATCTTTGCGTGTTCCTCGCTATCATCATACTTGACACCAGTACTAGTAATCTCTCCACCAGTCTCACCACTTGCAGTGATAGCAACTTCGTGAATATCTATTCCATAAGGAGGATCGGTAAAGACTAAGTCAACAGTTCCTGTACCAATACCATGCAGATACTCAATAGCATCTTTATTTACTAAGACAAACTTATCACTTCTCTTAACAATATCTTCATAAGAAGCAAGAGCAGTAATATTCTCTGCAACTCTTTCATAGCTCTTAACAGCCTTTTTAATCTCTGCTTTTGTTTTACATTCGCTGAGATTAGGAAACATCTTAATAGCTTCAGCAAGTTGTAGATCTTCAAGCACAGTTGTCCTCGCTTTACCAAGCAAGTCAGCAGCTTTCTCAATAGTAAATCCACCTTCTTTACCAGACCCAGACTTACCATAAATCTTTTGCTTAATTCTAACCAGCTCATCCACAGCTAGAACTTCTTCGGAAGGAGTCAGAGCCTTACGTTGGATGTTCTCTTCGAGTTCGAGTTCTCTCAGCAAGAGGGGATCTACCGTATCCTTGTAACAAGCTCTGACGTTCCTTCCAGCCAGAAGACAGGCTGCCAAACGCCTACCACCAGCAACAAGTTGATTATCTCTATCAATAATGATGGGAAGTATCTGCCCATATCGTTCAATAGATTCAACCATCTTCTCCACGTCGCCAAGATCTTTGCGTTGCCGAGGTCTATCTTCTGCAACCTTAACTTGATCGGGGGGTAGTTCAAAGATAGTATTTTCATCAAGTTTTCTAACTTCTACTTCAGGTTCATCCATCTGTTTTCTCCTCTGGTTTAGATATGTGTACAGGAATTAATTTCTTTAGATACTTATCAATCGTATCTCTATAAAAAGACTTTACAAGAAAAGTCATTACATACTTCTTTTCGTTTTCATCCTGCCCAATAAACTGGTACGCAGTTATTCCTTTTTCATGCTCCATAGTAGTTATACCAACAGGCATAAGTATTGTTATGTCTTTAACTTCTTCTTCTTTAATTACTCCTTCTTCAGCCATCCTCATCTCCTCCAAATGTGTCATCTTTAAACAAGTCTTCACTACTTCCAGTTTCCTCTGCATCTCCATTACTCGTAGCACTACGTAGAGCAATAATATCTTTCTTCTTCAAACCAAGAAGTTTCATTAAAGCTTTATCTTCTTCAGTTAAATCAAGACTAATTTTCTTTGAAGTTGCTACAGGCTTAGACTTTGGAATCGTTTCTAGATCCTTAGCACGTCTGAGTCTGTATTCAACTACATATGCTAACTGTTCTTCAGGACTTGATCTTCCAAAGTTCTTGTAAAGACCTTCTAACCTCATTTCATATGCCTCCGACAGTAGCCGTTGTGAAGATTAACTTCCCAACCATTAGTTTTATCTCCGTTTTTGTAGCAAATCTCTCCAGTAGTTGCTATAAACAGTATACAGTCAATCCTACATACTTGATTAATATCTGGACAAAAACATTCTCTTCTGTGCCTAAGAACATTATCTTTTTCTAAGATAGAATCAAGTTCTTTTTGTGCTTCATCTTTAGTCATGCCACCTTACCCCCATGTCTATAAGGTCTTGTCAAATTAAAGTCATACTTTTTATTAACTGCTTCAACAATATCAATTCCAAGTCTTTCGGACATATCAAAGACTCGAATGATAATATCTGCAAGCTCCTCCGACATACAACCTTTATCGCCTTCAGGAATACTGTTCCTATAAGCTTCAAGTGCTTCGCTAACTTCTGAGTGGATTAGACACAATAGTTCGGGAACTGATCTTCCACTCTCCCACCATCCCTTCTCAACAGCACAGCGGTGGATTTTCTTAGGAGAAATCATGTTTATCATAAGTAATTTTATCCTTTCTAGAAAGGTGAAGAGGCGTTCATCTGGGTTCGTTTCAGCAGTTGGAAACTATATAACCATCAACTGTGTATGACTACTGCGCAGGCAGCCCACCTCTTCACCAGTTTCAACTAGAACTGTGAACTCTTCTTAACTCTTCCAACAACATTTCTAAATCTGCCTTGATACTCTTCAGCATCAACTTCCAGATCAGCCTCTACACCAACCCACACCTGCTCCTGAATACCAGTAGCAATCTTTGCAGGAGTAGACATATCAATACACAAAGACTCTTGGAAGTCCTTAAGCATATTGATCTTACTCTGGCGTTTGTTAGTTTTGCCTGACTTGGTAGGAATACTTTCGTCTCCAGGCTTAGGAAGCCAGTTTCTGAAGAATACATGAGCTCCGTCAACAGGAGACTGTCCATCATTCATCACTCCGCCGTTATCATGCAGGCAAAAGTCCCAGACAATACAATATTGTGCAGGATTGAATTTGGTACTGATAGCACTAGCGTGATAAATACCCTTAGGGATAAGGGGGTCTGGACGATACTCTTCATCAACATTAAAGTCGAGGTTTCCAAGAGCATCACTTGCATCTACACCATCAACTAAGTTTTCATCTACTTCTGGTTCTGTGTTAGTTACATTCTTTGACATTTGTTTCTCCTTAGTTTGTAGTTGTTACTTGGTAGTTGTTTTTATAGGCTTCTTTTTTGCACCTGTTAAATAAGCAATAATCTCATTATAGTCGTTCTCAATAGTATCAGGCAAAAGCCTCTCCTTGCCACTCGCTCTGCTTCTTCCGTGGTTAAGACCAATTGGAACAGTCTGTATTAACCACTTTGTTTCACCCCCTTCCCTTCGTGTAAAATGATAATAAGCTTCATCAAAATAACTCGGCACATCTCCAGATAACTTACCTGTCAAGCTTGGTTCAACTCCTATTATAGCTCCTCCTTTATCTTTAATTGGATCAAGATGAGCTATGAAAACTATGTTACATTTAAGATTAAGAAGTTGGCGAAGTCTGCCTTCCATTAGATTCTTTACCATACTATAGTGAACTTCCCACAAAGGGCCATCAGTTGCACTTCTTTTTGGATCGAGCTGAAGAGCTTTTTCCATGCACAGATCTGTCATTGCTGAAAGATTATCTACTACAACTGTAACATATTTCTTTGCGTCTACAGCTTTCTTTATTTCAATTCGATCCCTTTCAAACTTAGACCATCCTATGACAGATAGATCGTATGTTTCGTAGTCAAAGTCTTTACCTCGGTAAGAAATAATTTCGTTACCAAAGTCAAATACAAATCCTGGAGTAGGAAAGCTGGCCGCAAATACTGACTTGCCAGTTCCACTTTCTCCAACACTTATAACTTTAAGCCATTCTGTATTTACACTAACATCTTTAGCGTTTTGCATTATTATACCTCCATCAAATTACTTGCTTCAATATCAGCAAGTAAAATAATTGAAACTAATTTAGATAGTTTTACTGCTTCATCATAAGCAAATCCTGATGGATATTTAAAGTGAATTCCAGCATCAAATGCTGCCATATGCCAACGAATAGCCATAGCCTCATCTGGAGTTAGCTTAATAAACTGTTGAGCAACGTATAAAGATTTCTCACCATGACCAAGTGGTAGTTCATCTGCTACTTGGTAATTTAGAAAGAACTCTGGTAATGGTGTACTAGGGCCTTTATACTTTTTAAGCATAAAATCAATTAACAAACTCACATAAGCTTTATTTAACTTTGCTGGTATAGCCAATGAATTCTTTGCCAGTAGTGAACGTAAGTAATTAACCTGTGCGTCTGTAGGTTTTTCATCTACTACAGCGTAGAAATTTATTTTACAGAAGTCATGGCATAAAGCTGCTATAACTACACTTTCTATGGAGTACATAGAGTTATATCTTAAGTTAATTGCTAAAGCACAAGTTATTACGTTCATTGTGTGCTCAGCTAAACCACCAACTCTATTAAGATGAAATTTTGTGCTACATGGAGCAGTATAAAAGTCAGATTCATCTAAGAAAGTAAGTAGTTTGTTCATACCTTCCCTTTCAAAATCTGCTGTAAGCATTTTAATCTGTTTTTTAATATCAGGCAACTTGTCCACCACCCTTCTCTAAAGAAGAAGATTTTACTCTTGGTCTCCTTCTCTGTTTTAGTCCGTCTAGATCTTCCATTAACTTTATAGTCTTGTCCATGTATTCTCTAAATTTTATTAGTCTTTCTCTTACTCTGTACATTCTTCGCATCGCTCTTTGATGAGCTTTTAGTCTTGCTACTTCTAATCTGTCGTTTGCTAGTCTTGTCATTGTTAGTATCTCCTTTCTTTAGTTTATCTAGTAGTTGTTTAGTATATATATCTATTCTTTCAACTTTCATAGAACTCATATCATAGATTTTGCATATTGTCTGAATGTGAGTTAAAGCATCAATAAAGTCTTGTTTAAGAGTATCCATTAAACTTCATCCTCCGCCATAACGTCCCAATGCTTAACGTGGAATCCTTCAAAGTTAAGTTGTTCAATAGGTAGATGCTGTTGACAAAGTTTTAGATAAGGACAGGAACCATACTGGTGGCAATTATCAAACGACTCCGGCCACAAATTCTCTCTTGTTGCAAAATCAATTTCTCTTACTGTATCAATTAAACTTAACTTCCATGCAACAATGTCAGCAGCAGTATAAAGTTGTGGTACTCGTCTGAACTCAAATCGAGTACTACCATACTCACCAGTCTTTCTTGATTTGTTTGCACCTGCAAACGAGAATGAAGCAAGACAACCATTGGGCTCAAAGTCAAGAACATGCTTACCTGCATATGAGTAACCTATTAACTGCGGGCTACGATTCGCTTCAGCAATAACCTTATCTAAAATCCAACCTGTTGTCTTGAAATCAAATATCCACTTTTGATAGTCCATCTCCAAGCACAAGTCGATTCGACCAGTGAAGAAGATCGGGGGGAGCTTGTTGAGCATAGCATCTTCCAGTTGATTCTCTGGAAGTATAGGACACTCGAATTTAGTTTCTGTTGTTATAATCTTAATATAGTCTTTATCAGTTGAAAAGAATTCCAAATAGGCATTGAAATTATCTACGAGAGTATTGAAGTTTCTATAATCTTCGAAGAACTTCTTCTCCTCAGTTTCTTTATCCCACTTCTTCTTTCCAAGATCAAGACCAGTAGTGATTGCTTCCATTTGCTCGCTAGCATCTTTTGGCCATCCATTCTTTGCTACCCAGCTATGGTATCCTTCCTGAATTGCGTGCCAAGCGACACCGTAGCGGATTGCTGTAGAGCCGTAGTCTGGTTGCCAGCCGTGTATAGCCTGAAGCAAATACTTCTGCTTACACTGGCGAAATGTTTTTCTCTTAGTGTTGTCGATGGTAATTGACTCTGACATATCAACTCCTTCTCGGATCAGTTAGTGGAATATTATGCTCAGTCTTCCACACCATCCCATAGTGATTTAGATATTTACTTGCTTGTCTTCGTGTCTTAAACTTCTCTTGATTTTCTTTATAGAATTTTACTGTACGATTTGGCTCTGACATTTTATACTCCTTTAGTTAAGAAGCAGGTAGTGTTGGCGGAACCCCCTCAGATTTCAACCAACAAAGATGCTTTTAACATCTACTACCTGCCTCTCTATACTAACAAGAAAGGATTAAATCTGGTGGAGGTGGCCAGGTCGCTAGGATGCGTGATTGATCTCAATCGGCTAACGGCTCGAAAGCCCCTTTATCTAGTAATGGCCGGAGACGCTTAACAACTCCATACGCTAAACCATTACGCCCCACGCTACGCCTTAGTGTCGCTCCCCCCTCACTGCACCCCCATACTTTACTACATCAAACCAATCTTCTTCAACAGATCGGTGTACTTCTGTTTCTCAGCCGGATCGGTCATAGCATTGACTTTCTCAATGATAGACTTCTTGGAAACTTTCTCGGCTGCGGGGACACGAGTAGACCAGTCACCTTTTGCCAGACCTTCCCAGACTTTATTAATAGAATCAACTGCTTCCTGACCTTCACGGCCTGCAGCAGCATCACCCAGTTTCTGTGACAAGCCGTAAGGCATGAGGTTCGCCTGAATAGCGGCGGGGAGTGTTCCTGCATCAAACTTCAGGACGGTATTTGTAACTGCTTCCGTAATGGTCAACACATTACCTTCAATAACTTTCGACAACTTCCTTGCACGCTTTACTTCTTTCTCTTCGTTCTCAGCCATGATAAATCTCCTTTAAATTAAATGGGTTAAGGGTTAGGTACATCTATTCTCCTTCTTTCTTGTTGTTAATTTCAGTCATTAATTTTTCTGAGTCTTTAATAATCTCCTTTCTTTTTAGTGTTGCGTAGTCAGATAATATATTACTAATGTGATGCTTGGTAGTGATTTGAAGTCTGTACGCTTCAGTCTTTATCACTTCGTAGTCATCTCTAGTAACATAGGAATTAAAATACGCTTTATTGTCAGACATAATAATTATTACTCCTGTTCGATTTGTAATTATGACAATATCACAGTATTTTATAGGTGTCAAATGTTTTTTAATAGTTTGCACAATTATTTTCTAGTCAACTTCATGAAAAAATTCTTCTCTCTCCTCGTCAGTTAATCCATTTAATGTACTCTCGATCTCTGTTCGATCTCTACCATCAGCAATCATAACTTTAATAATCCGCTTTCTCTCAGGATCAATAGTTACAGACGAGAATTTTCCTTGACTATCCCTAAAGAAAGCAGTGAAGGGAGTGCGGAATTTTCTTTCAAGTACTACATATTGCTTCCTATCCATAAGAGTCTTGTTGATAAAAATCTGACTTGCATGGACAGGATCAAGTTCGCTGTAGATCTCTCGCTCCTTTTCAAACTCGTTTGCCAGTGCAGTTTGTTCTTTCTTGTCTGCAACTCGAACAAAGATTGCTTCGTTGACTTGAAGTCTTACAGCTTGTTCAAACCAGACCTTAGTTATCTCGCTCACATTTCCTCCCACACACACTCATCAAGCTCAAAGCTACTCTTTCCAACTATTTCTTCCATATCACTAAGCATCTTTTCAATTTCAGCTTCTTCTTTTGCAGATACTTCACCTTCACTTGTCTGTATTCTGATAAGTAATTCTACTAGTGCCATTTTAATTTCCTCCTTTTCATGTAAAGATGTTTGCCAGTTCTTCTTCAAGTTCTCCAATACGTTCCTTCAAATCGCTGTTTTCTTTAACCAGTTCATCTCTCTCATGGAGAGCCATGTGCCAATCCATGACTTCTTTTCCGAAAAGTGCCACGGCTTTTGTAAAATCTTGCCCGCACTTTTCACAGAATATTCCTACAACTTTAATTTCTCCCATAAATCCTCCTCAATCCTTGATAAACTTGTCGTTCTGTATTCGGCAGACTCCTTCTGAGAGTTCTGCTGATCCACAATCAACAATCACAGTAACGTGAGGATTAAAGTTATCACCCAGGAACTTAATCAAAGGTTCTGCCGCTGCTTCAAATTCTTTTATTTTCTCTTTATCTAAAATCATACTCCCTCCTGCTCCAATATGTGCGTATTCAGCCCCTTGCCAATGATACTCAATAATTTTTGTTCCATCACTGTATTCTTTCACAATAGTTGGTTGTATCCATATCTCACGTTCAGGAATAAATACAGTTTCTGTTATCTCTGTCATTTCCCCTCCCGTTCTGCCCTTGTCAGGCCATTAATAAGTATCCAAATTGGATGGATCATTGGCTCTAGGTATTTTTATTGTCACCACGTTAATAACATATCTCAATCGCTTATTCTCTTTTTCCAACTCCTCAAACCGTCGCAGTAGTTCGGCTTTAAAATCATTCCAACCAACTCCGCATTTTACTATCAGTTCTTTCACGCTCATGTCTTTCATATCTACCCTCCACTCCCAGAAAATGTTGTTCTTATCTTAATATAAAGTTCAATCAGTTCACTTTTTTCCTTCATAGCCAGTACATCTCTACACTTTCCACAGCTTCTGATGTGTTTCAACTCAGTATGATCGGGGATTTGTAGCACCATATACTGTGCTTCACTAATCTTCTCCGAAGCAAGTCCACTAGCTACTTCTTTCATATAAAAGAACTGGTTGTGGTCGCTATTACAGATAGTACAATGAACACTAACTTTCAGCTTATACTCTTTCAACTCTTGCTTACATGGCTTTGGTTTAGCTTTCTCCTTCTTCTCCTTTCTATTTCCAAGTAAAGATTCAAGTAAGTCCAATTCATCTTGTGTCAACTCTTTATCATCAATATCAAGTATCATTTGGCTTCACCTCCAATTTGAATTTCTTAAGCATTTGCAATGCTTTTCCATAGTGTCGTTTATAGAGCTGTTTCTCAATCTCTTCAACTGCGTGGTCAGAAGGAATGTAGTAAATATACTCCTTGTCTTTTAAATAAATACAAACTCTCCACACACCGAAACAGTCTTTAGTTTTCCATGCCAGAATGAATGTCAATTTTTGACATTTCTTATTGGGCATAACTATTTCTCCTTTCATACTAGACGAGTGCTCAAGCATGGCATTAGAAAAGAAGGGTTAGCAAGGAAAATATCCCGAGATGTGGAGTCTGGGGAATGTTCCACTCAATTACTTCCTTTCAATTGCTTACTATACAACCTATGAAGCTCATGATTATCGCACCGAAGTTCGCTGCGTAAAGTGGCAAGCAAATCTACCATCCCAACCAGTTCATCCTTCGGAGTATTTGTGAGACTTCCCCCGTCCACTAGTATTGCTTTGATTGCTTTCATCTCATCAGGCTTTAGCATTATTCATTCCTTCAAGGTATTCAATTACATACTTAGCATAGGAGACTAGTACGTCAGCTCCACGAAACTTAAACACTTTCAGGTTTTTACTTACTGCTTTAGTATAGCACGCCTTGAATCTTGACTTATCTTCCAGTGTAATATAACTCATCTTACTTCTCCTTTCAATCAGAAATGTCAATTATTGACATTCATTCTTAACCCCCACCACATCAGCCATTTTTACTTTCAACTGGCTAGTGCGGGGATTTCTATCTTTCACATGAACTGTTCTCGATTTACTTCCAGCATACATATCAAAGTAACCAGAAGCCTGAGCCATGGGATTGTTTCTTTTCTTGTCAACCTTTCTTTTCATAGGCCACTCCTGTCTAGTGCATGTCAAACTGGTTAGTCAATTACTTCCTTCCAGTAAAGATATATAGAGCAAAATCAATCAGAAATTCAATCAACCGATTTGGCTTCTTGTATGGAAGCGGGGTAGATGCTCTATCCATGTCAATAAGAATCTCCTGATCACTTGTATCCCAAAGTTTAATCAGTCTCATTGAATTCTCCTTTCTTGAAGTGTTTAAGAATTTCATCAACAGCTTCAATCGGGGTTTTGTACTGTTTACTAAGGTAGTTATTCCTACCACTCTCTGAATCTATATAAGCTGCATAAGTCATTCGTACTTCTCCATCTGAAGAATATCTTATCATATCCAGATCAAGTGAACAGTACCGCTTTGGAAAAGCTTTACACAATTTACTAAACGCTGCCATCTCATCTCTTTTACTAGCCATAACTAATCTCCTTTCATTCTCAGGGCTGCCCGAACTTCTTTAGCTTGTGGATGCCTCCAGTGAGTAATGTTGTTAAGAATATAAAGAATCTGCACCCGAAGCTCCTCTCCAGTCATAAACTTAGCAGCTTTACAATAATTTACTGCGTAGTTTAGACTGCCACTGTATGACTTCTTATCACTAAGAATTACATCAATAGCTTCCTGTTTGGTCATACTTCCTCCTAATCACTCGAATCAACTCTCCATTTAATCTTACATTCCTTACAGGAATACTCCGTTTCACATCTACCAACAGTTAGTGAAAACAAACGATGTTGAGCTTCACGACATTTCTTGACCTCGGGCGGAGTCTCTCCCCAAGAGTTTGCGTAGCCAAAGTCCTCATATTCTTCTTTCATAACTACTCCTAAATTGGTTCTGTGTTAGCAGTTTGAGTGTTCTCACTTAAATCTTCTGCTGCCTTGATTGCAATAAGTCTAAGAATAATCATCGGGTTAGACTTAATCAAGTTGTGGATAATATTTGCAATATCTGAAATATCTCCATAACAAGCAGCGATGCAATTACCTTCACCAGGTTGTTCATGTGGAACAGCCCCGCCGATTACCAGTGATACATCGGGGAGCTTCTTCAGCCTGTCAAATACTTCATTTAGTTCATTTATTACTGCAATATGTTCCTCTTTCACGAAAGCCTCCTTTTCTTCAATACAACAACTGGTTTGAACTTCTTCAACTTACACTTTCCAAACAAGCAATGAGCTCCACCACATCTATGCTGTGGTTTGTCTTTAGGCTTACAGAGAGTAATCTCTCCACCATTTTCAAGAAAATTATTTATCCACTCCTCCAGCTTCATTCGAAGTTCCTCCTTTCTCACTCCCCATTCTCCCTTCAAAGAAAGAGTCTTGACAAGATTGGCAAAGCCCGCTGATAGTGAATTCCTTCTTGGAACTCCTATCTCTGAAGTGGTTGAAGTCAATCAATTTCTTACACCACGGGCATTTACCTTCTTTTATCAAATCAAGTTCCATTTGAAATCCAAAGTGCTCCATAATTTTCTTATTCATTAATTAAAGGAGCCTCCTCAAGAGTCATCTTGATTTTGGCGGGGAATTGCTGACCAAGTGCAGTCTTCATAATGTAAATGCTTGTGACTGCGGGGTTTTGTTGGGAAGTCTTGTAACACACGGAGTGTTTCTTCGGTTCGCAGGTATCAAATATTACTTCTTGCTTATTCATTGTTATTCTCCTTTCAAGTAATTATTAATCTCTTCATCTGTCTTTCCATCTTTACGCATTAAGTCAGCTATTCTCTGAGATTCAGAATTATAATCAGACTTAGGCGCGGGGACTAATTTCCCCGACTCCTTATCTCGAACAAAAATCTCAGCCCCATCAATCTCCTTGTCAAACAGTCGCAGAAAGAACTCATTATTCTCCACTACTGCCTGAATACCAACAGTTCCTTTCAAGCTATCTGGCATCCGTCTGCGGATTTGAAAAGCACTTACACGCATAGACTCTGCGTGTCCCCTGTCCCTCGCTTTGATAAAAATCTCTCCACCTTTGTTTAGAATCTGTTCGATTCCTTCCCTAAGTTCCACTACTATTCACCTCCTTTTCAGTTTTGCAAATCAATCCTTCAAGTTTCTTGAAGAAATAAGTTGCACTTGTAAACCTTTTGAATGTTCCTAAAGTATCGTTTTCTTTGTTAGTGACATAAAATCTATCATCATCTGGATTATATGATAGATCATATTTAACACCTATAAATTGGTCAACTTCATGGTTAAATCTTGTTCTTGGTTTTCCGTCTAAATATTGTTGTCTGATAATCACAATAATTACCTCCCTTCAATTAAGTTATGTTAAATGTTTATGTTTTATTCTCCATTTATTTAAACTCATTATAACATATTGTTTTGTAGTTGTCAATAAAATAATAATAGTTTGTAAATATATTTAATAGCCGTTTAATATGTTATTTTGGTAATTCTAGTAAAAAAATGAGCCTATGAGCCTGTAATCAGTAATAGTGGTCTTTTACCCCGTAATTCCGTAATTTTTATTGACATTTAGTCTTAGTTCTTTCTAAGCGTTTAGACTTATTTTCTTTATTTTTTTCTTCTTTTTTATTTATTATATATAGATATATATTATAATATATACTTATATATATTTAAAACACTGAGAGTAAACAACTGAGCCTAAGTGAAAGAGCAAAACTGGTTACAAGAACACTTAGACAAGTAAGACCAAATGTCAACGAAAATACCCGAAAATGCGGGTGTAATAGGCAAATTACTGATTACAGGTTCATTGATTCATTTTTATTACAAAAATTACTAAACGTCAATAATTGACATTTCTTAACCAAACCAAGCCCAGATAATTAAAACCACTATAAAGCCCAGATATGCGAAAGGCACAACTCTCCACCAGTTGATAGCTTTCATAACTTTCACCTCAATAATACCTTGATAAAAACCATTCCTTAACTCTACACCACAAGCACAAAGTTACGCCTTCATAGCGTCTCTTTAACATAAAAGTACTTGCACACTCCCAACAGATGGACTCACAATCTTTAAGCCAAAGCTCTTCATCTTTCATCTATTCTCACCTCCTTTCAGTTAGTACTTTATAATGAAGCGGGTAAGTCCTAAATGTAGCTTTTGAATTTAGCTTCGTCATTCAAAACTTAGTTAGGAATATTGACACCTATCTTGTCAATACGACTACTTACCCCAAATTACCTCAACTTCATACCCTTTACGATACGCACCAGTTTCAACTACTTTCCACCTGCGATCTTTGCATCGAGCTGCTTTAACAGATCGTCAGATAACTTCATGAAACCTTGCGCTACCATGTTCTTCATGGCTTTACAATCAGGAATTGACAAGGTTGCGAACTTCGGCAATACCAAACTATCCTGATTTTTCGGAGTTGCATTCGCCCGAACTTTACCTTTGATGGAAACTCGTCCATCATCGCTCAGTTCAACTCCCTTTTCCAGAGCCTCGTCGTACGCATCTACCATCAACTTCAACCGATCTTCGTCACTTGTTCCTTTTGCACTGGCTCCCTGATCGGAAATCCACTGCTTTTTCCCATAATACCCGAAGACCTCATTCGGCAACTTGGCAAAGTCGAATTGCTTTGTCAAACCACTCGGCATCGTGATAGTCGCAGTTCCGTTAAACTTCTTCCACGAGCTCTTCTTCTTCTCATCTACCTTTTTAATTTCTTCTGTCATAATACACCTCCAAGTGCAATTAAAATTTTTAATTTACTTGGTGCGTATCACAAAAGGTACGAGGTTTTATTGCTTACCATTTAGCAATTCAATATTCAGTTGTCAAAGAACTTGTGAACCATCGCTGGCAGGTTTGTTCAACCATTTAAATCATTCCGGTAAACTTCGGCGGTTTGATCGTATTCAGGTTTATATAATGCAAACCACATGCCAAACCTGAAAAAGAAAAATTATGTTTGTAACTGCATGAAATCATTGAGAAATTCCCATTTATCCACAATCTGCTAAATTGGCACAGAATTTGCATATACTCAATCTGTAAAGAAATCCGTCGTTGTTATACTGAATTATACACATAATATCAAATACTTACCCAAACCAGTGAATTTCATTAATAAATTCAACCAGTTACAATTATCATACTTGTAAAGAAATCCGACATTATGACGAAAATAATTCTTAATGATTTCAATCAGTTACATGACGAGGGGAAAAATGTCAATTATGTTACCCACTTAGACCTTCCACTCAATGTAAAATTTTTCGACAGTACGACATTGTATTGCTGGCTCAACATAAATGTATGACATTGTAGGACTATCTGATTGAATGACCGATGGTCAGCTGACTGGTAGTCAGTGGACTACTCATCAACTACTAAGTAATACAATGTATTACTGCCCGATGCGTCCATCACTTTATTTTTGACTGACTACTGGTCAGGCATATTAATTGCAGGCGTGATGATTAATAACTACAATGTTTTGCAGTGTAATACATTGTCAGCGATTGTCGCACACCACTAAAAATTTCACACATGGGGGCTACCTTGGGCCATATGTTTCTAAGATTTTCACGACAGACCCCTATTTTCCCCCAGAGTCGATTTTTACTTTTGTCCCCTGGAAGTAAACGGAAGCAAGCTTCCGAAGTATATATTAGCTGAGCATGAGTGGTGGTATAGATGCTATATGCCCCCGACCCCCAGAAACGTCAATTTTTGACATTATGTCTGGAAGTAGTGTAGCATGAAAATAATTCATCAAACTATAAAAAAAGACTTGACAACTACCAAATTTTAGTGTATACAGGGTATTATACAATAAGATCAAATTTGGAAAGTTATATGGCTGAAACTGTTAAAAGACAACTGGAAGAAATGCTTGAAGGCGGGGAGGGGGTCTCAAACTTCGAGCAGAATATGATAGTGGATCTGAGGAAAATGGAAGTCAGATACACCTGCACGGCAAACGGGAATGAGACTGTTTGCAAGTATTTCTCCCCGAATGGTAGTAGGGAATCATGTTCGCATAAAGGTGAAAACGGGGAGTGCTTCACTTATGAAATGCGAGGACATTAAGGTGGGACAGGGCAGACCTCCGCTAAACGTAGACTTAGAAGCGGTATTAGATTTACTAGACCGAGGGGTAACAGTACCCCAAATTTCTACTGAGCTGGGCATAAGCTCTCCCACCCTTAGAAAAAAGATTGCAGAGATGCAGTCGAAACAGGGGCTTTTGTTACAATACCGAGCAATTCAGAGTTTACAATTAACTGAATTGCAGGCAAGAGTCCTAGAAGCAATTACACCAGAGAAAATTAACGAGGCTCCATTAAAAGATCTGGTTGCAAGTTATAAGATTCTAAAGGATAAAGAGTTAAACATCGAGGGAAAGCCTTCGGAGATTAAAGGCCTTGTCGCACATTTAATTTACCTGGAAAAGCAGGAACTTGCACAGGCCGCGGGGACTCAGATCCCCGAACAAATCGAAGAGGCTGAATTTGAGCAAGCCCCGGCTCCAGAAACTTCTTTATCGAGTTTGGACACACAGGAGTTTTAAAACAACCAAGGCAAAGAGTCAAAATTTGACATTTCTTAATGAGACGAATTAAAAAGCGACAATGTAGGAGATGTAAAAGAAACACACACCTCGAAAGACATCATGTTACTTACAAACCAGAGCGATGTTCGATGCTCTGCAGAAGTTGTCACAAAAAGATTACGCTACTGAACACACTTGTGTCTCAGTCAACCCGCCCGTTCCACAGGCTTTCAAACGAGGAACGCATTGAGATCTGGAATCTCTTTCTAAAACGAAGAACACTGGTTGCTAGTAAGGCAACTGAAAATTACATGCAGGTTTGAAACATCGGGTTATTTTGTTGCTAACCTTGTTTTTAATGATGCCACGCCGTCAAGAGAGGTTAGTACGGACTGGAAGTGGGAAGTTGAAGGTGGGAGACTAAAGTGCAAGTAGCAGGAACAAACTTACATAAATCAGTCTTGAATAAACTAAAGGAGTGGAGAAATTCGCCGCTTCAGTTTGTACAAGATTGTATTCAAGCAACTCCAACTACACAACAAATAGAATTCCTTCTTAATGTCCAGAAAGAAAAAAGAATTTCGATTCGTTCAGGACATGGTACAGGTAAGGACTGTGTTACGTCTTGGGTCATACTCTGGTTTATGACAACAAGACCTTATGCGAAGGTGGTCTGTACAGCACCAACAAATCGACAGTTGCACGATATTCTAGTTTCTGAAATTTCAAAATGGCTACGACAGTCTACAGTAGCTGACGAATTTACAATCCATAAAGACATTATATATCATAAAGAAGCTCCGAAAGAGTGGTGGATAAGATTTATTTCTCCGTCTGTTAGAGCTACAAAAGAAGAACAAGCTGAAACATTAGCTGGTTTACATGGCGATCATCTATTAATTATAGTTGATGAAGCTAGTGGTGTACCTGACCCGACATTTGTACCTCTTGAAGGTGCGTTAACTCAAGCAGATAATAAAGTTATACTTATTGGAAATATGACCAGAAATAGTGGATACTTCTATGATTCACACTTTCATCCTAGTATTGCTGATGACTGGTTCAAACTTCACTGGGATAGTAGAAAATCAACTAATGTTGATAAGTCAATGCCTGAGTACTTCGCTAAAAAGTATGGTATTGACTCTAATGTCTATCGTATTCGTGTCGAAGGCAATCCTCCCCTTCAAGATGACACGACACTCATTCCTTTATGGGCTGCTCAACAGTGTATAGGGAATGAGTTTGAAGTTGCTGATGATGAGCCTCTTTACCTTGGAGTTGATGTTGCAAGATATGGTGATGATTCATCTATTATTATGCCAAGAAGAGGATTGAAAATATATCCTTGGGAAACTTATAATAAACTTAATACTATTGATCTTGGTGGGTTTATTAACCAGACCTACCAAGAAATTGAAGCAAGTG
>Ga0116154_10000385_pt1 | contig 54708 bp, 40 predicted proteins | sample AD_UKC030_MetaG_FD_89898 | JGI IMG/M metagenome (GOLD analysis project Ga0116154, IMG submission 89898) | Active sludge microbial communities of municipal wastewater-treating anaerobic digesters from USA - AD_UKC030_MetaG | ecosystem: Engineered > Bioreactor > Anaerobic > Digestate | place: USA... | reverse complement strand
GCGCTGGGTGGGAACTGGACGTTGGCGGGCACCTGGGGCGCGTTGCGGCCGCACCTGTTTCAACTGGAATACGGGCGGTTCGCGCCGCTGCGGCTGCCGGAATCCCTGGATGGGCGGGTCTCGGCCATTTTTCAGGATCGCGCGGGGCATCTGTGGCTGGGCACCCAGGGCGGGTTGCTGCGGTTCGACGATTTAAAGCTCTATACGACTCGCGAGGGGCTTTCTGCTGATGATGTGCGGGCGATTGCAGAGGACCCGGAAGGCAACCTGTGGATCGGGACCGAGGGCGGCGGTCTCAACCGGTTGCATGACGACCGGTTCACATGGTTCACAAAGACAAACGGCCTGCCCGGAAACAGTATTTCGGCGCTGGAGGTGGATGCCGAGGGAGTGTTATGGGTGGCCACCTCCGGCGGCCTGGCGCGGTTTTTCGAGGGGAAATGGACGCGGTATTCAAAAAAGGAAGGGCTGGCCAGCAACAACCTGGGGTATTTGCTGGAGGATGGGCAGGGCAGCTTGTGGATTGGTTCCAATGCGGGTCTCCTGCGGCTAAAAAAGGACGAACTGAACGCCTTCGCTGGCGGCAAAAGGATGACTATTTCGTGCCGGGTTTACGGCGAAGCGGATGGCCTCCCGGCCACGGAATGCACGTCAGGCTCCCAGCCGGGCGCGGTGCGTGGGCGCAATGGCACGTTGTGGTTCCCGACTATTCAGGGGCTGACCTCGCTGAATCCGGCGCGCCTTAATCTGAACACGAACCCGCCGCCGGTAATTATTGAAGCGGTGTTGATTGACAATCGGTTGCAGAATGCCGATACGCTGCGCGCGGCAGCCCCGGCCGCCGTGACGGTTCCCCCGGGCAGGGAAACGCTTACCATTCGTTATGCCAGCCTCAACCTGGCGGCGCCGGAGAAAGGGCGGTTCAAATACCAACTGGAGGGATACGAAACCGGCTGGACGGAAAGGCCGGGCAATGTCCGGGAGGCGCTCTATCCCAAGCTGCCGCCGGGCCAGTATCTTTTCCAGGTTAAGGCCGGCAATGAAGATGATGTCTGGAACGAAACGGGCGCCACGCTGGCGATAACTGTTTTGCCGCCGTTCTGGCAGAAGTGGTGGTTCATCAGCCTGACCTTGATTGGCCTGCTGGGGTTGGTTGTGGGGGCGGTTCACTACGCCTCCACCCAGCGGTTGCAGCGCCAGTTGGCGGTGCTGCGCCAAAAGGAAGCCCTGGAGAAGGAGCGGGCTCGCATCGCGCGCGACATTCACGACCAGCTCGGCGCGAGCCTCACGCAGATTTCCCTGCTGGGCGAGTTGGTGGAGATTGACAAGGACCAGCCGCGGGAGGTCGAAGGGCACGCCCGGCAGATCGAGCAAACGGCCTTGGAAACCACGCGCGCCCTCGATGAAATTGTCTGGACGGTCAACCCCTCGAACGACACGCTGGACGGGTTGATTACGTACGTCTGCAAATACGCCCAGGACTACCTGTCAGTGGCGGGGGTGAAGTATCGCCTGGAAGCCCCGCCGCAATTACCTCCAATCCCCATTACTCCCGAAGTCCGGCACAACCTGTTTCTGGCGGCCAAGGAAGCCATCACTAACGTCGTGCGGCACGCTCAGGCCACGGCGGCCGAAATCCGCATACGCCTCCAGGAGGGCCGCTTCAGCCTCGAGATTCGGGATAACGGGCGCGGCCTGGCGCACCTGGACGCCCAGGCGGCGCAAACGCGCAATGGCCTGCGTAACATGCGCAAACGTATGGAAGATATTGGCGGCAGCTTCTCGATTGCGTCCGCGCCGGAAGGCGGCGCCGTGGTGCGGTTGAGTGTCCCGTTGGAAAGCAATGCCCCATAAGCCCGCAATGAATCAAAACTTATGCCCATTACCGTAGCGATCGTAGAGGATAACGACCAATTGCGCGGCACGCTGGCGCGCGTGATTAACCGGGCCGAGGGATTCAAATGTGTGAGCCAGTATGCCAATGCCGAGGCGGCGCTGGCGGGTCTGCCGAAAGACAATCCGGAGGTGGTGCTCATGGACATCAACCTGCCGGGCCTCAACGGGGTTGAATGCGTTCGGCAGTTGAAGCAATTGGCCCCGCAGATTCAGGCCGTCATGCTTACGGTGTATGAGGATACGGATAACATCTTCAACGCGCTGGCAGCGGGGGCGACGGGTTACCTGCTCAAGCGCACCAAGAGCGCGGAGCTGCTGGAGTCCATTCGCGAGGTGCATAGAGGAGGCTCGCCAATGACGACGCATATAGCCCGCAAGGTGACGCAGTCATTTCAGAAGGCTGGGCCTTCCCAGCAGCCCACCGAAAATCTATCCCAGCGCGAGCAGGAGGTGCTCGATTGCCTGAGCAAGGGGTTTCTCTATAAAGAAATCGCAGACAAACTGGGCATCAGCTACGAAACCGTGCATACCTATATCCGCCGGATCTACGAGAAGCTTCAGGTCCGAACCCGGACTGAGGCGGTGGCCAAGTTCCTGCAACGTTAGTTTCCGGCCTCCGGGGGAGTGGGTTCGGGGTCCGTCCATTTGCCGTGCTCGCGGATGAGGTCCACGAGGCGGTCCACGGCCTCGGCTGCGGGGATATTGAACTTGCGGGGGTCTTGCCGATGTAGAGGTTGAGTTAGCTTTCCAGAATCTTCCGCAACGCCACCACGTCGAGTTGGTCTTTCTCTCTCCCCGAATTCTCCTTGAGGAGGATGAGGTCTTGCGGCGCCAGGTAGGGAATGCGGACGCCCCCGGCATCCAGGTAGCGCAAGCGTGGCCGAAAGTAGTCCAGCGACTTGCCCGCCATGCGTGTGAAGAGGTCGAGATCGAAATCCTCCATTACGCGAATCGAACCCTCCTGCGGCACGAAATCCTCGATCTTCAACTCCCGGGCCCAGCCCTCGCCCCAACCGGCCAGACAGTCCAGTAGCCTGCGGAGGTTCTCGGGCGAGTCATTGACGAGGATATCCACATCCACAGTCACCCGCGGGTAACCGTTCAGGATGACCGCCAGTCCACCAGCGACGGCGTAGTCAACGCCCGCCCGGGCGAGGGCGACCAACAGCCTTTCGAACCGGGAAACGGTCTCCTTCGGCTCGCTTGAGTGATCCAGGGGCATACTTGTTTACAAACGCTGCGAGTTCCTCTACGGACGCCAGTCGCTCACGTTCCGTTAGGGACCTTCCCACGGCTTTGCGCACGGGCTGCTGGAGTGGTTCAACTTTGGCGTTCACAGGCGCATCCTAGACCCCGGCACCCATCGCGTCAACAAGCGTCCCGATCCTTTTATCCTCATGCGCTTGCCTCGGGCTCGGTCCACTTGCCGTGCTCGCGGATGAGGTCTACGAGGCGGTCCACGGCCTCGGCTTCGGGGATATTGAATTTGAAGGGGGTTTTGCCCACGTAGAGGTTGACTTTGCCGGGAGCTCCGCCGACGTAGCCGAAGTCGGCATCGGCCATTTCGCCGGGGCCGTTCACGATGCAGCCCATAATGGCGATTTTCACGCCCTTGAGGTGCTCGGTGCGTGCTTTGATGCGGGCGGTGACGGTCTGGAGATTGAAGAGCGTCCGGCCACAGGAAGGGCAGGCGACATAGTCAGTCTTGAAGGAGCGGCAACCGGCAGCTTGCAGGATGTTGTAGGCCAGGCGCAACGATAGATCGGCGTCAGCCTCGCCACGAATCAATATGGCGTCCCCAATGCCGTCGGCCAGCAGGGAGCCGAGAACGATCGAGGCGCGGAGCAGGGCGATCTTCGGCACCAAGGGCGTGGCGCTAAAGCTCAGGCAATCTTTGAGGAGAATCGGGTTGCGGCAGCCGCGGCGCTTGAGTTGCGCGGCCAGGAGGCGAAAGGCGGCGATCGGCGGCAAGGGCACGCCGTCTTTCACGGTTATGAGCTGCGATGCCGCATTCACCGCGAAATCTGTCTGCGGGTCAACTTCCAGGACTTCCAGATCCTCATAGACGGCTTCCGGCCTGACGTCGGCTCTGGGGTGAAGCCGGGGAATAATCTTTTCCCACGCAGCGCGGGGGACGACTACCCGTAGCGTCTGCTCGCCGCCGCACCGGATGCCGGGAGCAAGCGCAATTTCGGAAGCCGGGCGGCGGGCATAGCTGAACGGGTCGAAGGGCCAGGAATCCGCTGCCGGCAGCGATGCGGCTGGTTTTTCGGCCGCGGGAGCCAGGGCATCTGCTGCCTGGGTCAGAAGAGGGATTTGCGCCAGCAAATCGCGGCAGACCTCGATTTCGCGGGGGGAATCCTCGGTCAGGGAAACGCGGATCGTATCGCCCAGGCCGTCGCATAAGAGCGAGCCGATGCCAATGGCGCTCTTGATGCGGCCATCTTCGCCCTCGCCGGCTTCGGTCACCCCAAGGTGTATGGGGTAGTTCCAATCCGGCCCCTCTTGCGCCAGGCGCGCGACCAGCAACCGGTAGCACTGGATCATGATCTTGGGGTTGCTGGCCTTCATGGAGAACTTGAAATTGTGGAAGTCGTGCTGGCGCGCAATGCGGGCAAACTCTAGGGCGCTCTCCACCATGCCGAGCGGCGAATCGCCAAAGCGATTCATGATGCGGTCGCTCAGCGAGCCATGGTTGGTGCCGATGCGCATGGCGCGACCCAGTTTTTTGCACAACTCGACCAGCGGCGTGAACTTTTCTCTAATCCGCGCCAACTCCGCCGCATACTGCGCCTCGGTGTATTCCTTGACGATAAACTTCTTCGAGTCGGCGTAGTTGCCGGGATTGATGCGCACCATCTCGACCCAGCGCGCCGCTTCGAGCGCGGCCTCGGGCTTGAAATGGATGTCGGCCACGATGGGCACCAGGCAGCCCCGCGCGCGCAGCGCCGCCACGATGTTTTCGAGGTTGGCCGCGTCTTTAACCGTGGGGGCGGTGATGCGCACGATCTGGCAACCGACCGCCACCAAATCCAGCGTTTGCCGCACGCATTCGGCGGTGTCCATGGTATCGCAGGTGAGCATGGATTGCACCACCACCGGGTGGCGGCCGCCAATGATTACCCCCCCGCGTTGCGGATCGCCGACGATGACCTCGCGCGTCAGGCGGCGGCGCAAAAATCCGGGCGAGTCACAGTGCGGAACCATGCTCAGCGCCCTCCGTCCGGTGCGCTTTCCGGTTTCTCGATGGTGACCTCCTGTTTGAACATCGAGCGAAAAAGCGAGAACCGCCGCACATCGTTAAACGAAACATACAGCATGAAGCCAATTAGCAGCATGGCAAAGGCGGTATTGGTATATTCCACCAACCGGCCTGGCAGTGGCCGGCCGAACAAGCGCTCAACGCAGGCCATGACGATATGCCCGCCGTCCAACACGGGCATGGGGAAGAGGTTGATGATCGCCAGGTTGATATTGAGCAGGACGAGGAAACTTAAAGCCAGGCGCCAATCCGAGTTCACATAGGCGGCCAATATGGCCAGGATGCCCGGAGGGCCGCTCAGGTCTTTCAGGCCGACCCCGGTTTGCTTGGAATGGAAGAGCGCGGAGAAAGTGCTGATCGTCCGCTCCAGCACCGAGGCGATCTGCGTCCAGGGCGAAATGTGCTCAATCCGATAGACCGGCTTGCCGGTGCCGATTTCAGCTCCAATTCGCCCCACCTTTACCCCGGGGTCCAGGCGCGGTGTGACCTGGAGTGTTTGGCGCGCGCCCGCGCGCCTGATAATGATGTCATGCGACTCTCCGGGGCGCTTCTGCACGAGTTTGATGAATTGGTCGGCCCCGTGAAGCGGCACCTGCGCGAACGAAAGGATTTCGTCGCCGGCCTTGAGCCCGGCGGCTTCCGCCGCGCTCCCGGACAAAACCCGCCGGATCACCGGATGATCGCGCGGGTCGAGATTGAGAACCTTCAGCCCCAGGGCTTCGCTGACCACCGTGTTTAATTCGTAGGTATTGGTGAATTGCCCGACGCGGGCAATGACCACCGTCAGATTGGTGCTGCGCGCCAGAATGGTGGCCTCCTGCACTTCCTGCCAGGAACTGATCGGCTTGCCTTCCACGGAAACAATCTGGTCGCCCGGCTGTATCCCGAGCCTGGCTTCGCGCGAGTCCGGGTCCACATAGCCGATGATGGGCGGATTGACCTGCACGGGAATTCCCACAACCCACAACAGGCAGGCAATCGCTATGCCGAAGAGCACGTTCATCAGCGGCCCGAAAAAGGCGACCAGGATTTTGGACCACGGCGACGCCGGCGGCAGGGGAGGGCTGTTTTCGTCCGCCTTGCCTTCCAGGGCGTCGGAGGTTGCCATCTGCGGCAGCTTTACGAAGCCGCCCGCAGGTATCCAGCGCCAGGACCACTCCACCCCATCGCGCATCCAGCTCACTATTTTCGGGCCGAACCCGATTGAGAAGCCCTCAATCTTAAGGCCGCGACGCCGCGCCATCCAGTAATGTCCATACTCATGGACAAATACCGCCGCGCCGAAGAGCAGGATTACCGCCCCGACCACATACACAATATTCAGAAGCCACATATCCGGCAGGAAAGAAGCTAATCCGACTCGTTGCGAATGTCAGTTAATTATTGCAGGGCCCGGTCTGGCCCCGGGCCCGGCGCCGGTTGGCTGGGCGTTCATCCCCGTTCCGCTTCGTGGCGCGCCCATTGGTCGGCCTCAATAATTTGCTCCAGCGTTGGGTGCGGAATTACCGGGTGCCGATCCATGACGCGGCGCACCACGGCCGAAATATCGGGGAAGCGAATCCGCCGGCTGGCGAAGGCTTCGACCGCAACTTCGTTGGCCGCATTCAATACCGCGGGCAGTGTGCCGCCGATTTCCCCGGCTCGTCGCGCCAGGGTCAGCGCGGGGAAACGTTCCGGGTCGGGCTCTTCGAACGTCAGTTGGCCCAGCTTGGCCAGGTTGGTTTGGACCCGGTTGCTGAGCGCCCGCGCCGGATACGTCAAGGCATACTGAATGGGCAGACACATGTCCGGCGTCGAAAGCTGCGCCAGGATCGAGCCGTCCACGAATTCCACCATCGAATGCACGACGCTTTGCGGATGCACAATCACCGCGACGCGCGCCATTTCCACATCGAACAGCCAGCGCGCCTCGATCATCTCCAGTCCCTTGTTGAAGAGCGTTGCTGAATCAATCGTGATTTTGCGGCCCATTACCCAGGATGGGTGCTGGAGCGCGCGCTCGATGGTGATGTCCGGGAATGCTTCCCGGGGCGTGGTGCGGAACGGCCCCCCGGAGGCGGTCAACCACAGCCGGCGAACGGATTCCGCGGGCTTGCCCTCCAAGCATTGAAAGATGGCGGAGTGTTCGCTGTCCACCGTCAGCACCCGCGCGCCATGCGCCTGCGCTTCCCGCATGACAATCTCACCGGCCATGACCAGGATTTCCTTGGACGCCACGGCAATATCCTTGCCGGCGCGGATGGCAGCCAGAGCCGGTTGCAGGCCCGCGGTCCCCACAATGGCAATCAACACAATATCCGCCTCGGGCAGGGTGGCGAGCTTCACCAACCCCTGCGCGCCGGAGAACACCGCCATGCCGCCGCCAAGCAGATCGCGCAGTTCCTGGGCCCGGCTCGGGTCGGCGATGGAAATGGCCGCGGGTTGGAGCTTGCGGGCTTGTGCCAGCAGCAATTCCGCGTTGTTGCCCGCCGCCAGCCCAACCAGGCGGATGCAGTCCCGCAAATCTTCGGCCACCTTGATGGTGCTGGTGCCAATGGAGCCCGTGCAGCCGAGAAGAACAACGTTGCGCATGAAGAAAAGTCCCGGACTTAACGCTCAGATAAAACGTGCCGCAGGTAGAGATACATAATCGGCGCGTTAAACAGCAGGCTGTCCAGCAGGTCCAATATGCCGCCGATGCCAGGAAAAAAGCTGCCCGAATCCTTTGCGCCGGCCTCGCGCTTAAAAAGCGATTCAATCAGGTCGCCCACCACCGCGCCCATGCCCAAAACCACCCCCAGAATGAGGGCATGAACCCAGTTCATACCGGGCAGCTTCTGCCCCAGAAAATGCGCCAGCAACAGGCTGGCCAGCGTCGAAATCGCTATCGCGCCCACAAATCCCTCCCACGTCTTGGCGGGGCTGATGCGCGGGCATAGCTTATGCCGTCCAATCAAGGATCCCACAGCGTAGGCGCCGGTATCACTGAACTTGGTGATAACGATGAAGAACAGCAGATAATAGCAGCCCGCCGTCCCGGGGTAGAAGAAGAAATTGATCTTTTGAACGAAATTCAGCAGCCAGGCCACATACATCAAGCCCAGGAGCGTCAGGGCGATCGTCAGCAATCCCGCCGGGTGGCGGCGTGAGAAGAGCTGGCACAGGCAGAGGCCCAGCACAAAAACGATTAGAAAGCTGGCCTCGAAGTCGTTGACGCGCGCTGGCGCCCCGGAAGTTCCCAACAATCCTGTCAGGTTCAGGAAAGTTCCCACCATGAGCAAGACACCTCCGGTTACCCCCCAGTATTTGAAGCAGCCCAATCCGCGCTTGGCGGCCAGCCCGTAGAATTCCAGCAACCCCAAGCCGGCCAGCAGCACCATTGCCAGGAGAAATACATAGTCCGACACCGACCGATTACTCGAGAACAGCGCCGTCAGGACCACCGCCCACAACGCGATAAAGCTGCCCAACCGGCGCAGAAACACCTGGGACTTGGACAGCGCAACTGCCGTCGCTGGCGGCGTCGGGGCGGTCTTATCAAGCATGGGGCCAGAGACTAGGAAATCCTTTCTTCGTGTCGAGCCAATTCCTGGCGGACGCTTAGCCGTGCATGCACGGATGATTGCCGCGTTTCGAGCGTGATCAGATATTTCCGCGCGCCGCAAAGACCGCGCAAGAACCTCAACGATAAGGTCTCGATGCGCCCACGAATGGAGCCTGACCGGCCTCCCCAAAAAGTGAAAATAATCCCCGCCTCCATCCCTCTACCATCATTTCTTCGCGATGGCCGATTTTTCTATTCGGTGGCGTACCTTAAGGCTATAGTGCCGCTAATAGGCCATGACATCACAAACCACACTTAATCCAGAAGCTGGGTCTCAATTCCATCCTGCAAGTCCCGGTTCCGGTTCGGGCAAGGAGGGCCGGGTTCGGCGTTCGAGGTTCGGACTTTTAGGGGAACTCGCCTCGCGGGTTTCGAGCTTCATCGGTCTGTGTTTCGTGGGGGTTCCTGCTTTGCTGCTGGCTGCCGATGCTGGCCCCTGGCCAGTTTCCAAGGCCAATGACTGGCTGGCCAAACAAGGCTGGCTCGTCGGCTGCAACTTTTCTCCCAGCTCGGCCATCAACCAACTTGAAATGTGGCAGGCGGACACGTTTGATCCCGCCACCATTGACCGCGAACTGGGCTGGGCCGAACAGCTTGGCTTCAACAGCATCCGCGTCTTCCTGCACCATATCCCCTGGGAGCAGGATCGTGCGGGTTTTCTCAAGCGGCTGAATGAATTCCTGAACTTGGCCGCCAAACACCATATTGGCGTCATGTTCGTGTTGCTGGACAGTTGCTGGCACCCCTTTCCCAAGCCGGGCAAGCAGCCCGCGCCCAAGCCGTTCGTCCATAACTCCGGTTGGGTGCAATGCCCGGGACTGGACATTCTGAAGGATCCCGCGCGCCACGACGAGTTGCGCGGCTACGTCACCGGCATCGTGCGCCATTTCGCCACCGACCGCCGGGTGCAGGTGTGGGACATCTTCAACGAACCGGAAAACCGGAATCACATCAGCTATGGCCAGTATGAACCGGAGAATAAAGCCGAACTGGCCCTGGCGTTGATCAAAAAGGCGTACGCCTGGGCGCGCGAAGCGAAACCTTCCCAGCCCATCACCGCGGGGGTGTGGATGGGCAACTGGGCCGATCCCGCCAAACTGTCGCCGATGGAGAAATTCTGCCTGGAGCAATCGGACATCATCAACTTTCACAGCTACGGCTCACTGCCGGTCATTCAGAAATGCGTGCAAAACCTGCGCCGCTATCACCGCCCGATCGTCTGCACCGAATACATGGCCCGTCCGCAAGGCAGCACGTTCGATCCCATCCTCGGGTATTTGAAGGAGCAAAAGATCGCCGCCTACAACTGGGGCTTCGTGGCGGGCAAGACGCAGACCATCTTCCCCTGGGATTCGTGGGAAAAGCAATACACCAACGAACCGCCGCTTTGGTTCCATGATATTTTTCGCCGCAACGGCCAGCCCTACCGTCCGCCGGAAGTGGAGTACATCAAGCGGGTGACGGGCAAGCCGTGATTGAGGGAGGTGCCCAAAGCAAACGGTGGCACTCGCATAATTGCGTTCGCCGCCGATGTTTTGCGCAAAGGTTCGCCCGGTTTAGCCATAACGCTTGCAAGTCCAGCCGTGGCGTGTCGGCACCCGGGACGGGACTCGGTTGCCGGAGGTTGCGGTAATTGAAGCATTTGGTCCGCGCAGTGTGGATTGCCGAGGATAGAAAGCCCAGTCTGCGGACATGCCGTTAATCCTTATTTTATCGGCTTTTGCCGAGCGTCGGCTGGATTATTTCGGGGCTGTGGCGGAAATCGCGTATAATCCCGGAGGAACCGAGTGGGGCTTGTCCCATGTTCCCGGGTTGGATACTGACCGGGCGTTCCCGCAGAATCCAAGTGAGTCGGTTGGGCAAACCGCTTAAGATGTGAGGCCATGCGGCGAGTGGTGTTTAGAGAGATGGTTCTGCAGCGTCCTCGTTTTTCGGGGCTGGCGCCCCGGGTGCGGCGCGTTTTGCTCGCTTTGTTTTTGCTGCAATTTGCCCTGGTTTGGGCGCGGGTATGGTGGCCGGGGCTGCTATTCGGCCACGCTCGCTGGCCGGACGGGCTTTTGCTGGTGCTCGCCAATGCCGTCTTGCTCGCCGCGTTAACCTGCCAGTTGCCCGGCCAGAATGTGATGCTGGCCGCGCTCATCATCGCCGTCCTCGCTGGCGCGGTGCAATGCCTGAACGCGCTGACCGCCATACCATTCGGCCCCTGCGTTTATACCGGGAACATCGGCCGGGAACTCTTTCCGCCGCTGCCCTGGGCGGTGCCGCTGATCTGGCTGGCGGCCATCCTGGCCTCGCGCGGCACCGCCCGGCTGATATTGCGGCCCTGGCGCAAGACCCGGAACTATGGTTTCCAGATGATCGGGGTCACCACTTTACTGACGGTGCTGCTGGATGCGGGCCTCGAGCCGTTTGCCACGCGCGTCGCGCATTACTGGTTCTGGAATCCCGTCAAACTCAAGTTCGGCTGGTACACGGCGCCCGGCGTGAACTTCCTGGCCTGGGCGGCCACCACGCTGCTGATTCTTGCGTTTGCCACACCCGCGCTCATCAACAAGCAACCGGCGCGCGGGTCGGCGCCGGATTATTCGCCGTTGCTCGTGTGGCTTCTGTTCATGCTGCTTTTTGCCACCGGCGCCGCCGGCCATCAATTATGGCCGGCCTTCGGTTTAACCTGCGCCATCAGCATCACGGTGGCGGGGGTGGCCCTTCGCGGCGCCCGCTGGTAACGGGCCGCCGTCAGCGTTTTGGGGTGGGCAGCGACTTGAGGAAAGACTGCGTGGGGAATCGCGCGCCGGGGCAGCGCGTGTGCCGGACATTGACCTGTTGATGCGTCTTGACCGCTGTGGGGGTGAGCCGGCAGCGGGTCATCAGCGCCTCCACCAGCAATCGCAGGCTGGTCATTGCTTTGGGGGAGGGCGGGCGCTTGTCGAAATTGCCGACCAGGCAGATGCCAATCGCCGTCTTGTTTTGCGCCGCACTGGCGAGGTGGCCGCCATCCAGTTGCCGGGTCCAGCGTTGTCCGATGGCAATCGCTCCGTCGCCCATGCCGTTGCCGTTGCCTATAACGAAATGGTAAGCGAGTCCATTCTCCATGCGCCGCACCTCGCGATGATAGCGGTCCATGGTCCTGGCGGTGCCGGTATCGGTGCCGCTGTGGTGGATGACGATGGATTTCCACCGGCCGGCCCGCACCGGCGCCTTGTCAATCGCCTCCCGCACCGCGCGCGGCAGCACACTGGGCGGCGGTGGCTTTGCGGCGGGCTTTTTCGCGGGGGCAACGCGCCGCGCCGGGATTCGCAGCCGCTGGCCGGCGGAGATGTAGAAATTCCGGTTCAGCCCATTGCGCTCGGCCAGCACGGCCGGAGAGACGCCATAACGCCGCCCGATGCTATAGACACTATCCCCGCGTTTGACGATGTAAATCGTCTCCGCGGCCCCGGCAGCCATTGGCGCCCCCACCGCGCACAGCAACAGCCCCAGAGCTACCCGGATAATCGCCAGCCGGGCACGATAATCCCTGTTCAAACGCCGGTCCATGTTGGCTCAGGCTAGCCTCGATTTGCCCGCGCTGGCCAGCCTTTTCCTGCCCTGATAATCTCCCGGACAAACTCGTACGTTTCGCCTTGGATACGCGAGGCGAAGAGGGCGGCTGCGGTTCCTCAGCGCGTTCTTTTGCAAGCGCGGGAACAGGCGCCAAAGACAGGCAAGGCGCTGGCTTATGGGGGCCATGCGCGGACGAAGCCGGGCCAGTCTCTCCCCGAAAGGAGTTAGCCACTAAGCCCGGCTTTCGGGCTGCCCGTCGTCGTGCGGGTCACCTTTACGCGGGCGACCAGCATCCCCGCCATCTCCTCGACTTGCAGTTTGCAGGCCCCGAGCTTCAACACGTCGCCCACTTTGGGAAAACCATCCAGCCGTCGCGTGAGAAAGCCGCTGACTGTGGAGATGCCTTCTTCACGCAGCGGTTCCCCCACCAGTTCCTCCAGCTCATGCAAGGGCAGCGTTCCCGCCGCTTCCCAGGTGTTTTCCCCGGCCGGCACCAGCAGCGGCTTTTCCTGGTCAAACTCATCCTGAATCTGCCCCACCAACTCCTCGAGGATGTTCTCCAGCGTCACCATGCCAGCCGTGCCGCCGTATTCATCCACCACAATGGCCAGGTGCAGCTTCCGTTCCAGGAAGAACTGCAGCAGCTTCTCCAGCCGTGCGGTCTCGGGAATGTAGATCAGCTTCCGGGCGACCGGCAGCAAGTCCGCCCCGCGCCGCGCCTTGGTGCGCATCGTATAAAGGTCCTTGATATGCACCACCCCCAGCGTCCGATCGAGGTTTCCCCCTTCGCACAACGGCAGGCGCGAGTAATGCGTCTTTTCCGCCACGTCCAGGCATTCAGCGATGCTGGCCTCGGTATCAAGCGCCACAATCTCATGCCGCGGGCGCATCACCTCGCGCGCGACCCGCCGCCGCAGATCCAGCGCGTTCAGAACAATGTCCCGGCCCAGGGCCGAGCCGCCCGCCTGCTTTTGCGCGGCCCACAACAGCAGGCGCAGTTCCTCCTCGGAGTGCGTGCGCCCCCCTTCGCTGGTCGGCCCGAGGCCAACCTGGCGCAGCATCCACTGCGCCGAATCATTCAGCAGCACGACGAAAGGATAGGAAGCGCGGTAGAACCAGAGCAACGGATAGGACACCCACAAAGTCGTTGCCAGCGGCTTCTGAATGGCCAGCCATTTCGGCGCCTGCTCCCCGGCGCTGATGTGCAGGAAGGTGATGATGGAAAATCCGACCAGAAAGGCCACCCACTCGCGCAGTTCCGGCGATTCCACGCCCGCCAGGTCGAACACCGGCTTCAACAGCACGGCGAACACCGGCGCCCCGATCCAGCCCAGCCCGAGGCTGGTCAGCGTGATGCCCAGTTGCGCCGCGCTCAGAAACGAATCGAGCCGCTGCAAAATAAATACCGCCACCTGCGCCCGCCGCTGCCCGTCGCGGGCCAGGGGACTGAGTTGCGTGTCCCGCACCTTGACCAGGCCGAACTCGGCGGCGACGAAGAACCCATTCAGCAGAACGAGCACGATGACGCCCAGCACGTGCAGGGCAATGGAAAGCAGGGCCTCGCCGTTCATGCTATAAACTCACCTCCCCGAAGATCAGCTTGAGGACATCCTGCAGGCTCAGGATGCCGATCTCGCGCCGGTCGCGCCCCAGCACAATCGCCAGCCGCTGCCCGCTCCGCTGCAAGCGCCGCAGCGCCACCTCCAGGCGCAGGTCTTCCGCCAGAAAGAACGGCGGCTTCATGTAGTCGCTCACCGGCCGGCGCTCATCCAGGGCCGGCTGGTAAAGCAGCGAGTTCACCGCCAGCATCCCGATGATCCGCTGCTCGCCGCCGCGCATCTCCCACACCGGCAGGCGGGTAAACTTCCGCTCCCGGCACAGCGCCAGCGCCGCGCTCGCCGGCGTTTGCGCCGCCAGGGTGACCGCCTGCTCCAGGGGCCGCATCGCCTGCCGCACCGTCAGCGCCTGCAAATCCAGCACGCGGTTGATCATCTGGCGCTCCTCGGAGGTCAGCACTTGCGCGGACTCCTGCATCAGCAGGCGCACCTCTTCGCGGTTGCCAAATAAATGGCCGGTGAACGCCTTGCCGCCCCGCCAGCGCAGCAGCGCGCCGGAGAACGCCTCCACCAGCGCCACCAGCGGGCGCAGCGCCAGGTGGATCAGCCGAAACGGGCGCGCCAGCGCCACGCACAGCCGGTTCGGATACCTCCGGAACAGCATCTTGGGCAGCAAATCAAAGAACGTGTAGAACAGGAATACGGCCACCACGAACACCCCGAAGAACCACAGCCGCCGGCCGGCCAGGGCCGCGTGCAACTGCACCACCAGCCAGCCCAGGATCAGGAAGTTCGCCAGGGTGCTGCCCACCAGAATCGTCCAGAGAAAGTTTTCCGGGTTCTCCAGGTAATCATGCAGCACCTTGGCCGAGGGCTTCCCGGCGCGCATCTGCCGGCGCAGGCGCAGGCGGCTCAAGGCAAACACCCCCGCCTCCATGCCCGCCAATACAAACGACAGCCCCAGGCACGCGCCGAAGATCGTCCAGATGAGGGTGTGGGCCGTCATGGGGTTTCCGGGCGTTAACGCATGACTTCCACCAGCAACTCCCGCACGCGCCGCTCGTCGGCCGCCTGCGCCGTGAGCCGGAGTCCGCTGAACGTCGCCGCATCGCCGCGCGCCGGCACCACGTCCAGCAGGCTCGCCAGCAGCCCGCCCATCGTTTCGACTTCCGGCACATCCGCCAGCGCCGGGTATTCCCGCCGGAAATCGTCCAACCGCAGCGTGCCGGCCACCCGCCAGCGCCCCGGCTCCAATCGTTCCATCACAAACCCCTCCGCCTCGGCCTCGCCCTGGATTTTGCCGATCACTTCCTCGAGGATGTCCTCCATCGTCACAATGCCCGCCGTGTCGCCGAACTCGTCCAGCACGATCGCCAGCCCGCGTTGCTGCCGCTGCAAGGCCCGGAACAGTTGCAGCAGATTCATCAGCTCGGGCACGAACGATGGCAGCTCAATGGCATCCGCCAGGTCTATCTGCGGGTTCAGCAGCAACGCCCGGGTGTTGAGCACGCCCACGATGGTATCGGTCTCCTCATCATAAAGCGGCAGCCGGCGATGCCGGTATTTGCGCGCCGCGGCGATCATCTCCTCCGCGGACAGGTCGCTGGAGATGGCCGCCATCCGCGACCGCGGCTTCATCACTTCCCGGGCGGTGCGCTGGTCCAGGTTGATGATTTGCAGGATAATCTCCTTCTCGGATTGCGCCAGCGCCCCCTGCTGAAAGGCCATCTCCAGCAATTCCTGGTAGTCCGCATCCGTCACAACGGCTCCCGGCGACCCGGTCCGGCGCGCAACCATCCCCAGGATGGCCGTGTTGACCTTCTGCGCCCCCCGGCACAGCGGCAGGCCAAACCGCAGCAGGAACGCCATCGGCCGTGCCACCCGCAAAGCCCACTGCTCCGGCCGCCGCACGGCCAGCGTTTTGGGCCACACCTCGCACCCGATCAGGTTCAAGACCAGCAATCCCGCCACGGTCGCCACCAGCGGCCATTGCCCGTGGATGGCCTCCCACAGCGCCACCGCCAGCATCGCCGCGCTGGCAAACGTATTCCCCAGCACCATCGTCGCCAGCAAATCCTGCGGTTCGGCCAGCAACTGCGCCACGGCGCTCCCCGCCCGGGATGGCCGTCCGGCCAGTTGGCGCACCTGCCATTTACTCAGGGAAAACAACGCCGTCTCCGCAAGAGCGAAGAAGAAGCTCGCTCCCGCAAAGATCAAAACTGCCACTGCGGCTACTAGCGGCCCTGACGCCATGCCCCGAGCATGAACCTGAAATCCCTCCAAAGCAAGCCGCGGTTTTAGACGCCAACTCCCCGCCCCAATCCATTCCTGCCTTTGCCCAGCTCGCCGTTCATTATCAAGGCAGGGGCGCCCGGCTGGCGCGAGGGTTAGCGATTCAATCACGTTCCTCCCCATTCTCCGGCAACTCAGGGAAAACTGCTTAGCCCGTCGAGTTCACACTTAACGCCGTGCAAAAATATGTCGTCGGCATGGAAAAGAGGGGGCGCGGGCAGGCAGCGCACCCTCATACGGCATACGGTTGCCGTTTCCTGCAGGGAGCCAAACAGGCAAGTTCTGAAGCTTCGGTCCCACCCACCTGCCTCCGACTTCCGCTTTCCCCCTCAGCCCCGCAGTTTCAACGGCGAAAACCACCCTGAAAACCGCCCCCAAAGCCGCCCGGACTCTCAATACCCTCAAAAAGCCACAACTCCTTGTAATCACGCCACTTTCACCCTACCTTCAAGCCGTGTACAAGGGGTGTACAAGGGATGCTCACCGGGTGTACAACGATAAATCCTATGTACCTCCGGTGAGCATCCCTTGTACACCCCTTGTACACGGCTCGATAGTGGCTATGGATGAGGCTGGAAAGACGGGGGTTATGTAAAAAACGGGGGGCTCCTCACGGTTCCGGCAAAATAGGCCGGAAGGCTATGCCAGCAGGCTTTGTCCCTGGGGCATCAGCTATGATCGCCGCCGGGGGTGGCCCCGGGCCGGAAACGCTTATGGAATTGGCACCTTGACGGGCGGGCTTATTTCAAGTTTGCCGGGTTGAGCGGCTTCAAGTCCTTTGGCACAAACAGGCCGTTTTTGCGGATCAGGTGGTCGTCGAACCAGATTTCGCCGCCGCCCCAGTCGGGCCGCTGAATCAGCACCATATCCCAATGCACCGCCGAACGGTTGCCATTGTCGCATTCCTCATAGGCCTGCCCCGGGGTCAGGTGCAGGGAGCCGGCGATCTTTTCGTCGAACAGGATGTCGCACATCGGCTTTTGGATCAGGGGGTTGAGGCCCAAAGAGAACTCGCCGGTGTAGCGCGCGCCGGGGTCGGTATCCAGAATCTCGTTGAGGCGGCGGGTGTTGTTCGCCGTGGCTTTGACGATCCGGCCGGCTTTGAATTCCAGGCAGACGTTCTCGAATTTGGTGCCGGAATACAGGGTGGGCGTATTGAACTGAATGCGCCCGTTGATGGAGTCCTTGACGGGGCAGGAGAACACCTCGCCATCGGGGATATTTCGATCCCCTTTGCACATCTGGGCACCCATGCCTTTGATGCTGAACGCCAGGTCCGTGCCGGGGCCCTTGAGGCGGACGCGGTCGGTGCGCTGCATCCAGCGCACCAGCGGCGTCATGGCGCGGCCCATCCGGCGATAATCCAGCGTGCAGACTTCGAAGTAGAAATCTTCAAAGGCCTCGGTGCTCATGCCGGCGGCCTGGGCCATGCTGGGGGTGGGCCAGCGCAGCACGCACCAGCGCGTCCTTTTGACCCGGTAGTCGAGCACCGGCCGGGTGATGCGGCTGTAGAGCGCCATCTGATGGCCGGGCACGTCCGCGTTTTCGCTGGCGTTGTCGCTGCCGCGAAGGGCGATATACGCCTGCATCTTCTTCATCCGGAACAGCTCGAAGTCCCGCAGCAGGCGGGCGTGCCGGGGATGGATATCGCGCAGAATCTCGCGGTTGACGCGGGTATGGCGGATTTCGATGAAAGGTGTGGCGCCCGCCGCCCGCGCCGCCCGCATGAGTTCTATGGCAAACGCATCGGGCACATCAATCATATCCAGCAGGACGCAATCGCCCCGCTTCAGGGCGGTCGAGTATTCGACGAGCAACTTTGCCAGTTTTCGATAACGCGGGTCAGTCATAGCACGCTGGAAAGAAAGCACAGGCGCCGCCCGGAGTCGAGCCGGGACTCTCAAAAGGGCGGGCGCAAAGCGTCGCTCGGTGGGAGAGCGCGCTCCAGCAGGAGGAGCGCCATCACGGTTCCCGGTGCTACCCCGGCGAACGGCGGCGCGGGTTTCAGGGCGGAACTGCCTTTCTCAGCCCCGGCCCGTCCGGCGCCCTTTGCGCAAGCGGACCACCGAGCTGACGGTGAAACAGCCGCCCCGCCGCCGGATCCTGAAGCCGCAGCAGGTGCCGGCGGGAAGGCTCTTGATGCCGGCGGTGGTGCGTTGGGGAGGTTGGTGTGCGGCGGAAAACGCGAACCGCGCGGGCGGCGTCAACGCCGCGCTTCCGGCATCTGTTCGCGCCGGCGGAGCGCGCGTTCGCGCCGCCGGGTTTCGCGGCGCAGCAAATCCTCGGCGGACCAGCCCCGTTCCTGCGCATATTGCGCCAGCGCAAAAAGCTGCGCGGCCAATTCCCGCCGGGTGCGGACGGGCGGGGTGGTTTCGGGCGGCAACAGCTTGGCTTTGCGCGCTTTGCGCACGAGTTTGGCGGCTTGCAGCAGCGCGGGCAGCGAGCGCGGAATGCCGTCCAGAGCGGAAGGGCGGGCATGCCGGGTTCCCTGTTTTTCGGCGCGCTTGATTTGCTCCCAGTTCGCCCAGACCTGGTCCACGTTTTTGACCCGGAGCCGGCCGAATACATGCGGATGGCGGCGGATCAATTTATCCGCGATGCGGCGGGCGACGCGCTCGAAATCAAACGCGCCCCGTTCCCTGGCCAGTTGGCAGTGGAACACCACCTGCAAGAGCACATCGCCCAGTTCCTCCTCCAACTCGTGGTCGTCGCCGGCCTCGATGGCATCGAGCAATTCATAAACCTCCTCGACGGCGTGCCAGCGGAGGGTCCGGTGATTTTGCTGCCGGTCCCAGGGGCAGCCGCGCGGCGACCGGAGCCGGGCCATGATGGCCAGCAAATCGTTAATGGCGGGAGTTCGTTTCATGCAAGAGGGCGTGGGCGGGAAGCGCGGCGACCGGGCGGGATTTTTTGCCGGGGCGTTTTCTTATCCATATTCCGGGCTCGCTCGCGCGGGAGGAGCATCACAGGATGACCAGGTTGTCCCGATGGACAACTTCGACGCGCTGGAGCTTGCGGGCCTTGATTTCCGCGGCGCCAAACCCGGCGATGCCGCGGGCGAACTCCGTGCCGTCCTGGTCGCAAATGCGCACCACCTCACCGGCGGCAAAATCGCCGTCGCAGCGCGTGATGCCGGGCGGCAGGAGGCTTTTGCCCCCTTCGCGCACGGCTTTCCGCGCTCCGGCATCCACATACAGCGCGCCTTTGGGGTGATGAAAGAAGGCAATCCAGCGTTTGCGGCCCTTGAGCCGGGTGGGCTGGGGCACGAAAAGCGTGCCCTCCTCCTCGCCCGCCATCACGCGGGCGATCACGCGTTTCTTGCGGCCCGAGGCAATGACCAGCGGGATGCCCGCGCGCATCACGATTTTGGCGGCCTGAACTTTCGAGGCCATCCCGCCGACCGCCGTGGCGCTGCGGGTGCCGGTCGCAGTTTGCTCCAGCGCCGCGTCCACCCGCCGGATCAGGGGGATGGTCCGGGAATTGGCTTTGCCGAAATTCTCCAGCACGCCGTCCACGGTGGTCAGGATGAGCAGCAAATCCGCCGGCAGCAGCGAAGCCACCAGGGCCGAGAGCAGGTCGTTGTCGCCGAACTTCAACTCGGTGAAAGAGATCACGTCGTTCTCATTGATGATGGGAATAATCCCATGCTCCAGGAGCGTCACCAGGGTATTGCGGGCGTTGAGGTGGCGTTCGTGGTGCTCCAGGTCGTCGTGCGTGAGCAGGATTTGGGCAACCGCCAGGCCATGCTTCCCGAAAAGCTCGTCATACACCGCCATCAACCGCGACTGCCCCACCGCCGCGCATGCCTGCAGATCAGCCAGCGCGCGCGGGCGCTGCGAAAAGCCCAGCGCGCCCATGCCCGCCCCCACGGCTCCCGACGAAACGACCAGCACTTCCCGGCCGGCCTGCCGTTGTTCGGCCAATTGCCCCACCAATTGCTCCATTTGGGCCAGCTCCGGCTGCTTCCGGCTATCCGTCAGGACGCCGGTGCCCAGTTTCACCACTATGCGCGTGATATCTTTGATGATTTCGGAACGCACGCCAAGCTGGGTAGCAAATCCGGCAGCGGGTGTCGAATTCCAAATCTGCCGGAAACGGCCGTAAAGCGGTGGGTAGCAATTTGGCGGCGGGATTCCGTTGTCATTCCGGCGTTCGAGGTTTAGGCTGCGCCTGATTTTCGCGCGATGAGCGGCTCGGAAACCCTGATAGTTATTCCTGCCTTGTTCATAGCCATCCTTGCCATCCCGGTATTGCTGGCAGGCGAATGGCTCGTCAAACGCTTTCGCCTGCTCGCGCGCTTCAACATCCCCGCCCCGGTCGTCGGCGGCCTGCTGGTATCGGCGCTGCTGCTGCTGGGACACCTTTCGGGCGCCTTTGCGGCCCGGTTTCAAATCCACGTGACGGCGCGCTGGTGGACCTGGCTGGTGACGGCGGAGCCGGAATGGTTCCAGGCGCCGGGCAAGCATGTGAACACCCCGTTTCTGGTGGCCTTTTTTGCGTGCATTGGCCTGAATGCCCGCTGGGAACTGGTGCGGCGCGGCGGCGCGCAGGTGCTGCTTTTCTGGGGGGCGGCGGCGGCCTTGGCCGTGGCGCAGAACGGCATCGGCGTGGCGCTGGCCAAACTGATCGGCGCGCCGCCGTTGCTGGGCCTGGTCTGCGGCAGTGTGACCATGATTGGCGGGCACGGCACGGCGCTGGGCTTTGCCGCTGACCTGGCGCGCGCCGGCTTGCCCACGGCCGCGGTGGCGGGGGCGGCTGCGGCAACCTTTGGCCTGGTCTGCGGCGGCTTGATTGGCGGGCCGGTGGGCGGATGGTTGATTCGCCGCCACCACCTCAAATCCCGCGTTGGCGCGCAAATACACCTGGAAGCCGGCCGCACGGGTGAGGCGGGCATTTTGAACGACCTCCGCCGCTGCGCCGGGTTTGGGCGGCCGTTGTTCACGCATCTGCTGCTGTTGCTGGTGTGCCTCAAGATCGGGGCATGGATTAGCTATTTCATTCAACAAACGGGCATCACCTTTCCGGTCTATATGGGCGCGATCCTGCTCGGCGTTGGCGTGCGCAACTTGCTGGACGCCGCCCAACTGTCCTGGGTGGACAGCGAAATTATTGATACGCTGGCTTCGGTCTGCCTCGGGGTGTTTCTGGCAACCGCCCTGATGAGTCTGAACCTGGCCGAGTTGGCCAATACCGCGCTGCCGATGCTTCTTATCCTGACGGTGCAAGTAGCCGTGGTGGCGGTCTATGCCGGGTGGGTGGTTTTCCGGCTGATGGGCCGTGATTTTGAAGCGGCCGTAATGGCTGGCGGTCTCTGCGGCTTCGGCCTGGGCGCCACTCCCAATGCCATGGCCAACATGAAAGCGCTGGTGGAAACCTTCGGCCCGGCGCCCCGCGCGTTTCTGGTGGTGCCCCTGGTGGGAACGTTTCTGGTGGATTCGGTCAACGCGTTGAATATCACGTTCTTCCTTAACTTGCTGAAATGAGGAACGCCGATTGGCGTAACTGGAGGTACTATTATTTAAGTGCTTATCCGAGGCGCGGCACAGTTAGCGCGCCGGGAGTGGAAGCGCCTGGGCCGGGCCAACCCGGGCCGGGACGATGGAAGCAACTTTGATCCCAGCGGCAGCCGGACTTAAACGGCCGGCAGGCAATGGGTCAGTCGCGAACGGCAATTTCCAAATGGGCCCGGCGTGGAATCGGCCAGGCAAGTTGGTGCTGGGTCCGGCAAATGATCGAGGCGGTTTGCCTTGGGCCGATTCAAAGCCGCCGCCCCCAGGGCGCGCCCTGTTTCCCGGTGGGGCGATTGCGGTCGGCGGCCGGCATCGGGCCAATCGCCCGAACTGTTCCGGGGATAGCAGAGATTATCAGCAGCGCGGCGGTTCTTCGCAGAGCCAGCCGGGGCTGCCATTTATTCCCGGCCGGGTATTCGATGCAAATCTCAAAAATACGCTTGATTCGTGAGTGTGCGCTTCGTATATTACCCGCTCTTTTTAAGAAAAAGCGAATAGATTTATGCGACGTCCAAAAGGCATTAAGACCAAGAAGTCCGCGGCTAAACGGTTCAAGATCACGGCCCGCGGAAAAGTGCTGCGCGCCAGCGCCGGCCGGCGGCATTTATGCCAATCCAAGAGCCCCAAACGCCGCCGCGCGCTGCGGGGTCCGGCTGTGGTTGATGCGTCGGACGAGTATCGCATCAAACAGAACCTGCCGTTCAGCCACTAAACTTAAACCCTTAGTCATTCACGATTCATGCGCGTCACCAACGCTCCAGCTTCCCGCAAACGCCGCGCCCGGATGATTCGAGCCGCCAAAGGCTTCCGGATGCGCCGCTCCAAACTTTACCGCTACGCCTCGGACGCGGTTGATCACGGCCGGGCCTATGCTTACCGCGATCGGCGGACCAAGAAACGCAACTTCCGCGCGCTGTGGCAAATCCGCATCAATGCCGCCGCCCGCGCCGCCGGCACGACTTACAGCCGCTTCATGGAGGGGCTCAAGGCGGCCCAGGTGGCGCTGGATCGCAAAATCCTGGCCGACCTGGCAGCCACGGATGCCGCCGCTTTTAACCAGTTGGTCAAAGTCGCCCAGGACGGTCTGAAGGCTAAAGCCGCGAAGGCTTGACATTTCAGGCGACCGATTCCTCATTGCCAGAAAGTGGACGGGCGACCCGAACCGGCTCGCCCGTTTGCTTTTCCGGCCCGCGGCGTCGGGGAGTGCATGGCGGAGAATGATTTTATGGCTGGATTCCTGGACCAAATCGAACCGTTAAAGCAGGCGGCGCTCGCCGAACTGGACGGCGCGGCGGACCTGGCGGCGCTGGAACAGGCGCGCGTCAATTATCTTGGCGCGAACGGCAGGTTCACCGCGCTGATGAAGCAACTGGGCACGCTGCCCCGGGAGGAGAAGCCCGCTGCCGGCAAGGCGATTAACGGCGCCAAAGTCGAGTTGGAGGCCGCGCTGGCCCGCCGTCGCGGCGAACTCGAACTCAAGGCCGCGCTGCCCGCGGAGCCGACCGACTTCACGCTGCCGGGCCGTCGGCGCATTCTGGGAAAGCTGCATCCGCTGACGCAGGTTACCGAGGACATCGTGCGCAGCTTCCGCAAAATAGGGTTTGTCGTGGCCGAGGGGCCGGAGGTGGAAGACGATTACCACTGTTTCGACGCGTTGAATACGCCGGCGGATCACCCGGCGCGGGATACGCAGGACACGTTTTACCTGGGCGGGGCGGAAACCGAAGCCGCGCCCCCCTTGCTGCTGCGCACGCATACGTCCTCCGTGCAGATTCGCGTCATGGAGAAGCAATCGCCGCCCGTGCGCATCATTGTGCCGGGCCGCTGCTACCGCCGGGATAACGCGGACGCCACCCACAATCCCACCTTCCACCAGGTGGAGGGGCTGTACGTGGACCGGAATGTCACCGTGGGGGATCTCAAGGGCACGGTCGAATTTGTTTTCAAGGAACTGATGGGCGAGGAGACGCAGATTCGCTTCCGGCCGCACTATTTCAGCTACACGGAGCCGAGTTTTGAAATAGACTTCAGCAGCCCGATGACGCGCAAGATGGGCAGGGAGTGGCTTGAAATTGCCGGCTGCGGGATGGTGCATCCGCAGGTGATCGAGAACGTTGGTTATGATGCCGAGGTTTGGAACGGGTGGGCCTTTGGCTTTGGCATCGAGCGCATTGCCATGATTCGCTACGGCATCAACGACATTCGGCTCTTCTACGAGAACGATCTGCGGTTCCTGAAACAGTTTTGACCGCCATGAAAGTCACCTTTAACTGGCTTAAACAATACGTCGAGTTCGATTGGTCGCCGGCCGAACTGGCCGAGCGGCTAACCATGCTGGGGCTGGAAGTTGAGAACGTCCAGAAGCTGGAAGGCGAATTCGAGGGCGTGGTCGTTGCGCAGGTGGTCACCAAGGACAAACACCCGAATGCCGACAAACTCAATGTCTGCCGGGTCAACGATGGCCAAGGCGAGCGCCAGATTGTCTGCGGGGCGCAGAACTTCAAGGCGGGCGACAAGGTGCCGCTGATCCTGCCCGGTTTCAGCCTGCCCGCCAAACCCGGCGAGGCGCCGCTGCTCATCAAAGTGGGCAAAATCCGCGGCGTGGAATCGCTGGGCATGATGTGCGCGCCGCAGGAACTCGGCTTGGGGGACGAGGTGTCGGGGCTGCTTATTTTACGCGAGGACGCCCGGGTTGGGCAGCCTTTTTCCGAGTATCTCGGCCGCTCCGGCACCGACATGGTCTATGACCTGGAAATTACGCCCAACCGGCCTGATCTCAATAGCGTCATCGGCATCGCGCGCGAGATCAGCGCCGTGACCGGCAACCCGCTGCGGCTGCCCGAGGTGAATCTCACCGAAGCGAGCGGGCGGGTGGCGGACGCGGTGGCGGTGCGCATTGAGGACGCCGAATTATGCCCGCGGTACACCGCGCGGGTGATTCGCGGAGTCAAGGTCGCCGCGAGCCCGGATTGGCTGCGGCACGCACTGGAAAAGGTGGGCGTCCGCAGCATTAATAACGTCGTGGACGTGACCAACTATGTGATGCTGGAGACGGGCCAGCCGCTGCACGCTTTTGATTATCATTTGCTGGCGAAATCGGCTGCGAATGGCCTGCCCACCATCGTCATTCGCCCCGCCGCGGAGGGCGAAAAGTTCATTACCCTGGACGGTCAGGAGCGTGCCTTGACCCGCCAGATGCTGTTGATTGCCGACGAGACCAAGGCGGTGGCCCTGGCGGGGGTCATGGGCGGTCAGAACAGCGAAATCAACCCGAACACGGTGGACGTGTTGATTGAAAGCGCCTGCTTTAAGCCGCAGAACATCCGCGCCACCTCCAGGAAGCTGGATTTGCGCACGGAGTCGTCGTACCGCTATGAACGCGGCGCGGATATCGGGATTTGTGATTGGGCCAGCCAGCGGGCGGCGCAGTTGATCCTGGCAACGGCGGGCGGCAAGCTGGCCCGGGGGCTGGTGGATGCCTGGCCGCAGCCATTTGCGCCCCGGCAGATTACCCTGCGCCATGCCCAATGCGATGCGGTGCTCGGCGTGGCGATTCCGGCGGCGCAGCAAACCCAGTTCTTACAGCGGTTGGCGTTGAAGGTTGAGGCGGGCCCCGCGGGCGAGCCGCCGGCAACCACGTTTGGCGTGCCGTCGTTTCGCGTGGACTTGAAACGCGAGATTGATCTGATTGAGGAAGTGGCCCGGCTTTATGGGGTGGATAAGATTCCCGCCACCCCTCCGCGCGGCGCCGTCGGCGCCCATCCCCACGATGCGGTGCATGATCAACTCGCGAATGTCCGCCGTATTCTGACCGGACTCGGGCTGTATGAGGCGCAAGGGCAGACGCTCGTTTCGGACGTGGTCGCCAGGCTTACTCACGGCAGTGCGCTGGTCCCGCTGTCCAATCCGCTGAGCAGCGATATGAACGTGCTGCGGCCCAGCCTGCTGCCGGGCTTGCTCGCGGCATTGCGCCATAATGTTAGCCGCAAAATCAATGACCTCGCCTTGTTCGAGGTGGGGCGCGTCTTCCTTGAGAGCGAAGGCCAGCGTCGTGAAGAACGCCGCGTGGCTCTGGCCTTGACCGGGCAGCGCCATCCGCTTTTCTGGAGCGGAGAGGAGCGGGAGGCCAGGTTTGATATCAGTGATCTTAAGGGCTTGCTGGAGGAATTCCTCGAGCAATTTGGCGTGCGCGGAATGAATTACGTGCGCCGCCCAGAGAGCACCGCCCTCTTCCTTGAGTCGGCCACCGTGCATCTCGGCCGCTTCCAGCTTGGCGAGTTTGGTCTATTGCTGCCATCGCTGGCTCGGCAGCATGATTTGCGGGATGCCGTGCTGTTGGCCGAGTTAAACCTTGACCTGCTGTTGGCACGCCGCAACCCAAATAAATCGTTCCGGCCGCTGCCGGCCTTCCCGGCCATTCGCCGGGATATAGCCATGATTCTGCCCGCGGCGACCACCCATGAGAGCATACTGCAAGTGATTAAGCAGGCCAAACCGGCGAATTTGGAGGCGGTGGAGCTGTTTGACGTGTTCCGGGGCAAGAATGTTCCTGCCGGCCAAAAGAGCATGGCTTACGCATTCACTTATCGCCACGCCGACCGGACGCTCACGGACGCCGAAGTCAACGCCGTGCATGATAAACTGGTGGTCCACCTCAAGCAAAGGTTGCAGGCCACGGTGCGGGAATAGAGGTTCTTGACGCGAAACGTGAATGGGGGCGAGGCCCGGGAACTGGCACCACGGCGGTAAGGCGCCCGCCCGGCTTCTCCGTATCCGTTCAAGTGCTACCGACTAAGCAAGTACAGGGCGCAAGCCAGGACCCCCGAAACCACCAGGGCTACCGCGAGCGACCAGCGCAAGTGGCGCAGCTCTTTGCGCCGCCGTGCTTTTCCGCCCATGCCCGGCAGCAAATAAAATCGCTGCGGCTCTTTGTCTCGCTCAAACCAGCGCATCGCAAAAAGCTTCATGATCGGAAATGGTTCCCTGCTGCTGAACTCTTATTCACGCAAATCGCCAACTCCTTCCACGAGGATTCCAGGCTGCCTGCCCGGCGGCCTGAAAGTCATGGTGCGCGAACAATTCCTGCATGTTGAACCACATGTCTGGCCTTTAACATGCCCTCGGATGCGCAAAATCGCCAGTCCTTTTTCCAGTCGCCCGCGGACTTCGCGCCGCGCATAAGCAGCAATTCGGGCGGCGGAAAGGCATTGAACGTGAAGCAGGTTATGCTACAACCCGCAGCGATGAAGATTAATCGCCGGCAGTTCATCCAGGTCAGCAGTTTATCCCTGGGCGCCGTGAGCCTGGCCCCGGAGTGGTCCCGGGGGGCGGCGGCTTCCGGACCCGTCAGCTTCATTGTCCGGCCGCCCAGGATGCATTTGGGCCTGGTCACCTACAATCTGGCGCAGGATTGGGATATCCCCACCATCATCCGGAACTGCGAAACGGCGCAATTCGAAGGGGTGGAGCTCCGCACGAGCCACGCTCACAAGGTAGAGGTCAACCTTACGCGTGAGCAGCGCCAGGAGGTTAAAAAGCGGTTCGCCGATTCGAAGGTCCAACTGGTTGGATTGGGCAGCACGTTCGATTACCACACGCCCGACCAGGCCAAGCTGCGCAAGGATATCGAGGCGACGCGCGAATACCTTGTCCTGGCCCATGATGTGGGCGCTCACGGAATCAAGGTGCGGCCGAATGCGCTGCCCCCGGAGGTTCCCGTGGCGAAGACTTTGGCGCAAATCGGGCGCGCCCTGGGAGAGTTGGGCGACTTCGCCCGCGATCACGGACAGGTGATTCGTCTTGAAGTCCATGGCGCTGGCACCTCTTTTCCTCCGCATATTAAGACCATCCTGGATACGGCCAATCATCCCAGCGTCGGCGCCTGTTGGAACTCCAATCCGACGGACCTGGACGGCGAGGGATGGGACCACAACTTTGACCTGCTCAAGGATAAGATCTTTTGCGTACATATGCGCGATCTGTTTATTGAAGATTACCCCTTCCGGAAGCTGCTCACGCGTTTAAATGCCATCAACTTCACCGGCTTCTGCCTGGCGGAGATTCCGGCCAGCGCGGACCCCGTACGAGTGATGAAATACTACCGAGCCCTTTGGCTGGCCTACCAGGAGCTGTTGTAGCCGCTGGGACCCGTGGGCAAATTCGTCCGGTTCCCGGGCGGGACCACGGCGTCAACGATTTGGCCTCCGCCGATTTCCATCTTCCGATCCGGCACACTCCGGTACGGCCAAAGCTAAGGCACTGAGAGCGGGCTGCCTCGGCCGGCATTGTGGGGTTCCATCCCTCAAATCAGAGACAACGCACGCTCTGGGTTTGGAATCTAAAAGCATCTTCGGCGTCACTGGTCGCGCACGGCGGCCAACCGGCTTTAGTCTGAACTCCCGTTTAGACGAGAAGAGTTACACTACCATCCGGCAGCTTTGCCGCCTGCGCGAGGGTCAGCGGCTCCCACGAAAGCCTTGCCATCGCGGCTGCGCGCCACGATTTGAGATACGCCAATCGAAGACAACTCATTGAGTTTATGGCCGCGCCGGACCAGTTCCGTTCGCAAGTTCTGCGGCAAGGCCTTCTCGATCATTAATTCGTCCGGAGACCATTGGTGGTGAATGCGCGGCTGGGCCAGCGCTTGCTGCGGGTCCATCTCCAAATCCAGCAGGCAGACCAGTTCGAGGAGGACTTGCGAGATGATCCGGGGCCCGCCAGCCGCTCCGAGAGCGATGATGGGCTTGTCATCTTTGAGCACCAGGGTGGGGGCCATGCTCGAAAGCGGGCGCTTTCGGGGGGCGATGGCGTTGGCGTGGCCGCCCACCAGCCCGAAGTAGTTTCTGACGCCCGGCTGAACGGAAAAATCATCCATCTGGTTGTTCATCACCACGCCCGTGCCGGGGATTACCACCTTGGAGCCGAAACTCGTATTGATGGTGGCTGTGCAGGCTACCCAGTTGCCCTCCTGGTCCGCAACCGAGAAGTGAGTGGTGTGCTTTCGGAATACATCGGTCTCCCAACCCGGCGGCGAGCCGTGGGCGGTGACGCTGGTCGTGCGTTCCAGGTTGATGCGGCGCGCCAGCGTGGCCGCATAAGTTCGGTCCATCAGCCCGCGCGGGACATTCACAAAGTCCGGGTCACCCAGCCAATATGCGCGGTCGGCGAAGGCCAGCTTCATGGCTTCAGCAATCACATGCAGACGGGTGGCTTCTCCGAGCGTTTTCAGGTTGAACGGCTCCAGCAGGTTGAGCATCTGGGCCACATGAATGCCGCCGGAACTGGGCGGGGGAAAACCAATCACGCTATATTCCCGGTAGCGGGAGCGGAGAGGCTCGCGAAGACATACCTGGTAATTCCGAAAGTCTTCAGCCGTCAGGATGCCTCCATTTTCCCGCATCCATCGTTGCACCGCCTGCGCAAAGGGGCCTCGGTAGAACCAGTCGCTGCCTCCCGCCGCGATGCTCCGATAGGTAGCCGCCAGGTCTGGCTGTTTAAGAATGGCTCCTTTGGCCAGAGGCTTCCCGTTCGCGAAGAACACTGCGCGGGATGATTCAAACCGCGCCAGGTCTTTCGCCACGCGCTGAAGGCAGCGGGCGTAACCGGCGTTGAGCGGAAACCCTTTTTCCGCGAGGTCCGCCGCCGGGAGCAGGAGGTCGGCGAGCTTGCGCTTGCCATGATGCGTGACGGCGAACTCGTAAGCTGCCAGCGCCCCCGGCACTCCGCTGGCCAGCGCCCCAACCTGGCTCAGGGTGGTATCAGCCTTGCCCTCGCGGATAAACATGTCCGGCGTGGCCGCCGCCGGCGCCATCTCGCGCCCGTCAATGGCCACCAGGGAACCGTCGGCCCGGTGAATAAGCATGAAGCAGCCCCCTCCGATGCCGGAATTGTCGGTGTCCACCACCCCCAACGTCAGCGCTACGGCCACGGCCGCATCTATCGCGTTGCCGCCTTCTTTGAGCACGCGCACTCCCGCATCGGTCGCCAGCGGATGAACGGAGGCGACCATTCCGTGCGCAGCTTCCGCACCGGTTGCGCTGACGGCGGCGAGCAGAAGGGACATCATGAAAATTACTGGAAACATTGACGCGCCCAGCATGCCAGCCTGCGTGTCTCCTGTCCAATCATTCCGCCATTTGGGCGGCTTCTCTGGCGTTTTTGAATGGAGCCTTCGGGACCTCGCGCGGCCGCCATAAACAAGGAGGCCTCCTCCCCTTCGTGGCTCCCGCAAGGCGCCTTGCATTTACGGCGCCGGTTTGGCAGAGTCAGCCCGCGAACGGAGGCCAATTCTCTGCCGACGGCAAGCGAAGGGGCCTTTTCCGAGTATGTCTGACTCATATATCCAGAACCTGATCGCGGAGCGCATCGGCGGCCGGCAATACGGCAAAGGGGCGGCCGGTTATAAGTTCGAGAAGATTAAACAGGCCAGGCGCGCCGCGATGGCCGCGCATCCGGACGGGGAGATTCTGGACTTTGGCATCGGCGAGCCGGATGAGATGGCTTATCCGGAGGTGGTGGACAAACTCTGCGCGGAAGCGCGCAAGCCGGAGAACCGCGGCTATGCCGATAACGGCGGCGTGGTTTTAAAGGAAGCGGCCGCGCGGTACCTGGAGCGTGTTTGCGGAGTCAAGGGAATCAACCCGGAGACCGAAGTCATCCACTCGATGGGCAGCAAGGCGGCGCTTGCGATCCTGCCGGCGGCGCTGATCAACCCCGGCGATTATGCGCTGATGACCGTGCCCGGCTACCCGGTTTTCGGCACACACGCGCAGTATCTCGGCGGTCGGGTCTATAACCTGCCGCTGACGGAGGACAACGGCTTCCTGCCGGACCTGGACTCGGTGCCGGCGCCGGTGCTTCAGCAGGCCAAGGTGCTCGTGCTGAATTATCCCAATAATCCCACGGGCGCGACCGCAACGCCGCAATTCTTCGCGCAGGTGGTGGCTTTCGCCCGGAAGCATCGGCTGGTAGTCATCCACGATGCGGCTTACGCGGCGCTGGTGTTCGAGGGCAGGCCGCTGAGTTTTCTGGCGACGCCCGGAGCCCGGGAAGTCGGCGTGGAACTGCACTCGGCCAGCAAGTCTTTTAATATGACGGGGTGGCGCTGCGGTTTTGTCGCGGGGAACGAACTGTTGGTGCGCGCCTATGGCGAGGTTAAAAACAACACGGATTCCGGCCAGTTCCTGGCCATACAACATGCAGCCGCCCACGGCTTCGACCATCCCGAAATCACGGCGCGAATCGCCGCCAGGTATTCGCGGCGGATGGATGACCTGGTCAAGGTGCTGGGAACCGCCGGGTTCCAACCCCGCAAACCGAAAGGCTCGTTTTTCCTTTATGTCAAGGCACCCAAAGCCGCAGTGAGCCCAGCCGGTGCGCGGGTTGAATTTCAGACCGCCGAAGAAGCGTCCCAGTGGCTGATCACAGAAAAGCTCATCTCCACAGTGCCGTGGGATGACGCGGGCGCTTACCTGCGCTTCAGCGTGACCTTTGCCGCCAGGGACCGCGCGGACGAAGACCGCATTTTCCATGAAATGGCCCGGCGTCTCGGCGAAGGACAATTCGAGTTTTGAGCCGCGGGAATAAGCTCCTCGGAGGCTTCCGGCATTCCGGCTTGATCGGCGGGCGTTGCCGTTTCCCGCTTGCAGTTCCCGCTTGTTTTTTCCTGCGGGAACTGCTATTGAAGCGCTCACAGAAACGCGAGCGCACCATGCATGCGGCCCTGAAGCCTAATCCGGCTCTGACTTGGATCAGAGACGCGGGCGGTTGCCGCGAGCTTTCTGTTCCCGGCGGTTGCCACGCCCGGGGGCGGGAGACCGCCCGCCGCGCCGGGTTCCGGGCGCCAACTCCTGACAGCCACACCCCATGAAGACCGTGACTCTCTGGCGACGGCTGAACGTAGCGTTCTGGCTGCTGGTGGTGCTGTTGTTGGCCAGCGTGGGCCTGGCGCTGTGGGTGTCCGGCGCCCGCAGCGAAGCCGATCGGCGCAGCGAGCAGTTGGCGGCGGCGCGGGCGACCATTACCTACAAAGTCGTGTTCATCAGCGATACGGTGCGGGGGCTTCTGCTGGCTCCGCAAGATACGGTGGAGAAACGGCATAAGCGCGAGGCGGAAAATGACCTGGCCGCACAACTGAACTTCATCCGATCGGAGTTTGCCGGCCACCTTGCCCTGTTGCGCGCGGTCAGCAACCTGAGCGACTTCACTTCTCATACCCTCGCGGATTTTCATCGGCTGGTGCTGGAGACCGCGGAGAACGATCCCGCCGGGGCCATCGCCCTTTACAACCGGGATTATCCAGCCATCCGCGACGAGCGCGGCAAGCTGTTCAAAGAGCTGGCCATGGAAATACAGCATGTGCAGGACCAGGAGTCGGCGGCCAGCCGGACGCTGGGGTGGGCGGGGCTGGCGCCCCTAGTCATCATCCTTTTGGCGATTCCCATCGTGGGCCGCGTGCATTCCCACACCGTCACCCGGCCGCTGAACCGGTTGGTCGCCGCCCTTGAGCGGATGCGGCAGGGCGACTTTACCGAACGCCTGGAAGTCCGGCGCCGCGATGAATTTGGCCTCCTGAGCGAGGGGCTTAATCGCCTGGCCGACAACCTGTCGGAGCTCGTGGGGCAGGTGCAGCGCTCCGGCAACCAGGTTTCCGGCACGGCCACAGAGATTGCCGCGGCGGCCCGCGAGCAACAGGGCACCTCCCGCGAAATCGCCACCACCACAGCGGAAATCGGCACCACTTCCCGGCGGATTTCCGCCACCTCCCAGGAGCTGGTGCGGACGATGAACGAAGTCAGCCAGGTAGCCGGGCAAACCGCCGACCTGGCCGGCAGCGGCCATTCGGCCATCACGCGCATGGAGGCGACCATGCTCCAGATCATGGAAGCTTCGGGCTCGATCACCGCCAAACTGGCGGTGCTGAGCGAAAAAACGGCCAATATCAACTCCGTCGTCACCACCATCACCAAGGTTGCCGATCAAACCAACCTGCTCTCCCTCAACGCGGCCATCGAAGCCGAGAAAGCCGGCCAATACGGCCTGGGATTTGCGGTGGTCGCCACGGAAATCCGCCGCCTGGCCGACCAGACCGCCGTGGCCACCTACGATATCGAGAAGATGGTCAAGGAAATGCAATCGGCCGTCACCGCCGGCGTCATGAGCACGGACAAGTTTTCCGAGGAAGCGCGCCGCGGCATCGAGGAAATCCGGAGGGTGGGCACGCATTTGGCCCAGATTATCCATCAAGTGCAAACCCTGACCCCGCGGTTTCAGGCGGCCAATGAAGGCATGCACGCGCAGGCGGCCGGCGCCCAGCAGATTAGCGACACCCTGACGCAACTGACCGAGGCGGCCCAGCAAACCGCCGAATCGTTGCGGCAATCCAACCTGGCCATCGAGCAGCTCAACGGCGCCGCCCGCAGCCTGCAAGCCAGCGTGGCCCGGTTCAAGCTCTCGTCCTAGCCCGGGCATGGTGTTCCTGCTTTTCCAGTTGGGCTCGGGCCGTTATGCGCTGGAGGCCAGCCGTGTGGTCGAGGTGGTGCCCCTGCTGGAAATGAAGCCGCTCCCCCAGGCGCCGCGCGGAGTCGCGGGCATCTTCAATTACCGCGGCCGCCCCGTCCCCGCGGTGGACTTATCCGCGCTCACGCTGGGCCAGCCCGCCAGCGAACGCCTCAGCACCCGGATTATCATCGTCCATTGTCCGGACGAGAGCGGAAACGATCATTTGCTCGGGCTGATTGCCGAGCATGCCACCGAGCTGCTCCATAAAGAGCCCAGTGCTTTCATAGATTCCGGGGTGAAGTTGAGCCGGGCGCCCTACCTGGGCCCGATCCTCATGGGGTCGCCCGGCCCCATTCAGTGGATTTACGAGCAGCGCCTGCTTCCGGAAGCCGTGCGCAACGTCCTGTTCGCGGAAACCGTCGTCTCCCAACTTCCCGACGGCCCGGCTTGATTTGCCGCCGGAGCGCCCGGCGGCTATGCGGACGGGCGCTTAGGGCTTCCCGGCCAGCTCGGCGCAGGTGGCGTCAAAGAATTTCTTGCACTCGGCGATCTCGGGCATCGAGTTATCCCAGTTGTATTCGTACTCGACGCAGAACGCCCCGCGGAATCCCTGCCGCTTGAGCTCCGCCATTTGCGCTTTCACCTGGCCCACGCCGGTGCCCCAGGGCACATCGTGCATGGCTTTGGCCGCGCCTTCCTTTTTCTTCCCGGCCTCGGCCGCGGCCGCCGTTTTGGGTTCTTCCGGCACGAGGTCCTTGAAGTGGAGGCAAATCACGTGGCCTTCGAGCTTCTTCAGGCATTCCCGCGGGTCGAGCCCGGAGCGGAGCCAATGGCCCGTATCCGCGCAGGCTCCCAGCAGCGGGGAGCGGCCTTTGATGGCCTCCAGCACGGTGTCCGGGTTCCAGTAGCGTGAGGGCTTGGGATGGTTATGGATGGCCACCTTGATCGCGTATTCCTTGCAGAGCTTCTCCACCACGTCGAGCGCCGCCGGCTCCGGTTCGGCCACTAACGTATCAATGCCCATCCGCTTCGCAAACTCGAACACCCCCCGGCTCTCCGCTTCGTCGGGCGGAAGTTGCACCACCCCGATATTGATCAGTTTGATCCCCTTCGCCGCCGCCGCCTTTCGGATCGCCGCGGCGTCCGCGTCCGAGAGGGTCACGGTTTTGCGGCCGCTCTTGCCGTCCAGGCTCACGCTCCCGGACAGGCTCATATGCTTCAGCCCGAGCGCGGCCGTTTTGTCAATGCACTCAAATATGGAGAACTTGCGGAAGGTATAGGCGTGAATCGCCATCTGCCAGCCCAGTTGGTCGGCCGCCGCGGCAGCCTTGGGAACGTCCTGCCCCGGCAGCGAAGCGCACGCCAGAAGCGTTAAAGTGAAGCATGCCAGTTTGCGCATAACAGTCATTCTCAGGTTCAGATAAACACTGGCTCCAGTGAGGCGGTTTGTTGGCCGCCGTTCAAGCCGAAAATGCGGGGGCGGCGGCGGCATCTTTTTCATGGCTGTCCGGCGGCGGAACAGGCAGAATAGCATCCGAATAGGGCGTTGCCTGCCGGAACCGGATCGTATGGCCGCCGGATCGAGGCCACCCGGCGGAATCGCGCGCCCCAACATGAACCAGACAACCAGAAAGCAAAACGTTATGAAGCTTGGATTCGTCACCGCCATCCTCCCGGAACTGAACCTCAACCAAGTCCTCGAATTCGCCGCCGCCGAACGGTTCGCGTGCGTCGAAGTCATGTGCTGGCCGGTCGGCAAGGCCGAACGCCGGTTTGCCGGCGTCACGCATATTGACGTGGACGGCTTCACCCGGGCGCGGGCGGAAGACGTCAACGCCCTTTGCGCCCGCCACGGCGTCAGCATTTCGGCCCTGGGATACTACCCCAACCCGCTCGACCCGGACCCGGCGGTGGCGCGGGTCGCCGTGAGCCATTTCCGGAAGGTCATTCTCGCCGCCGAAATGCTCGGCCTCAAAAACGCCAATACGTTCGTGGGGCGCGACTGGACCCGGACGGTGGACGAAAACTGGCCCCGCTTCCTGAAGACCTGGAAACCGCTCATTGCCTTTGCCGAGGACCATGGCATCAAGGTGGGCATCGAAAACTGCCCGATGTCCTTCTCCCGCGATGAGTGGCCCGGGGGCAAGAACCTGGCCACCACGCCCGTCATTTGGCGGCGCATGTTCAACGAGATCCCTTCGCGCTGCTTTGGCCTCAACTATGATCCCTCCCACTTTGTGCTCCAGCAAATGGACCCGCTCAGCCCGCTGCGGGAGTTCAAGTCCAGGCTCTTCCATCTCCACGCCAAGGACATGATGATCCGGCCCGAGCGCCTCAACGAGGTGGGCATCTTCGCTTTCCCCAAAGAATGGCATACGCCGCGCATCCCCGGCCTGGGCGACATTCACTGGGGCCGGTTCATGGCGGCCCTGTACGAGATTGGCTACGACGGGCCCGTCTGCATTGAGGTCGAGGACGACACCTTCGGCAAGACGCTTGCCGGGCGAAAGCAGGCGCTCCGAATCGCCCGCAACGCGCTGGAACCCTTCTTCTGACTTCCCGCGGCGGACGGCGCGAAGCCGCGCGGCCGGCGGTTGGCCGGCCCGCGGGCGGGCGGGCGTTTGCGTTAGCGCGGGAGAATGTGGCCCTGCCGTTACGGCTTGCCCCGGCCCAGGCGCGGCGTCGCGCGCCGTTTGGGCGCGCGATAGACGAAGAACATCTCGTCGCCCACCCGGCGCGCCGAGTGAAGCTCCAGCCGCGCGGCCCGGGCCAGCGCGCCGGCGCCGCGGCCATCCGCAATGGTCGGGGCGGCGCGGCCGCCGAAGATTCGGGGGCAGACCGTCAGGTGCAATTCGTCCACCAGGCCGGCGCGGAACAGGGCGTCGGCCAGTTCGCCGCCGCCTTCGCACAGCAGGCGCTTGATTCCCCACTGGCGGCGCAGCCAGCGCAGGGCCGCCGGGAAATTGATTTCCTTCGCGCCGCATACCCGGACCTCGGCCCCCAGCGCGCGCAACCGCGTCCGCCGCCGCGCCGGGGCGCGTTGCGTCGTGAGCACGAGAATCGGGGAAAAGGTGTGCTGGAAAATGCGGGCCGCCGGATTCACGCTGCCGGTGCGGCTCACGATGATGCGGAGATTGAACTCCGCCAACCCGCGCCGCTGCCGCAGGCGGCGGTATTTCAAGGCCCCCGGCCCCAGGTGAACCGCGTTTAAATCCGCCGTGCGCGCGCCGGCCATGACGGCGTCGGCGGTCGCGCGCAATTCATACAGATGTTCCTGATCCCGGCGGCTGCCAAAAGAAGACACCACCCGGTTGGCCGTGGCGATCTTGCCATCCGCGGTCATGGCCATGTTCATAAGCACGAAAGGCCGGGGCGCGGCGCCTCGGGGAGTCATCCGGGTTTTATTCATAGAATGAGCATCGCATCGCCATAACTGAAGAACCGGTAGCGCTCGCGGATGGCTTCCGCGTAGGCGGCCAGCATCCGCTCGCGCCCCCGCGTGCTGTTCGGGGCGGCAAAGGCGCTGACGAGCATGAGGAGCGTTGAGCGCGGCAGGTGAAAATTGGTCAGCAGCGCGTCGGCGGCCCGGAAGTCGCGCGGCGGGTAGATGAACAGGCGCGTCCGGCCGTGTCCGGCGGTCACGGCGGCCCGGGGCCGGGTGCCGCCGGGAGGAGGGGATTGCGCGGCCTGCGATTCCAGCACGCGCAGCGAGGTGGTGCCGACGGCAATCACACGCCGCCCGGCCGACCGGGCGGCATTGATGACGCGGGCAGTCGCCGCGCTGAGTTCGTAGCGTTCCTCGTGCATCCGGTGCGCGGCTGGCGTTTCCGCCTTCACGGGCGCAAAGGTGCCCAGGCCCACATGCAGCGTGAGAAAACAAACTTGCGTGCCGCGCGCGGCGATTTGCGCCAGCAGCGCCTCGGTGAAATGCAACCCCGCCGTGGGAGCCGCCACCGATCCGCCGGGCCGCGCAAAGACCGTTTGGTAGCGCTCCCGATCCGATTCCAAACGGGAACCATTCGGGCGGGCGATATAGGGGGGCAGGGGAACCTCACCCAGGGTGTTCAGCCGCTCCAGGACATTGGGCGTTCCCGCGAAACGCAGGCGGCGGTGGCCTTCCGCATTGGCTTCAATCACAACCGCCTGCACGCCGCTGGGGCGGGCGCGCGCATCCTGAATTTGAATCCGGGTTCCCGTCCGCGCCCGCCTGGCCGGCCGCAGCATGGCCCACCAGTCATTGACGGCGTTTTCCTCCAGAAGCAGCGCCTCGAACTGCCCTCCCGTAAGCGCGTTTACGCCACGGAGGCGGGCGGGAATCACGCGCGAATTATTGAGCACCAGCGCATCCCCCGGATGCAGATATTCAATCAAATCCGGAAAACGGCGGTGCTCAAGGCGTCCCGAGTCGCGATGCAGCACCAGCAAGCGCGACTGATCACGCTCCGGCGCCGGCGCCTGGGCAATCAACTCCGGCGGCAACTCGAACTCAAAATCCGCAGTCCGCATCTCCCCAGAGCATTGTGCTATTACGTCAGGGTGGCAAGATTTCACTCCATTTTCATAGTCAAGCCAGTGAAGGGAAGGTTTGCTCGAACTCCCTGTGAGCCCCGACATTTCCTGCCGCACGAGATTAACGATAACGCTTCATGGGCATACGGATTGGCCTAATCAGCTCTGCTGGCCAAATCAGCCCAAGCATTTTACTCACCAACCCCATCCCAAACTGTCCAATTATTGGACACTCCACGAAATCAATCATTTGGCGTTTGCCTGCCCTGCCAACCCAGCGCGAATCGCGCTTTTGCCCTTTTAGCCCGATTTTGGGCTAACATATAGCCCCCAATAGGCCGTGTACAAGGGGTGTACAAGGGATGCTCACCGGGTGTACAAGCTAAAGTCCTATGTGCATCCGGTGAGCATCCCTTGTACACCCCTTGTACACGGCTCTATGGCAGCCAGGAAATAGGGGAAAATGGCGATAATGGGAGCTATGGCCGGGATAAACTCGACGAGGAGGCAGGCGGTTGGCGCAGGCAGGGGGCAGTCTAGTTTTCTCAGTTTTGAGAAACCCGGGCGAAGTGCGTTTCGGGAGGCGGCTAAATCACGCCGCCGGGTGACGCGGCTTGATTTACGAGGCCGGACCGCAAGCCCAGGTTTTTTGGGTGCCGAGGTGGAGTTCGCGGGCGGCGAAGAGAGCGATGCGGGCGAGGGATTGGCAGGTTGCTGGTTTGGCGCAGGGGGTGAGGGCTTTCCGCGGGTGGGCAGGCCCGGCAACTCTGTTCTGGCGCACCGCCGCTTCGAGGGTTAGATAGGCTTCGAATACACCCGCTGAAACCCTTTCCGTCCTCCGGCGCGATACGGGTCCACGATGGTGATGCCGCGCCTGCCGAAGTGGGCGGTGACGGGCGCGCCTTTGCCGGTGCGCAGGTATTTGAAGTTCAGGTTGCGGACGAGGCGGGCGGCGTGGACGATGGCCACAGTGATGCGCGCTTCCTCCGCGGTCGGATACAGGCTGGCCACGCTGGCGCGGCGAGCGCCAAAGTATTTCACGCGGCAGACAGCCGCCAGCGCCGCCGTGAGGCTGTCAATGCCGTAGCCGACGTAGGCGGCGGAGTCGTCCGGCCGCTTTACGTTGCGCGTGAAGTGGGTATTGGCGGTGCGGCTGCCGCCGCCGGCGCTCCACCAGCGCAAGCCGCGGTATTGCTGGTCGCTCTCGACCTTGCCGTCCGTGCCGACGATTTCGTGGCCCTGGTTGACCGGCCCCTCGAAGCCGGGCGGGGTGATCCAGTTATTGTGGAAGGTGACGCTCAGGCCGTTGGCGAAGTCAACCCGCACCTGCACCGCGTCGTAGGCATTGATGCCGTCACGCACCAGCCGCCGTTTCTGGCCGACGGCCGTGAGCGAGACCGGCTTGCTCCGGTAGTAGTGGTAAATTAAATCCACCCAGTGGGAGCCGACGTAGCTGAACGGGTCGCTTTGCTCGACCCATTTGAACGTGCGGGTCGCGACCCGCAGCGGCTCCTCCAGGTAGGCCGAGCCATAGAGCGGCGCGCCGAGGCGTTGCTGGATTTCCTCGCGAATGCGCGCGTGGTCGGGGTCGTAGCGTTTGTGCATGTCCACCGCGACGATGCGGTTTTTTCGCCGGGCCAGCGCGATGATTTGATCCGCCTCGGCGATGTCCAGGCACATGGGTTTTTCGGTGATGACATGGACCCCGGCTTGCAGGGCGGCGAGGATGACCTCCGCGTGCAGCGGGTCGGGTGTGGCCACGGCCATGACATCCAGGCGGGGAAAGGCGCGCAGGATCTCGCGCCACGGCTTGGGGCCGGCGAAGGCCCGGGGCGCGTGGCCCGTCCAGCGCTGGAAGTTTCGCCGGGCGCGCCGGGCGGATGTTTCGGTGCGCGCCGCCACCGCGGCCAGCTCGAACCGGATCGGGGCCAGGTCCCGCGCCCAGCCGTCCAGTCCCACCCGCCCGAGTTGCGGGCTGAGCCCGGCGCGCTGCAAATCCGCGTAGGCCCGCGCATGCACGTCGCCGCCAAACATTCCGGTTCCAACCAGCGCGATCTTGATTGAGTTGTCCATAGCTAAAGCGGCCCGGGCCTTCGGCCCGGCCGGGGTTGCTGCCGGCTGAGAGTGCCGCGTTGGCCCGGCGGGGGCAAACCATTTTGGCGCCGGCTTCGGCGGGGAAACCCAATCCCGCCGGGGGCGGGGGGCCGGCCCGGCCTATCGCCGGCGGGCGGTTTCGCGCGTCCGGTTTCGCCGCGTTTCTCCGCGCGGCAGCCCGCGCCGGGGGTTGGCCGGGGATTGCCATTGTCAGCGGGGCAGGGGGCCGATAGAGTAAAGACGCGCGATGATTTCGGCCCAACAACAGGCGACGCTTAGCGGGGCGAACTGCGAAATTGCCTTTGATAATCTGACGCGCCAGCTTTACGCGACCGACGCCTCGATCTACCAGGTCGTTCCGGCGGCGGTAGCCTTTCCCGCCAATATCCGGCAGGTCGTTTTGTTGTTGGATGCGGCGGTGATGGCGGGGGTGACCGTGACGGCGCGGGGCGCCGGCACCGGGCTGGCGGGGGGCGCTTTGGGGGACGGCCTGGTGCTTGATTTCTCCCGCTATAACCGCCAGATCACCGACCTGGATTTGGAGCGCCGGACGGTGCGGGTGGGGCCGGGGGTGGTGCTGGATCAGCTCAATAACTTCCTGCGGCCGCACAAATACTGGTTTGGGCCGGATGTGGCGACCAGCTCGCGCGCCACGCTGGGCGGCATGATCGCCAACAACTCCAGCGGCGCGCACGCGCCGATTTATGGCACCACCGCCGACCATGTCCAGGAGCTGGAGGTGGTGCTGGCGGATGGCCGGGTGACGCTGGTGGGAGCCAAACACGACACGCTGCGCAAGCAGCGCGAGCGGGTGAGCGACCTGCTTTATTTTCACGGCCTGAGCATTGCGGAACAGCGGCCGCCGCAGTTGACCAAACGCTGGCCGGGCTATGCGATTGAGCGTTGCGCGCCGGAGCCGAACAACCTCAACCCTCTGCTCTGCGGCAGCGAGGGAACGCTGGCCATCATCGTCGCCGCCGAGCTGAACATCGTTCCCCTGCCGCAACAAAAAGGCCTGGGGCTGATCTTTTTTGCCTCGGTGACGGAGGCGATGCAGGCGACGGTGGAACTGCTGGATCTCCAGCCCGCCGCCATTGAGCATCTTGACCGGGTGCTCCTGGATCAGACGAAGGGCCAGCCCCGCTTCCAGGCCGCGCGCGACCTGCTCGAGCTGGATGCCAAGCCCTGCCAATCCATTTTGGCGGTGGAGTTCTTTGATGACGTGGAGGAGCGTTTGGCGGCGCTGGAGCGGCGGCGGCTGGGGTTGCGCCAGACGCTGCTCAAGACCGAGGCGCACATGAAGCAGATCTGGGCGCTGCGCCAGGCGGGGCTCTCGCTGCTCACGGGCCGCAAAGGCGAGGCCAAGCCCGTCACCGGCATCGAGGATGCCGCGGTGCGGCCGCGGGATTTGCCCGCCTACGTCAGTGGTTTGCAGTCGCTCCTGGCGCCGCTGGGGCTCCAGGCCTCGTTCTATGGCCACGCCGCCGCGGGGCTGCTGCATGTGCGGCCCATCCTCAACCTGGGTTCGGCGGCGGACGCGAAGAAGTTTCGCCAACTGGCGGACGAGGTCTCCGCCCTGGTCAAACGGTTCAAAGGCTCGCTGGCGGCCGAGCATGGCGTGGGCATGGCGCGGGCGGAGTATATGCCGCAGCAACTGGGCGATGGGTTGCTGAGCGTCATGCGCGAGATCAAGTCCGCCTTTGACCCGAACAACCTGCTTAACCCGGGCAAAATTATCCCGGATGGGCGGTTTAAGGTGGATGCCAGCTTGCGCCGGGGGCCGGGCTATGAGCTGAAGCTCCCCTTCACGCCGCTGCTGGCGTTTGCCGCCAAAGACGGGTCGTTCACGCGCAACCTGGAGCAATGCAACGGCTGCGGCGGCTGCCGGAAGGAGACGCCCACGATGTGCCCGACGTTCCTCGTCACGGGCGAGGAGATTATGAGCACGCGGGGGCGGGCCAATGCCATCCGCGCGGCGCTGGAGCGGCGGGGCGGGGCGGGGGGCGATGTGCTGCGCGGCGCGGAGCTGGAAGCGGCGCTCAGCAACTGTCTGTCCTGCCGGGCTTGCACCCTCGAATGCCCCTCGAATGTGAATATGTCGCTGCTTAAGGCCGAGCTGCTGCACGCCCGGATTCAGCGCGACGGCCTGTCCTGGCGCGAGCGGCTGATCAGCAAGGTGGATTTGCTCGGGCGGCTGGGCTGCGCCTGGCCGCGGCTGGCCAACGCGGCGCTGGCTTCGAACTTCGTGCGCCGTCCGCTGAACCGGATGCTGGGCCTGGCCTGGCAGCGGCCCTTGCCGCGCTACGCCCGGCTGCGTTTTGACCGGTGGTTTGCGCGGCGCGGCGCCTCGCCCCAGGCCCCGCGCGGGCGGGTCGTGCTGTGGGATGACACGTTTGTGCGCTACCATGAGCCGCACATCGGCAGGGCGGCGGTCAAGGTGCTGGAGGCGGCCGGGTTCGAGGTGACGCTGCCGGCGGGGCGAAAGTGTTGCGGCCGGCCGGCCTTCAGCCAGGGCAATTTGGCGGAGGCGCAGCGCCTGGGACGCCATAACCTGGCCTTGCTCAGCCGGGATGGGGATGGCGCGCCCATCATTTTTCTGGAGCCGTCGTGCTATACCATGTTTGCCGAAGACTACCGCGAACTGAAGCTGGACGGGGCCGAGAGCGTGGCGCGGCGTTGTTTTCTTTTCGAGCCGTTCATCGAGGGACTGCTCAGCCACGAGCCGGACGCCTTGCGGTTTAAGACCCGGGCGGGCCACGTGGCCATTCACGCCCATTGCCATGCCAAGGCGCTGCTGGACCCCGCCTGCCTGCAGCGGCTGGCGGAGCGGCTGCCCGAGCGCAACGTGACCCTGCTGGAGACCGGCTGCTGCGGCATGGCCGGCGCGTTTGGGATGATGGCGTCCAAATATGAGCTGTCGCTCAAGGTCGCCGAGCCGCTGATGCAGAAGGTGCGGAGCCTGCCGTTCGGGACGCTGATCGTCGCCTCCGGCACCAGTTGCCGGCAGCAGATTGACCACCTGGCGCCGGTCCGCGCCCGCCACATGGCCGAGGTGCTGGCGGATGCGCTGGCGTGATCGCCGGCTCCGCGCGCGGGCGGTTGGCGGCACGGAGTTCCAACGGGCTGGGTTGCCCGCCCGGGAGACGCCGTCTCCCGGAGGGAAACCAGGGTTGCGCGGCGCGGGAATGTTTGTGAAACTGTCACGCATGAAACCAGGCCAGGCTGTCCGGAGACTGCTGCCCGTGTGGGTGGCGATGCTTGGGTTGCTCGGCGCGCCGGAGGCGGGCGTCGGCGCTGGCGCCACGGCGGGCTGGGCAGAAGTTGAGATTACGCCGCCCCTGGGCATCGCGCTCGGCGGCCGGGCCGGGCCGGTCACGCCCGCCGACAAGGTGCTGGATCCCTTGTTCGCCCAGGTGCTGTGCCTGCGGGATGGCCTGGGGAAGGGGTTGGTTCTCGTCTCACTCGATCTGATCGGCCTGCCGCATGACTTGAGCGACCGCCTGCGCGCACAGCTTGTGCAGGAGCTGGGAGTGGGATGGAACCTGGTGGTGCTGAATGCCTCCCACACGCATAGCGGGCCGTATATGCTGCGCAGCCTGGTGGCGGGACTTGGCCCGCCGCCGCCGGTCGAGGCGGAATACTTCGACACGCTGGAAGCGAAGGTGATCGGCGCCGCGCGGGCGGCCGGCCGCGCCCTGCGGCCCGTGCAAGTGGAGGTGTTTCACGGCCGCACGAAGCTGGGCATCAACCGCCGCGGCATAAATAAGGAAGGGCGCTATGCGGGGATGGTTCCCAATGAAAACGGGCCGCGCGATGACCGGGTCTGGGCGATGAAATTAACGCCCACGCAGGGCGGGGCCCCGGCGCTGGTGTTTTCCTGCGCCTGCCATGCGGTGATTGTGTACGGGTTCGATTATGCCGCTCTCTCGGCCGACTTTCCCGGGGCAACCCGCAATCTTCTGCGCGCCGCGCTCGATCCCAAAGCGCACCTCCAGTTTGTGCAGGGCTTTGCCGGGGATGTCCGGCCGCGCGTGCTGGCGGACCTCGAGCGGGGCCGTTTCCGCAAAGCCACCCCCGCCGACCTGGAGCAGGCCGCGCGCGAATTGTCCGGCGCCGTGCTGTCCGCGTTGAAGACCCCGGGAGAAAAGCTGTCGCTGGACCTCGCGGGCGCCAGCGACCGGCCTTACCTGCCGCGGGGCGCGCCGCCGCCGCGCGAACGCTATGAGACCATGCGCGCCACGGCGCTGGCGCAGACCAACGCCCACCGGCTCGCGCTGGCGGAGTACTGGCTCCCGCGCTACGATGCGGGCGAAGGCTTCGCCCGCGGCAATGCCTGGCCGCTGGGCCTGATTCGATTGGCGGAGAACCAGTGGATTGTGCATTGCGCCGGCGAACCGTGCAGCGCGTGGCGGGGCCTGATGGCGCAATGGCTGGCGCCGTTGAACCTCGTGGCCTGGGGATACAGCCAGGAAGCGCAGTCGTATTTGCCGACCGAATCCATGCTGCCCGAGGGAGGCTACGAAGTGGTGGATTGCAACCTGGGGCGAAAGGCCGGTTCGGCGCCTTTGGCGCCGGGCATCGAGGCGGCGGTGCGCCAAAGCCTCTTGCGGCAACTGGCGTTCATTCGCGCCGGCGCGCGGTGAAGCAATGCCGGAAAGGGGCTGGCCGCCGGGCGTCCCGCCGGGGCGGAGCCGGCTGCCGGGCGCGGGGCATGCGGGAACGGGCAAACTTTCGCCTTTGAACTTTGCCGGCGCTTGCCTATAACCACGGCGTGTCCGGGCAGTTTCGGCAACCCATAGACGCCAGCACGCGCTTTTGCGCCGTGTATGGCTATCCCGTCAGGCACTCCGCTTCGCCGGCGATGCAGAATGCCGGCCTGGCCGCGCTCGGGCTTAACTGGCGCTACCTCGCCTGCGAAGTCCGCCCGGAAGACCTCCGCGCGGCCATCCAGGGCGCGCAGGCGATGGGCTTCCTCGGGCTCAACCTGACCGTCCCGCATAAGGAGATGGCGCGGGACCTGGTGGATGCGCTGGACGCCTCGGCCCGGACTTGGGGCGCGGTCAACACCATCCGCTTCGAGGGCCGCGACGAGCACGGCGCGTGGCGGGCTTTGCGCGAATTTTCCGCCCCTCCCCGGCAAACCCGATCGCAGGGCTTTAATACCGACGCGGACGCCATCGTCCGCTCGCTGCGCGAAGATTTGGGGCTGGAACTGCGCGGGGCGAAGGTCCTGTTGCTGGGCGCGGGCGGGGCCGGTCGGACGGCGGCGTTGAAGCTCGCCGCGGAAGGCGTCGCGGAGCTGTGCCTGGTCAATCGCACCCGCGGCAAGGCCGAAGCGGTCGCCACAGAAATCCGGGAGCATTACCCGGAGGTGCGGCTGGCCCTGGGCTATCCCGCGGGCCCGGTGGAATTGGTGCTGAATGCGACTTCGCTGGGCCTGAAGGCGGGCGATGCGCTGCCGCTGGACGCCGGCCAGTTCCCGTTCCGGCGGGCGGGGGCCGCGTATGACATGATTTACCGGCCCGCGGAAACGGCGTTTCTCCAGGCGGCCCAGGCGGCCGGCTGCCGCGTCGCCAACGGCCTCGGAATGTTGCTCTACCAGGGCGCCGCCGCGCTCGAGTTGTGGACGGGGCAGCCGGCGCCCCTCGGGAACATGCGCCAGGCGCTGGAAAGGAACATCTACGGCTGACTTATCGCTCATGCTGACTCCCAACTTCGACCCCAACCTCTGGGCGGCCGTTCCCTTTCATTTCTGGTCGGTGGCAAGCGTGGTGTTAGGCTCCATGGTCGGCAGCTTTCTTAATGTCTGCATTCACCGGCTGCCGCTGGAGCAGAGCGTCATTTCCCCCCCCTCCCATTGCCCGCATTGCAACTATTCCATCCCCTGGTATCTCAACATACCCCTGTTCACCTGGCTGTATTTGCGCGGCAAATGCCGGAACTGCGGCGCGCCCATTTCCATCCGTTATTTCCTGGTCGAACTGCTGACGGCGGTGACGTTTCTGTGCTGCTGGCTGACCTTTGGGCCCTGTTCGGCGGCGCTCGCCCTGGTCTATGCCCTCTTCCTGTCCGGCTTGATTGCGGCCACCTTCATTGACTTCGAGCACTTCATCATCCCGGATGAAATCACCATCGGCGGCATGGTGGCCGGGTTCGCGTGCTCTTTTTTCTGGCCGGCGCTCCAGGGACAGGCGTCCCCGGCGGGCGGCCTGAGGCAAAGCCTCCTGGGCATGGGGGCCGGCGCGGGAATCATTTACTTGATTCTGCGCGGCGGCAAGCTGCTGTTCGGCCGGCAACGCGTCACGCTGCCCGCTCATACCCGGGTGGTCTTCGGCGAGAGCGGCGTTCACCTGCCGGACCGGGAAATCCCTTATGACGAGCTCTTTTATCGCCGTTCGGACGTGATTACCTTGTACGCCCGCACGCTGGAACTGGCGGATCGCGGCTACAAGGATGTCCGGGTGCGGCTGGCGCCCGACCGGTTGCAGATCGGGGAGGAGGAATTGAATCCGGAGGAGGTGCCGCACCTGGAGGCCGTCTGCACCGAGATCGTTTTCCCCCGTGAAGCCATGGGCCTGGGGGACGTGAAGTTCATGGCGGCCATCGGCGCCTTTCTGGGGTGGCCGGCGGTGGTCTTTTCCCTGATGGTCAGTTCCATGATCGGGGCCGTGATCGGCGTTTCCCTGATTCTGCTGCGCAAGCGCGAATGGTCTTCGCACCTGCCGTACGGGCCTTACATCGCGCTGGCCGCCACCGTCTGGATTTTCGGGGGCAAACGCCTGGTCCGGTGGTGGCTCGGGCTGGAATAGCGCGGGTCCCGCCGTCCGGGAAGCCCGCGGGGGCGGGCGGGCGGGGCGGCGTCAGGCGGCGGCCAGCGCCCCCGTTTCCACCCAGGCTTTCCGGCCGCCGACAATCGTGGCGACCGCCTTGCCTAGCAGCGGCCAGCCGTAAAAGGGGCTGTTCCGGGCTTTGCTGGCGGTAGCAGCCGGCTCGAATACCCACGCGCGATCCGGATCAAACACCGTCACGTCCGCCACCGCGCCGACGCTCAGCGTTCCGTGCGGCAGGCGCAGCCGCCGGGCCGGCGCTAAAGTGAACTTGGCGATGACCTCCGCCAGCCCCAGCCGCCCGCTGTGGTAAAGCTGCATCAGCGCCAGCGCCAGCGCGGTTTCCAGGCCCGTAATCCCGAACGGCGCGTAATCGAACTCCACCTCCTTCTCGTAATCACAGTGCGGCGCGTGGTCGCTGCCCAGGATTTCCAGCGTCCCATCCGCCAGGCCTTCGAGGATGGCCTCGCGGTCGCGGGCCGTACCCAGGGGGGGGTTGACTTTGAAGTTCGTGTCATACGCCGGCCAGGCCGGCCGGGGCCGGGAGCCGGAGCCAAGGCCGAAAACGCCCGGCCCATCCGTTTCCAGGAACTTCTGGCTGCCGGCGATCGCCGCATCCGTCAGGGTGAAGTGATGCGGGCAGGCTTCGCCGGAAATGGGCACCCCGCGCCGCTTCGCCTCCCGCAGCAGGCGCACGCTCCCGGCGGCGCTGATATGCTGGCAATGCACCTGCGCGCCCGTCATTTCGGCCAGCAGGATGTTCCGCGCGACGATCGTTTCTTCGCCCGCCGCCGGCCAGCCGCGCAGCCCCAGTGCCGTGCTCCAATAGCCCTCGCGCATGACCCCTTCGGTCACCAGCGAATAATCCTGGCAATGATCCAGAACCGGCAGCTCGAACATCTTCGCATACTCCATCGCCCGCCGCATCAGCTCCGTGTTTTGCACGCAATGCCCATCGTCCGTAATGGCGGCCACCCCAGCCTTTTTCAGCGAGCCAATCGGCGCCAGTTCCTCCCCCGCCAGCCCCTTGGTGATCGCCCCCGCGACATAGACATTCACGACTCCCTCCCGGGCGGCGCGCTCGCGGATAAGCGCGACCGTCCCGGCATTGTCCGTCGCCGGGGAAGTGTTGGGCATGCAGAGAATCGAGGTGAACCCCCCGCGGGCCGCCGCCGCCGTGCCGCTGGCAATGGTTTCCTTCGCGGTCTGGCCCGGCTCGCGCAAGTGCACATGCATATCTATCAGGCCCGGGCAAACCACCCGCCCGCCCACGTCCAGCCGTTCCACACCGGCGGGAGCCTGCCCCGCCGCAGCCGGCCCCACGGCGGCAATCTTCCCGTCGCAAATCAGCACCTCGGCGCGCGCGTCGAAATCATTGGCGGGGTCAATCACCCGTCCGCCGGTCAGCAGCAGCGAATTCATGCAGCGCAGCTTAAAGGCCGCCCGGAGAAGTTCAAGCTCCGTCCGGGGTCAATCTCCGGCATTCCGGCGCCCGGGTAAAATCCGGCCAGCTCGGGGGCGGCCTTTATTCCCGCGCGGCCGCGGCCCGCGGCGCTTCCCGGCGTGCGGGCCAACAAAAAGGGCCGGGTCACTGGACCCGGCCCGTTGAATGAGGATTGGCTATGCCAGCCGCGTCTTACTTGCTCTCGATGCGGTAGAAGCCAGGCCCCGGAACCGCGAAGGTGCCCGGCGTGGCGTTGTTGGTCGCCACCGGGACCCAGGTGTTCATCGGGGCGTTCACAGCCGCCGCCTTGAGCAGAATGAACTGCGTCCCGGCGCCCGTGCTGTAGGCAATCGTCGTGGCCGTGATGCTGTCTATCTTCACCGGCTCAACGGCTGGCGCGCTGACCGTGAGCACGCCCGGCGAGCTCTCGATGGGATCGCAAGCAGCGTTGCTCACGACAACCGTGTAGTTCCCGGCATCGCCGGCACTCACCGAGCCGATGGTGTAGCTGCTGCTGTCAGTGCCGACGTTGCTGCCATTGTGCTTCCACTGGTAGGAGAACGGCCCGACGCCAGTGGCGACGACGCTAAACGTGACGCTCTCGCCCGGCGCCTTGGTCTGGCTGGCGACAGGGCCGACGCCCAGCTTGGCCGTGGTCTCGCCCACCGGCAGGACCAGCAAACGCAGGGTCACCGGCTTGCTCTTGTCGAGCTGCGGGTAGGTCGCGCCGTTGGATTTGCTGGCCAGGACGCGCACCCAGCGCGTTTGCCCTTCATTCTTGAATTGCCACCGGATGCGGCAAGAGTTCGTGCCTTCATAGGCATTCGCCTGGCTAATCACGGAAGAAGTAGTTCCGCCGCCCAGGACGTGGATGGCGGGGTCAGGAACGCCAGTGGCATTCGGCGCCGCGAACATCACGCTGTCACCGGCCTCCCAGCCCTCGAAGTCCTCAATGACCACGTCGCCATTCATGATCTTGTCCACATAGATGTCGTAGGGGCCCGTATCGGGATTGTCGGGATCAATCGCGAAGGAGAGGGCATCGAAGGTGCAGAACGGATCGCTGTCGGAATACGCAGTCCCCGCCATCCAGTTGAGCATCGGATCAGTGGCGAAATCAAACGTCACCGTTTGCCAGCAGGAGCCGGGCACCAGCGCAACGCCGCCCACGGGCGCAGTAGCGGAGCCGCCCGCCAGCCCGGTGGCGTTAACGTGGTACAGTGTCGTGGCCGCACCCGAGGTATCCGCGCCCGCGGGGCCGGTCAGCGCCGATTGCGCGCCGCAGGACAGCACGACCTTGAGCGCCGGGTTGGCGCCACTGCCCACCAGCGGGCCGTCAGCCGGCAGCGGGGAAACGCAGTACCCCTCCGGGGCCGCGCTTGGCTTCTTCTGCGTCGCTTTGATGATATTGCCCTTGACCAGGCCGGTGTTCACCGGGACGCTGAGCGCGCCGGCCGCAAAGCCCGCGGCGAGGTTCGTCTGGCCGATTTCAGCATCGTTCGCAAAAATCGTGACATTCGTCGCGCCCGCAGTGACCCCCGAGACCGTGACAAACATTTGGCCGGCCGCGAGCGGTCCATTGACGGACAGGTCGCCGACGACGCCGGCGCACACATCAATGAGGGTGAACTTAAAGGCGTCCACGTAGAGGCGCTTTTCGTTGGAGCCCGGCCCGGTAACGCCGCCCACCTGCTTAAAGATGATCTCCGGATCCGTAATGCCCGCGGCATTGGTGATATAGCCCATCAATTTCCACGTGTTCCCGCCGTTTGCCGCATTGAAGACGGCGGAATTGGTGCATCCCGCGGACGTTTGACCATAGAAGTTGTCTGCGCAGTAAGCTGTGACCACAACGTCCGGCGAAGTCGTCAGCGCGGTATGGGCAACTTCGATGCTATAAACGCCACCATCAACCCCCAGCGGCGGAACGATGAGCCAGTTGGGATTCAAGCCCTGGCCGTAGTAATAGACGCATTTCGTACGGGAGGGGACGCCCGGCGGATTAGCAATCGCAGTTGACCCAAATGCCGAATAAGAAGGCCCCAAACCCAAGGGGTCGTTGAAAAAGGTTGTGGCATTAACAGCCGCCCCGATATAGGTGGTGACGTAAACAACATCAGCCCGCAGCGGTTGGACCGCCAGTGAGCCGATCGCGAGGAGAGCCAGAGTTGCCCGGCGCAACCCGACCCAACAAGAGGATTTTGTTCTATACATAACAGGAGTTGGTTTACTGTGTCGTTATTGTTTCTTTCGTTTTCAGAGTCCACAGACTCATGCCATTACCCGCAATATGAGGAAGAAGACCGAAAAGGTCAACCCTTTTCCGCCAAAAAATGCGGATTTATTTGCAAGCCGCCCCACCCGTCCGGGAAGGCCGGGCGGGAGGTTCGAAAAGGCGGAAGAGCCGCGCGGGGGCGGAGGCGGAGCGGTCAGAGGCGCAGGAAGACCTTGCGCTGGTAGAGGAAGCGAACCAGCCAGAACGCCAGCAGCAGGCCCACAAGGGAAATGACCAGTTCGCCGCAGCCCTGGGCGACCCGTTCGTCGAAGAACGCCTTGACGTCGCCGCCCGCCAGCCGGGGGGCCAGGCGGCGGAAACCGCCGAGGATATTGGCGGCGATGTAAATCGTGATCGAGTTCATCCCCATCCAGACAAAGGGCTGGCACCAGGCGCGCGCCTGCCAGAGGTCCACGACGAGGTAGAAAAGCCCCAGCAGGATGGCGCTGTAGCCGCCGGCGACCAGCACGTAGGACGAGGTCCAGATTTTCTTGATGACCGGGAACTGGGCATCCCACAGCCAGCCCAGCGTGGCGGCGGCCAGGCCAAAGGCAATCAGCCACGCCACTTTCTGGCGGCCCGCGAGGGTGGGCATCCGGAGCAGCAAGCCGGCGAACACCCCCAGCAGGCAGGTCGCCACGGCGGGGAGGGTGCTCAACAGCCCTTCCGGGTCGTAGAAGGTGTCGTACTTGCGCCCCGGCAAGCATTCGAAATCCAGGTGGTTGGCCAGGTTCAGCCCGGCGTCAAACCTGCCGGTGACCCGGTTGGTCGTCGCGTAGAACATCTCCCGCGCCGCCGCCCACGCCGGGCTGTCCTTGACCGCCGAGGGGTTGCGCTCCGCCTTGAACAGCGCGGCGACCTCGGGGTGGCCCGCCTCCGCGGCGCGCTGGGCGAGGGCGCTCCGGGTCAACGGGAGGTCGCGAACCGGCACGAACGTCATCAGCGCCCAGTAGCCCGCCAGCAGACCCACGCAAATCGCCGCCAGCGCCCGCGGCCGGAAAAAGCAAAACAGCGCGCCGGCGAAGAAATACGCCAGCGCAATCCGGTTGAGCACGCCCATCAGCCGGAGGTCGGGCCAGGGATTCGTCAGGCCGCCCGAGTAGAAGATGCCGATGACAAACAGCAGGAGGCTGCGCCGCACGATCCGCTGGATCGCCCGGGCCCGCCCCTCCTGGGCAATAGTCCGGGTGAGGGAGAACACCAGCGAGACCCCGACGATGAAGATGAACAGCGGGAAGATCAGGTCATAGAAGCGGAAGCCCGCCCATTCGGCGTGTTCGAGCTGGCGGGCCAGGAACCGGGTGGGCGGCGTCTGCGACATGCGGTTCAGCGCATAGACCAGGGAATCGGCGCCAATGATCCAGAACATGTCGAAGCCCCGCAGCGCATCCACGGACATGAGCCGCTGGCTGGGAGGAGTCTTTTCGGTCAGGGTTGCCATACGCGACTGAGTTTTGGACATATTTAGCCCAGACATTTCACACCTGCAAGGCTGGAGCGCGGGCATCCTGCCCGCTTACAGCCTCCCAACGGGCTAAGCGGGCAAGATGCCCGCGCTCCGGCCTGCGGGTATTTCGTGCGGGGCGTGAAATATCCCGGTTGGAACAATCCCCCGCCGCGCCGCAACCGCAAAACCACATTTTCCGCCGGCTACCAGACCCAGTGCGCCAGAAACGCCGCCAGCGCGGCCAGCGCCGCCACCCACCAAAACCAATGAAGGCCGCGCGGCACGGCGCGCCGGCCGCCGAACTCGCGCCGGACGAAGTCTTCGTAGTCGAAGGCGTCATCGGGCAGGTCCAGGCCATCCGCGCGCGCCGCCTCGGACCAGCCGGTCCGCTCATCCGCCCCGCATTCCGGGCAGGCCCGGGCCGCGGGGGGAACGTCGGCACCGCAATGGGGGCAGGTCTCGGGCGGGGTCATTGCACGGCGTCCCGCACCCAGTCCAGGTAGCGGCGGTGGCCGTGGGCGATGGGCAGCGCCACCACCTCCGGCGTGTCATAGGGATGCCGGGCCACGATCCACTTTTCCAGCGCCGCCCGCCGGGCCGCGGTGGTTTTCATCAGCAGCAGCACTTCCCGGCCCGCCGTGATCTTTCCCTCCCACCAGTAATGCGATTCGAGGCGCGGGACGAGGTTGGCGCAGGCAATCAGCCGCGCCGCCAGCGCCCCCCGCGCCAGCTTCCGCGCGGTCGGCAGGTCCGGCGCCGTCACCAGCACCATGATAAACGTATTGCGAGGCTTCATGTATGATTTCATCGGGAGCGTTGCCCGGCCGGGGGGCGGCGGCGCCGCGGGCGTCCCCGGGGCGGGCGGGGTTCTTCAGCGCGGCCCGACTTTGGGCCACGCCAGCGGCACGCCCTGGTCCGCCAGCAGTTTCTGGTAATCCCGCAGCAGGTCGGCTTGCTGGCGCACCTGGCGGGGGAGGCGTTTGCGGGTCGTGCAAAACGCCACCAGCGCGCCCACCGCCTCGCCCAGGTTCCATTCCACCGGGTGCAGCCGGTAGCAGCCGTTGGTGATATGAGTGACGCCCAGGTTCTTGGCGGCGGGGAGGAGGTTTTCGACGCGGCGGGGCAGCAGGGCGCCCAGGGGGATCTGAAACGGCAGGGAGCTGATATCAATCGAGTTATCGCCCCCCGTGCTGGGGTGGAGATCAATCCGGTAGCAGCCAATGCCCACTGAATCCTTGAACTCCGCCGCCTTGACCTCCTCCCGCGAGGCGCGGGTTTCCTGCATGCGGAACTCGGTGGCGACGTGCTGCTCGACGACCGTGAACTCCGCGCGGATGCGGCGGCTCTCGCGGATGTAGGGGTGGCGGGCCAGGCCGTCCTCCGTGCCCACCACGTCGGGCCGCAGCCGCAGCCCCTTCCAGCCGGTGCCGCCGTCGGGGCGGGGGGCCTCGGTTTGCAGCCAGTAGAGCAGCGACAGGCTCAGTTGTTTGGCCCGGGCCACATGCCGGGCGGCTTCCGCGGCGCTGACCTCGCAGAGGTTGCCGAGCAGGTAATCGTTTTGCGGCCAGTTCACCAGCGTCAGGTCGCCCGGATACGCGCCGGCGGTGAACTGCGACCGGTCGGCGATGCGCCGGTAGGCCCACAACCCCGTGCCTTTCGCGGGATCGGTTTCCAGTTTGAACGGCTTCAGGCTGGCCGGATGGCTGTACTCCCAGGCCAGCAGCCGCCCGGGCCAGGGCGGCCGGAGGGCGGGCACATAGTCGCGCCAGAACGCGTACTCGCGCGGCGGCTCGAGGGTGTGGTCCTCGCCCGCCACGTAATCCATCGCAAAGCAGCAGGTGAACGCCTGCATGTTCAGCGGCGCGGCCACGGCCGGCGCGTGCGGCTCGCCGGTGTCCGCCTGCGCTTCGGCCCCGGTGACGTATTCCGTCCGCGTCAGCGGCAGCAGATCCCCCAGCTCCGTCGCATCCACGAAATACGGCGCGCGCAGGACGGTGTCGTTGCCGGACTCAAGGCTGCGCGCCCGGACCGCCTCGACCCGGTCGCCCGCGGTGAGCGCGTCCACGGCCTGGTGGCGGAGCAAAAGGAGCACCTTGCGGCCGCTGACATACGGCGCCAGGAGCTGGTGCAGCACCGCCAGGGCCACGCGCGGCTCGTGGCAGAGCCGGGACACCCAGCCGTTGCCGGGGTTGAGGTCCGGCCGGGCCCGCGCCTCGGCGGTGAGCGGGTAATGCCGCAGATAATACTCGCGGATTTGCTGGCGCAGGTGGAGGTAACTGCGGGTGCCGCCGAACGTCTCGATCCACGGATTCTCATCCGGCGGCACGGCTTGCGCCGTCAACTGCCCCCCAATCCAATCCGTTTCCTCCGTCAGGATGACTCGCAACCCGTTGCGCGCCGCCGCCAGCGCCGCCGCGCAACCGCCCAGTCCGCCGCCGATGATGACCACGTCCGCCCGCAATTCCTTGGCCCCGGGAGGATGCGCCGGGGCCGCCGCCGGCGCCGGGGCGTCGGCCTGCGCGACGGCAAGCCGCGGCCCGGTCAAGACCGCCGGGGCCGCAAGGCCCAAACCCTTGAGAAACGAGCGCCGAGGTAATCGAGCCAGCTTAGTCATGCCCCCATGCTACCATCCCCCACGCGCCTGACAAGCCAACGCGCAAATCCACCCACCCATGCCCGCTTTCCAGAATACGCCGGAAACCTCCTCCATCTCGACCATACCCCATCCCGGAACCTCACCTTCCGACCCCATCCTCGACTGTCCAATTATTGGACACTCTCCCCACGTCCCCAATCACCATCCATCCACAGCCCTCCGCCAACGTCGCCCTCGCCCCCGGCCCGCCCGCCAGTTGTGTCCGTCAAGTTCAGCAAATTGGTTATCATGGTTTCCACTCAAGGTGTTTCTTGGCTTGCCCCCTGCGGCGGCGCCGCCGCAGGGGGCAAAATCGCGCGCTACGCCGCCACCGCG
>Ga0116154_10000383_pt1 | contig 55142 bp, 39 predicted proteins | sample AD_UKC030_MetaG_FD_89898 | JGI IMG/M metagenome (GOLD analysis project Ga0116154, IMG submission 89898) | Active sludge microbial communities of municipal wastewater-treating anaerobic digesters from USA - AD_UKC030_MetaG | ecosystem: Engineered > Bioreactor > Anaerobic > Digestate | place: USA... | reverse complement strand
CACCGGCCGGTTTGTCAAGCCCAAAATGAATGCGAATCTGCTCGGCACCCCTGCCGAGTCCATCAATGCTTGTCATGAGCTGGGGTTACGTGTGCAGGAAAGAGTCAGTTGCGGAATCGCTGGAGCAGACGGCCCGCTTGAGAACCGGCCAACGGCGGGGTAGAATGCGAAACGGAGCACGAGCGGCGGCCCGGTATGCCTGCCATGCCAGCCCTAGCCAAGACGGCCTGCTATGCCACTGGAAACGCTTCTGATCAGCGGTCCATCGGGGTGCGGCAAGACCACTGTCGCACAGGTTGTGGCCGACCACGTCCTCGGACGGTCGGTCCACATCCTCCGCCTGCAAACCTCGCTCGACAATCACACCAACAGCATTGAACGCGAACCTCCGGACGATACCACGCCCAGCGACGGACGATGGGCCTCGGTCCATATCGTTCGCTACACGCGCGAGCGGATCTTCGAGACCCTGCCCGACGCCCTGCGGGCCGTGCGCCGACTCGACCGACGAGGGTTCGTCATCGTCGAAGCGGATACCGACCCCTCGATTCGCCACGCTTACCCCTACGACTATCGGGTCTTCGTCATGTCCTCGCCGGTGGACATTCACGAGGTCTTCCGTGAGCCAAAGGCCGCCGCCGTCGCTCTGCAGGAGGTGATGGAGGATACGGCCGCCTTTGCCGCGGAGATCTTCGGGCTCTTCGAGGGCGACCCACTGGACGATTCTTCGGGCGTCAAGCACCGTAAGAAGAAGGTCAAGCCGAGGCGAGGGAGTGTCATCCCGACCCCGGTCGAGTTCCTGGACGTCAACGAGACGCAAATCCACCAGTTCCTTCGCTCCCCCATCGGGGCCGAGATCGCCTCGCGCATTCAACTCCAGCCGGAGTTCCACGCGCTGGTCGAAGCCGACGTCGTCCTGGTCAACATGGGCCGGGTCACGGCTCCCGACGTACTGGACGAATGCGTCCGGCGAATCGAGAAGCTGCTCAGCCGGATCCGCCACGATAGCCGCCAGCACAGCATCCTCTACTGGGGCGACCTGACCTGTGACCGTGATCCAACCCGCTGTATGCTCATCGAGCGGCTCAAGACCCTCATCGGGAAGTAGGACCAGAACGCTGATTCGCCGAGAACTGTGAGGGGAAGCGAAAAGGCCTCGGGGCCTGCCACGCGACTAGCACCACCGTTGTCCAACCCAGCGAGAGGCGTATTCCGGCATGAAAACGCTTTGGCCCCTGTGGGCCGGGCAAGAGCTTGACCGCCAGCCCCTGACTTCAGGTCTGGGGGCCGCAGACGGCATCTTGCCTTGTCCAGTCAGCATGCCAAAAGAAGAGGACCGCGGCAGTGATTTGCCACGGTCCCTTTCTAAGTAGCCTGGAGGATGCTTCGCCGGAAACCGGGCTTCCCGACCCGGGGAGGCGCCTCCGCTACTTGGCTTCGAACTTGATCGCCTCGCAGGGGCAGTCGCCGGCCGCCGCGATGATCTCGTCGCTGTGGGCCTGCAGGAAGGCGGCGTCCTTGGCTTCGGCCTTGACGGCCGCCACGTCGCCCTTCATCTCAAACACGTCCGGGGCCGACGCCACGCATGCCTCACACGAAGTGCAGTTGTCTGTATCGACCCAGACCTTGGTCACAGTCTTCGCCATCGGGAATCTCCTGGCATTACACGGGTACGGCCACGGCCGCACCGAACCAACCAACCGGCACGCCTCACGGTGCCACGAAGCGTACAGCATAGCAGACGGCCCCGTGATGGCAAGTCCTGCCGGCGTTCAGATGCTCAGCGACCACTCCGTGAACGTCACGATGTACTTGAGGTTGAAGCACCAGCGAAGCAGCATCTTGATCGGAACGAGGAACATCGCGGCCAGCAGAAACATCGCGATCGCGTACCGGGCAAGTCCCATTTGCGGGTAGGTTGCCCGAAAGACAGTGCGCTTCAGCAGCCAGGGCGGGAGAAGGAAGTACAGCACCAGCAGACACAGTCCCGGCGCCTCGCGCAGGATACAGCCTGCAGCCGCCCCGGAGCCGGCTTCTGGGGGCGTCCGTCCCAGCCCGTGGACCCAGAACAACTCCGACAAGTTGACGTGGGCCGTCAACGCAGGCCGGTGCGGATCCCAGGATTCGAAGGGTCCGAAACAAGCCCAGTTGGGTCCACGGAGCACGGTCCCGACGATGATCGGCAGCAGCCACAGCAGGACGAAACCACTCAGAAAGAGCGCCACGGCGAAGGGCCGTTCCCGAAGGGTGTAGTAGCCGTTTCCGTTCGGGTTGCGATCCAGGTAGGGGATCGCGCACAGGCCGAGGACGATCAACACCGGCACCAGGACGCCTGCGATCCACGGATCAAAGTAGACGAGCAACTCCTGGAGCCCGAGGAAGTACCAGGGAGCCTTCGCCGGGTTCGGTGCCGTATACGGACTGGCCGGCGGTTCCAGCGGAGCGCGGACCAGGATGGACCACACGAGAAGCAGGGTCATGCAGATCAGCGTCGCGACCAGTTCGATGGCCAGGAGGTGCGGCCAAGTCAGTACCTGATTGTCGGCTCGGCCCTCGAGGAGAGGCAGGCCGTCTCGACGTCGTTGATCATTGAGCGCCGCTCGCCGCAGGCCGATCCACAAGCCGACAGCCAGCATGACGAGCAGCAAGGTGATGGGGACGCTGTCCGGCCGGCTCGCGGCGCGGAAGAAGACCGCGTCGCACAGGGCGGCGATGTAGGCCGCCGCGATCACCGCGCCAAGGCAAGCTGCGATCGGCGGCCGTGTCCAGCGACGGTACGCGATGAGGCTTGTAGCCAGCACCGCAACGGCCAGAGGGAACAGGCGCTGGGGTGCCGACAGCCAGTCGACGGCGCCGCGAATCCCCTCGGTTGCTGCGATAATTGGCAACACGTCAACTCCCATGTGCACGACCAGATCGCAGGCTGCCCTACAGGGGCCCACTGATCCCTCCATCCTTGCGGATCCGCCAGAAGTGCACAGCCATCAGCACCATCGCGATCAGAGGGAGCGCGATACAGTGCAGCACGTAGAACCGCAAGAGTGCGGCCGGTCCCACCGACGATCCGCCCAGCAGCAAGGAACGGAGATCGGAGCCGGAGTGCACCAAGGGCACTTCCCCGACGGAAACCAGCCCGCTCCCCGGTCCCTGGGCCCCCACTACCGGTGCCGCACCGGCCATGTTCGTTCCCACCGTCACCGCCCACATGGAGAGCTGGTCCCAGGGCAACAGGTAACCGGTAAACGACAGCAGCATGGTGAGCACCAGCAGGACGACGCCAACGACCCAGTTGAACTCCCGCGGCGGCTTGTAGCTGCCGGTCAGAAACACGCGAAGCATGTGCAGCCAGACGGTGATGACCATCAGGTGAGCGCCCCAGCGATGGATCTCACGCACCAGCCCAAAGGGCACATGTGATCCCAACGCAATGATGTCCTTGTAGGCGTACTCAGCCGTGGGCCGGTAGTAGAACATCAGCAAAACGCCGGTGACCAGCTCTACCAGGAACAGCAAGAAGGTCGTGCCACCCATGCACCAGGTGTAGGTGACCTCCACGCCGCTGCGACGAACAGACGGCGGGTGAAGGTGGAGGAAAACGTTCCCCAGCACGGCTCGGATACGCGTGCTCTTGTCACGAGGGACGCCGTGGCGGAACACGGACTTCCAGACCTGAGAATCGCGCACCAACCGAGCCACTCGTACAATCCCTCGTGCCCCACCGAGATCCTATCCCGTGACGTGCGGGACCGGTATCTTGCTGGTTACATGACGGCTGGAAGCCTGTCCCACACCTCGCGCGGAGATAGGCTCCTGACCGTCACAGCGACAGGAAGCTGCCCCGATCACTTTTGCCGCCGAGGAACCGGCGGCTCCGATCGACCACCACCAGACCGTCCACCACGCTGACGCCGAACCGATCCATCGGACGGGGAGCCGGCCCCTCCGTGTTGGCGCCATCGAGAGCGAAGCCACTCCCATGACATGGACATGCAAATCGGCGTTCGCCGGGTATCCAGTTCAGGATGCAGCCCAGGTGCGTGCAGGCGGTGCTCAGGGCCACCAGCCGATCGGGCAGCCGCACCAGCCAGACGCCATCCTTCTTGCGGCGCTCATCGACCGTGCCGGCGGGCATGCGCGCGTAGGAGTCCACCGGTCCGACGGCCACCCGCGGATCGGGCTCCTCCGAGGCGTTGGGAAACATGAATCGGGCGGTCGCCAGAGCCGCCACCGCGCCACTGCCCGCAAGTGCGAGCCAGCCGGCGCCGGCCGCGGAAAGCACCTGCCTCCGCTCAATCCCGCCCCGACAGGCGTCAGGCGGCGGGCTGCCGGGTTGTGGTTCCTGCGTGCTCATGTCTTCCTTCGGGCAAGCAGATAGCCCCACGAGAATGCCACGGATGAACCGATGGGGACGAACCATGGCCAAGCCAGGGTCGCATACCGCACCTTGCCGGTCACGGGGTCAGTCCTCGCATCGAAGAAGCCGTAGTGACTGATGATCAGCATCAGGGCAATACCAGCCAGCAGGAGCACCGTCTGAACCGGCGGGGCCACGACCGTCGCGCCCAGCTCGTCGCGCGCCTTGGCCGCATGTGTGCGCTCTCTTGCCTGGCTCCACATCCAGGTCATCAGCAGGACCGCGGCCCCCGCCCAGCAGACGATATTCGCCCACGGCTCGTGCCAGACCAGGGCGAAAACCACGAACACGGACAACGGAGCCGACCAGGTGTACCCGCGCGCGGTGATATTGAGCCGCACGAAGGCGAGCATGAAGCCTGCGAGGATCGCGCCTCCGGTGTAGCCGGCCATGGCCAGCGCGAGATTCAGGATCTGCGGGAATTGCCCGGAAGCGAGATCGGCCACTTGAGCCATCAGACATAGGATCAGGCCCCATACCAGCACGAGCACCCGAGACAGGTGGACCAGCCCCGGGTCCTTCATCGCCGAGTCCAGCGAAGCATCCTGCCCCGCAGCCAACAGTCGGCGTCTTCGCCACGGCAGATAGAAAGCCGCCAGCGATGTCTGGCTGAACGACGCAACCACCGACACCAGCGTGGAAATGGCCGCCGCGAAGATGCCCGCGATCACCAGACCACAGATGCCCGGCGGCAGTTGCTCGATGATGAACACCGGGAAGATGCGATCGCCTTTCTCGGCGACCAGTCTGGCCGCCTCGCCGGTCAGCGGATAGCGCAGATAGAAGGCGTACAGGGCAACGCCGACCAGTAACATGATCAGGGCAATGACTTGACTCGTGGAGCTGGCGATCACCGCAATCTGGGCGTCTCGTTGTCCCTTGCAGCAGAAGATGCGCTGAGCCATCATCTGGTCCGTGCCGAACGCGCCCAACCCGCCCCACGTACTCGCGATGGCGGCGGTCCAGATGGTAAACTCCTTGGTCGGGCTGAGACTGAAGTCAAACAGCGTGAACTTGCCCCACGGACCTGCCTCCTTGGCCCCCCACCCGACGCTCCAGAACTCACCCAGCCCGCCGGGCAGCTTGCCGATCGCGGCCGCCAGGGCCACGAAGGCCCCGATCAGGAAGACCAGGAACAGAATCACATCCGTCCAGATGACGGTTGTGATCCCGCCGATCCACGTCCAGACCACCGACAGGGCTCCGATGGTGTAGATCGACCAGACGAGCGTGCTCACCCCGGTTCGTTCTTGCAGCCCCCCAAAAACCGACGGCCCGATGATCAGGTCCAGGATCAAGGCGGTAAGATAAACGCGCGAGCCCTGAGCCAACGAGCCGCCCAAAATGAACAGGAACGTGGTGACCGATCGGGCCCGCTCTCCGAGCTGGTTGGCCATGTAGTCGTACGGGCTGTAGATCTCCCGTTCATAGAAGGCCGGCACGAACACGAAGCCCACGATTATCTTCGCGAGCATCGATCCAATCAGTCCCAGCTGCAGATAGGTGAAGTTGCCGGTCGGGCCGCATACCACGGCGGGCACGCAGACGAAGGTCACCGCGCTGATCTCCGTGGCGATGTTCGAGCCGCACACCGCGTACCACGGCAGCTTCCGGCCACCCAGGAAGAAATCCCGGATGGTCGCCTGCTTGCCGGCCATCAGCGAACCGATCAGCGTGGTCACCACGAGGTAGCCGATCACGACCAGCCAGTCCAGCCGGGTGAACTGCCCGGACAGCGTCCCGGCTTGCCCGGCGGCCAATATCAGTGCGTCGTGTTCCACAAGTCTCTCGCTCGGAGCAGGATTCGCCATGAGCCTCGCGAGCGTGGACTATACGAAGAACCCGCTCGCCGAACAAGGCAAACGCCGGCCTGGCCGAGGCACCGGCCGCCCCCTGTACGGGCAGGGAGGTAGACGCAGACCAAACCCCTGTTCACCGCAGGACGGATGTCGCCTGAAGCATCAGGGACGCTTGGATGCGCCTTCAAGGAAGTGATCGATCGCTCGTATCGCCTCGCGCCGCCGGGAGGAGCCGACTTGCAGACAGTTGAACCGGAAGATGTACCACAGGGCGTGCATGCCGTCGGCCATGCCGATCTTCTTCCCCTCGGCATACGTTCGCCCGTAATAGGAGATCGGCACCTCGTAGACCCGGGCCCTGGTCTTGGCCACCGTGGCGGTGATCTCGACCTCGAGGCCGAACCCCTTGCTGGTCAGCGGAATCGTCTTCGCGATCGGCGAGCGGAACGCCTTGTAGCAGGTCTCGATGTCGGTCATGTTCAGGTTGGTGAACAGGTTGGAGAAGAAGGTCAGGCCCTTGTTGGCCAGGTAGTGGTAGAAATACAGCACCCGGGTCGCTCGCCGAACGAGGAACCGGCTGCCGTAGACCACGTCGGCCTGGCCGGCCAGGATCGGGGCAATCACGAAGGGAATCTCGGCCGGATCGTACTCCAGGTCGGCATCCTGGATGATGACCAGCGGACTCTGAACCTCGCTCAGCCCCCTGCGAACTGCTGCCGTCTTCCCCGAGTTCCGCTCCGTCCTCAGCAGCCGGACCCGCGGCGAACCGAACGACTCAGCCACTCCTGCCGTACCGTCGGTCGAGCAGTCGTCCACCACGATGATCTCGCGAACACAGGCCAGTCCATCCACCGCGCGGAGGACCGTTCCGAGGGTCCGCTCTTCGTTGTAGGCGGGGATCACGACGGCCAGCACGCGCTCATCCATGAGGGCATCTCCCACGTCAGCCGGGCGACAGGAACGGGCGTATTACCGCACGTCGGTCGGCAGATGTCAACCCGGGCCGTTCAAGAAGCCGCCGTGCCGACGCATCTTCCGTCTCGGCCGGCCACATGATCCGGCGGTCGAACAGAAGCACCCGCCGCTTCGACTGTCCCAACGTCAGCCCTCCGCCGCTCGAGGGCAAGCGGGGACGGTCGACCGGTCCCCGGCAGCCCCGCTCCGGCAGGATGGATGCCCAAGCCATGCTTCGATCAGGTGTCTCCCCGCAGGCGACCTTCTCACCTCGGCCATCACCCTTCCCACTTCCTCGGCATTGCGGCAAGCCTCGCGCCAGCATATACTTGGAGCCACTATGCGATGCCCCTACTGTCGCGAGATCAATCAGGACAAGGTCATCGACTCCCGGCTCAGCGAGAACGGCGAGGTCATTCGCCGCCGCCGGGTGTGTATTTCCTGCAACAAGCGATTCACGACCAAGGAACGCGTCGAACAGGACGTGAAGCTCATGGTCATCAAGCGCGACGGCAGCCGGGTGCCGTATGAACGCCACAAGATCCTGAGCAGCCTGCAACGGGCGGCCTACAAGCGACCGATCAGCGACGAGGTGATGACCGGCATGGTCGACGCGATCGAGGACACCCTTTTCAAGCAGTATGACCGGGAGGTCAGCAGTCAGATCATCGGCAAGCTGGCCGGCGATCAGCTCCGCCACGTGGACCAGATCGCCTATGTCCGCTTCGCCAGTGTCTACCGCCGATTCCAGGACCTCGGCCAGCTCATCGACGAGGCCCAGGAAGTCATCGAGCACCATGTGACCGACGCACCTGGTCAGCAGAGGTTGTTCGAGTAAACGGCAAAGCGAACCATCGCCTGGCACTCTTGCAGGGACCTTTCGAAGTCGAATCTCGCATCGGCGATTCGGTCTGGGCCCCATGGGACACAGAGAACGCCACACACGGAAGCTGCTTACTGAGAAGGGCGGCAAGCCACCCGCACCCGGCCGTCAGTGTGTCTGCCGCCGCTCTGATCTCAGCGTTTCGTGGGAAGCATCGGGAGGGTCAGGGACTCTGCCGGTCTCCCGCACATTGCGGCTCGCCACCCCCGCAGCCCTCACAGCACCCGCGCCCATATGGCCTTCAGGTATCCGCTCTCCGGGCAATGGGCCATGATGGGATGATCCGGGCCGGCGCCGGTCTGGTCGAGGATCTGGAGCGGGCGGCCAAGCCGGCCGGCGGCCGCCCTGACCATGCCCAGAAAGTCGTCCCGCCCCACCAGGCCGGAACATGAGCAGGTCAACAGCAGGCCGCCCGGCTTCAGAACGCTGATGCCCAGCGTGTTGAGATCGAGGTACTTGCGCGAGCCTTCCTGATAGTCGTCGCGGCCGGGCACGAACTTGGGCGGATCGAGCACGACGGCATCGAACTGCCGTCCGTTGGTCTGCATCTGCCGCAGGTAAGTGAATGCATCCGCGTGGATGTGCTGGATGCGAACCTCGTTGAGCTTGGTGTTGGCCTTGGCCAGCTCGATGGCCTCCTCGTCCAGATCGACGGCTGTCACCGAGGCCGCGCCACCGAGTTTGGCGGCGTAAACGCCGAACCCGCCCGTGTAGCAGCAGACGTCGAGCACGTCGAGGCCGTCGCACAGGGACGCCAACCGCCGGCGATTCTCGCGCTGATCGCAGAAGAACCCCGTCTTATGGCCGGCCCGCAGGTCCACGCGAAAGCGTATCCCGTTCTCCCGCACCGTGATCGTCCTCGGGGCCACATCCGACGCTTCCGGCGGAACATGGAAGCCCTCCAGCCGCTCGACCCGATCGTCCGCCCGGACGACGAATCGGCTGACGCCGGTCTGCTCACCCAGAAGCCGCTTGAAGAGGTCCAGCCGGCGGAAGACACCCAGCGAGAAGACCTCAATGGCGATCCAATCCGCGTACCGCTCGGCGATGAGGCCGCTGATCAAGTCCCCTTCGGCATGGACGAGTCGGTAGACGTCAGTGCCCGGATCGGAGCCGATCAGCCGCTTCCGCCAGGCAAGGGCATGATCGATCCGGGCGGCGAAGAAGGCATCATCGACCGGCTCGCGGGCGTAGGAGATCATCCGCAGGGCAATCTGCGAGCGGTCGTGATAGAAGCCATGCCCGAACAGGTCCCCCTTCCGATCATAGACCACCACGACATCCCCCGGGTTCGCCTCCGGAGCGACTTGGTCAACCATCCGCCGATAGATGAACGGGCTGGCGGCCGCCGACCGCAGGCGAACCCAGGGATACGGGTAATTCTGGCTGGCCGAGATTGTGGGCTGGAACTTGTCCCTCGGCGGATTGCTCATCATCGCATGATCGGGTTTGACCCCACGCAATGCAAGACGCCAGTTGATCCTCCGCCGTCCCCGGCGATAATAGGCGGCATGAGTTTTCCAAGCGTTGAGGAGCAATTGGCAGTTCTGACGCGCGGTTGCGAGCGGATCGACACGCTGGACGAACTGAGGCACAAGCTGGCCGCCTCACAGAAAGCGAACCGACCGCTGCGGGTGAAGCTCGGACTCGACCCGACCGCTCCGGATATCCACCTCGGGCATACCGTCGTCCTTCGTAAAATGCGCCAATTTCAGGACTTAGGACACAAGGCGGTTTTGATCATCGGCGACTACACCTCCCGGGTGGGCGACCCGTCCGGGCGGAGCAAGACTCGGCCAGTCCTCGACACCGCCGCCATCGAGGCCAACGCCAGGACCTACTTCGATCAAGCCGGCCGGATCCTGGACACCACCGAGGGCAAGCTCGAGGTCCGGCACAACAGCGAATGGCTGGCCGGGATGACCTTTGCGGACGTGCTCAAACTGGCCGGGCAGATGACGGTCGGCCAGATGCTCAAGCGGGAGGACTTCCGCAAGCGGTTCGAGACCGAAGTGCCCATCGGCGTTCATGAGTTCCTCTACCCGCTTATGCAGGGCTGGGACAGTGTCTGCATCCAGTCGGACGTCGAGTTGGGCGGAACGGATCAGACGTTTAACAACCTGGTTGGCCGTGACCTTCAGCGTAACGCCGGGCAGCAGGCTCAGGTGGTCATGGTCATGCCCATTCTGGTCGGCCTGGACGGCAAGGAGAAGATGAGCAAGTCGCTGGGCAACTACGTCGGCGTGAGCGAAGCCGCCCACGATATGTTCGGCAAGCTCATGAGCGTTCCCGACGGATGCATGGCCAACTACCTCACGCTGCTCACCGCGATCCCTGAGGCCGAGATCCGGACGCTGTGCAATCCGGCCCAGACACACCCCATGGAGGCCAAGAAGCGGCTGGCGGTCGGAATCGCCGCGACCTTTCATTCGCCCGAGGCGGTCGATCATGCTCGCTGCGAGTGGGAGCAGATCCATCAGAAGAAGGCCGCCACAGGCGAGCTGGTTGTGCCGGCCGATACCCAAACGGTCGTCGTAAGCCGCGAGCTGTTCCTGGACGGCCGGGTCCCGGTCACCAAGCTCGCGGTGCACTGCGGTTTCGCGGCCAGCAATGGCGAGGTCCGGCGGCTGGTTGCGGAGAAGGGCATCCGTTTCAATGGCGAGGTAGTCGAGGACGCCGCCGGCTTGCTGGTGGTCAAGAGCGGTGACATCCTGCAGCGAGGCAAACGCAAGTTCGTCCGCCTGCAGGTGGACTGATACAAGGCAAGACAGACGCATGAAGCTCCCCGAAGTACCATCACCGGAACGCTACAGCGGCCTGTACGTGTTCGATTTTGGCGACCAGGCGGCAATCGGATATACTGCCGACGAGATCGCCGTGCTGCTCGAATCGGAGAAGTACCGCCACGGCAAGGTCTACCGGATTCACCGGGCTCTCCCGGACGGGACAATGGAGCTGGCCGGTGTGCCCCACGAGCGGTTTCAGCTCGAAGACGGGATCCTGTTTTATCGCTCGACGAGCGAGGCGGCCCGAGCGGATTACGAAGCACTGAATCGGCTGGCGGCCGACGCCCCCCCACCGTGCCGCATGAAGGTTCAGCTGGCCCGCCTCCAGGGCGCGGCCCACTCGGAACTAACCGCGATCATCTTCCCGGCCGAGTTCACACACGAGGTGGCGGGATGGCTCAACCGGCTGGGCTACAGCGGCGGCGACTTCGTGGAAGGTGGTCCTAGCCAGGTGACCAACTACTACGAGGCCGGGCCGGTCATCATTAGCCGGCAGCAGCTCTGGCCGGCGGCCGACGATTCGCGGCCGGCGGAGGAAGTCCTGGCCACGACGCATCTGGCGGTGCAGCGGATACCGGCATGAGACGCAGACGCACAGGGTGGCTCTCGTTCCTGGCGGACCTGGTGATCCGTATCCACCCCAACCGGCCGACCCGCAACGACGCCGATCGGCGGGCCAGGCGATTCGAGTATGGAACCAGCGCCTCCCGGCTCGGTCTCCGCATGACCGATTGGCTGAGGGCTCGCCTCCGCCATCGCTGGCTGAAACTGCGAAGCGAGAAGCGAGCGTGATCGCCAAGCGGAAGCAGGAGGCAACGTCATTTTTCAGACAACGGTCTCTTCTGGCGGATTGCTGACAGGTGGCCGCTGACAGCTCCTGGTGAGGTTTCCCATGCCCAAGACATACGGATTCGGCGTAATCGGTGCGGGGATGATCGGCAACTTCCACGCAGAGGCGATCAAGCAGTTGCCCAATGCCAAGCTTGTGGCGGTATGCGATGATGTGACCGGCGCCGCCGACCTCTTTGCCAAGAAGCACGGATGCGCCGCGGTGACCGATCTGAACGGACTGCTCTCGAGATCCGACGTCGACGTGGTTACGGTAGCCACGCCCAGTGGCACGCACGCGGACTTGGCGATCGCCGCGGCCCGGCATGGCAAGCATGCCATCGTGGAGAAGCCGCTGGACATCACTCTGGCGAAGATCGATGCCGCCATTGAAGCCCACGCCAAGTCGGGCACCAGCCTTGGCGGCATTTTCAACGGCCGGTTCCTGCCCACCGCCCGCCTGCTCAAGAAGGCGGTCGCGGACGGCCGGTTTGGGCGGATGACCTTCGGGATGGCTTACGGGCCGTGGTGGCGCGACCAGAGGTACTATGACCAGGGCGGCTGGCGAGGCACCTGGAAACTCGACGGCGGCGGCGCCTACATGAATCAGGGTATCCACACCGTCGATCTGCTCCAGTGGCTCATGGGGCCGGTGCGGTGCGTCAAGGCCAGCACGACGATGATCGCTCACCAGCGAATCGAGGTGGAGGACACTGGCGCTGCGGTCATCGAGTTCGCCAGTGGAGCGATCGGCACCATGGCTTGCACGACCAGCATGTGGCCGGGCCACTTCAGGATCGTCGAAGTCTCCGGGACGGACGGCACAGTGGCCATGGCCGACCAGAACTTCTTCTTCTGGCAGTTCCGCGCCGAGAAGCCCGATGACCAGCAGATCCGGGAGAAGTACCTGCAGTTTCCAGCCGTCTCGATCGGGGCGGCCAATCCTTCGGCTGGCATGACCGCCGAAGGCCATCGTGAAAACTTCGCCTCGTTCCTGAAGGCGGTCGATGAGAAGCGCACGCCGGAGATCGACGGCACCGAGGCTCGAAAGGCCGTACAGACGATCCTGGCGATCTACGAATCGGCCCGCACGGGCAAGACGGTGACCCTGGGATAGTGCCCGGGGACAGGTACTCAAGAACCGTTCTGGCATCGTGTCCGACAAGTTCCTATAATAGACTCGAGCGGGGTCGCCCTATCGTCGCATCCCTAGGTCGCAGGTTGGAGGGAGGCCGGCCATGTCCACATTCACTCGGGCTCTTCCCCTTCTCGCAGCCGCGCTCCTGCCCACGCTGGTGTACGGCCAGGCATCGCTCCCCGTCGTCTATGTCCTGGACGCCAGGAGCACCTGGCAGCAGGGGTGCTTTCCGCCCTGCAAGTGTCCACTCGGACCGGAGACTCCGGTCAAAGGCACTTTCAAGCTGGTATCCGAGGGGTTCAGCGACTGGTACGATCGTTACGCGGTTACCGATGTCGACTGGACCGTCGAGACCGCCGAGGGCAAGGTTCTCCACATCACCGGGTCCGGTTCCTACATGGTGGGCGGTGATTTCGTTCTCGATCAACGACTGACTCTCGACTTGTCGACCAACGGCGGCGCGTCCGAGCGATTCGACAGCGGCATGGTCATCGGCGGCGGCCTGCCTCGCATCGACATCACCGTCTCCATCAACCAGTTGTACTGCCAGGATACCGTGATCCACGTGATCGCTGCTCCTCAGCCGCCTCCGCCCCCGGTGCTCTACCGCCTGGACCCCAAGAGCACCTGGCAGCAGGGATGCTTCCCGCCCTGCCTTTGCCCAACGGGCCCGGAGCTGTCCGTTCACGGCACGTTGACGATGAGGCACATGGGCTTCAGCAACTGGTACGACCACTATGCGGTGAATGACGTCGACTGGACGGTCCAGACGGTGGACGGCAAGGTCGTTCATCTGACCGGTTCGGGAACGTACATTGTCGGCGGCGACTTCGCGCTCACCCAGCGACTCACGCTCGATCTGTCGACCGACGGCGGTGCAGCCGAGCGTTTTGACAGCGGTACCGTGCTGGGCAGCAGCCTGCCTCGGATTGACCTCACCGTGTCCATCAACGACATGTACTGTTACGACACCGTGATCCACGTGGTGGCCGCTCCTCAGGCCGTGCCGGCCGTGCTGTATCGGCTCCTGCCCCGGAGTACCTACCAGGAAGGCTGCTTCGGCATGTGCAATTGTGTCCTGTATCCCGAGTCGCGCATCACCGGCACATTCTCGCTCGCACCCGAAGACTCCAATCCGCTGCTCCAGACCTACGCGCTCACTGACGTGGATTGGCACAGCATCGCGGGCACGCAGCCTCGGCACCTGACCGGCAAGGGTCTCTACAAGGTCGGAGGCGAGGTGGCGCTAACGCAGCAGCTTGAGCTGGATCTTGCGGTCAACGGCGGCGGGCCCGAGCACTTCGACAGCGGCATGGTCGCTGGTGGGGCGAAGTTCCCGCTGATCGATATCCAGGTCACCATCGGTCAGCTTGTCTGCTTCGACCGGCCGATCCACGTTATGGCCGCGCCGGTTGTCGACTTCAACCTGGACGGCAGCGGCGACCGGGCCGACCTCAAGTGGTTCCTCCGCTGTGTCAGCGGGCCGGAGATCGGCTTTGCGTCTTTCGGATGTGCGGCCGCCGATCTGGACGCTGACGGTGACGTCGATCAATCGGACTTCGGCCTGCTGCAGCGATGCTGGCCGGAAGCCGGCGATCTCGTCGATCCAGCCTGTCTTGAGTAGCGTTCCCTTCACTGTTCCCGGGCATACACGCAGTCCGGATCGGCCGGTATGCCGGCCCCGGCGCGGCACTGTTCGAAGACCGCGAGGTCCTTTTGACTGGCCAGCCCGTCGTTATCGAAGTCCGCGTTCCAGCAGCTAGAGGCTTTTTCCAGCCCAGTGGCACTGAGGCAGCGTTGCAGGATGCCGAAGTCGTCCATGTCCACGTCCCCGTCGAAGTCGAGGTCGCCTTTTCGCAACCGGGCCAGGAAGAGGGCATCGGCGGTGAGGATCGCGTCGGTCGAAGTGTCGTAGGGGAGAAACACGCCGTTGCCGTCGTCGTATCGTGAATACGAGTCGCTCAGGATGAGCCAGTTCGTCGCCCCGCCGCAGCAGCCGCCGGTGAGGGCCGAGCTCTGACACAGGCCATAGAACACCTCCTGGTAGAACAAATCACGAATGGTGGTCGGGCCGCTCTCGATTCCTCTTCCCCGGTTGTCTCGGGGGATGCCGAATTCCTCGCAGAGCAGCGGCTTTCTGAAGACGGTGTCGGCGTCCTCGAGGTGCCGCTGGAAGTAGAGTCTCGATTTGGACACGGCCGACGACGTGTTGCCGATGGGGTTCCAGCCCCAGTTGTCCGGCCAGATGTGGCAGGTCGCGAAGTCGATTGAGGCATGCTGATGGTTGTTGATGAAGTCCTGGCCGCTGGCCGCCATCCACGAATCCGTATTGCGGTTGGCATGCTCGGGGCCGTAGAAACCCTCGATGCCGGTGGTGACCATGTGGTTGGGATCCACGCTCTTGATGAATGCGCTCATCTCGCCCATCCAGGCGTTGAGGTCGGCGGCGGGGGTGCCGGCGGAGGATCTGGCCTCGTTGGTCAGTTCCCAGGCGAAGATGGTGGGATCATCGCGATAGCGCCGGCCATTGACGGTATTGACCCGGTTCACCAGGACCTGTACGAGGTCCCGGTACCATTCCCTGATGACCGAATCCGTATAGAACTTGTCGTGGTTGACGGAGCCGAATCGCCACAGTGTCCAGCGGTCCATGCCGCCGTAGTCGCTCCAGTTGTTGACCAGGGCGAGCAAGACACGGATTCCGTGCTGATCGGCGGCTGCGAGGGTCTGATCGAGGGCTTCCAGGGTGAGGGGGTCGAGGAAGTCGATGGGGCGTTCGCCGGTCGACAGCTGTCCCTGTGGTGCGCACTGCAGGCAGGCTCCGTTCTCCACGGCGTCCTGGAATGCCCACGTACGGACCAGGGTCATTCCTCGGGCGGCCATCTTGTCGAGTACTTCGTCCGGACCTGGTGCGTTCCACCGGCGGTAAGTCACCTGGTAGTAGCTGTTAGATCCCGCGAAGAAGACGGGCCGACCGTCGAGCATGAACTGGGTCTTGAGGCGGTAGACGAAGCCGGCGTTTTCGGCCTGGGCCGGGCCCGCGCAGAAGCCTGCAAGGACAACTGAAGTCAGGCAACCCCTCCACAGCCAAGACCTTCTCATAGACTCCCCACCGCCCTGCATGGCACTCACGAAGTGAGCACTTCCATTATACCGTCCGGGGGGTTTCAAGAACAGGCCAGCCGGTGATCGGCCTTCCGATCAGGTTCCCGGACGCCGGCAAGAGGCGGGTTACTGCTCGGTGACTGCCACCCGGCCGAGGAGATCATCGAGAACCTTGGCTTTTCGATGCACGCAGAGCACGGTGTCGAGCACGTGCTCGCTGTGGTTATCGCCGAAGATGAACACCAGCTTCCCGCTGCGGAGCAGGCCGTATTCGACCACATCGTCGATCACCAGTTTGAAGCGCGTCTGGGCGGTGGGATGGCGTTCCTGCTCGGCCATGTAGCCGCGGTGGATGATGATCTCGTTCCGTTCGATGACCCAGAAGTGGAAGCGGGTCTGGATCCAGGCGATCGCCAGGTTGAAGAACAGGACGAACGCGAAGGTGAAGTAGAAAGCCGCGTTGGCGTAGACCCGGACGCTCAAGGCCTCGCCGATCGCACGCCAGGCTCCGCCCTCGACATAGCGGTTCAGGAGGAAGATGGTCAAGACGAAGACCAGGATGCCGAGGGCGATGATGAGGAAGCCGCGGAGACTGAGATCGTAGAGCAGCAGGGTCAGATTGATCATCAGCACCAGCAGGAACAACAGCCCGACGAGGTGTAACCACCCAAAGCTGGCATCGGGGGCCGGGGCGGGCTGGAATGACATGATCCCGCCGCAGACCAGGGCCATGAACAGGGTTGGCAGCATGAGGATGATTTTGGGCCACGAGCGGATGATGAACCGGTCGATCCTGGGGCGTGATGCAACCTCGGTGTCGGCCATATCAGGCTCCTTCCAAAATGGGGCCGAAACCTGACCAGCGGCGGCGGGCACGGCCGACCCCTCATTCGCCCCACAGTGTGCCCGTCCCCAGGGATGCCGTCAAGCCCGTCGTGCCCCCTGCGGGGCCGGCGGAAGCCGCAGTGTCGACGCTCACGAGACGGGAGACGCTTCCGGCCGAGGCCGGCGTTGCTCGGCGTGTCCGGTGCTCCTTTGCTTTCCGGAGACGGTGGGGATCGCCTGGCGGCGGTCAAGGCGTACCTGCCGGTCGGCGTCCTGCCCTGCCAGGAGGTCCCCACGGTTACCCGGGCCCGACGCCCGCCTCTACCTCCTTCGTATTCTTCAGCTCCAGCTTCAGCACTCCCTCCTGGGCTTCCATGATCAGCCGGGGCTGGCCGGGTTGGGCTCGGAACCGTCCCTTGCTCATCCGCTGCCGGTAGGCGAAGCCGTTGTGGCGGTAAAGGACTGCACCTTCCTCCACGCCCTCGATGGGCGGCTTTTTGTCCGGTGCCCAACTCAGTTCGAGGGCCCACGATGTCGATGCTCCCTGTTCGGTCTGGAGGAGCATTCGCTCGGGCTCGCATCGCACCGTCAACCGTCCCCCGTCTGTCACCGGGACACTGATCTCCAGGGCCTCTTTGCCTTGTTCGGTCACTTCTGGCGTGCCGGTGGTCATTGGCGAGGTTTTTCCATCGGGTGACACGAGGACCGGTCGGGCAGCGGCCCGGGTTTCGCGTGTGCTCCAGGTGAAGCCGTCGATAGCGGGCAGGGTATCGTAGACGGCGGCGTGGGTGGTGACCTGTTGGTTGAGGTAGCGTTCCGGGTATTGCTCGTCGAACATATGGATATCGCGGATTCGCAGGCCGTTCTCATCCCAGAAGAGATTGGCGCGGTAGAACCGGCTGTCATACCAGACACTGCCTCGTTCGCGGCCCTTCATATCGTGCAGGGCGGTAACGGCGGTTGCGGGGGTTTGGGGGAAGGTGTTTCTGAACCACTGGCCGGACTGTCCGAGGGTTTCGACGCGGATTCGACCGGTCTGGGAGAGTTCAGCCAGCTTTTTGACCTGGTCGGTGAGGCCCTTTTCCATGGCCGGCCAACCGAAGGAGTTCTCCTGGCCGGCCTGGGTATAGGCGAAGGCCAGGCATGGCGTGGAGGTCTGCAGGTCGAGGAACCAGCGGACCCACGCGGGCACTCCTCCGCCGCCGGTGCCGCCGGTGTAGACCGGTTCGAGGGTGACCACGCCCTGAGCGGCCTCGCCCAGGCCGTTGTCGTACTGGTCGATTGGGTCGCTGCCCAGCATGCGGAACACCGGCACAGGGATCTGGCGGATGGGGTCTTGAGCGGGCATGTAGGCGTTCAGGCGGCTGGGATAGTAGGCCTGATTCCAGTAGCCGCCCCAAAGCGTGTAGCCGTCCGTGCCGGCCTGATCCTTGCAGATGCAGGCGGCGGCGACTCCGTAGTGGTCGGAGAGGTAGGTCAGTGTATGAGCGTCGATCAGCCAGCAGCCCACGGAGCGAGGCCGGCGTCCAAAAGCGTGCTCAAACGCCCGCATGTACTCGTCGATGAGCTTTTCGCGTTCAGCGGGCGTGTAGCCGATGGTGAATCCGACATCGGTGTGCCAATCCCAGGGGAATCGTCCTCGCCATTTGAGTCCCGCGGCCTCGACCTGGGGTTGGACGACCTCGAGCCAGGCCCCGACCTCATCCCGGCCAGTCAGCTCCTTCTTGAGCAGCGCGACGAAACGGTCTTGTATGAGGGCGTCGTATTGGATGAGGAACGTGGTTGGCAGGCCGTGCGCGCGGGCGAGGCGGATCTGCTGGACGACTGGCTCATAAAGGTCGACCGGCCCGCGTGGTTCGACGCCGCGGATGAAGTTGACGATATTAACGATTCGGGGCGCCTTGGGTTCGGCGGCCGCGGTGGTGAGTCCGGCCACCGCCCAGACCGAGAAGGCACAGATCAACAACCACATGGCGGGTCCTCCGTCGCAAGACACCGTAGGCGTTCGGCTGCGAAGTATAGCCGAAGAAAGCCGTTTTGGCGGAACGAAGCCAATTGAGCGATCAGCTGTCAGCCGGAGGGGCGGAAGCCGATCTGCTGGGAGGCGGGGTCGCGGCGAGTTGGCCGGGGGAGGCGGTCAGGATTTAAAAGCGCCAAACGAAGCCAATTGAGTGGTCAGCGATCAACGGTCAGCGATCAGCCGGAGCGGCGGGAGCATTCGGCTCGGTCCCTCCTTCAATAACACGCCGCGTGTTCTGGGCAGTTGGGGGGAAGCGGGACTGGGTGGCCGCGGCGGCTTGGACGATGTTACGTCACCGCTGAGCGTTTTCTTCATTGTGGGTGGTTGTGTTCTTCGGGGACGCGGCTGAGATGTCCGCGTCGTGAGGCGTTGATGGCTGCTGCGGCTATAGAGCATCATGATCCTCGTGATAGGGATGACACCCCCTTCCCGGCCATGCATATGCTGTCAGGCGCGAGCCAGGAAGCGGGAGTCAGGGGGTTCAAGGGCCTAGCGGAAGGAGGAGGCGGACGGCCTTTCTTCTGGTGTTTTTGCAGGCAGCGGTTTCGGTGATGCACCTTGTTCCCCGGGCGGACTTCCCGTAGACTGTGGGCGTTTGATGGGGAGTCACGTTAATAGCCATGGCATGTGACGATTCTCCGGAAGCCTGCTCACGGGACGACGGTACAGAGTCCGCGGATTCTGCTTCCTTGACGGCGGCCGCGGGTGAAGGCCGGTCCATGAGCCGGATGTCCGTGGCGGCGGCCGGGCTGGGGGCTCTTGGGGTCGTTTACGGCGACATCGGCACTTCACCGCTGTATGCGTTGAGGGAGTGTCTTGGTCCGCGGTACGGGGTGGCGCCTATTGAGGAGAACGTGCTTGGGCTGCTGTCACTCATCTTCTGGTCGCTGACGCTGATTGTTGTGGTGAAGTACATCGGGTTCGTGCTCCGAGCGGACAATCGCGGCGAAGGGGGGATCCTCTCGCTGATGGCCTTAGCGGTTCCCCCGGACAAGGTGCCGGGGCACAGGTGGTCACGGCGAGGGATTGTGACCGCTCTAGGGCTCTTCGGTGCGGCTCTGTTGCTCGGTGAAGGCATGATCACGCCAGCGATCTCGGTGCTGAGCGCCGTGGAAGGTCTGGAGCTCACTGCGCCCTCGCTGTCACCAGCCGTTGTTCCGATCACGCTTGTCATTCTGGGTTCTCTGTTCCTGGTGCAGAAGCGCGGAACGGGTTTTGTGGGCGCGTTGTTCGGGCCGGTGATGTTCATCTGGTTCCTGGTCATTGGGGGATTAGGGCTGGTGTGGATCATTCGGGAGCCATCGGTTCTGGCGGCGGTCAATCCGCTGCGGATGATCACATTCTTCCAGCACCATCAACTGCACGGATTTCTGGTATTGGGGGCGGTGGTTTTGTGCGTTACGGGTACGGAGGCCTTGTACGCGGATCTGGGTCACTTTGGGCGTCACCCGATCCGGGCGGCGTGGTTCTCTGTGGTGTTTCCGTCCCTTCTGCTCAACTACTTTGGCCAAGGTGCGGTTGTGATCGCCAAGGGCCAGGCCGCGGCGGTGAACCCGTTTTACCTTCTCGCTGGCGACTCGATGCAGTACCCGCTCATTGCTCTAGCGACCGTTGCCACGGTGATTGCCTCTCAGTCGTTGATCTCGGGCTCGTTCTCGTTGGCGCAGCAGGCGGTGCAGCTCGGGTATTCGCCGCGACTGACGGTGGTACACACATCGAGCCGGACGAAGGGGCAGATCTACATGCCGGAGGTGAACGGCTGGCTGGCGATTGCCTGTTGCGGGCTGGTGCTCGCGTTCAAGAAGTCTTCGAATCTCGCGGCGGCATACGGTGTGGTGGTGATCGGCACGATGACGATCACATCACTGATGCTGTTCGTGGTTGCCTACCGGCGGTGGAACTGGGGGCTGCCCAAGGCTGCCGGTCTGGCGGGTGTATTTCTCGCGGTCGACCTGACCTTTCTCACCTCGAACCTGTCGAAGCTGTGGGAGGGCGCCTGGCTGCCGCTGGTCACCGGGATCGTGTTATTCACACTGATGACCACCTGGAAGCGTGGCCGCGGCATCCTGTCGGCGTCGATTGGCAGGGCCACGCTGCCGCTGCAGGCCTTCATCGAGCCGCTGGAGCGAGGCCAGAAGCCGCTCCGCGTGCCGGGCACGGCTGTTTTCATGACCTCCAATCCCGACGGGACGCCGCTGGTGCTGATGCATCACTACAAGCACAACAAGATGCTCCACGAGCAGGTCATTCTGCTTTCTGTTTCCACGCTGGAGGTACCGAGTGTGGCCATGGAACAGCGTGTCCGGGTGGTCGAGCACGGTCATGGTTTTTTCTCGGTACGCGCCTTCTACGGTTACATGCAGACGCCGCGGGTGCCTGACGTCTTCCACTGTTGCAGGTCCGAGGGTCTGAAGGTCGATCCCCGGCGGGCGAGTTTCTACCTTGGGCGTGAGTCGCTGATCACGACCACCAAGCCGGGCATGTCCCGATGGCGGAAGGCGGTTTTCGCGGTGATGTCGCGGAACGCGATCTCGGCCGTGGCGTACTTTGACATTCCGCCCGACCGGGTGGTCGAGCTGGGCACGCAAATCGAGTTATGACGAGGCGTAGGCGAAGCGGCGGGCCTGGTCTGCGGGTTGGGGCCGGGATGGTCCTGCCTGGGGAGCGGGCGGTTCGCGTACCGGGGGTGTCGAGAACGGTTGGCGGACTGGTTCTTGGATGAGCTCGGTCGGGTTGCGGTCTACTCCTGAGGTTCCCGGCGATTGCTGACCCGCGAGCCCGGCTTGATCTTGTGGTCGGGTGCGGACGCCTTCGGGGGTGTGGGTGTCGGCTTGAACAGCTGATCGAGGATGTTGCGTGCCCGGCTACCGACGGGCGAGCGCTGGATTCGGATCTCGTTGGCCTGATTGGTGGAGCGCTGAATGGTTGGCGGGGTTGTCTGCGCGGTCTGGCGAGAGGGCTGGGGTGAGCGGGCCGTCTGGCGTGGGGGCTGACCGGATCGTTCCTGGGTTCCGGTTTCTCTGCGGCCGGCGGGCTGGTCCAGGGGGACGCCCACCGCCCCCTTCCACAGGTCTTGGGGGCGGCGGGTTTCGGAGTTTCTTCTTTCCTCTATATACCTCCTAAGTTGGCTCGCCGTCTGGCGGGCGGCATCGATCCGTTCGTTGGGCAGAGACTGGAAGCGGAAGGGTGCATCCGGGCGGTTGACGACCTGAGCGAGGGCCTGGGCCATGCCGAGATGTCTGGTTTTTTCCGGGCTGACGTCGTTGCGTCCAGCCATCCGCTGGAGGTCGGAGTAGGTACGTGGCGGTCGGGCTTCCGGATGGTCGCGCCGAAAGCGGTAGTCGTCACGCAACTCCCGGGTGAATTTGTCCTGGTCGGTCTTATGCATGGCCACATGATGGGCGAAGATCGGATCATAGCCGTAGCGGCTGTTGTGGTAGGAGACCACGGGGTAGATGCCGGACCTGAAGTAGGAGCGGTCGTAGTAATCGCCGAAGTAGTAATGGTCGTAATGAGGACGAGCGAAGATCTTGCCGATGAGGACGGTCACGTTGACAACCACGTCGGGGGTGTAGACGAATGCGGGGCGGCTGAGTTGCTGCGGCGGCAGGTAGACGGGGGCAAACAGGACGCCGCGTCGAGGCATCACGTAGTCCCAGTAGCCGTTGACGAAGACATAGCCGCGGGGTGTCCAGACGTAGCGATCGGGCACCCACACCCACTCTTCCCGGGGGGCGATCCAGTAGCCCGGCCGCCACGCATAGCCTGACGAGGACCAGACCCAGACGCCGGGGACCCAGATGTAGTTGGGTTGTGGTGGAAGGCCGGTTGCGGCCGCGTCGAGTGACTCGGGCGGGTTGGGCAGGTATTGGAGCACTTCGGTTTGGCTACTCTGCCAGCAGCCAGGGACCCACTGATAGCGGCCCTGGGTTTCGCACCAGTATCCTGGGACGAATTCTCTGCCGGGGGGGATATTTCGCCAGATGCCGCTGATCCAGACGAAGTCGTTGCGGTCGTCGTCCCAAGCCCAGTATCCGGGAATCCAGCGGATGTCGTCGCCTCGAGGGCAATGGGGAGGGGGTGCCTCGTTGAGCAATACGGGGGGGCGTCTGAGGACCACCAAGCCGGGTTTGGGATCAAACACCACCGGTTCGGCAAACGCTTCGTGGATTGGACCGCGGTTATCCACGACCCAGGGAGGAGGGGGCGGGGTCGCCGGCCCGCCGACATTGACGTTGATCTGGAGGCGGGTTTCCCGGTCGCGGTGATTTCGGTCGCGATCATGATCATCGCGGTCGGCCAAGAGGTTCTGGGCGGTTCCCAGCAGCATGGACAGTGCAAGCAGACCGGCGCATACCCATCGAGTACGGCCGCCGCAAAACGGGTGTCTTGTTCTCATGTCATCCTCTCAGGCCCAGCTTCTGCCGGACTGGTTCAACTGACCCGTCTTCCTGTTGTCCGGCTCGCCGGGACTTCCTGCCTGCAAACCAGGGAGCTGGCGTTGATGGCCAAGCGGAATCGGGCCCTATCATGCTACCACACGGGAATCCTGGCGGAAAGCGACTGCCCCGGAGGACTCAGGTCATCAGGTGATCCACGGGGACTCGCTCGGTGATATGACGAAGGGTTTCTCCAGGCTTGTTCGGACTGCAGTCGGCGAGGTGTGGCGCAGGGACGACCGGTTGGGGGAGGTCGACGGTCTCCGATCAGCTTCTGCCGATCGGCTGGATCAGGTCCTCGTGGCGTTCCTTTGCGAACAGCAGATCGCGGGCGAGTGCGCGCTGGAGTTGACTGACGGTGGCCGTTGCGGGATCGAGATGATGATCGCGCAGGCATCCGTCGGTCAGGTCAAGATCGGGATCGAGGCGATTCCATTCGGGATGGAGTTGCTCGAGCAGCAGGTGGACCACGGTGGGCCACGTGCGTGGATCCTTATAGGTTGCCATATTCGCCTCCTTCTCTCTCGCGTGCGGTCGGGGGGAGTGACCGCATGGGCGGGACGGCATGAACCGCCGAGGCCGCGCGTGGGGCCTGCACTGGATTACTGACTTGTGAAGTGTACCTCATGCTCTTCCGACCCGCAAGGTCTCAAGCAGTTGCCTGTAAGCTGCGAGGCAGGGTGGGACCCGCGTGACGGAAAGCCGCCAGTCATCTCAGGCAAGATCGGAAGGAGGCAGGCGTCGGATTGGGGTCCGTTTCTGTGATATGGCCGGTGGTGGCCGACGTGAAGTGACTCGGGTGTGCCTTGTGACCGAGTGACTGTTTGCAGCGGCGTGCAGGCTGGCCCGGTTTGCCGCTGAGGCGCGGGCATCGGTTTCTGGGCGGGTGGGATGTGGTCTTGGGCGTGGGGCGTGGCAGAAACACGGGCGTGAGGCCAAGTGCTCACGCCCGTGCTGTGAGGGTGTACTTGTCGGGGGGTGGTCAGACGTGGCCGTTGGGTGGGCGGGTCAGACCACGGGCAGTTCGAAGCCCTTGCGGTACTCGCGAGCCAGGTACTTGTTGGCTTCCCGATCCGGGATTCTCAGTTCGCGATCGGTGAAGCAGAGTTCGCGGGTGCCGTCCCAGTAGACTCGCCGGCCGACGCGGAGGGAGACGTTGGCCAGATGGCAGGCGGCGACCGAGTAGTAGTGTGATTCGAGGTTGGCGAGTGGTGGCTTGCGGTCGCGCACGCAGGCAAGGAAGTCCTCGACGTGTTTCTGGTGAGCGGCCTGGTCGGCGCCGGGGAAGTTGCGGTTCTTCTGTTCCTTGGTCATGTTGCCGGTGCGCCACTCGGACTGGTTGGGGCCGATCCGGCCCTGCTTTTTGACTCCGTCCCAGAACTTCCAATCCCACTTATCCGGATCAGTGACGTAGTCATTGCGTGTGAGGTGGATCATGCCGTTCGTGCCGTGGAAGTCCATGCCGTATCCGCCGACATCCCACGGTTTGCCGCTGACCTTGCGCATGGTGTAGGTCTGGATGAAGCCCTGCTTGCTGGTTGGAGCGTCCTGGGGGGCGGGGAATTCGTAGACCGCCTGCATCATGTCGGGAGTGGTTCGATCGTCTTCGATGATGAAGTGTCCGCCGACGCAGGAGACGGAGATGGGGGAAACCGCGCCCATAGTCCACATGATGATGTCCTGCAGGTGGACGTTCCAGTCGCCGACCATGCCGCACCCGTAGTCGAAGTACCAGCGCCAGGTGTTATGGAACCGCCGCTTGTTGAACGGCAGGACCCTGGCCGCGCCGAGCCACATGTCGTAGTTGACACCGGGTGGCACGGGTCCGTCGGGATCGTTCCCCATGTTTGCGAAGACCTCGTTGCCGTAGGTGTAGGTATTGGTCATGCTGATTGTGCCGAGCTTGCCGGCCCGGATGAACTCGCGGGCCTCCTGGATGTGGGGGATCTCGCGCTGGTGGGTTCCCACCTGGACGACCGCCCCGTATTTCTTGGCGGCATTGACCATCAATCGACCTTCGTGGATGTTGTGGCAGCACGGTTTCTCGCAATAGACATCCTTGCCACTGGCGACCGCGAGCATCATGGGGGCGGCGTGCCAGTGATCGGGTGTGGCGACGATCACGAGGTCGATATCCTTGCGGGTGACGACCTGGCGATAGTCCTTGATGAGTTCGGGCTTCTGGTTGAGTTTCTTGGCGGCATCCTCGGCGGCGCCGGCGAGCTGTTTATCATCCACGTCGCAGAGAGCGACGACATTGCACTGCTTGGAGTCCATGAAGTTGCCGAGCTTGTAGCGACCCATGCCGCCGCAGCCGACCAGGGTGATGTTGAACTTCTCATTGGGGCTCACCGTTCGGCGGCTGACCCTGGTCGCCGGGGCGGGTCCGAATGTCATTCCGGTGCCGGCGGTACCGCAACCGCCGAGTGCAGCGGTTACGGCCGCCGCTCCAGCTGCCATCGTGCCGTTCTCGAGGAACTGTCTGCGCGTCACAGGGTTCTTCATCGGAGTCTCTCCAAATCAACAAGTACTACGGTGCCCGCACTTTTCCCGCCGGTGGAGCCTGAGCGGTCGTGCGGAATTTGGAAGGGTAACCGCAAGTCGGTTGGCGGACAAGTGATTTGAGGGCGGCGTCGGAGGGTGAGATGGGGCAGGTGGCGTGGAGGTCGACAGCGGGGGGCGGGCGATCCGTGCCCCCTACCGAACGGGCTGGGTCGTTGGGTGTTGGCCGGGCGGCGGGTAAGCCTTGGCCGCGTCGTCCAGGACCAGGATCCAGTCCAGCCCTTCACCCGGATCAGGTGGGACGAACCGTTGCTGGCCGGTGTTGTTGAACTCGCCGATGGCGGTCGCGTGTCCGTCGCGTGGATTGAACCACCAGGCCTTGACCTTGGGGTTCTTGATGACTTCCATCCGGACCGAGAACGCCCGTCCGGTGGGCGCGTACACCATGGCGTAGGTGCCTTCCTGGTCTCGGGTGGCCGCGAACCGGTACCGCCCGGCCCCGGGTACGGCCGTCGGCACGCGGTCGGTCACGATGATCGAGTCGTCCGGCACGCGGGTGAGGATTGGGCGTGACTCGATCAGACGGCGGCCGTACTGCATCTGTCCCGCTCCGGGCTGATTGATGGCCTGGCGCCACGGCATCAGCGGGTTGTTGATCGGGTTGCGACCAGGCTGCCACATCTGCCACACGGAATGATGGCCGTAGGTGTGTCCGCATGCCCCGCTGAACAGGTCCCAGTAGAGGGGTCGGCGGACGTCGGCCGCGGTGGAATGTCCGAGCTTATCTGCGTTGAAGGAAACGGGGTGATCCTCGTAGATCGGCTCGCCGTCGAGGACCGGCTTAGTGGGCTTGCGGGCGTAATCGGCCCCGGTCTTGTCGTACCGGCCGGTGTATTCGGCCTGGTGGCCGTTCTGGCGCATGTTGAAGTCGAGCCATTTGGCGTCATGAAACCACTGGGAGGAGCCCGCTCCGCCGGGTGGGTGCAAGGTGATCAGGTGAGCCCCGCCGTCGCCCTGGCGCAGTCCCTGGGCCATAGCCGCGATGATGGCACGTTGTTCATCGTTGTCGACGGGCCGATCTCCACCGAGGATCCAGATCAGCCCCTTTTCGCGGTAGCGCCGCCCCAGCCACTGGCCATAAGCGGCCGCATTGGCGGTGGTGAACAGCGGTTTGTCGTTATGGACCTTATCGTGCCAGTAGCGGCCCCAGGTGGGCAGGAATCCGATGTACAGCCCCAGCGAGTTCGCCCGGTTCACGATGTAGTCCACATGATCCCAATAGTCGTTGTCCGGGCCGTCCTTGATCGCCGGCCTGGCCGGATCCAGGTCGATCATGGGGAGGTGGCCGTACGTGTTGGGCACCGCGTGTCCGTCGACCTCGGCGAAGGCAACCGCCTGGATCACGGTGAAGGCCTTCTCCGCCCGGTTGGCCAGATATCGGTCGGCGTCTTCGCGGTTGAGGCGATGGAACATCTCCCAGGCTGTGTCGCCCAGATAGAAGAACGGCAAGCCGTCCTCCAGGACGAGGAAATGCTTATTCTCGCTGACTGCGAGTTTAGGCAGCTTGTCGGCCACGGCGACATGGGAGTTCAGCGCCAAGGTCAGGGTGACAACGAGTGACAGGTCGATTCGCATTTTGGATTCCTCTCGAACGCAGACTGGGGGCGATCGAGCATCGGTCAAGGTTTGGCCTTTGACAAGCGCACCCTCTGCTGCTGGTTCGGATCTGACGACCACACCTGTGTCGAGTGCAGCCTAAAGGTCGCCGTGGTGGACGTCAACCGGGCCGAACGGCGGTCGTTACGGCGATCTCGGTCATGCCGGCCCACGAGGGCTGTGGAGGCGGCAGCGCCATTGGCCACGGTGTGTACGCTGTGTTTGATCGGAGTTCTGCTTTGCGACGAGGAGTCGAGATGGTATGCTGTAGTCTTGTTTCGGCACGGCAGGGACGAGAAGCCCACATCCTGTGTCGATGACACGGCGATCAGGAGTCCCTGGCAGATGAGATGCGCGAGTGGCGGAATTGGCAGACGCGCAGGATTTAGGTTCCTGTACCGCAAGGTGTGGGGGTTCGATTCCCCCCTCGCGCAGTGTTTCTGAGTCGTGAGAGATGCGAAGCGTAGCGGATGTTGCCGGTCGGCGGATGCCAAAGCGTCTCTGATCCAAGAGCCGTGCAGAACCACCTTGGGGGATCACAGGGGTTGAGTCATCGTCGCGTTGGCGAGCGACGGTTCCGAGGGGAGGCCGGTGTCACCGTTGTCGTGCCTGCGGGGCAGCGGCGATTCCGAAGGACGGGGGCCACCAGGCAAAGAGCGATCAGCACTCCTCTTCGACCTTGAGTTTCAACAGGGCCGCCAGGTCGTGGATCGCGTTCAGCCGGTCGCCGTACACGATGACGCGGTGCAGGCCGCCGCGGTAGTTGTGGAGCATCTTCCGCGCGTCCGCCACTTTGGTGGTGATCTTGGTGCGGCAGCCGCGATCCACGTCGGGATTGTCGGTGATCGTGCCCGTCGACACGAGGATGGTGTCAAGCCCGGTGAGCTTCGCGCAGGTGATAGGTTGCCTGACGCGCATCCTGACCTGGAGTGAGACGCCCTTGTTGTCCTCGAGGTGGCTCCGAATGATGTACGGACATCGCTCGCCGTCGGGGCCGTCCATCCTGGTTGCCGAGACACAGTGGGCATGGATGACGGCGTTCCTCGCGGTGTCGATGACCGGGTCGCTGACGAAGCCGGGGACGCCGAACGCGTACTGCAGCAGAAGCTGCGTCAGGGTGGAGCTCATGTCCCCTTCGCAGACGCCGGTGAGTCCCATGTCGTTGAGGCGGCAGTAGGCCAGGCAGGGGTAGGCGGGAAGGACTTTGCGGGCAAAGAGACCGAGGCAATCGATCGTGACCGCCTGCGCGGACTCTTCCTGCATCAGTTTTCGGATGGCCAGGAAGAGGCGGCTGGAATCGCGGATATCGGACTCCGAGGGTTCAACCACCTTCTCCGCATGGCGAATCCAATCCTGGGCATCCGCGTTGGCCGCGTCTTCAGGCACGGCCCGGTAGGCGGCGTTGAGCCGGTCGGGGGCGATCGAGACGACGGTTGTCCCGAAGCGCTCTCGGATCTTATTTGAGGACTCGGTCCCGAACGGTCCTCCGCCGATGAAGAGGATGCGGGAATCGCGGAGTTTCCGAACGGCATCGAGCATCCGGCAGGCCGTGGTGATCTCGGCGAAGTCACTTGTGGCGAACACGGTGATCCTGCGACCGGCGGAGCGCAGGGCAGCCACGGAGGACCAGTCGTGTCCGCTGAAAGGTTGTGAGAACAGGACGACCGGAAGATCCATGGCCGCCAGTTTGGCGAGCGGCTGTCCGACGCCTGAAGTGATATTGAAGACCACAAGGCCGTCCGGGTCGCCGAGGGCCTGGGCTGATGAAGGTACGTCGTTGGCCAGGCGGTACAAGTCTGCGCCCTGCGTTCGAATTGTGGGCAAGCCGTGGAGGGCCTTGGCGACCTCGGCTTCGCAGCGGCGGACCTCCGCCTGCACGTCCAGATTGGGTTTAGGCCATGTCGGGATGGGTTTGGCGAGGTAGACGGTCCGGATTCGGGTCAGGGGATTGAAGCCGGCTGGCCGGCTCGCGGGCGGCTCGGCGGAGTGTGTGGTCTGGGCTATTGCTCCTGCTCCCACCGCGCCTGCAGCGGAGAGCAGTTGCCGTCTGGTCAGGTCACAGCACATGGTGTACCTCCAATTCAGGGCGATTGCTGATCTGGATGGCGATGCCGCGTTTCCGGGGCCGCGTTGCCGGGCGTTTCTGCCAAGCAAGGCGCCGCCATTATACCGCGCCTCGTAGGCCTGCCTACCCCTTGGGTTTGCCGCTCGCCGGCCTGGTTCCGCCCGGATTCTGAGCGGTCAGGCTTGTTGACGGTGGCTGGGCTTGTGGTTAGGAGTGGACGGGCGTGCCCGGAAGAGGGATAGGCGGGGCTGCCGCTTGACGAGGGTTTGAGGATGGACGCCCCGAAGATGGTGGTTCGTTCTCGGCCGCTCTGTTTACTCGCCGCCAGTGCCGTGGTTAAGGTGGAGGTGGTGCTGCTTGGGGTAGTACCTTGTTGGGCGGATGGTATCGCCGCGAGCGCGCCGGAATCGCTCCAGCCGATGCTCAGGATCCGGTGGCGACTAGGGCCGGATTGTCCCATGGGGATTCAGGATGCGGCGGTGGGGATCATTCGTGGCAAGATCGTCGCCGCGGGGGCGTTCACCAGGCATCCGGCGGACGTAGTGAAACACCATCCTGATGCTTTCGGTGGGTGGCCGAGCGGTTTCACCAAGCTGACGTTTGTTTTCGATCCCCAGAACGAGTCTGGCGGCTGGAAGCGCATCGCCGACATGCCGGGCCCTCCTCGACAGGGGGCGGCGGTTTTCGGCGACACGCTGTACTGTCTGGGGGGCGAGGGTGGGCCGCGACTCTACCATCCTGCCACTTTGCAGATTGGGAGAACGTGGGCCCGGTTTCCGAGTGAAGCGTATCCTGGTCCGGGCGTGGCGGAAGGCGACGACCCGTGGTCTAGCCAATGGGGAGGAATCGCCCATACAATGCTCAGTCATGAATCAGAAACGCTGGATGTGGATCGGCTGGCTCTGTACCCCCGCCCTTCTGTTCGCGCAGTCACAGCCGGCGGCGCCGCCTGGTCTGGGCAGTCGCCCGGCCGGCCAGGCCGCGACGACGTATCGGAACCCGATCATCGACCGTCTCGGGCCTGCCGACCCGATGGTCATTCTCTACCAAGGCACCTACTACCTGTATCCCACGCTGGACGGCAGGGGCTACGACGTGTTTACGTCCAAGGATCTGGTGCACTGGGAGAGGAAGCCCAAGTGCTTCACCGATTCACGCCGCGGCGTGTGGGCTCCGGATGTCTTCCACCACAAGCGGGGTGACGGCAAGTTCTATCTCTACTACACCGTTGACAAGCCGGGCGGCAGCAAGCTGATCGGCGTCGCGGTTGCCGATCATCCGCTCGGGCCGTTCGTTGACAGGGGCACACTCCTGGAAGACGCCATTGACGCTCATCTTTTCCAGGACGACGACGGTGCTATGTACCTCTATTATGTCAACATTGCCGGCGGCTCCAACAAGATCGGTGTGCAGCGAATGGCGGACCCGCTCACCAAGAGAGGGGAGCCGACGATTGTGATCCGACCGGTGGACGAATGGGAGAAGCACGGGGCGCCGATCGCGGAGGGCCCCTGGATGCTCAAGCATAAGGGTCTTTACTACCTGATGTACTCGGGCAGCGGCGCGGATCGCCCGGACTACGCGATTGGCTACGCCACCGCTCGATCGCCCAGCGGACCGTTCACCAAGTATCGCGGCAACCCCATCGCCAAGCGAGGGAACGGCGTATTCGGTCCCGGTCACCACTGTGTCGTCACCGCCGCCGACGGCAGACTGTGGATGGTCTATCACCAGCAGAACAGTGAGAAGATCGGCTGGGCTCGTTTTCTGGCGATCGACCCGCTGTGGTTCGATGAAGAGGGAGTGATTCACGTGCGAACTACGCGGGGGACAGATCAGCCAGGACCGCCACGGTTACCGGAATGAGGGCCGCCGGTGACGGGCTCCTTGCCGCAGCGCAAACGACATCGCAGCGCCCACCAGGATAAGGGATGTCGGTTCAGGCACAATGGCGTCGATCTTGTTGCGGAAGGTCGTGTAGTCACCCTGGGTGTAACCCGCTCGGTGGTAGAGGATTTCCCACTGCTTGTTGCCTGAGCCGGCCATGCCGTTGATCAACACGAACATGGGGACGCCACCGAGGGTATAGTGCGAGTAGACGGTTCGGGCCCCGTCGTCGAGCGTCAAGTTGAGGCCATATTGCTGGATCAGGGCGGAGGTTTGTGCCCGGTTGGACGGTTCGACGCTGATGGACACGAACTGGACGGGGATCCCGGCGGGATTGCCGTTTTGGGCTTCGTAGTAGTCCTGGATCTGGGTTTCCATTTCGGGCAACGAGGCTCGGCAGTGCGGACACCAGTAGACGAAGAAATCCAGGAGCACGATCTGTCCGGCGAAGTCGTACAGGCGAACCGGGGAACGGCTGGTCCACTCGGGCAGGGTAAAATCAGGGGCGATCTGCCCTACTCGGCCGGCGGCCATGACCGGTGCGACGCAGGCGGCAATGAGAACAAGGGCGAAAACGGCAAGACCGAAGCGCAACTCGAATGTCATGACTTCTTGTCCCTCCTCCGGACGAGGCTCCGCCGTCTCTTTCCCGCTACATCGGCGGACGGAGTGTTACCATTATACAGCGCCGCGGTTCGCGGTGTTGGCGATCAGCCTCGAGACCACGCGACCATGGGGGCTGGCGGGAAGCATGAAGTGTTTACTCCTTTTTCGGAGTCAGGCTGTCGAAGGTCCGCTTGGCGGGTTCGAATGAGTCGTCCTTGACTGTGACCTTCGCATTCGCGCCGGCAAGCAGGATCGAGGTCATTTCCCATCGGGGGGATTGTCTAGGTAGCCCCCCGGTGCCGCCCCCCCTTTTTGAAGCCAAAATCCCCCTTATTATGGGGGTTTAGGGGGCAAGATGACGAACAATGCCGACGGGCATGTGTCAGGTGGTTGGTGGCCGGGCCAAGGATCGGCAAGCCGCGTTGCCGCCAAGGTCGAGTGGTACCCGGACGAGTTGTTCACCCGCGTCGGCTTCATCGTCACCGACATGGGCGGTGGAGCCGCCAGCGTGGTGTCGTTCTACAACCTGCGCGGCACGGCGGAGCAATGGATCAAGGAAGGGAGGCCCTACGCCGATCCCAAGAAACGTGCCCGAAAAGCAATCCTGGCACGCATGGGAGGGGTCGGTTCAGCCCTCAAAACCTGAAGAGACTCGAAGAAAACGGGGTGGGCGTAACGGGAAAGGGCGCTGGTACAATGGCGGAATACAACCCGGCAGCGTAGCTGGGTGGAGGTCAAATGGGAAATCTCGGGTTAGACTGAGTCGGGTTGCCACGTTCTTTCTGCCACGTACTTGCGTTCTGGCAGCCATATGAGTCTGTTGCGAGGCATATTGAGTGTCGTGTTCGCATGCCTGCCCGCGGCGGCCGGCCTTTGCGCCGAGCCAGCGGCGTCGAGCGGGATTGGCGCGTCGACGCGTCCCACCACGGGGCGGGCGGTGGTCCTGGACGAACCGGGCATGCCCATCCGCGGGGCGGGTTCTGCGCCGCGAGTGATCGCCCAGATTCTGGAAGGGGCCGGGATCGTCGTGCTGCCGGTCTCTGCGGATGAACTGGCCGATCGGCGGGTCCTTGATCCCGAGCAGCTCGAATTGGTGGTGCTTCCCACGGGCGAGAGCTTTCCGAGTTCCGCCCGCGAATCGTTGGTGCGCTTTCTGCGCTCCGGCGGCGGGCTGATCACCATGGGGGGATATGCGTTCAACCACCTGGTGGCCAGGGAGGACGGCCAGTGGAGCAATGAAGTCGATCGGCTGAAAACCCGCTTTCAAGCCGCCACGCGCAGGGAAAACTCACTCATACCCAATGGCGATTTCGAAGCGACGCAAGCGCTGCCGGAGCCGGGACGATCCGTCACCGGCCAGTGGGCACGCAGCGGGCCAGGAAGCATGATCGTGGCCGAAGTCCCGCAGGAAGGAAAGTTCTGTGCTAGGACATTCATCGATCCGGCCGTGCCCCAGGGTAGTGAGATCCTCTGGCAGGAGGTGCCGGCCAAAGCGGGGGCGCAGTTCGACGTGTCCGGGTGGATGAAGACGGACCACGTGGCCGAAACCGGCATGGCCTTCATTGCCCTTTACCAGTACGGTCCTGCGGACAGACTGCTGACCTTCAAGGACTTTGCCATTGCTCGGGGAACCACCGACTGGGCCCGTCACCACCTCCTGTTCACGGCTGAACCGGGGGTCGTGCGCCTACATCTCAAGTGCGGGCTCTACCAGACCCACGGCACAGCCTGGTTCGACGACATTCGCCTGTCAGACGTCTCCGGCACGCCGGTCAGGCCCATGAACACCGCGATCGGCAGGCCGATGGACGGGCTGGTCTGCGACCCCGAACAGATCGGGATGTTCGATCCTTCGTTCCCCCTCAAGCGCGCCAGCGCGTTGGGCACCGCTCCGGGGCAACATGTGATTCGCGAACCTGTCGAGCTTCGGCAGAGCCTTGCCGGCTGGGCCGCCTCCGGCATCGCGCCGGATGGGGAGGCGCGCTGGATTCCGCTGCTGGCGACCTACGATCGATATGGCCGGCCACGCGGGGCGGCGGCTGCGCTGCTGCTTCATCATGACGGCTGCTATGCGGGATCCTGCTGGGGGTACTTCGGTATCGACAATCTGAATCTGTTTGAAGAGGCCAACGGACCGATGGCCCGCGCGCTCCAGCAACTCGCCGGCTTCATGGTGCGCAAAACGTATTTGCGCAACCTGGTGACAGATCATCGCCTGTATCGCCCCGGCGAGCCCATCTCCGTTTCCGTACGCGTGGACAACCAGGGCCGGAAAACCCAACAGCTGCACGTACGATTCACGCTCGGCGCCGCCGGCGCCGATCATCCGGTCGCCACGCAAGCGATGGACGTCCGAGTCGAGCCGCACACGGTCCAGGAGCTCAAAGCCTCATGGCCCCCATTGGAGGGAGAGTCGGAACTCGGCCAGGTCACGGCAGTGCTGACGGTTGATGGGATACCTATCGACGAGTTGACAACCGGTTTCGTCGTCGAGCGTCCCGGCGCCGCCAGGGCGGGGATGGAACTGCGCTTCGAGAACAACTTCTTCACCGTCAATGGACGGCCGCTCTTCCTGTTCGGCACGGATACCTACGCCTACACGTACCGGTCCGTGCACGAGAACCCGCTGACCTGGGCGCAGGAGCATCGGGCCGCCCGTGATATGGGTGTGAACCTCTACGAGAACCTTCAGTACATCAACGTGCAGGCGAACCTTCAATACCCCAAGCTCAGCGAGGCGATGACCGACGAAGACTGGCGCGCGTTCCGGGCGATGAGCCGGCTCACGCAGCAGCGGAATCTGATCTTTATGCCCGGCATACTCATCGGCCACAACGTTGCGGTCGGGGACGATGTCCTCGCCGGGCAGAGCAGCCTTTGCCGGGACTACGCGGAGCTGCTGGGCGATACGCCGGGTCTTCTCTACTACATCAACGGCGACTACCAGATGATGCTCGATGAGCATCCCGCGGACGTGAAAGCCCTGTGGAACCGTTGGCTTCAGGAGCGTTACGGCACGACCGAGAAGCTCCGCGCCGTCTGGGGGACAGCGGCGGTGACGGCCGAGCTCGGCCAGCTTGCCTTCTGGCCACCGAACAGCGGGCGGTGGAACGACGCAGCCGCCGTCGATCGGCTCCGCTTCCAGACCTGGCTTACCCGGCGGTGGAACGAAACCCACGTGGCCGCCATACGCGAGCGGGACCGGCTCCATCCCATTACATCCGAATACTACCAGTCCGGCTGGGGCGGGCTGGATCTGCCCATGACCATCGACGGGCAGGATGTCTCCAATTTCGGCTTCTTCGACCTGCCCGAGAACGATCTGGAGATTCTGCCGCTCAAGATCTGTGCCAACGACTTGCGTGCCCGCGGCAAAGGGGTGAGCCTGGGCGAGTACGGTGTCAAGACGCACCCGGCGTGGTCGACGGAGAACGGGGCGACCGGCTACCACATCGTTCGCACGGAGGAGCAGCAGCTCCGGCTTTTCCTGGCTGTGGCCCACTACGGGCTGGGCCTGGGCGCCTCGAAGATCCAGCACTGGTGCCTTCGCGACGCGCAGACCTGGGTGTTTCCGTGGGGGATTTTCTATCCCCACGAGTTCATCCCCAAGGACGTTGCGTATGCCCACCGGAATCAATCGCTCATCTGGCGGCATTTCGTGCCGCGGTACGTGCCGCCGAAACTGACCGTATGCACGCCGTGCAACCTGTGGCTTGGGAATTACGAGGGCGTCGGGCGGGACGTGGCTGACCGCGCGTTCGACACGCTGCTGGGGCTACATCACGAGTTCAACGTGATCGATGACCAGCACCTGGAGAAGCTGCCGCCGCAGACGCGGGTGGTTATCTACCCGGCGCCGTTTGCGGTGGGCGATGATGCCTACGCTCGCCTGCTGGCTTGGGTCAAAGACGGCGGAGTGTTGCTCGTGACGGGCGACATCTCTTACGACGAAAACCGTCAGCGCACGCGGGCCACCCGTCTGCGCGAGCTGGCCGGCGTGGAGGCCCTGGAGGTCAACTACCCCGATATCTCTCGCCAGGAACCTCCGGGGGAGCCGGCCGCATTCCTGTTTGCGTCGCTGCCGCCACTTCCAGCGAGCCCGTGTGTGCGGCTCAAGGTGATTGATGCCGAAGTACTGGGCCGAGCCGGCGACTCGAATCCGGTTTTCGTACGCCGCCGTCTAGGCATGGGATGGGTATATCTCTTCACCGATCCGACGGAAGTCGCGGGCGATACCCGCGCTGGTGAGACGCGCCGGCAGGTCTACGCGGGCTTCTTGCGGGCCGCGGGCGTGAAGCCTCTGGATATTCAGCCGGACGAGCCTTGGCTGCATGTGATCAGCCAGCCCACCACGCGCGGCACGGTGCAGGTGGTGTTTGACCGAAGGCGAGCGGAAGGCCAGGAACAGGTCGGCTGGTCGAGCGCCGCAGGTCGGCTGACGCTGATGGTGCGCAATCGGTGGCCCGGCCTGGCTGCCGTCACCGCCGACGGAAAGGTGGTCGCTGTAAACGCGGCAGGCAGCGCGGCGGTCGATGGCCAGCCGCTCATGAGCGGCGATGGCCTCAAGGCTCTTCTCTCGCTGGACGGTCGCGACCTGCGACACTCAGAGGCGATCCTGGTGGCGCCGTTTGGATCCGGGACGCTGGAACTTCCTGCCCGGCCCGCGCCCCTGGCCGCGCATCTGGGCGAATTCCGTGACGGCCACTGGCGGCGTCTCGAGCGAGTCAACCTTCAGGTGGGCCAGCGGGCGCTGGATATCGATGCTGATCGCGCCACGTGTCTCATCCTGCTTTGCGACCCTCATGCGGAACACCAATGGGCCGAATACCTCACCAGCACGATGCTGCACCCGGACCAGATCGAGGGCTACTGAAGAGCACATTTCCGGGGACACTCCAGAATGGCCCTGAGATGAGCTCTGCCCCGTGGAACTGCGATGATCGAGAAGGCCCCTTCCATCAATGCCCGGGGGATGGAAGGCCGGGTGGAGAGCCTTGACTGAGGGCCATCCTATGGTGTCCCCGGAATTCCAATGACCGTGCCGATCATCACAACGGTTCGAGATCTTGAATTCCCCCCTGCCCTTCCCAAGTGACTCACAACCAGGGTGGGTGCAGCGGGGCGGAAAGTGGTACCACACGAGAAGATCGCCCGGCGGCGTAGCTGGGTGGGGCTTATTGGAGAGATCTCGGTTCACGCGAGACTGCGTCTGGGAGACCGTCTCTTTCATCTCGGCGGGACCCACCACCGCCTTGGTTTTGTACTGCTATAGCCTGCTTCTCTGGTTAGGATGTTTCATGTTGCCGTTTGGCAGGTAAGCCAGCGTTCTATGGGTGTTGGATCGGGAGCGAGGTCTCCTTCCCGCATGTGCCGGAGGCTGCCGCCTACCTTGCGTGTGGCCGGTTTCGCCGTGGGGGCTGCCTCATCACCCAGTGCGATCAGCCCGCCAGTAGAACTGGTTGTACCGCTCGCGATCACGTCCTGGCTGACCGACACCACGGTGTCCACCGGCTGCGCGAGGAAGCGAGCAAGTCTGAAATCGAGGATCTTCGGATTGCCCTCGACGTCCACGATGCTACGGTGATGACTCACAACCCAACGGCTCAGCGACACGGTACCGGCGTCAATTCAGTATTCCATTGCGACATCATTGTGTAGGCGTGCTCAGTTTGCACCATTTGGCTCCGCCGGTTGATTTGCCCCGCTCCAGCATCGCTGGAAGATGCCGAAGTCGGACTGATCGACGTCGTCATCGCCATCGAGATCCATTGCATCGCAATCCGCGCCGAACAGAATCGCAGGGCCTGACGTACACGCCACGAGAAGATCAAGGTCATGGCCGTCCACGTCGCCGTCGTGGTCGAAGTCGCCCGGGATGACCGGTATGAACTCGTATGCACCCATGTCCACCACGTACGGGTAGTTCGGCGGATAGGGCACGCCCGTGTCGGCGGTATCCGGGTCGTTCAGGAAGCGCGGATGACCATCCAGGTCGAACGGCGTTCGCTCGCTCGTGTCGCCGTCGCCGTCGAGGTCGAACGTGTCCGCCGGCACGTATGTGTTCCTGGCCGCGTCGATACACGGCGAGCCGGGCTGAAGCCGCAGGTCGCCGTGATCGTCGTCGGCCGTGCCCCACACGCCGTCAGGGCCGGGGGAAGGGGCTCGCACAAACAACGGATCGGCGTCGATGTTGGGGAACCTGAGCCCGCGGCCCATCACATTGCAGTAGGAGGGGTCGAAGCTTGCCCAATTGGAGAAGTAGGTTGTATCAAGCTCCCAGAGAATGGAGTTATGCACATAGTAGTCCGCATAGGCAGTGTTAGCGGCCAGGCTCCGTCCCCCGACGGCTGCGTTGCCCGCGAAGGTGCAGTTGTACGCGAACAAATCGCAAGGAGCCTGCGAGATGTCCCACGATGTGACTCCGCCGCCATAGAGGCCCGCCGAGTTCCCGACGAACGTGCAATTCGTCAAGGATGCACTTTCCGCGAAATAGAGCCCTCCGCCGTACGTGGCGGAGTTCCGGACGAATTCACAATTGGTCAGCGTCGCCGCCCTGCCCAAGAAGACGCCGCCGCCCCAGGCTGCCGAGTTTTCGCGGAACGCGCAGTTCACGAGGGCGACCGAGCCCATTTCCAGGTATAGTCCTCCGCCGAAGCCCCCCGATCGCACTGAGTTCCCGATGAACCTGCAATTCGCGAATACCGTCGTTGGACTGCCCGGTGCGGAGATGCATGCTCCGCCGCCTCCGATCAGTGCGACGTTCCCAACGAAAGAGCAGTTGGCTACCGTCGGCGCGCCGTCCCAGATCGCGATACCCGCCCCCGCGCCGGCAATACGCCCGGGGCTGCCCGTGATCGTGAACCCGTCCACAACGGCCGCAGCGGTCTCGCCGGAGTGAAACCAGAAGGCGCGGCCCTGGCTCTCGCAGTTGATGGTGCAGGTTGCCGCGCCGTTGGCCGATTTGACCGCAATCAGCCTTCCTGCGAAGTCGAGGTCCTTGTTGCCCGTGCCGATGTACGTTCCGTCCGTGACCCGCACCGTATCTGAGCTGACGGCGGCGTTGATGCCCTCCTGGATCGCGTCGAACGGATGCTCGGCCGAGCCGTCCTCCGCCGAGTCGCTGACAAGCGGATCACCCGGCCCGGGATCGCCGGGCGCATCGTCATCGACGTGGATCACCGCGCCCTCCACCACAGCAACGGCGTGAGCCAGCGCCGCGACGACCACCGCGGAAATCCATGTGACTTTCCGCATGATTTGTACCTCCTGCCAGTTCCCTGGGCCGATCATCTTCTCGCCGTGCAGTCCGGGTCGGCTGGTCTGCTCGACCCGCTGTAGCCCCGCTGGAACAGACCGAAGTCGGACTGATCGACGTCGTCATCGCCATCGAGATCCATTGCATCGCAATCCGCGCCGAACAGAATCGCCGGGCCTGACGTACACGCCACGAGAAGATCAAGGTCATGGCCGTCCACGTCGCCGTCGTGGTCGAAGTCGCCCGGGATGGCCGGTGTGAACTCGTAAGCCCCCATATCGACGATCGGGGCCGTGCCGCAGGCGCCCGGCGCGTATCGGCAGTCGGGCGTGGCGGGGTCGTCCAGCCGTCGCACATGGCCGTCCAGGTCGATGGGGAACAACTCGCTGGTGTCGCCGTCGCCGTCGTGGTCATTTGGGTCCGTCGTGTTGTTGCCCGCGTCGATGCAGGGCGAGCCGGGCTGAAGACGCAGGTCGCCGTGGTCGTCGTCGGAGGTGCCCCACTGGCCGTCGGGGCCCGGGGCGGGGTTGCGTACGAACAGCGGATCGGCGTCGATGACACGGGTATAGGGGTTCGCGCGGCCCATCACATCGGAGTCATAGGTATCCAGGCTCCCGTGTTCGACGCGAATCGTGTCCTCCTCCCAGAGGATGCAGTTGAACAGCTCGTAAATGGGCACACCCTGGGTACCCAATGCACCCAATGCAATGCTGCGTCCGCCCGTCCCGGCGCCATTGCCGGCGAACGTGCAGTTGGTCATGTACACCCAAATGAGCGTCTCGTAGGGCGCCTCCCACGATGCGGCGGCGCCTCCATATTGCCCGGCGTGGTTTCCGACGAATACGCAGTTCTTCAGGTCCGCGGAATATCGATACCGGCTGTAGAGATGAATGCCCCCTCCGTAGTTGGAGGCGTAGTTCTGAATGAACTGGCAGTTGATCAGCGTGACTGTGCCTCCGTAGAGCTCTATACCACCACCCCGCTTCGCGGTATTGCCGACAAACGTACAGTTGACCAGCGTGGGCATGCCGTCCTCGACGTATAGTCCACCACCATAGAGACTGGCCACGTTGCCGGCAAATGTGCAATACTCGAAGGACGGCGATGCACCGGATGAAGCGACGGTCACGCCGGCGCCGCGGCCATATGCTGCGTTCTGGACGATCCGGCAGTGGATCACTCGCGGACTGCCGGAGATGGCCATCCCCCCGCCGAGGTTGATGTGCCGGCCGTTTGCAGAGGTCAAACCGCTTAAGACCGTATCGGGCCCCTCGCCGCTTCTGCACGTGACGACCGTTCCCGTAGCGCCGCCGTCGATGACGGTGCTTTCCACGACGGCGGGATCGAGCGGGTCGGTGCTGCGAACGGTGACGGCCTTGCCATGAAGATCAATGTGTTCGAAGTAGGTTCCCCGTCGAATGACAATTTCATCGCTACCGGACACCGCGGCGTCAATCGCGGCCTGAATGCTGCTGTAATCGGCCGGTCCATCATCGTCCACACAGATCACCGCCGCCATGGCCGCGGTCGGCCACAGACCCGCCCCCGCCAGTACGCCGAGTACACCTGTAAATCTTCGCATGACTCGTTCCTCCCGCCGGTTCTCAGGGCATGCCTGCTCTTCGAGAGACCGCCATGTGCCGGCCGAACGCCCGCCGTCCACGGGAAGACATGTCCACCGGATATACGCGCGCCGACAGAGCGTTCCTCGGCAGTCCGCGTGGCGATGCGCCCCGATTGGAGGCCTTTGACATGGTCTGTCGGGGTGAGCCCACCCGAGCGATGGTGGTGTGCCTCAGCAGTGCGGCGGGTCTGATCGAGCCACGCGCCGCCCTCCATGGTGACTTTGATTTTATCGCGCCCGGCCGATCGAGTCAACGGGCAACTTCAGTGCGAATTGACGGGGAGGGCGGACTACCGCGGCCGTGTGGCGGCGGGCCTGGTTACCGGATCGATCATCCGCCTTTGCACCGCTTTTTGGCCCTCAGGCGCCGGGGTGAACATGTTGGCGGGCTTGAGGCCCAGCTCCTTGGCGGTGGCAATGCTGTACTCAAGCAGGCCCATATTGGGATAACGGCCGTTGGAACCGAAGGTGAACTTGACGCCGGCCTCCTTGGCGATTCTGAGGAAGCGTAGCGTCGGCAGCTTGAAGCTGGAGCTGATCTCCAGGGCCACGCGGTGCTTGATGGCCGCATCGACGACCTTGCGGATGCGGGCTTTCGTCCAGTATTGGTCGTAGTCGCCGGCGAGGGGCGCGGGCAACCAGGACACGTTGGCGAGGATATCGATGGGCTGCCTGGAGATGATCTGGACGTGCCAGTCGACGAAGCGGTCCATGAAGGTGTCGCGGTCGGCCATGTCCACGCGATCTTCGACGTCGGCCTCCCAGAGTTTGACGCGACGGCCGTCCTTGCCGGGGAAGGTCATGGCGTCGGTGAGCACGTAATCGAGCTGGGCAAGCACGTCGCGAGAGAAGCACTGCGGCCAGTCGGTCCACTCGGTCTGCACGCCCTTGTAGACGCCCTTGCCTTCGAGCTTCCTGATGTGGGCACGCAGTTCGTCGTCGTTGCTGAGCACGACGGGGTATTTGTTCTCGCGCGTGCCGGCGTGCTCGACGATGCCGAATTTCACGCCGCGCTCGCGCGAGAGCGGGAGCTCCTGCTGGATGCTGCTGTTGTCGAGGTGAACGTGGAGATCGACGAGCGGAAAGGCGAGTTCGCGGGCGGCGGCGATTTGGCTGGGTGCGGCGGAGAGGCGACCCGCGAGAAAAGAGGCCGTGCCCAGGCCCAGCGCGCCGTTGAGAAAGGTGCGACGCGATTGTGGGTGCTTATTGCTCATAGGGATTCGCCTCTTTCTGTGCCTGTCGATGGAGCGCGATCAGCCGATAGGGAGATGTTAACGCGGGCGTTGCATACCGCAACGCTGGGGAACTGAGAATTGAGAACTGCGAAGTGAGAAAGCTGCGCACGTCGTCGGAGTTACTGGAACTCATCGGCTGCCGACTCCGCGGGCAAGTGGCGAGGATGTGGCAAGCGATGGACCTCTCGGCTACATGCACCGCTCTGGGTGCATTTCTGGCCAAAACGGGTCTACGGAGTGCAGTAACGACGCTTCTGGGGACGCCTCTACCGCATTGTCGCAAGTGGCTGATAATTCAGGGGGATACAACGCAATTCGTCGCGATTCTTCAAAGCGGGTGATGGGACTTGAACCCACGACATTCACGTTGGCAACGTGACGCTCTACCACTGAGCTACACCCGCACGCGTAAGCTCTTCCATGGAACTATACCCGACGGGGCGTAGGATTCAACCCCCCGGGGGCGATGATTCTGCGGTCGAGGCGAGGCCAGGGTCTTCGCGGGGGTGGGCCCTATGGTGAGAAGCGAGGCCGGGGTCGGATGTGGGTGGTTGGTGCGGCTGAGCCAGAGGCTGGAGGTGGCCCCGTCGCCAGCCTCAGTCTGTGTAACATATTGCCAGAACAGCGGTTGCGAACAGGCCATCCGCCGCCAAGGGGAGTACAGGTGTGCAAGGGGTCAAGGATCCGGCCGCGGATGTGCATTCTCGAGCCGACTTCGGTACACTACTTGGTTTGGTTCGGCCAGCCTGGGACGGGCTGGTCGGCGACAGACTGTTCGAAAACCTTGAAGGAGACCGACTCAATGGCACTGGTACCGATGCGAGTCCTGCTGGATCATGCGGCCGAGAACAACTACGGGGTGGCCGCGTTCAACGTGAACAACATGGAGCAGATTCAGGCGATCATGGCTGCGGCCCAGGAGACGAACTCGCCGGTGATCGTGCAGGCTTCGCGGGGAGCCCGGAGTTACACCAACGACGCGTATCTCCGGCACCTCATGCTGGCGGCCGCGGAATTGCATCCGCAGCTTCCGATTGCGATGCACCAGGACCATGGAAACTCGCCGGAAACCTGCCAGAGTGCGATTGAGCAGGGTTTCACCTCGGTCATGATGGATGGATCGCTGTCGGTCGACGGCAAGACCCCTTCCACCTTCGAATACAACGTGGAGGTGACGAAGAAAGTGGTGGACATGGCTCATGCCAAGGGTGTGACCGTGGAAGGCGAGCTCGGCTGCCTGGGGGGTATCGAGGACGGCCACGGTGCCGGCATGACCGGTGCTGAGGCTCTCAAGCACCTGACTGACCCAGATCAGGCCGCGGAGTTCGTGGCCAAGACCGGTGTTGACGCTCTGGCGGTGGCCATTGGCACCAGTCACGGGGCGTACAAGTTCACGCGTAAACCGACTGGCGACGTTTTGGTGATGACGGTCATCGAGAGGATCCACAAGAAGCTGCCCAATACCCATCTGGTCATGCACGGTTCGTCGAGCGTGCCGCAGGAACTGCTGCAGATCATTCGCGAGTATGGCGGGGAGATGAAGGAGACCTATGGGGTGCCGGTGGAGGAGATTCAGCGGGGCATCAAGCATGGGGTTCGCAAGATCAATGTCGACACGGATAACCGTCTGGCGATGACCGGAGCCATCCGCAAGGTTTTTGCGACCAAGAAGGGGGAGTTCGACCCACGGCACTACCTGGGACCGGCCCGGGACGCGATGAAGCAGGTATGCATCGACCGCATGGTCGCCTTCGGGCAGGCGGGTCAGGCGGGAAAAATCAAGCCGAAAACATGCAAGGAGATGGTCGCCTTTTACACAAAGGGCAAATAGGCCGATAGAATAGTCTGGGCTTTCGGTCGGCGCGCCGATGCTCTGTTCCTTTCCCCCCGTTCGTTGCGGTTGATGGGAGAGGGAGTGCTTGCTCATTGGCTAAGGAGTCCACCGATGAAATGCAGGGTGCAGTATGGTTTTTTCGCGGTTGGGGCAGTTTTGATCGTAGGCCTAGCGGCAGGGATATGCGGCTGTGTGCCCCCGCAGAATACGCCGCCGACGAACAATTCGCCGACCGCCAACGCCGGGCCGGATCAGAATGTTCTGCCCAGTGCGGCCGTGACTTTGACCGGGGCGGCCAGTGCCGACCCTGACGGTGACGCCTTGACCTACGCCTGGACCCAGGTGCTTGGGACAATTGTCACCCTGACCGGTGCCACCACGGCCAGTCCGACGTTTACCGCCCCCGCCTCCAACGCGACGCTGGTCTTCCAGCTGGTCGTCAATGACGGTCAGGGTGGAACCAGCACGGACCTGGTTACGGTGCTCGTGGTTGCAGGTGGTGGCACGTCACCGGTGACGCCCACGCTGTTTGTGACCAGCGCGGCCGGTCCCAACGTGGTTGGATTCGCCTACCCGTGGACGGTGTCCGGGAACGCGGTGCCCAATACGGTGCTCACCGGGGCCAGCACCAAGCTGGTACTGCCCTGGGCCGCGGTGGCCATTTCGGATGGCACGCTGCTGGTCAGCAATATCGATGGAACGGACGATGACAGTCCCTCGATCACGGGCTACGTCAATGCGGCGTCGGCGACCGGCAACCTGGCCCCCAGGCTGGAGGTCACTGGAGTGGCGACTTCGCTCGTCTCGCCCAGGTCGATGGCCTATCATGCGGCCTCCGACACGCTGCTCGTGGCCGACGTCGGCGTTCCTTCGATTCTGGTGTACGCAGGTGTCTCCGAGGCCGCATTCAACGGCAACGTGCCTCCGACGCGGATCATCACCAGTGGGGACCTCTCCGGCCCTCAGGGCATCTACCTTGCCAGCAATGGAGATCTCTACGTTGCCAACAACGGCAACAACAGCGTCGCGGTATTCGCCAACGCCCACGCGGCCAACGGCACGGTGGCGGCCACCCGTCTCATCACCTCGACGGATCTTGCCACCGCAGGTTCTCTTCAGGCCGTGTGCGTGGACCAGGGCGATCACCTGTTCGCCGCGGATTCCAGCGGCAAGGTGTTCATGTTCAACAGCGCCTCGACTCTGACCGGAGCGGTTACGCCGGCGGCGACCATACAGGTTCAGACGGCCATCGCGACCAGTCTCACCGCCATAGCAGTTGACTCAGGCGGTCACGGGTACGTCCTGGACGGCGGGGCCAACAGCGCGGTGTATGTCTTCGACAGCATCGCCACCCGATCGGGGACCTTGCCGCCCGACCGCACCATTGCCGGAAACGCCACTCAGCTTGTACTCCCACAGCGTCTATTCTTCTGGGAGTAGGCAAAGGCCGCCGCCGGGCGGAAGAGGATCGCCGGCCGCGGGTTCGCGCCGGGGGTACTGTCACAGACCTGACGGGCAGACGGTTCGCCATCGGACTTGGTGGTGAACCGTCTGTCGTTGTTACGGGTCAGCGGCGTTTGCGGCCGACCCTCTGTCGACTCGCGCGACCAACTCGACCACACGGTTTTCAACGCGGGTTTCTCCGGTGACCGAGCCCGCGACCTCCTCAAGCGTCCCGACATGGAGGTCATTGCCTGCAAGCCAACCGCGGTTCTTCTCCTTGTCGGCGGCAAGGACCACTTCGATGGCTTGCTTCGATACCGGCTCCTGACGACAGGAGGCGCGGGGCCTATGGCTCACGGGCTCACGGTCACGCTTACGCTGGCCGAGGCCTGGTTGCCGGCGAGATCGCGGATCTGAACGGTGATGCGGTGTGTACCGGGCGTCATTCCGGCCGCCGGTGGGCTGAGGTTGTATGCCACGGTGGATTCAGTGCTGGGAGGCAGGGTGAGATGGGTGATGATGCGATCGTCGACGATGATATCGGCGGTTGCGACGCCGCGGTCGTCCGTGGCCCGGGCCAGGATGGTGGTCAGGCCTCGCAGCGTTGTCCCTTGGACCGGGCTGCTGATGGTGACTGTTGGGGGTACGACATCGGCGCTGGTGGTGAAGACAAGGCTGATCTCGTGCTGGGCGGTATTGCCGGACACGTCGGCGGCCACGGCCTTGAGCCGGTGATCGCCGGCGGCGTATGCCGAGGTATCGAGGTAGAACTTGTAGGGCGGCGACAGATCGACCGCCATGACCACATCATCCACCAGGAGCGACAGATCGGCGACCATGCCGGTGTCGCTTGCGGAGACCTCGACGGTGACTCCGCCGGTCACGCGAAGGGCCGCTGAGGGTGATGTGATCTGCACGGTCGGCGGCGTAAGGTCGCTCTGTTCGACGACTTGCTGGGCAAGTTCGAGGGCGGCCTGGGCATCGACTCGTCCGACGCCATAGTGATCATCCCAGCCGGGGGAGCCGAGATCGACGGCGGTTGCGGCCAAGATGGCCTGAACGGTGGAAGGCGTCAATGTGGGCCGAACCGACCAGATCAGGGCCGCGATCCCCGACACGACCGGGGCGGAGAACGAGGTGCCGGTAAAGGTGGCGTAGCTACTGCCCAGGCTGGTGGTGAGGATGTCGACCCCCGGCGCCGCCAAGTCCACGAAGCCACCGGTTGTGGAGAAGGATGCCAACTCGTCTCGCTTGTTGGTGGCTCCGACGAAGACGGCATCTTGTCCGGAAGATGCGGAGCCGGTGACGGTGTGACCGCTGTTGCCTGCGGCTATGACGACCAGGGCGCCCGCGAGCCGGGCCTGCCAGGCCTGACGAAGAACGATGGGATCGTCTTGGAGCGTGTCGAAGGAGATGTTGATGACTCTGGCGTGTTGCTGGACGGCCAGACTGATGCCAGCGGCCAGTGCCCAGCTGGTGGTCTGGCCCCTGTCGTTGGTGACCTTGATGGGCAGGATGGGGTTCTGCCAAGCGAGGGAGCTGATTCCCTCGGAGCTGTCGGATGCGGCGCCGATGATTCCTGCCACGGCGGTTCCGTGGCCTGTGGTGTCTTCCCAACCGCTGCCGTCGTAGGTGTTTGCGCCTCCGGCCAGCTTCGGGGCCAAGTCGGGATGGCTGGTCTGCACGCCGCTATCCAGGACAGCGGCGATGATGTTCGGATTTCCCGTGGTGATCTCCCAGGCGCCGGCGGCGCGCACGGCGGGGAGGAACCACTGTTCACCCACCAGCGGATCACCCGGAAGGGTTTTGGTTCCATGGTAGTGGTTTTTGACCACCTCTTCGACGAGCGGTGAGCCGCCGAGCGTCGACTCGACCTGGCTACGTCGATCCGCTGCGAACTGGAGGAGGTAGGCTGATAGTCCCGCCAACTGACCCTGCACTTCGGCGCCGGAGTCCGCGACGAGTTGATTCAACTGTGATTCGGTGGTTCCGGGCTTGGTGACGACGATGAGCTGATCCTGAGCCACGGTCGGGTCGGTCCCACTTGGGGCTGCAGGGGCGCAGCTCTGGGCCATAAGGAGGGGCGCCAGGATAGCCGTCGACACCGTTCGGAGCGCCGCCCTGCTCAGCGGTTTCGCCCCGGAGCATGCACTCCATCTGGCGGCTCGCAGCCCAGTCCGATAACCGCCCATCGTCGGGGTCTCCCATGGTGCGTATTGGGAAGGTGCCGGCCACGGCTCCATGCCAGGGCATCGGTTTCCCGATGGACCGGCTTGAGGTGAGGTGGTCGGGTCAGGGATGAAGTCGCGGGGGATGCGCGGGCGGGACACGTCGGCCGTGCGAGGGGTGCGGTTTCAGGAGTTGCCGAGGGCCCTTCTCGGGGCCGCAGGATGTCGCCAGGTACTGCCTTCCGAGCAGCGGCTATTGTGGTTTGGGTCTTGGTGGGGTACTGTGATCGCGTTCGCCTGCCGCTGTCAGACCGCAAGGAGGGCGGAGCGTGAGCGACCCTGTTTCGGATGGTGCGGAGCACAAGTCTGTGGACGATGCGGCCGAGGTCTTTCCGCTCGAGGGAGGGCCTTGTGTTCCTTGCGCCCTGCCGATCAGCGTGCCGGGGGCTTTTCGGCGGCCGCGGGTGTGGACGGTTTTCCTGCTGTGCGTGGTGACGCTGATCAGCGTGGTAGTATGTAGTGGTTTTGTTCTCCTCGTACTTGCAGTGGTGGAGAACGGCCCGGAGGGGTTCAGCAGGGATGGGGCGGGGGCCATCATGCGGACGCTGGGTACGGCCGCTGGCTTGCTGAGCACGATGGCGGCCACGATGGTTCTGATTGCGCTGGCCGCGCTCTCGGGAGGGTGGTTGTCACCTGTACCGTGTCGGGAGCGGCTGCGGTTGAAGGCGCCCCGGATTTCCTCCTTCACCTGGGCAGCCGCCCTGGTGGGAATGCTGGGACTGAGCGTTGCGTTCACTGCGGCCATGAACCTGGGTCTCGCACCGGAGAAGTCGATTCTGGAGACGCTGAGCCGAGCGATCGAACAGCTCGTGGGGGCCGGACTGGTGGCCGGATTTCTCACGATATGCGTGGCCCCGGGGATTGCGGAGGAGTTGTTCTTCCGCGGCTATGTTCAGACGCGATTTGCAGCGCGATGGCACTCTGCGTGGGCGGTGTTGCTGACATCGCTCCTGTTTGCCTTCTACCACATGGACCTGACCCAAGGCGCGTTTGCTTTTGCCATGGGGTTGTTTCTCGGCCTCCTGACCGAGCGAGCGTCCAGCATTGTTCCGGCGATGGTTTGTCACACGGTGATCAACGCATTCTCGTTCTGGATGACCGTGGGCGATGTCGAGATTGTCGGTCGGGGAGCGAACATTGTGGCCGTTGTCGCTGGTGTGATTGTGATGGCGGCCTGTTTCAACCATGTTCGCTGCCGACCGGTCCGGCCGGCGAGGACCGGGACTTGACGGGGAGTCCGGCTCACCGGCACCCCTGCCGGGGGCTTCGCCTGCTGTCCTGACCGATCTGGCCTTGAATCCCCACGCGGTCGAGGCTACAAAACGGGCTTCCGCTGTATAGGAGAATGAGAATGAGCGTCGGCATAAACCGAATGACGTTGAGTTGTGTCATGACCGTGCTGTTCTTGTTGGCCGCACCTGGGCCGGCCGCTGATCTGCGTCCCCCTTCGGTACCCCTGGTTTCGGTTGATCCCTACTTCAGCATCTGGTCACCTGCCGACCGGTTGACCGACGCCTGGCCGGTTCACTGGACGGGCAAGCCGCATGGCATGAGCAGCATGGTTTTGGTGGACGGCAAGCCCTACCGGCTGATGGGGCCTGAGCCCAAGGATGTGCCGGCCATGCCGCAGGTCGGGCTTCAGGTGCTCCCGACGCGGACGATCTATGCATTCAAGAACGATCAGGTGTCGGTGACCCTGACTTTCATGACCCCCCTGCTGCCGGACGATTTCGAAGTGTTGGCCCGTCCGCTCACCTACCTGACCTGGCAGATGCGTTCGGTCGACGGGAAGGAGCACGAGGCTGCGGTCTACTTTGACGCTACCGCTGAACTGGTCGTCAACATTCCCGACCAGGAGGTTGTGTGGTCGAAGCCGACAATTGCGGGGCTTGCCGTGCTGCGGATCGGAAGCCAGGACCAGCCTATCCTCGCGAAGAGGGGTGACGATTTGCGGATCGACTGGGGCTATCTGTACGCGGCGACGCAGAGCGAGAAGGGTGTCTCGTGTGCGGTTCTTCCCGCGGAACAGACCCGCAAGACGTTTGCCGCGGGCCGGGCCTTGGCCGCCGAGGAGGGGTTCAGCATGCCCCGCGCGGTCAAGGATGGGTGGCCTGCGCTGACGTTTGCGCTCAACCTGGGCGAGGTTGGTGATGAACCCAGGGCCCAGACGGTCATGCTGGCTTACGATGATATCTTCGGGATCACGTACTTCAAGACGAAGCTCCGCTCCTACTGGCGGCGTCACGGAGCCGAAGCGGCCGATCTTCTCACGGCGGCGGCCAAGGAGTTTGCCTCACTCACCAAGCGGTGCGAGGCGTTCGACGCGGAACTGGTTGCAGACCTGGCCAAGGCCGGCGGCAAGGAATATGCCGATATCGGCTGCCTGGCCTACCGGCAGTGCTTCGCCGCCAACAAGATCGCTGCCGATGCCCGAGGCATGCCACTGCTGTTTCCGAAGGAGAATTTCAGCAACGGATGCGTCGCCACGGTAGACGTGATTTATCCGATGCTTCCGCAGTTACTGCTGCTCAGCCCGGTGCTGGCCAAGGCTTCGCTGGTGCCGGTCCTCGACTATTCCGCCAGCCCGCGATGGCCCTTCCCTTTTGCCCCGCACGATCTGGGCACCTACCCGATAGCCAACGGGCAGGTCTACGGCGGCGGTGAGACCGGTGAGGAGAACCAGATGCCGGTTGAGGAATCTGGCAACATGCTTTTGCTCATGGGTGCGATTGCCAAGGTCGAGGGCAAGCCCGATTTCGCGGTCCGATATTGGCCGCTGATGACCAAGTGGGCGGAGTATCTCAAGAGCAAGGGACTGGATCCCGAGAATCAGCTCTGCACCGACGACTTTGCCGGGCACCTGGCCCACAACGTGAACCTATCGGCCAAGGCCATTCTAGCCCTGGGCTCATACGCGATGCTCTGCGACATGGCCGGCAAGAAGGACGAGGCCGCCGAGTACAGGAGGATCGCCAAGGAGTTTGCGACCAAGTGGGAGGAGATGGCCCGTGACGGCGATCACTATCGCCTGGCGTTCGACAAGCCCGGAACGTGGAGTCAGAAGTACAACCTGGTCTGGGATCGCCTTCTCGGGCTCGACCTGTTTCCCGAGTCGATTCTCAGGAAGGAGATGGCCTACTACATCAAGATCCGGAACAAGTACGGCCTGCCGCTCGACAACCGCAAGGCGTACACCAAGCTTGACTGGACGATCTGGACGGCCACGCTGACCGGTTCGAGCGAGGACTTCGAGGCCCTGGTCAAGCCGGTCCACGCCTTCCTGCAAGCGACGCCCAATCGAATACCCATGACCGACTGGTACCAGACGACCGACGCGAAGCGCGTCGGGTTCCAGGCTCGCTCGGTGGTTGGCGGCGTGTTCATCAAGCTGCTGGACGATCCGGGGACGTGGAGGAAGTGGGCGGGCAAGGCGGCGACGGTGAAGGGTGATTGGGCGCCGCTGCCCGCCCCGCCGACCTTCCAGGCCGTCGTGCCGACTGCCGAGAAGGAGGCTGCCGAGTGGCGGTATACCACCACGAAGCCGGCGGACGGGTGGTTCAGGCCCGATTTCGACGATTCCGCCTGGAAGAAGGGTAACGCGGGCTTTGGCACCAAGCAGACGCCCGGTGCGGTCATCGGAACGGAATGGAACTCGAAGGACATCTGGCTGCGGCGAACGGTCGATGTGGCTGAAGGCCAGCTGACCGCCCCGCACCTGCGCGTCCATCACGACGAGGACGCCGAGATCTACGTCAATGGCATCCTGGCCGCCAGGCTTCGCGGCTACACGGTTTCGTACGAGGAGATCGAGTTGACCGGCCCGGCGGCGAAGGTTCTCAAGGCGGGCAAGAACACACTGGCCGTCCACTGCCGCCAGACTGGAGGCGGGCAGTACATTGACGTCGGCATTGTGGTGCCGAAGAAGTGACTCGGCGAAGGTACTCGGCCGAGCGATCTTTGATCTCGCAGGGCGAGCGGTTCATCTTGCTCCCGGTGGTTCGGCAGCTTGGGTGTGCTGAGCCGAGCGCCCGCGAGCGGCGGTGGAGTCTGCCGCATCGGCTTGGCCTTTCAGGCCCCGGCAGTGGCACAGGGCTTTCATCAGTATTCGACCTACTTGTGTTCCGGAAGGCGTGCGGCCGGCTTCGTCTCCGCGCCGTGCCCGATGACACCGCCGGGCATCATAGGAGAGACAGGCGTTCGTTCCCGGCCTGAAGGCGGCGTGGTGGCCGGCCGGGTGTCCGCGGCATGGCCGGTTCCGGTGCTGCGGGGTGGGGTCATCAGGATTCCGACCACAGGATCACCGGCGGCGACGCGTGTGCCCACCAGAGCGAGGAGGCTAGTTGCGCCCAGAGTGCGGGTGTAGCGGTCGCCGCAGATCTCGCCATCCCAAGGGCTCCTGATCTCGGTGCGCTGCAGCCGGAGCTTGCAGCGTTTCAGCTCGATCTGAGCGATCCTGAGCGCGGCCTCAGCCTTCCGAACCTCATCTTCCGTCTGATGGCCCTGCGAGTACCTCTCTGCGGCGCTTTTCGCCAGGGGCTCGGCGGCAATGAGCCGTACCTCGGCGGCCGCCAACTCGAGCTTGATATCCTCGTCGTCCAGACGGGCCACGAGGTCGCCTGCGCGGATCTTCTGGCCGTCCTTGACCAGGACCTCGGCCACGACGCCGTCGGCTTGGCTCCGGATCGCGAGCAGTGGTTGCGGTGGACCCGCATTTTCCCTGCGCCGGAGTGCGTTTTCGGGGGCGGCTTCTTCAACCATGCGCCCGGATCCGCTTTTGTCGCCAAGGATGGAAGGCCTCGGGGCAGCGGATTGACTGCTGGAACCGGCAGAGTTCAGTGGTTGAGAGATGCCGGCAGGGGCGAGTGAGGGAGAAACGGCCACGTCACTGGTCCTGGTTTCGCCTTCGTCCTGCCTCAGGACTTCGAGCATCTGTTCGACGTATTGCACGATGCCGGCCACCTGGATGCGACCGCTTCCCGGGTACACCTTCGCCACTGCCGCATTCACGGGCACCGCCTCAGCCGCAAGCTCGGTGAGGGCGGTCAGGGCTTCTGGGGAAACCGAGCTGGACCTGTACATGACCGAGGCCACATCCCACTGCGGGAGTCGGGCCTGGTGAAACGCCGCTTCCGAGGCGAACCGGTTGTGTGCTGGGATATGTTGTTGCCAGTCTTCGAGGGTGCGGATATCCAGGTACTGATCCTGTCGGACGATCCACAGCTTCTGGTTCTCGATGAGATGGTTCACTGTCAGCAAGGCCTCATCAAAGGACAGGGGCCGCAAGCTACGGAAGGTGATGGGCTCATCCAGGACGCCGAGCTCCTCGAGAATCCGGCCGAGGTTGGGCATGCTCATATTGGTCTGCTGTTGGAATTCGCGGAGCGCCTCGGACATAGGAGCACCCTCCCACAGCAACTCATAGGTGTGCAATTCTGAGAGGTGAGCGGGTCGGCTTGCGACTGGTTTGGCGACCGTTGTGGGGGCGGCTGACACGGAGCGATTTCGTGGGCCGGTCCGGCCTACTCCGGCGGGGGCCGAAGTCGTGGGCGTAGCACTCACGGCAACGAGCGGAGTGGCCGAGGCGGGAGGCGCGGTGGGGGCATTGCCTGGTTCCGTTGCCCTGAGGTTTGCGGCCAGGACGAACGTGCCGGCCAGCACCACGCTCAGCGGCCCTGCGAGGAGGAAGCCGCTCCGGCTGGACTCGTCTCGGCTTGTGGGCAGGTGCAGCACCCGGCGAACGCGGGTCATCATGGTCAACCGTGGTCCGAACATGCCCGCGGCCAGCGCCGGGGTCATCGAACCCTGCCAGGTCCGGCAGAGTTCGACGAGAGCGCTGGCGTACTCGGCACGGCGACCGGTGACGCGAATCGCCAGATCGTCGCAGCACAGCTCACGTTCCAGCCGCATACGACCGGAGGCCCACCAGACTGCGGGATGGTAGAAGAGCACCGCCTCAACCACGCGCTGGAAGACGTTGACCCAGAGATCGTAGCGGCGGACGTGGGCGAGTTCGTGGGCGATCATCGCCTCGAGGACTTCGGCGGGGTACTGAGTCAACAATGACAGCGGCAGCAGCACGATCGGCTTCAGCAATCCGAAGGCCACCGGTTCCCGCCAGGCCCGCGTGGCCAGCACTTCCATGCGCTCGCCGAGCCCCAGACGTTGACGCATTCTGCAAACCACGTTGTCGATCGCGTCGGGAAGCAGCTGGCTCTGCCCCAGATACAGGCGGCGTAAACCGAGCCATCCAGCCAACAATCGAACTGACATCGCGCACACACCGAGGGTCCAGACCATGGCCGCCAACTGCAGACCGAACCCATACCAGACGAGTCGAGAGCGGGGATCGGTCGAGGCCGCTGGAGGGTCCTCCGCACGGCGGGGCGTCATCCGCTCATCTGGCGAGGGCGACGGAACGGCTTGACCGGCGACCGTAGCGTGCCTACCGACAGCGGCCGCGTCGGACTCCGGCGACGTTCGAACCAGGGCTGCTGCCTCGAACCGAAGGTCTGAGGCGGCGGGAGCTACGGTCTGGCGGGTGTCGAGGTTGACGGGTGAACACTCGCCGGTTTGGTTCAATGCTGGAGCCGGCCCGAGGGGCGGTTGCTCGCTCGTCAGCGAGGCAGGCAGCGGGTGGGTACGCACGTAACAGACCGTCGCGACGGGGCTTGCCGCCATAAGGAGCATGGCCAGCCCGCAGGCCGTGTAGCGTACATTGGGCGATCGCCGGCGCAGCAGCCACAGGGCCACGGCCAGCAACAGCGCGATGGCCGTCCCCTGCCAGAGGAAGTGAGCCAGGACGAGCCCCAGTTGAACGCTCGGCGATCCAAAGGAGAGTAATGTACTGCTCATGCTCGGTCCTCCTTGCGGGAACGGAACTCGTCGATCATGCGGCGCATCTGATCTAGCTCTTTGGCCGAAGGGTCGGTCTGCTCGAGGGCATGGGCGACGAGCAGCTCGGCCGAGCCGCCGAAAGCCCGCTTGACCAAGTCGCCGACCATCTCCTGGAGTGTCGCTTGTTCACCCACCCGGGGTGAGTACAGGAAGGCCCGTCCGTGCGGCTTTCGCCGTAGTAATCTCTTGTCCACCATGACGTTGAGAAGGCTCATCACTGAGGTATAGGCTCTCGGACGAAGGCGATTCAGTTCGTCCACCACCTGGCGCACGGTAGCCGGACCGCGCTGCCAGAGAAGCTGAAGCACCTCGAGTTCGCCGGGCGTGGGGTGTTCGGAACGGGGTCGCGGCATAGGGTTCTCCTTCCGGGAGTCTGCTCCCCACCCCTAATCTACTACATAAACAGTAGATTGTCAACTGGTAAAACCGTAGATTCGGTTACTGTCTCTCCGCGGGTGCTGGCCGCGTGGTTGTCTGGTCCGCCGGTCGTCCGGCTATGCGTACCGGGGCCGTCCGGGGAGGCTGTTGGCGTCCGGGGCTGGTCCCAGTCTTGTGGCCTGCTGAGGTCGGGGCATCGTCAGGCCGGCCGTGCCCATCGCGGCTTGACGACCTGTGTCATCAGGCATACTGTGCGTCGCATCCCGACGTGAGTGGAGGACATACTGTGAGAACCTTGAAGTCTGTGCCCTTCGGGGCAGCGGCATTCTCGGTGATCGCCGGCT
>Ga0116154_10000371_pt1 | contig 56639 bp, 50 predicted proteins | sample AD_UKC030_MetaG_FD_89898 | JGI IMG/M metagenome (GOLD analysis project Ga0116154, IMG submission 89898) | Active sludge microbial communities of municipal wastewater-treating anaerobic digesters from USA - AD_UKC030_MetaG | ecosystem: Engineered > Bioreactor > Anaerobic > Digestate | place: USA... | reverse complement strand
TGAACAAATCGACCTCATGCTCCAAGAGACCCATATGCTCAATTAACCGATTCCTCCAAGAACTAAGGTCGAACCAAAACTTGACTCTTTTGTTAAGACTTCTAGCCTGCAGAGCAGGCTAGTTGCGCAGGAGGAAGTGCGTGTAGCGCACTAGCCGGAACGGACCGCAGGATCGTGGCAGTTCGCCGCCTGGACACACGACAGCCACCGAACGCAAGTCCTTGATCGCGGCGATCAAGTTTCCAACACCTCCGCCACGGTTACTTCGCGCCTCTCGACGAGCGATCGTTTGCCAGCCTCGAGGACTGCGATGACCTCGACTTCTTCCTCGATCGGCACGGTTTCCTTTTTCGTGCGGACCAGTTCGAGAAACTTCTCGAGCAAGTACCAGTAGAGTTCGTCAAGGTTGGGTGTGAGGGATTTCCAACCGTTGGCCCCATAAAGGTTGATCTGGTAGCCGCCACGCATCCATTGCGGCTCTGCGACCATCAGCATCAGATCGCGTCCGTCCGCGAACCGAACGCGGACGATATTACGGCCGGGCTGGCCAATATTCAGGCAGGAGACGGCGCCACGACCGAGAACCGCGTAGACCATCTCGAGCGCATGGATGCCGTAATAGACCAGTTCATTGCCGCAGACGGCCGTGGCCAGATGGATGGCACCCAAGGATGGCGCTTCCCGGACCAGTGCGAGCACGTCTGGCAGGAACCGAAGCGCGCTGGCAGACATGAACGGTGTGCCGGCCTGGCGCGCGACCTCGGCGACTTCCTTTGCCTTTCTGGCCGTCATGGCCAGAGGCTTGTCGCAGAACGTCGGAACGCCCTTGCGCAATGGTGTGAGCGCAAATTTCCACTGCTCGCCGGTGCCATCGTCCGGGATAGCCACCGCATCCACGTCCTCAGAACACTCCTCGGCGGTGTCGCAGACTGTCGGAATACTACACACGTCCGCCAGCCGCTCCGCCGCCGACTTCACGGGATCCCAGATCTTGACCACCTGCGCGCCTTCGACGCGTTTCCTGGCCGCGACGAAGGTTCCCTGAAACTGCTTGCGTTTGGCCTCGTCATAGCCGTTGCAACAGGTCGAGAAGGCCGTGCCGTGATTCGACCCTTGAATGCGCGGCGCACCCATGTAGCCGTAGGTTGCCGCCGAGATAAGACCCAGCCGGATTTTTGGGCCGGACCCGGCCGCTCCAAGGACGGACGGCAAGCCCATGGGCGACGCCAACGTGCCGGCGATGACCGCGCTCGACGTGCGCGCAAGAAATTGCCGGCGGGAGACAGAATAATCGCATTCCCTGATCATTGGATTCCCCTCACTTCGGTTTGATGAATAACACCTCGGCACGATCGATCCAGCCCGATCTCAGGTCCACACGGAACCAGCCGTCGCTGTTCTTCGCGTGGAAGCGAGTGGGCGAGCGCTTGCCAAGCTCCTTGAGGTCCCATTGTGCCCAAGTCTTGCCCAGATCTGTGGAAACGATGAAGCCGGTGTTCATAGGCGAGGCCGGGCAGCAGTGCGATGCCAGGATGAAGCCGTCCTGGATGATCATGTTGCCCGACTCGACCTTGGGATTATACAGCAGGGTGTGTTTTTCGGGATGCGGGATATCGGCGGAGTCGCAACAGAAGATCCCACGGTCGTAGTCGCCTTCGTTCCACGGCCTGAACGCGTTCGCGTCGCTGATCCAGTAGCATTTGCCGCCCACGAACTGGATGCCGCCCGACTTGTAACGCGAGTTCGAGTCCGCTGACACGAGGACCTTCCACTGCCACTGGTCCTTCTTTGGGTCGTAGGTGCCTCTGAGCCAGTGGCACTCGAGCCCGGCCCCACGGTTAATGTCGCCCGTGCAAGCGTAGAAGGCGCCTTCGACAGGGTTGTAGGCGACCGTATGAACATGGCGAGCGAGCACTGGGTTGTTGGGGTTGCCCAGCAGCTTGCCGCCCTTGCCTCCGCCGGCCGATCCGTCATCGCCAAAGAATGGATTCTGGCCGAAGGCATACGCGATCTTCACGGTTCGCCCGCTGTCGGTCGAGTAGTAGATGTTGACCGGCGTGGCGCCGCCCGAGACGTTACAGTAATTTCCCCACACCATCATTTCCCGGCCGTTCACCTCCCAGGAGACCTCGCCGGGCAGCGTGTGGAAATACCAGCCGGGATTCTCTGGATTGCGGGGCGTATGCGGGAGGTAATCCGATCCATCCGGGGCCTTGACGGTGATCTCCCGGTAACTCTTGAGATTGTCGGCGCTAAGGTAAAGCTTGGAGCTCGTGGCGAAGACGATGTTTCCGTTATTGAGGATGTGGCTGAACGTAATCCGCTGGGCGTCAGGAAACGCCAGGCTGCGCGGCCAAGTGCGACCATTGTCTTTCGAGAGGAAGATCCTCCCGTCCGCGTAAGCGAACGCCTTCTTCCCGCGCTGCGAATCGATGTAGCGGCCTGCCGGCTGGAGCCGATACCAGAAGGGGTCAGTGGAAGGCCATTCGCCTGGCGAAGCTTTCGAGCTAGCCCCGCGCCCGATGTGGCACGGCAGCAAGGTTGCGCCGGTGGTGGCTGCCGTAAGCGTGCCAAGAAACCGGCGACGGGTAAGAACGGGGTTTGATGTCATCATACGCATAGTTGAGTTTAGGGTGAGACTCCCAGATCACGCAGCACCCGCCATTACGGCTGGCTGGATCGGCAAAGCCAGCGCGACTAGAGCGGTCCACGGGAGTCGGAGGCAACGCCGCCGGATCTCCCGGCACAGACTTGCCGAGGTCCCAGCAACCGCTGACGCATTGGCGTCGATTGGGGGCTTCGATTCTATGGGGATGCTAGGATGAATGATCATGGTTCAACGGGTCCTAAGTCGGATTCTTTCTCCCGTGCCGTTAGGCCGGCGTGCACGGCATGGACGATCTCCCGTTCCATGGGGCTGAACCCGTCATGCTCCTCGCCGGGGCGCGAGCCGTTGGTGAGGAGGATGACGCCGTGCGGTCCGTCTTCCTGGAAGAACAACAGGCTGTAAAGGCCGTAAGCGCTCCCGGTGTGGCCAATCCAGGTTTCGCCCTTCACGAGATTCGTATGGCGTTGGAAGGCGAGCGTCGCTTGGGATGTGCCGCCTTGTTCGTCCCGGCCGAGCATCAGCGCGATGGTGGCAGATTTCAGAACCCCGTCACTCTCGTTCTGTCCGCGACGGGCGAAGACCTCGGCGAACCGCGCCAGGTCACCGACGTTGGCGCGCAGTCCGCCTTGAGGCGCGCAGGGGAGCGCGTTGCGGCCGATCCCGTAGCTGACGCCAAGGCGGTTGGTCGGGACTTTGCCCTGATAATTGTCGAATTGCGGGATCCACTTGTTGTCGGTGAACCGGTAGAGCGTCGCGATTTCAATGGGAGCGGGAAGGGTGGCGGGGTTGAAGCTGGCGTTCATTCCCAGCGGCTTGAATAGGTGGCTGGCGCAATACAGATCAAACCGATCGCCGCTGATCTTCTCGACCAGCGTTCCGGCCAGGGCAAATCCGAGGTTCGAGTAGCAGTAATTCCCACCCGGGGCATGGGCGGCGTAAACGGCGCCGTCCCGGTAGAATCGCCCGCCGGGACACAGGAGTTCCCGCAGGCTGATCTCATTGGAGGCTTGCGCCAGGAAATCGTCGTACGCTTGCCCGTCCGCGAAGCCCGCTGTGTGTGTGAGCAGATGCCGGAAGGTGATCGCCTTGTCCGGGTGATGCGGATTGGCGATCGGAAAACCCAGATAATCACTGATGGAATCATCCAACTGAAATCTGCCTGCTTCCCACAACTGCATTAACGCAACGGCGGTAATCAACTTGGAGACCGAAGCGATTCGGAACTTGGTGCGGTCGGTCACGGGCTCCTGACGCTCCAAATTGGCGAAGCCCAAGTTGGTCTGCCAGACCAGCCGTCCCCGGTGGAGTCCGGCCACGCTTAGGCCCACGATATTGTACTTCTGGCGAAGCTCTACAAGGGTCTGACCAAGCCTGGTGCCGGTGTTGGTCGTGGATAAAGCGGCAGACTCTGCCAGCATACTTATCGACAAAAGAATGGGGGCGATGCGTTTCATAACACGCAGGTATTGCTATGGGGAGTCGCGGTAGGTGAGCAGGACCGCGCCAGGCTGCTTTGCGATTTGAACCGTGAAACCCCGTTCCATCTCCGATTTCGCCTCCGCCCAGCATCGGGCCGCGACCTGCTCCGAGAACGAGGCGGACGGAGCGGTATACGCGGCTGCCCGGTAGGTTGTGGGCAAGGTCTCGGCGACCGCGAAAGTGAGCATCGCAAGGAGTTGGTGGATGAGCGGGTGTCCCCTATTGGTCATGGCTGATTGTTTCTATGGCCAGATCGTATCCAGCAGGCCGGGCCGGTTGGTCGATATGAGACGGACCCTCGCTGGAATCCGTGCCCCATGGATCCCCTTGCCGGCAGATCCAGTTCGAATGCTACGATGTTAGATCTGCTGGGCTCCTGTCAAGGATTCTCCGCCATCCTCCACGAGGTCCGGGTAGCTCATGCGGATGTACGGATCATCGTCACCAAGCAAAACGGTGTCTTTCCGGGGAGTTCGCATCACACGCCGACCTTCGGTTTCGATTGCTTTCCGGTCATCGAGGCGATGGCGATCTTCCACACCCGCACCTTCGCTACTGACGCGCTTTCGAATGGCCAGGTCTTGCCGGAATACTGGCGCATGATCTCGTTGAGCGCGTGTTCCTTTTGTGCCAGTTCGGCCAGTTCGCTGATCGTGCCGTAGCCGATCACGCTCTCGAAGTTGAAGCTCCACTTGCAGGCGATCTGCGGGTTGCGACGCAACTCCACGTTGCGCTCGAACTCGAAACAAACCTGCGGGTTGGCCTCAAAACACTCCACCTTCTTTCCGCCCGGCGCGGTGTGCAAGTAGATGGCCGCGCCGTCGTAGCCGAAGGACATCGGCACCACGTACGGGGCGTTGTCCTTCGCCATGGCCACCCGGCATACCAAACTGTCGCGGATGATCTCGTCAATCTGCCGCGGGTCGGTGATTTCCTTGTCAGTTCGTCTCATAGGATTGAGCGCTATTCGGGACCGGCCGCGGGGGCAGCGGCTGCGGGATGCTCGAACACCACGCGGTGGCGGGACTTCCCCTTCATAAAGAACCGCGCGCTTTGCCCTGCCAGCGAATCAGTGCCCCGCATTCCTGCGTCACCGATCACCTGGCAGTACCAAGCACCTCCATTGCATAACTTCCGCGGGGGGGTGAAGGTCTCCGGCCGTGAAAGGTCTGCGGCGAAGAACACGTACACTCCCTCCTGGGTCCAACTGGCGTCCGAGGCCCGATTCACCAACACCACGTGCTGACCAAGATAGGTGTTCCAGTGCACGGAAGGACCCCAGAATGCATCGGCCTTTGGATCCGACCACGCCACTCGCGCCGGCACTGCCGGCTTGCCTTTCCCACCCAAGCCCGGCGCGTCCCATCCCCCCCCAGTCCACCGCCATACATTCCCGATCGGCGCCTCCAGATCGCCCAGCGCGAGCCGCGCCACCTGCACGCCCTGGTTCGACAACGGATCGGTATACGAGGAGAAGAAGATGTAGGCATGGCCGCCGACCCGGTCGATCGCCCAGCTGGGATCCCCCACACCCCCGGCAAAGAACTTGTTCGGGGTGTCGCATGAGCGCGATATCCCATAGTCTTGCAGCACGATCCCCAGATCCGTCCAGGTGCGTCCTAAATCCCGCGAACGCGCCAACCCGATGTCCGGCACCGTAAAGTACTCCCGGTCCGGACACTCCCCGAGATACTCCTCCCGGTGATACAGCCCGAAAAGAATCCCGTCATCGCGCAGGTGCACCGCCTCGATCCATCGCAGCTTCCGGGCGCCGTCGTCGAAAACGCTCGGTACCGGGGCCCCGAGCCGCTCCAGATTCGATCCCACGCTTCGTGACGGCTTCTGGTTCGAGGTGAACAGATGCAACTGCCCCTCGTGCCAGAAGCATGGAGAGTTGCAGTCCGGGTCGGCCGGGAACTCCAGCAGCGGTGCCGGTTCGATCCGGGCGCGCGGCTCCGATGAGACGCGCTTTTCCGCCAAGGACGCGTGTGGCGCAGGAGAGAGCAGGGGCCGGGCGCCCTTGGCGGGGGGGGAGAGGTTTGGGATGGGGCGCGATGGGTCCTCGACCCACAGGGTGCGGTCGAAGTTGAAAAGGGCAGGCGCCGCTGCGAGGGACGCCGTGGCCAGTGTTGCCACTACCATCAGGGCCAGCATGCTTGCCCTCCTGATAGTTGGGATTGTCGATCTCATGCTCTGAGTCCTTTGACGAGCCGGGTTCACTCTCGTGCTACCGCACAAACCGATAGGCGCAGAGAGCGGCGCCCTGGATCTTGAAGGGGCGCTTGACGGTCTCGCAGCGCAATTCCGGCAGGTCGGGCTTCCATTTCCATCGGACGCAAGTGTAGATCCGTGGTGCCTCGTCGTCCACCCAACAATCGTCGCAGCCGCGGGCTGGCCGCATCGTTCGCTTTTTATCTGGTCGCGGGTCTTGGCGGCCGATCCCTCCTGCGATCAAGAGTCTCGATCCACGCAAGGCTCCACAACGGTCAGCTCAAAGGCGCTACCGCATCACCGCCCGCCAGCGCCAGCGTTTGCCTGATGGCCGCAATGCGGAAGGCAGCTTCCAGCACCCCCATGCACCGTATCTGTAAGCATTCATAATCGAGGCTTGATCCTTTTTGTGGCTTTCCGGGCCAGCGATTGCGTGCCGATCGCCGGCGGTTGGCTTGGGCAGCGTCGCGCCCCGGCGAGCCCGCCGGCAAAACTAATCCGCCCCAAAGGGACACGGTGGCGGCGGGCGGCTTCCAACATCAGTCGGCGCACCAGGTTATGGACCAGGAAATGCATGCGCAGTTCCCGTTCCACGTTGGCCGACGTTTTGCAGCTCAAGTGCTCCATCTGCAGCGTAGTCTTGAGGTGGCGCAGGCTTAATTCGACTTCCCACCGGCGATAGTAGAGTTCGGCCAAGGCCGCCCCGGGATAGCGGATCGGATCCAGCAAGGTCGTGACCCAGGTCGCTTGGCGGGTGCGATAGCCTTTTCGCTTCAACGGGCAACGGACCCCCCGCAACGTCAGGACCGGGGGCAGCGCCGCCCATTGGGCTGGGGTTAAGTAGTTGGGGCGCAGGATGGGTTACGGCCAGGAGACCAACCGTTCGTGCCGACTGAGCCGTTGGCCCTGGCGGAAATCGAGTTTGCGCCGGGACCGGAACACGCCGTGAATACCCCGCTCCAGGCACTGGGCCAACACGGCCCAGACGCCGAACCCCCGGTCGCCCAGTAAGACCTCGCCCGGGCGCAACTCTTCCCAAAGGGTTTGCCACAATCCCAACTCGTGTTGGCGCCAATGCCCGGTGGCCCAGGCCGTCAACATCCCCGTGGCCTACCTGAATAAGGCCACCACCCGCATCAGGGGAAAGCCGCAGCCCGGCTTCTGGGCTTTCTGCTGGGGATAGGCGGCCTGGTTTTCCGGGGTAGCAGGCAAAGTCACCGTGCTCCCATCCACGACGTGGACTTGATGATCGCACTACAAGTCTTTGGTGAGGATCCCCTCCTCGGCCTCGCGCACCAACCCCGTGAAGATCGCCTTCACGTTCTTTCTTTCAGAAGAAAATCACCAATAGCTGGGACTGACCCGCTCTCTTGACCCTCTCTCATGTCTGCTTCGGGCAATGGTCATCTGATTCGGGCTCAATTCATGCGTACACGGTAGAACCGTTGCGCGCCCGCAGGCGCCGGATCTTGCAGCTCCATCATTGCGCCATTGCCCGGCAGTTCGGGCAAGCTATTCCATCGCGCGGGAGGCAACGTGTCCGTGTATTCGAGAGCGTAATTCCTGCCTTTGATGGTTTGGAGTGAGACGCCAAACCGGTCATTCGTGATCTGCGGAAGGACCAGCGCCAGTGATGGCAATGCCACAACGAAAACTTCAACATCATCCAGTGCCCAGTGATCCATGTCATTGCCACTGGTAGCCAACTGCCGCCAACGGAGCATGGTATTGGTTGTTTTTGCCGGCTCCGGGATAGTCAGCTGAACGCGACTCCACTGCGCCAAGGCAACGTTGACGTAGGTCGCCGCGATTATCCAGTTCGATCCATTGTTGGTTGAATATTCCAAAACGACCGCTTCCTGCGGCAACTCGGGAGCATCCCAGGGCCAGCTTGATTTGTTCGCGAGCCGGAGCTGAAAACGAATCAGACCGCCTTCAACCAGATTCAACGGAATCGACCGGGCATAGCGCGAGCCGCTGCCATTGAACCACAGCGCGTTAGTGCCAGAGACACTACCGCCATAGTTGTTGGCCAGAGGCGTGGCGCCAAAACCACTCCATTGAGCGCCATCCACGCCGCCTTCGAAATCATCGAACATCACCCGACTCGGGTCGGTCACTATCGTCAATTCCGCAGGCTTGCTGCTGGCGATACCCAGGCTGTTGCTGACCATCACCCCGTAATTGCCAGCCTGGATTGGCGTCACGCTGGCCAATGTCAGCCGGGAATTCGTCGCCCCGGAAATATCCACCCCGTTGAATTGCCACTGATAGGCCAACGGCGCGAAACCCGACGCCGCCACCGTGAACGCCGCATCCATCCCCGCAACCACCACCAGGTTCCTCGGAGGCGCGGAGATGTTGGGCGGTTGACCCTGGAACAATACCTCGTCCAGCCAGCCCGCGTCGGTGCCTGCGTAATTGCTGGCATCCCGCGCGTAGACCCAGCGCAATACATTGGTCCCAGCCGGTATCGTAAAGGACATCAGCTGCCATTCGACTTCACCCGATATCTTCGACTGTTCAACTCCGTTGAGACTAAATATGAGAAAATGACGGTTGGTAGCAGAGGAAACGCGCCACCAGAACGAAAGCGTGCCTGGCCCGATCACCTTGGTTTCCAGCCAGGACTCCTGCCCTGAGCCAATCCCACCACTGCGAGCCGCCGCCACACCGTCATGCGTGATGCGAACCTGGCTATACCAAGGCAGCGAGGAGCTACTCGTCCAAGTCCATTGCGGCGCATTCAACGCGTCGCGAAGCACCGGAATCACCGCGAGGTGAATCCCGTCGTTCGTCACGGCGCCGTTGGCATTGGAAACCACAACCCGGTAAACACCGGCTTGAGACATTTGCACATTGGTCAAGACCAGTCGATTCTCATCCTTGCCCGTCGGCTGGTTGGTTTGGAACCACCATTGATAATGCAGCGGCGGCGTTCCGCCGGCTTCGATCCGAAAGGTCACATTGCCTCCCGGCGCCGTGGTGGCGCCCTCAGCCAGTCGCGTAAGGTAAGGGTCTTGCACGCTCACTGTCGCTACCAAACTTGTCACCACACCCGCCGGATTACCCAGCGCCAAGGTGTAGTGTCCCGCATCTCGACCCTGCAGCAATCCCCGATAGTAGAACGCGTTCGTCGCATCGATGAGATTCGTCCCGTTGAGCTGCCACTGGTAACTGGGAGGCGCGTAGCTCGAAACGTGAGCCACAAATTCGAGCGATTGACCCGCGTTCAAACGCAGAACCTCCGGCTCGTTTAGCAGCTCAGGAACGCCCGGCATGGCCGCACCGCCATGCAACCGTGCCAATGAACTAATCTCGATTCCGTTGATCGCAGTAAAATTGCCTTCCACGATGACCTTGCCGTCCTCCTGCACGGCCAATCCCCCGACGAGTCCGCCGCCCCACCCTCTCAGCAGCGCGCAAAACCCGCTATCCAGGCTGCCATCCGCGTTTAGCCGGACAAGCCCCGTCCGCGGAACTTCATTGACCGCGATAAACGGACCGCACACAAGAATCCGTCCAGCGCTGTCGACTACCATGGACATCTTTAATCCGGGCCACCAATCACGCGTCTGAATAAACAGGTTCGGATCGAACGCAGGATCGAACGTGCCATCGCGGTTGATACGCCTAATGCGAACACCCTCGCCAGGAAACTCCTCGCTCGCCTTGCCACATACCAGCAGTTTTCCGTCTCTTTGCAGGGCTAAGGCGTAGACGGAACTCATGCCCTGCGTGGGACGAAACGCCGTGTCCAAAGTGCCGTTCGTATTCAGCCGGGCGACCGCAGCACGAGCGATTCCATTCACCTCATCGAACTCGCCGCCAATCACGATCTTGCCATCACTTTGCACCACAATCGCGTTCACGGCGTCGTTGGGGCCTGAACCGATCCGGAAACTGAGGTCCGGCTGACCATTCGTATTCAGCCGGATCAGATTCGTCACGTTGCCGGGGGGCGGAAACCCAAGGGCCGATCCCTCGCATCGAGTCACATTTTCGATTCTGGCAAACGCTTGTGCCTGGATGTTCCGTTGGGTTCTCTGCTCAGCAGTAGCCGGCCGCCACCAGTCCGAGAAACGGTCCTTGCCGCCAATCAGAATTTTACCGTCCCGCTGCAAAGCCAGTATGCGAGCACCATCTTGGAAAGGCGGTAATGGCCGCCAGCCAAGTGACGTGTCCAAAGTGCCATTGGTATTGAGGCGTGCGATCCGTTCGCTCAACTCGATAGCCGCACCATCCGCCTCTCGTTGTTCCACAAAAATTACCTTGCCGTCCGCCTGCAGGGCCATCAGTGTGACACGGCTACCCGGGAGCCGGTCCATCTGGTAACTGGCGTCCACGCTGCCATCCTCATTTAAGCGCATGATCTTGCTTTCTCTGGACATGGCATTCGGGCTTTCGAATGGTCCCGAAACCAACAACCGCCCGTCCTTCTGCAACAGAATGGCTTCGATTGGATCGCCCATCGCCGCCACGCCCTGAGTGAAGTGGGTGTTAAAGGTGATATCCAACGAACCCGGTCGCGCAGGGATCACGCTGAACTCGGCCGCCTCACTGGTCACCGAGCCCAGTCCGTTCATGACCTTAACCGAATAACGTCCCACCTGATTGATGCGAACGTCCAGCAGGGGCAGATAGGCGTTCGTCGCGCCAGGAATATTGGCCCCATTGAACTGCCATTGGTAAACCGGCGGCGGATAACCCGTCGCCGACACGGTCAGATAAACATTGGTGCCAATCGTGCTCACACGACTGACCGGTTGCGCGGCAATCGCCGGCGGTCGCAATGCGTTGCCGCCGCCATGGACCCGGATAATGCCAAACTCACCGCCAATCAGGATCTTTCCATCCGCTTGTTCCGCCAGGCTCTTGGCGCCGACATAGTCGTCGGCTTGGTTGAGTGCGAAACCGGCATCCAAAGTCCCGTCCGCGTTGAAGCGCCGAACGCCCCCCGATGTCGCAACCAGCAGCTTGCCATCCCTTTGCACCAACATTGTTTCATCCCACAAAAAGTTCGACAGGCTATGATCAAAGGCTGTTTCAAAGCTTCCGTTTGGGAACAACCGCACTACCTGCGTATCTGTCAGGGCATAAATCCTCCCATCTCCATTCAGAGCAAAGGCAGTGAAACCATAAAAATCCGGTGAATTAATGAGTTCGTATCCCAAACCCGCCATGAAGTTGGCATCTTCGAGCCCATCCGCATAATAACGCCCCAGACCAGATGCGCCGACATCGGCCACAATGCGCCCGTCCGGCTGCACCACGATGGTCTCCACGCCAACCGGATCCGAACGGATGTCGAAGTCAGGTTCAACCTCCCCGCTGGCCGAGAACCGCCGAATTGCCCAGCCCGCGCCAGCCAAAATCCGGCCGTCGGTCTGCAAAGCAATCGAATGCACGGGTTCCGTTGGCCTCAGCGCGTCTACTCCTATTTGGAACCTTGTGTCCAGGCTGCCGTCAGGATGTAATCGGGCGAGTGAACGGCGTTCAAAACCATTCACACGGTAGTAATCACCGCCCACGAGGATCTTGCCATCGGGTTGCACGGCCAGCGCATAAATCCAGCCGGCAGTACCGGGTCCCGAATCGATCTGCGGCATGAAACTGGTGTCCAGACTCCCGTCCGCATTCAGCCGAGCGATGTTCGTGCGCGGGATCCCGTCGAATCCTGCAAGAAATCCGCCCAGCAGGATCTTCCCGTCGGCCTGGATCGCCATCGTCACAATGGTGTTGCTCTGCCACAGGTCTTGCCTGAAGGCCGCATCCAAGGCGCCGCCAGCTTCCTTAGAAACCAGCACCTGTGCGCTGGCCGAGTGCTGGCCGTCTTTGCGGAACATTGGCCAGGGCGAACCGGCCAGAGCTTGCCTCTGTTTGACTGCATTCAGCCGCCCATCCGCCGATCCAAAATAAAGCGAACCATCCGGTCCCATCCCCGGGGATGAACTAATCCGGCCGCCCACAGTGTGCGTCCACTTAACGGTCCCCTCGGGAAACAACGCCACAAACCGGTTGCTGGCCCCGATATAGATCGTCCCTTGTCCCTCTCCACCCCCAGTCACCAACGCCGATACCTGCACCGGGCCGCTCGCCGCATACTCCCAACGTTTGCGTCCATCGGATTGAATGGCGTAAAGCTTCTTGTCATCAGCCCCCACAAAAACCGTGCCATCGGGACCAACGCAGGGCGAGGACCTGATCAATCCACCTGAACTAAAGGACCAGGCGAGCGTCCCATCCGTCCGGATGGCGTAGAGTTTTTTGTCATCGCTCCCGAAATAAATTGTGCCGTCCGCACCAATGGCCGGCGCCGACCGCGTACTCCCACCCGCGCTGAATACCCACTTGACGGATCCGTCCGAATAAAATGCGTAGATCTTCTGGTCCGAGGACCCGATATAGACCGTGCCGTCTACGCCCACAATCGGGGACGCATAAATCCGGTTGCCCGTGTCCGCCTGCCATTTCTTTGTGCCGTCAGGATTCAGCGCATACAGCCTGAAGTCTTCCGATCCGATGTAGATCGTCCCATCAGCGCCAATGGCCGGCGAACCACTCACCCCACCGCCCGTGACAAATTCCCACTTGCGGGTGCCGTCCGGTCGGAGCGCATAAACCGCCGCGTCCATCGACCCAAAGTAAATCGTCCCGTCCGGACCGATGGCCGGCGAGGACTCAACCTTGCCGCCCGTGACAAATTCCCAGCGTTTGTTGCCTTGCGGATCAATCGCGTAAATCCTGTTCGAGCTGCCGAAGTAAATAATCCCGAACCGATCCACAGCGGGTGAGGACGTAATCTCTGCCCCCGCCTCAAATTGCCAAAGTCGACCCCCTTCTGGCACTACCGCCGTCAGTGTGACGATTCTGCTCAAGGCCGAGCCATTCGCGTCGGTCACCATCACCGCATACTCGCCGGCATTGGTCCTTTGCAGATTCCGCAAGGTCAGCACCGCACCCGTGGCGCCCGTGATATTCGCTCCGTTGAACTGCCACTGGTACTTCAGCGTCCCCTTGCCGGTAGCGACGACTTGAAGGGTCACGTTGCTTCCCAGGTTTGCCGCCTGCGAAAGCGGTTGCGTCACTATGATCGGCGCGTTACCCAGAATGATCCGTGCCAGTCCACTCCGCGGTTCGCCATTCACCCGATCAAACTGCCCGCCCACCAGGGCTGTCCCATCCCCAGGCAGCGTAATGCGGGAGACTTCCGGGAATTCATGACTGCGAGTCGAGCCGATCTCCGGAATGAACGTCCTGTCCACTGTCCCGTCCGAGTTCAAACGCGCAAATCCAACGCGATTGACCTCGTTCACTTGGGTGAACGCCCCGCCAACCAGGACCTTGCCATCGGCCTGCAAAGCCAGCGCAAACACACTGGCAGGCCTAAATGCGCCAGCGATCCCCGAGCCAACACTGAACGTTGTGTCCCGGCTGCCATCGCTGTTCAGCCGGACAATGCCGGGGGCCATAATATCGTTCAGGTTCGTGAACGATCCGCCTGTGAGGATCTTCCCGTTGCTTTGGATCACGATCGCGTTGATCCAGCCTTCCGGGTCGAATTCCGGTGCAAAGCCCGAGTCCAATTGGCCGTCGGACTTCAAACGAGCGAGATTGAAACGCGGCTGACCGTTGACTTCATGGAAATAGCCGCCTAACAGGATCTGGCCGTCTGTTTGAATGGCCAAGGCTGCCACAACCATATCGTCAGACAGAACTGGCCTGAAAGTCGCGTCCACGCTCCCGTCAACATTCAGCCGCGCCAATCCGTTTTGCGGCACGCCGTTCATCGCACTGAAAAAACCGCCGACAAGTATCTTGCCGTCGCGTTGCAGCGCCAGACACTGCACATCGGGCCGCATTTTTATGCCGGCCGGATCAACATTCGCCCCCGACCCAGGATCAAATCCAGAGTCCAACCGGCCGTCACGCTCCAGGCGCGCAATGCAGCTCCTCGCAGTGCCTTCTACGTGGGTGAAGGTGCCCCCAACTAAAATCTTGCCATCGGATTCCTCCACAATGGCATACACTTCCGGCCTGTTTCCCGTTAGGGAACCAAATCCCAGCGAACCGATAAAGTCAGTGTCCAATGTCCCATCTGGATGCAAACGCGCCAAGGCCTGTCTCGCTATACCATTCAACTCGTCAAAGTGACCGCCCACCAGGATTTTCCCATCACGCTGCACCGCCAGCGCAGCTGTCCAGGGGGGCATATTAAATTCCTCTCCCAGGCTCGGATTAAATGCCGTATCCAACAACCCAGGCTGCAAACTGGTTGTGACACCGGCATCCGATATATCCGGCACCCCATCGCTGTCCGCATCGTTTTCATCAACAATCTCACAAACCCATTGCGTGTAGTCTGGCCAGGACGTCCCCGGCCCGCCGTCATCGATCGTCACCGTCGCCCGATACTTCATGCCTGTCCGGTTCCATACCGTCGCCGGCACCCGATAGGTCTCGCCGACCGGCCCCTTTATCTCCAGTGCCGCAGCTTGAATCTGACTGGCGTTTACCACCTTGAAACTGGTCGAACCCACATAGACCTTGACATCGCCCTCTGGTTCAAACGAACTGAAACTGACCGTGATCAAATTCTGCGTGCCCCGTGAGTATCTGATAGTACCTGATACGCTTGGAATCCTGAACTCGCCCCCCAGATTCGGCGTTGCATCTGGCAAGCTGAACGTCATAAGCCATGTGCCCATGTCCGCACTCGCCTCTCGATTCAAATGCCCGCTAATTTGAAATGACCTTTTCTCCGGCCAGTCCTGCTGGCCGGTCCCGGTAAATCCTAAGTCACTCGCCCTATCGAGCTGCGCAAAATCGGGAAAACCGTTTCCGTCCTGATCGGCCTTGGGCAAGTTGATCACGATTGAACCGTAGACAAAGAATCCTAAAGGCGGACTACCTGCGAAGAAATCCGTTTCAAACGCCCCAGGTAATCCCGCCCGCGGCCGAAACTCCCCGCTTGTAACAAAACCGTTAGGTATCAGCTCTGTCAATGGCTCGTGCGTCATCCCATCAAAGGTCGTAAAGAAAACCCCTCCATCCCCAACAAAATCATGAAAGAAAACCAGCGACCGACTCAAACACTGGATCGACGCCGTTTGCTGGCCAAATACCGACACTCCAACCACCAAGCAAACAATACAAGCTATGCTTCTCATACATTCCTTTTGGAGTAGAACTGTGGCGTGAACCAATCTTGCCGTCGTGGATTCAATGACGCGATTTTGCCGAACCTCATCCACAAAGCAATCCCTCATTACCAACAGTCTGCAGTTGCCGACTTAGGCAAATCGCACAGCGCGTTGCCCCGCCTCCACTCAGGCGCCGCTGCGAGAAACGCTGTGGCCAGTGCTGCCACCACCATCAGGGCCAGTATACTTGCCCTCCTGATAGTTGGGATTGTCGATCTCATGTTCTGAATCCTTTGACGAGCCGGGTTCACTCTCGGGCTGCCGCACAAACCGATAGGCGCAGAAAGCGGCGCCCTGGATCTTGAAGGGGCGCTTGACGGTCTTGCTGCGCAATTTCGGCAGGTCGGGCTTCGATTTCCATTAGACGCAAGTGCAGATCCGTGGCGCCTCGTCCACCCAACAATCGTCGCAGCCGTAGCCTGGCCGCAATGCGGCAGGCACCTTCCAGCACCCCCATGCGCTGAATCTGTAAGCATTCATAATCGAGGCTTAATCCCTTTTGTGGCTTTCCGGGCCAGCGATTGCGTGCCGATCGCCGGCGGGCGGCTTGGGCAGGGTGAGGAGCCGCAATATAAGCCAGCAACCGGCCAAATAGAGGTGGGAACTCAAGCTCAATTCATCCCGGCGCAATCGGGCAATCTGGGCTGCCCGAAAACCAAAACATACTGCTCACTTTTATTTTAAGGGCAGATTCCAAGGCTGTGACCGTTGCTGGATTCTATTTGCTATCCCGTGGCAGCCTTGGGCCAACTCTACTATTGCCGGTGGGAAGTCGAATTAAGCCTGCGCAACCTCAAGACCAGTGCCAAGGCGCCAATTCTCCTTCGTATCATGGCTGGATCAGATCCGCGCAGGACTGTTACTCCCTCATCAATTGATAAACTCTCTCCAGCATTTTAGCCTCGCCCGCGGCGCCTTGCCAGTTCAACTCCCCATACCACCAGTAACGAACATAACCTTGCTTATCAATCAAGTAAACGCTCGGCCAGACACTGTTACCCCAGGCGCTCCAGTTTTCCTTCTGGTTATCGACCGCTATCGGATAGTCGAGGGACTTTTCCTTCGCCGCACGCTTGATCTTTGTCACGTCAAACTCGGCCTCCGTTTCCGGGGTATGGAAAGCAACCATCGCCGCTCGATCACGAGGTAACTGGGCATGCCACTTCCTGTAGTGCGGCAGATTTCGGATGCAGTTGATGCAGCCGTAAGTCCAGAAATTGACAATGACCACTTTGCCCCGAAGCTCGCTCAGTTTCAAGGGAGGGCTATTGATCCACTCCTCGTGTCGGGGATGTTTCCGCGATCAGGAGGATGCTCGACACAAACAGCATCCATAGCCCGAAGAACATCGAGAGTATAGTGCGCCGTTTCCGCGGGGGAGTGGTTCCCATTATTGCGCTTTCTATCATGTCCAGAGAACAGTTTTCGGATACAGCGATCCCGGGAAATCTCCGCCATGAATCTCAACCCGCGGTCCGGCCGTTCCGGCACACTATCGCATAAGATGCGGAAGTTGGCCAATAGCGGCTTCGCTGGTTGCGGATCTGTTCAGAAAACCTTCGGGCCATCCTCCTGGAGTCGCAATGCCACGAATTAGAGTGTATCGACTAAAACTATAGCCACAGCGCACAAACCAATTCATTGCGCACCAGCAAGGAGTTGCCGGCGAGCGTGGGATAGTTGCAGGTCTCGCCGTTCAAGGCGGGCAAGGTCTTTGCGATGGATTCTTCGATCTAGTCAAGATCCACACCCATGCGCTCGAACTCCGAGGCCGCATTCAGGAAATGCGCGGTGATCCAGAAGACGGTCCAGCTTTCGCTGTAGCCACCGCGAAGGCGGAACACATTTGACATGTCGCCGTGCTGCGCGAAGTTGGTTTGCTGAATCTGTTCCCCGCTGCTGCCGTAGGGGTCCATCATCTGTCCGCAGGAGCGATACATCACGGCGGCCAGACGCTTCAGGTCGTCGCGTCCAAGGTAATCGCCCATGCGCCAGATTTCCGGTGTGAACAGGACGCCGAAGACATCGAGGTGTTGGTTCTGCGCCGAAACGATTGTCCAGCCGCGCGTCTTGAGCCCTTGATCGCGCAAGCGTCCGGCGGGCAGGTCAATGTCCCAGAGCACGGTGTAAGTGAGCGTCACGTCCATCGCGTGCGCGGCCCAGTCAAGATAACGCTGTTCGCGTGTCATCTCATACAGCGCCAGGAATGCTTGGAACGCCGCCCACGCGCCTTCCTTGTCTTCGCAATTCGCATCGAGGGTGCCCCCCCAATACGGCTCAGTCATGTCGAGATGCCGCTGCGCGAAATAGTCGCCCGCCTTGACGGCGGCGCCCTTGAACTTCTCGTCGCCGAACAACGCGAAACCTTTGCAGAGAGGCGAAACGAAGAAGGCATCCGCGGTATTTCGCGGCTTCCAGTCCGGCTGGAGAATACGCTTCGCCTGCACCGTGCAGGCCTTCTTCAAGAACTCCTCCCAGCGCTCCGTCTTCACGCCGGGCCTTTTTCGCCCGACGATGATGGCCCGGGCGAAGGACTCCATGGCCTGACCTTGCGACACGGGGTCCTGGTCCTCCCACTGGCCGGTGTCGCCGTCGTAGTTGAGCAGAAAGCCGTGATCGTTAAACGGCGATCGCGTCAGCCAGTCGAGCGAGCGCTGGCCGCGGTCAAGCATCGCGGGGTCGCCGAGGCGGTTCGCCAATGCGAGCATCGCGTAGCCCGCAGCGTCGGCCTGACCACACCAGCCCATGACGAACTGCGTGCCCTTGACGTAGTCGGGATACATTTCGAATCCTGCATCCGGGTCGCGATCGCGCCAGCGCGATAGGGCAAAGCGATACTTCTCGCGGATGGTTTCATCGTAGCCCGGCAAGCCCTCTGTGCTGCCGATCGGATGCAGCCGCATTGCCGAGCGGAGCGGTTGGCGGAAGCCGCTGCCCGCAACCGTCTGCGGCACGACCTCGAGCCAGAAGGCCTTCTCGACCACCGTGCCGGGACGCAGATTCAGCCACGTGTCAGGGTAATCGAGGAACTTGCCTTGCAGCGCCTTCGTCACGCTGTTACGACCGTTGGCCGCCGTCGGGCCGGAAAAAGAAGCGAGTTCCGTCGCGCTCTCGCCCGAGATCAGCCCGAGTGTCCACCACTGGTCGTTTTGATTCGCGCCGTAGGCCGGCGACGGCAGCGTGTGCATCGCAACGGCGCGGAAGGCCTCCCCGTCCTTCCACTCCACGCTCGTCCAGGGTGCGGCGAAGCGATGCTCCTCAAAGAACGTCTTGTCGCCGGGCTTGCCGGCGTGGACCGTGACTGCGTGATTGCCGGTCTTCTCACCGGCGGGATTCCCGTAAACAACCACGCCGGGCATCATGGGTTTCGCGTTCACCGCACCCGGCGCGATCCAGCGCACCGACAGTGTTACGCGAGGCAGCATCTACTTGCCGGTCCAGGTCCAGCGGCGCACGCCGCGCACAAGGTCGTGATCGAGGCGATAGGCATCGCGCACCTCCATCCAGCCGCCATGCAGCGCCAGCTTGCCGGAGACGATGGTCCAATCGCCCGACTGCTCGACTTTCTCCGGGCGGGTGTGAACCCATCCGGAGGGCCAGCCGTCGGTCCAGTTCGTCGCCACCGACCATAGCCCTTCTGCCGGTGAGGTCAGGAATGTGCGCCCTCCCGAGACGACCTCCGCGCGCCCTGGAGCGGTTTCCGAGATCCGTAGGGAGATCGGTTCGGCGCGGGACGGGCTGGCCAGCCAGAGCATCGTGAAGCCTGCCAGAAAGGTGACTGGTTTGGGCAAGGACCGCAGGATTGGATCGGTGAAGGATGGGATTATCATTGTCGTGGACCAATAGGGCTTTACTTTTTGGACATGGCCGAACTGTGCCCGCGCAGGAGGCGCCATTCAAGGCGAATTCGGGTGGAATTGTCCCCTATGTCCAGCCTCGCAGCCCTCCGGGGCGGGGTGGTTCCGGGTCATCAGCGTTGTTGCGTGGAGGGTCGAGTATCGCCGAGGATACACTCCCGCCCAGGAGCCTCGCATCTGACCCGGCGGCGCTCCCGCCAAAATCGGAAGTTATTTTTGCACGGACCCTTAAGGGAAGGTGGCTACGCAAAAAAATCAGTTCATTGGGCGACAGTCGGCTGTCGACATGAGGCTAACAGGGAATCCGTGTTAGGTGGTTCATGGGTTAAAAGCTCCCAGCTTTGCACCCGGCACTTCGCCGCGCGGATAACAACCCGCCTTCAGGGCTGGGCTGTTCGCCGGAAGCCGGAAGTCGCGGGTCTGGACATTCGCGAACGAGAGCGACTCGACCAAGCGGCCTGTTTCGAGCTTCAGGTCTGCCCGCACAGCGTCGAGCGTCCACGTGAAGATCCGCGGCGCGCAGCGCGGCCAGTGGCCCGAGCAGCAGGGAGGTGAGGAGGGTGAGTGCGCGTGTCATCATTGCTTTTTTCGCGCCATTTCCTGCAAAACGGCCAAGTCCGTTGGATTGCGGCCCGGGTCGAAGCCGATGGCGTTCTCGGCGGCAATCAGTGCCTGGCGCCGCGCCTCGATGCGATCCCGCTCGCCAGGGGCTTTTGCCGCGACGTAAACCGCCACGCGGCTGACGCGGTCGCGGATTTCCACGATGCCGCCGTTCACCTTGTGGTCAACCTGGGCGAGCCCGTCGGCATCCACATGGAAGACCTCGGTGATGGGGCTTACATAGGCCGGCACGCGGAAGCGAAACGTGGTGTCGCGCGGCGGGCCGAACTGGAAGGCTCGTTCCTCGCGATCCGCGGTGTAAGCGAGGTCCAGCGCGAACAGCAAGGCGCCCCGTGGGCCCGCCACCACGTCCAGGTCCCAATCCAGTTTGCCGTCCCGGAGGACGCGCTCGTGATTCACCGCGTCGCCTTCGAGATAATAATCTTCCAACATCCGGATCTCGCGCCCGACGCGGGTCATGGGCTCGATCAGGTCCGGGAACGTCACGAGCGAGCGGAGGCTGAGATTGAACCAGTAGAGTGACGGGGAAAGTCAATGGGGTCAAAACCATATTATTGACAGATAGGTCAACCAGGGGCATGCTCGGTGAATGGCAAGACCCTTAAGAATCCTGATGGCCGGCGGGTGGTATCATGTCACGAGCCGGGGAAATCGGCGGGAGGTGATCTACCGAACCGACGCGGACCGGCGGCGGTTTCTGGGGTTGGTGGCGGAGTTGTCCGAGCGTTTCGGCCTAGAGGTGCATGCCTTTGTGCTGATGGACAACCATTATCACTTGGTAGTGCGGACACCGGAGCCCAACCTGAGCGAGGCCATGCGATGGTTGCACGTCAGTTACAGCAGTCGCTTCAACTGGGCGAATCGATTGTGCGGGCATGTCTTTCAGGGGCGGTATAAGGCGATGGTGATTGAGGATGTGCGCGGGGTGGTGGAGGTGGCGCGTTATGTGCATCTGAATCCGGTGCGCGTGGGGCGGTTGGGATTGGATAAAGAGCGGCAGCGGCAGTCCCGGGGGATGGGCGGGGTGGAGCCCGGAGGGGAACTGGTGCGGAAGCGTTTGCAGGAGTTGAAGGATTATCGGTGGAGTTCGTGGCGGGTGTATCAGGGGGCGGAGGGGGCGCCGGGGTGGCTGCAGACGGGGATAGTTGGGGCCGGTTGTGGCGGACGGAGCCGGGAGGAACAGCGGCAGGCGCTGCGGCAATACACCGAAGCCCCGGTTCGACAGGGGTGGATCGATAGCCCGTGGACGGGATTGATCGGCGGGCTGGTATTGGGCAGCCAGGAGTATGCCCAAGGATTGTTGAAGGGATTGAAGTCCAAGAGGGTGGATGGAACGGTGATGACGTCGGTGCGGCAGATTCAACGGACCAGCCGTCTAGGGTGGCCGGAGATTGTCGCGGCGGCGGAGGCGTTACGGGGGAAGCGATGGGCACAGATGGTCGAGAGTTGGGGGGATTGGGATCGGGACGGAACGATCTACGTGGCGGTGCGGTATGGGCAGCAACGGTTGGCGGACGTTGTGCGATTGGCCGGAGGGATGAAATATGGAGCGGCGGCGCAGGCGGTGCGGCGGTTTGCCGCCGGGCTTGAGAAGGACGCGGACAAGGTGCGGTTTGTGGAAAAGATGCGTCGAAGGCTTAGCCAGGAGCGGGGAGAAAAGCGCCCCTGAAAACGGATGTGCCGGTGAATAATATGTAAACAATATGGATTTGACCCCATTGTTTTCGTTATTTCTATATTTGTCCATTACATCAATAGCCTACTGACGTAGTTTGGCCTCTCCAATCGTGCTATCGAGTTTGCCTTTTGCCTGGTCCAGAATTTGTCTCGTTTCACATCCAAGACATAGAGTAATTAAAAGTAATGCAATAGAAACAAATAGCTTCATTAAAAAAGTGGATATAAAGGGATTATATGGAAGTGCAAGCAATAAAATGCAGTGCTGATCTGAGCGTGAGCGCAGAATTAAAAGCGGTCGGATCAAGAATCGATCGCAAGGGTTATGCGAAGCGAATCGAACCAACAAACGGCTGTGCAGTCGTTAATTATGCCGGAGGTCGGACTCGGGCCTTTTTATGCTCAAATCGGGGCTTTTTTAACTGATTCCAAGTGACTACTCCAGCACAATTTGCGCGTACACCGTCAAAATTCGACGTAACTCGGTTAAGCACACTTTTAGACACAGTTAGGCACAGTTTTAGGCACACCCTTAAGGGGCCATGGGAGGCGTAATTTCCCGATTGTTCACATGGCACGCCGGCGAATTGATAAGGATCGAGAAGAGCGCATCGAAATGGAAATCATCGAAGACGCCTACGATGAATCCGAACGAGCAATGCGCTGGCATTGCTATCTGGAGAGCGTTCTCAAATTTCCATTGAAAGCCAGATGCATCAGCAAAAAGGCCAGCTCGCCCTTGCGCGTCGGGCAGGAAATCGAGGTTCTGGGCCTTGCGGACTCGGAGGACTGTCATCCATGAAGTCAAGGTAACTTACAGGCAAAGAAGAAAGGTCAGATGAAGGTAGAGGAAAGTCGAAAGATTCATTCAATCGTAGAACGGCCAGTTCTTCCGATTGGGCCTCCCCAGCGATTCCTGCTCAAAGTTGCCCTTGTTTCCAGCTTCTAACACTTGACTGAGGGTTGGGCGTTCTGCTGCCATTGACTCAGAATCCATAAGCGTGTGCAGGAGTCGTCTCTCAGCTGGCTTAAGAGGCTCGCCGGCGGCACAGGAACGCCATTTCATGTGCAATGCACGGAACGACCGGCCGGAGCGCTCGCGCAGGTCGCGAAGTATATCAAAGCCCTCGGGATCGGTGTCCCCGAAGTGCCAAAACTCCAGTGTGCTCGTGAGTTTCTGAAGAAAAGCAACGGTCGCGGACCCCGGATAACTGGTGCAGACCAGGAGTTCGCCCGATCCCAGTTTCGCCAGTTCGTGAAAGCTGGTTTCGTTTTCCACCGTCACGCATCGAAGCGCACCGGTCTCGATCCGGGAGGCGTGTTTTATGTCTGTATCCGACAAACGTACGGGACCCCGAAGCTTGCCAAGGTCTAGCCACTCATCCTGGAGAAGCAGGCGCAAGGGGCCGTGAACAAGAACGAACCTTGGCGATTGTGAAATGCCGACATCTTCAATGCACCGGAGCTTTCCGCCCGTCACACGATCCAGGATCGCACCGAGTTTTCCAGAATGTCGGCCGTCGGCGCCCTCGGCGGCCAGTTCTCCCAGGCGCTTCGAATTGCCTGTAAGAACACAACTCGCAAATCGCAATAGCGATTCCTCGCCTTCCTGCTCCCACTTCAGCAAACGTGGAACCACGGCCAATAATTCAGCATTACCCTGTAAATCATCACGGGAGAAGGGAGCGATGGCATTTCCCCGCAACGCTGCTTCTGCCAAATCACCACAAAAGTTTCGCCAAAACTCGCGCCAGCGTTCGGGAACTTCAAACCGGGACGCCGCAGAGAATTGCTTCGCCAGAAGTTCCCGCCGGCGGGTGGGAGACGGGCTTTCCAATAAGGAAAAGAGTTGCGCCTCATTGGCTGGCGGGAACCGCACCTGGTGGATTATATCCGAATCGCGACGCGGACCTTCCAGGAAAAGGAGGGAACCATCTAAGTCCTTGAGTTGGCGGATAGCCATTGAACGGTCATCGCCATCCTGGCAGCCGGCATCGGCCAGCAATTCCTTGAAATCGACGAGGAAATCACGCTGGCCAGCGCCCGTCCGCCCTGCTTTCGATTCGGCATAGAGCCGCGCCAGACTCTGGAGAACTGGGGAGGGATGTTTCAAGGCTCAGGCGTGCTCATTCATCCACTCACGTCCTTCCTCCGAGTCCCGGAGTATATTCACGGGAACATTCCGGATATGAGGCCGGTTGCCGCGGCGTTCCTCGTGGCGGGAGACAACAATCAGTTGGTCACACAAGCTGAATGCGGCCGGGACGTTGCCGGTGCTCATCGAGAAGGACCCTTGAAGGTCCAGGGCCTTGATGGCCTCGATACAATCCTTGATCCGTCCCGTATCCATTTTGGAAAAGGCTTCATCGATGGGCACCAGCGCAAGCGAGGGGTCATTCCATCGACGTTCGTGACGTTTGTAGGCGCGCAGGTAACTTGCCAGGATAGCCACGAAGTAGGGCGACTGGTTTTCGCCACCGCTCATCTTTCCGCTCTGCTTGTCCACGCTCACCGGCGTTGACTGGGCATCACGCGAGTCCCAAACGAGGAGGTCGTAATCGAAATATTGCCGGTAGTCCAAAAGGTGCGCGGCTTCGGCGCTGTCCTGTTCGCTCGTCAAGACACTCAAAAAGTGATCCAACGCGTCTTGCAGTTGCCCCTGCACAGCCTGGTAGAACAGTCCGTCGTCCTGAAATTGCGAGTTCAGATCGATGAGTTGGCGATACAGCCGAAAGTCAGGGTTCTGCCGGCGCTCGATCTGATAACGGTCATTGCCAATGGGTTGCTTTAGGTGGTCGTTGAGCAACACAATTGTGTCATTCACCCGTCGCAGGGCCTGGTCCATCCGCTGGAGAACGTTGCTGCGGAAGAGTTGTTCCCAACGTTTGCGTTCGGCTTCCGCTTTGGTCTTATAATCGGGAATGTTCGCCTCGGCAATTTGGCTCAGCAACTTGGTCCACGGCTCGTTGGAAGGATATTCGGGAGTGAGATCTTCGAACTTTCGGTAAGCCAAAGCCAACTCGTGTCGCGCGGCCTTCAGTTTCTCCCACCCCACCTCGGCCTGCTTGTCTGCCTCACGTTCCAGCCGGCCAAACTCGCTGGCGGCGGCATCGAGGCTTGGAAACGTGGACGTGATTTCGGCGCGCCATTCGTTCAAGCGGGTGGCATGAACGGATATATCTTCGATGTCCTGTTTAAGCCGTTCAAAGGCACGCAAGGTCGATGTTTCCCGCTCTCTCGCCGCATGCAACTCGTTTTCGAGCCGTTTGATATCGCCTCGTTTTTGACTTTGAAGCAGCCTGCGCTGCTCCGTTTCCCAAGTCGTCAATTCCGAGTTGAGAGCAGCCAGTTGCTTTTCCTTTTCTTCAAAGCTACCCCGGTCGATAGAATTCAGGCGGGCAAGCACTTGTTTCAGCTGAGCCTCTACGTCGGGAAGCCGTTGCGCCTCCCGCAAGTCGCCAACCAGCGAGGCATGAGCGGGTATGAACTCGATCGCATGGTCGATGATGCCCTGAATCGCGTTGACCACGGGAGCCAGTTGGCGTTCCTGGGACTCAACATCGGCCAGCAGACCACGCTTGAGAGCCAGTTGTTTTTCCAATCCGCGCAGACCAACGAACGGCATCCCGTCGTAATACCGCCGCCGCTCGACAAATGCGCCGCGAGTCATGAAGCCGTCTTTGTGAATGGCAAAATCTTGGTTCGACAAATCGTCAACATGCTGGACGCACATCAATTCCCCGAAGAGGTTGCTGACGATGGCTCGGGCAACAGGATGCTCGGCCCGCAATTTCTCCGCCAGCGAACCGGGCTTTACTGGGCGTGCCAAACGCAGCGCCTTGCCCGGATGAATCAGCGATTCCCGCGGTGACTCGGCTTGAAGCCCTTGATAGATTTTGACCGCTGCCGGGTAGTCGGCGTCGCTTACGACAATGGCGAATTTTCGATTGAACGCGACCTCGATGGCAGCGCGCCACTCCTCGTCGGCCACCTCGCACAGTTTGCAGAGCGGCTGGGCAGGCGGAGTACGGCCTCCGGCTGGCAGGTTCTGATTCAGGATGTTGAGGACCGTCGTGGGAAAGGGCAATTGCCCGTTCGCCAGCAAGGTCACTTCATCACGTAACAATCCTTTCTGATCGCGAATGTCCCGGAGTTTGCGCTCCGTCGGGCCAATCGCGCGGCTCAGCGCAGCTTTCAGGTCGCCGGCCCCACTGCCAATGCCTGCCAGAGACGGCTCAGTTTGCTCCTTGGCGCAACCTTCGAGTTTCTTGATGGCGGCCTCCATGGGGGCCGTGTCCATGGGTTCGGATAAGGGCGCGGTTTGTACCTCCTTCAGCCACTGGCGAGCCTTTTGGACGCGGTTTCTAAGGGCCGAATCAACCGTGTTTCCTACATCCCTTAGCCGGCTACTCTCTGCGACCAGCCGTTTCTTTTGTTCCTGCAATTCAAGATAAAGGTCGCCACCGGGCAAGGCTTTCAAAGCAGCCTCTTCGCTTTTGATGCGGCTTTTACGTTCACCAATGAGCCTGTCCAATTCGCCGATACGGGCCTCTTCCTCCGCAAATGCCGTTCGTTCGTTTTGCAGGTGTTCCTCGTGTTCACGAACCCGATTGGCGGCATGTTGGTGGGCAAGTTCGGAGGAGAGCCAGCGCGCCACCACACGGTCACGCGCGGCAGCCGTGTGCTCCCGATGCAGATCCCTGATGTTTTCCAAACGGCTTTGTTGATCGAACAAGGCGCGCAGGTCGTTTTCGTAGGCCTTGAAATTGCGGTAACTGGCAACTACGTCGGCCACGTTCAATTTGTCGTCCGGCAAGATGAAACGGCGGCAGAATTCGTCGAAGCTCTTCAAGTTGGTGAAAGACATCGCCTGGGGCAAAAGCGAGCTAAGCACTGCCCGATTGAAATTCAGGTGCTGGTCAATCGCCATGTCTCTCAGGTATTGATCTTGCGTTTCGAACAATCTTCCGTCGCGACTCTTCTCCACCAGATGCTTGAACTCGACCGCCTCCAGCGGTCGGCGTTCGGCATCCAAAAAATCTGCCTTTTCCAGCGGGCCATACACAACAAACGGCTTGATGTGGCCTTGATTTTCCGCCGTGTTTCGAAATTCAATGCGCAGCCCCCACGTCTCGATCCGCTCTTCATCCGTCGCCTTGTGCGGCCAGGAGAATTCCAGGGCGATATAGGTGATCGCCGATGAACGGAGGTATTGCTCGACGCCGTTTTCTTCCCGTTTGGTGTCGAGCAAACAGTAGCTCTTGACCGTGCGGTCTGACTGACCGCCCGTAGCGGAGCGGTTGAAATGACGATGGGCCGTATCCGTCCCGACCAGCACCGTCATGATCAGGTCCATCAACACGGATTTTCCCGAGCCGGTGACACCGGCAAGGAGGAGATTACCCTCGATTGGCAGTGAATCGTTGTAGCCATACCAATTGATGGCGTGGATGCGAGTCAGCTTGATGGCGCGGCTCATGGCTCGACGTCCTCCACTTCACCCCCGTTTTCGCCGACGGCTGATAGGGCTGCTGACGGGTTTTTGTGCAAATCCGCTGTTCGCGTCCACTCGGCGATCTCATTGAATTGAATCACCCGCGGCAGGGTCTTTAGAACTTCAATCCGTGATTGCTGAAAAGGTTGGGTTGGTTCAAACCTGATTAGATTGAAGCGCTGGGCCTGCCGCAGAATCTCCAGCATCCGACCGGCGCTGGGCTGACTTTTGAGGTCGGGGAGCAATTTTTCTTTGAGCAGTTGATTGAGTTGTTCCACTGTCATAGTCACCTGCGCTGCACCGTGATCACGAACCTGGGTGTCGTATTCATACCACAAGGCGAGCAGCACGATGGTGACGTCCTGTCGCAAGTTAAGGGTCAAGGCGGGACGCTCAGGCACTGCTTGGATGAGCCGACTCTCGTGTTCCATCGACACAGCGAGTCCAATCAGCGCTGCCATTTCACGAAGCCAATCGAAGTTCTGCCGAGACCAGGCGTAAAGAACGCCGTCGCCTGATTCGAGGCCGAGGATGGACCCATGGGCCAACAGTGCCTGCAACGCCTCACCCAAGCAAACGCGATCCGAATCGGTTAGGCGCAGCAGCGGTGCCGGAGTTGGGGGATTAATATCGCTGTTCATTTCTTGATGATGAAAAAACGGTCAAAGGTGTAGGTGAGTTTGCGATCCTTTTCAGGAGGCCCGGATTCGTCATGAGCGGAGGGCACTTCAATTCGGTAGCGCGACTCCGAGGATTCGGCATGGAGCAGCAACGCCACCAAATCATCCATGTCATCCTCGTTTCGAATGGGCAGATCACGGCTGGCAATTCGAGTGCCTTTGCCTCCAGCCAGTTGGGCAACGAAACGGTTGGCACGAGCGACGGTCAAAGAATTGCGCATCGCGCCGCCCAGTTGGGCTTTGGCATGGTCGCGCATGGCTTCGCTGATTTCATCGTCAACCGGAGCATTCTCTTCCATCGTCCATCGCCGGGGTGGTTCATAGAGCGAATCTCGCCCGGCGAGTAGTTTGGAGTTGGGCAAGAGAAGTGGCGGCAAGTCCTTCAGTTCCTCAAGATCCACCAAACGCTGGCCGGGAAAAGTGCTATTGATCTTTTCAAAGAATTCCTTGATCTGGCTGCGGCGTTCCCCAACCACCTCCTGCAAATATCGCGAGCGGGCCAGGGAACGTCGCGTGAATTCTGCTGTCCGATGATCGATCTCATCGGCCAACGGCTGAACGAAATCCAGCTTGTCTTCGAGCTCTTGCAGATGGGTGCGCACACGGGCCATTGCGGGAGCGGCTTCTGAATCTTCCCGGCACATCACCTCCGCCTGCATCTTGTGCAGCAAATCGGGATCGCCGAGGATTTGTCGAATCCGTTCCCGGGCGGCATCGAGACGGGCGGGAAGCTGAGCGCGAACAAGTCCGGCGTAGCACTCGTGACCGACTTGCTCTGAATATTGATCAAAGACGACCGCATAACTCTCTCCCAACGTGCGAGCTTCCAACTGGCGCCGGATGAATCGCTCGATGCTTTTCCCCATGCCTCGGAGCTCGCGCAATCCGTCCATCGCGCCCTTCAGGCAATTCTCCAGATGGCTGAAAGGCTCTTTGGCAAAGGCGTCCACATTAGCTAGGGTTGCACACACTCCCACGAACGGATCGGTGAAAACGGCCGCGTCCGGACGGGCGATGCGCCGCAGCGCGTCCAGTAAGATTGCCCCATGGGCATCAAATTGGATACGACGCTGCCAATCTGGCAGTTGAACATCCTCAACCCAGCCAACATCCTTGCGCGCGAGATAATCAAGCACTCGCCGGGCGAACTCCTTTGGGGGCAGGGCCACAAATTCACCAGCCTCTTCAGCGCCCATTTCTTCCTGATCGGGCAAAAAATCGGGATGCTGTTCCAAAACATCCACAACAATGGCCAGGGCCTCTTCGCGGCTCATACCCTCATGGCGATGGGTTGATTCAAGCTCCAAGGCATCAAGCACATCAACGTACGTCCTTGCATTCGGACCCGCGAGGACTCGGAACAGCCCCGGGCGCACTTCCCGGAATAATTCAATCGCCAGCGAACTCATCTTCAACGAGTATGCCAAATTGCCGAAACTTCAGCGAAACAAAATCAGCAGATTGAATCAAGTCCCAGAGTCCCAAAGTGGTGAATACAAGGTGGGTTTATGTTAAGGCTGCCTGGTCGTAGTGGCTGATTTTCTGCAATTTGGATGCCGAGACACCGAAGTCATGGCCCATGGATAAAAGAAATCGCGGATCGTTGGTTGCCGGTGCGTTCGTGCAGCGCGGATTTTTCGGCAAATGCCTCCTTCAAGGCAATCGCCTGGACCGAGAATTCTGACACGGCTGGTTTTCCCCTAATTTTGCTGATTAGCAGCGTCCGTGCCGGACGCGCCTCCGCAGGTAGAACCAGTGGCTCCCGCAAATTAATTTCGACTTTGATCCGTTCTGGTTGACCAGTGACGGCCGAGCGGTAAGCAAAAACACCTATGGCCACCATGAAACCCATGAGCTTTGCCACACTCTTGGAACGGTTTTTCATCGAACGCTTAACTCGGGTAAGCACACTTTTAGGCACACTACGAATCCCATTCGAAGCTCTCAAAACTCACCTTCAGGCAACTCCCATCCGACGGCCTCGGCCACGTGTGCTGCCAAGGCTGGCACGCTCTTCCCGAGATAAGCCAAGTGTGCTTCTGGCGTGCGCTTGCGCTTCCGCGCAATCTCCTCCAACCGGGCCAACACCAGCCCTGAATTCAGCGAATACAATGTGATGAGATAATCCGCCGGGTAACACGCGTTCACATCCCATGGCTTGAGGCTTTCTGGTGGGAAATGTTTCAGGTTGCTTGTAACGATCAATTCAGCATGGCCACGAACCGCTGTCGCCAGCACATGGCGATCCTTCTCGTGATTGGTGCAGACCGACAGTAACGATTCCTCCCCGTTTACCATCGCTTCGGGAAATGCCGACTCCACCGCCTCTCGCCACGACTTCGCCAACTCTTCTGGCCATCCCAGTTTGCCTGTCTGAGTGCGCTGGGCTTCATCCAAGATTTCCCCGCTCCACATCGGTTGGTAAAGCCGTGGTGTTTCCGCCAGCGTCAAGAACAAATCGCACAAGCCGAAGTTTGCCAGCACGCAGGCATCCAGAACCACCCTAAAATTGGCATTCATTCGGTAGGAATTCGCTTTTCATACAGTCCGGCAGCCTCGACACGGCGGCGCAAGTCATCCAATGTCGACCGCCGGCGAGAATCTCGCTGGCGCTGGTATTCCATTAAGTCTTTCAGATATACTCGGCGGTGTGTCCCTACTTTGTGGTGCGCAATTGTTCCCTTTTCCAGCAAATCCACCAGGAATGGACGCGATACGCCAAGAAAATCGGCAGCGGCCTGGGTGGTCATGCTTTCGCTCTCCGGCAGCAGCACCACGGCTTTGCCCTCGCGCATAGTACGCACCACCCGTACCAATAGGTGAAAGATGGGCTCCGGCAATTCCATGCGCACTCCTTCCTGCCCCACCAGAGCGGGTCGCTCATCTGCCAGGACCGCCTCGCTTAGGCGGTCAAGCTCACGCAATTGCTTCGTCGTCAATGCCGACGGATCAAACCGGTTTTCTGTGATCTTCATGATCCTAATCTACCCCATAATCCAAACGAAAGCAACGAAACAATCGTAATAACCGAAACAGCAAATTCCTGGGCATAGTTCCTCCAACACGTGAGTCTAGGCCTGCGAAAGTGGAGTCGCCAGGACCGCTGAATGAAATCGAAACAAGAAACCTTTGTTCAATAGGACGGGCTGTTTATGGGGCGATGCGCCAAAGCCCTTAAAATCGTATCCAAAACCGCGTCCAGGTGCTTGCCGATATCCTCACCTAAGAACCGCAACACGAAGTAGCCATGTTCCTCAAGCAAAGCATCCTTTCGTCGATCGCGCCGGTAAGCATCAGGATCGGACAAATGTTGTGCCCCATCCAACTCAACCGCGACACGACGACTCTCGCACAGCAGATCCACTTCCATCTCTCCTGACCCATTGAAAGTGATGGGCAAGTTGACATTGAGTCGAAATAGCCCAACGGTGGCCGGCAACGATTCCAGGCGTCGAAATAGGAAAGCTTCGATCGCGCTCCGCGCTCGCGCCACCCCTGCGGCGTCCGGCGATGGTTTCAGCGCGGCGTGGACAAATAGGCTGGCCAACGGTACATCGACACCATCGCTGATTAAGCGACGAACGCTGGCCGCATAATCTTTCTTCCATTCTGGATCGACGGGCAGCGGAACCTCGGACGGCCAGCCGGGGACGGCGCTTGCCGGCAATAAAATGGAATATCCCACCGCCTCATATCCGCGGCATCGGCGGTCAAACATCTTGGCCAGCACAGGCACATTCAAATCAGCATAGTCATAAACGCGCACCTCGCGTTTGCCTTCGTAAAGGCGATGCAATCGTCCGACATACTGAGCGATCGTTCCTCGCCACGAAACTGGAAGCGCCAGAAACAAAGTGTCTAATCGGGGATGATCAAATCCCTCGCCGATGTATTTCCCGGTGGCCAATAGCACTTGTCCGGATCCGGTCGGATTCGCGGCCATGTGATCGGCTGCGGCCTGTCGTGCTTTCTTGCCCATGCCTCCTTGCAGAATGATCACCTGCGCATTTTCAGGACACAATTGCTCAGCGAGATTCTGGAGATGGTCGGTCCGTTCGGTCAACACCAACGGAAACCGACCGGTGTTCAAGGCGTTGATGACATCCTCGCAGATCAGTTTATTACGTTTCTCATCATTCATTAGCGCCTCATACAGACGATGAAATTGAACGCGCTGATCCGAATCCGGTGGTTCAGGATCCCGAAAACTTGTGGGCCGAACATATACGTGATGGTCAAATGGCCGGCTGGCTGCCTGCTGGCGGGCATCGACACGATAGCGCACCGGACCACACTGCATGAAGATGATGGGGTGATGTCCATCTTTGCGTGTTACTGTCGCCGATAAGCCAGTTACGTATTTAGCCTTGGCTCGGCGGACAACCAATTCAAAGCTGTGCGCGGACAAGTGGTGGCATTCATCCACGATAACCTGACCGTAGGCTCCTACTAAATCTTTGACCTCTCCCTTGCGGACCAGACTTTGAATTAGGGCCACATCGAGGGATCCAGTGATCTTCTTGCGCCCGCCACCGATGCGTCCGATGGCTTTGGGCTCGATTCCGAGGAAGTGCGATAAACGCTCAACCCACTGTTCCAGCAATTGCTGACGATGAACCAGCACCAGCGTATTGACGTCGCGCTGGGCAATAATCCAAGCGGCAATAACAGTCTTTCCAAAAGCCGTGGTTGCAGACAGAACGCCGGTGTCGTGGGCAATCAAGGCTCGCGCAGCCGCAAGCTGTTCCTGGCGAAGTTCACCCTGGAAGGCCACGTTCAAGGCCTTGCCCGTAAATCGCTCATCGCGCACATGGACCCTTATGCTCAAAGCCTGCAACAAAGCTTTGGTTTCTTCCAGGCACCCCCGAGGCAGAGCCAGATGCCGGGGATGATCTTCGGCGCAGGCAATGATTCGAGGCTTGGCATAGGTCGGCAACCGCATGTGCTGCGCCTTATAGAACTCGGGATTCTGAAAGGCCGCTAATCGCAAAAGACGATTGCGGAGTGCGGGTGGCAGGTTTTCCTTGGCGACGTAAACCTGGTCTCCAAGCACCAGTTCCAAATCTTCGGGCAATGGCCCGGTGATCGGGAGCACTTTTGGCCGACGAGAAGGGGGTGCAGTCCAAGGAGCGTCATCGTCGTCCTCCATCGTTAATACCGGCCGAACACCAACGATCTGGCCTCGGCTCTCGGCCTCTTGCACGATCCGATCCACTCGCTGGCGACTGATCCTTTTGATTGATGATAAATAGGCCCACTGGTCCGAGTAAGGAGTCATCTGCTCATCCAGAAAAACGCTGTTCTCTCGATCTCGCGCCGGGTGCTGGAGCGGCAATGCGATGAGGTTGCCAAAACCGCCTTTGGGTAACGTATCCTGGTTCGGGAAAAGTCGGTCGTAAGATCGCAACCCAATGTCCGGACGACGTTCCATCGTTTGGGTTAACAGATAGGATCCCAGATTTCGGGCCTTCCGCGCGGGAATCGGTTCTTCGAAAAACAGCCAGGTGTGAGCACCCTGACCCGAGCGTGAACGTTCAATGGCCGCCGGAACTTCCAACCAACGGCAGGATTCCAGAAAGGCCCTTGCATCGTTTTGCCAGTGTTCGCCATCGAAATCGACTGCAAGAAAAAAGCAGGTTTCATCAAGCAGCATGGGATAGACTCCCATGACGAAATCATGCCCGCGTGGATCGCGACCGGAGAGATGACAACGAACCACCTCATCTGTTACCGGAAGCCAGCGACGGTGCGCACAATCGCCGCACTTGATTCTTGGTTTGTCGCACAAGCCACGCACCCATTCGTTGGCGCAAGCCGGTTGGTAACCGGCTCGTCCGGTTTTGCGGCTTTCAAAACGACGCGGATAGACATCCTCGCGCCCCCGAAACAAAGATCGGAATACCCTGATTTTGTCTTCGGGCGAGGATGCTTGCGTCACGAGTCCCGAAGGAGTTGCGGCAGTAAGGTCTTCGCCTTCCCCAGAGAATTCAGGTGGCTTTTCCTGGACGGTCACGATCCTGAACGTGCCTGAAATAGGGACATATGTCGATGGAATCCGGTTGTCCAGTCGTTGGCGAATTTGTGCGCTCTTCGAGGTTTTGGGTGACGGTTTCCTCGGTGATTGATAAATTCACTGACGTGAAACGCCAGCAAATTGATAGGGATCGGGAAGATCGCATTGAAATAGAGATCGTCGTCGATGCCTACGATGAATCCGAACGTGCTATGGGGTTGGTATTGCTATCTGGAGGATGTTCTGAAATTTCCATTTCAGGCCAGATGTATTAGCAAGAAGGCCAGTTCGCCCTTGCGTGTCGGACAGGAGATTGAGGTGGTGGGCCTTGCAGACTCCGAGGACTGCGCCCACGAAGTAAAGGTAACCATCCGATGGGGGGACGACACACTTGCGATACCGTTGTCACAGATTGAGGGCGTCAAAACTACCGCCACGACCAAACAAGCCATTAGCGACTGGCATTATTGGGTTGCGCGTGGCTACGAGTATTAGAAAGTGAGGGAAAAACCACCATGGTTTATGGATGGAAAAAAATTCAGTAAAAACGACGGCAAAAAGACAAGTTCTCCCAAGGACAGTTGCCCAATACTCTCACCCAATCCTGCGGCCAAAATCCTTGATCGACTTTCTAACGAGGAGTCGGCATCCCTTTTGCGTATACTCATAGAGAGACACCCGGAGATTCGGGCCGAGGCAGAACAACTGGCCAAAGACCTAGTGGATTCACCCTCGGTCGAGGAGGTTGCCGATGATGTGCTTTTTTGCATTACAGGTGTCGACCTCGAAGCCCTGAATGAGCGGGCGGGATCCCATTCATGGGGCTATGTGGAACCGTCGGAAGCCGCCAGGGAATTACTCGAGGAATCATTGGAAGACTTGGTTGCTGATATGAAGCGGCGGTGCGAACTTAATTTGGCCTCAACGGCTGAGATAATCGGTATCGGGATTGTATTGGGATTATATCAAGCAAAAGATGTCAACTCAGAAGGAGCTCTCGGTTGGGACCCCGATTTTCCTGCCGAACACGCATACCATGTGGTCGCTGAATTTGTCCGGTCGTGCCACGGAATGGTGCATAGTGGTGTTAAGGAGCAAATCCTCTCGACTCTCGCCGATCATGCCCCAGAGTGGGGGGAAACGCTCCGGCGGGCCATACAGGAAAACTCCAGCAAATAGCCATTTGCAGCAGACTATGTCATAGAGCATCGAATCGATGCCCTCCATTCCGCCAGCGTTCCTCTTGAAAACCTGGTAAGATCCTATTAAGCGAGTAGTGACGAATTGTGCGGGAGTAATGGGGAATTGTAACGGAGTAGCACCGCAGTCAGTGGCGGGCCGGATTATATTTATATGTTACTAACTAACAAGCACTTAAATGGTGCCTGTGGTCGGACTCGATCAGGCGGCGTTTGAGCTAATCGCGATCCGAGCCCCGGGCGATCATGATGAGGTGCAGCAGTTGGAGAACGGATGAGACCATGGCGGCGACGTAGGTCATGGCGGCTGCGCTCAACACCCGGCGGACGCCGGCGCTTTCCTGTCCGCTGATCAATCCCATCTTCAGCAGATGCTCTCGGGCCCGACGGCTGGCGTCGAATTCGACCGGCAAGGTGACGATCTGGAACAAGGTGATCACGGCGAATATTCCGACGGCGATGCCAATGAATTTTACCAGGAAAGGTCCACCCAGGATCATGCCGAGGACTGTAATCCAAAGCCAGGCTTGGCTGGCGATGCCCGTGATGGGAACCAGGGCCATCCGCAGTTTCATGGGAGCGTAAGCGGCCTGGTGCTGCAAGGCATGTCCCGCTTCATGGGCGGCGACTCCGACGGAGGCCAGCGAGTTGCCATGGTAAACTTCGGAGGAGAGGAAAAGGGCTTTTTTGGTCGGGTCGTAATGATCTGTCAGGTGCCCGGCCACCTCGTTAACAGGCATGGCAGTCAATCCGGCACGATCCAGGATTTCACGGGCCGCCTCGGCTCCGGTGATTCCCGATTGAGTGGCCACCCGGCTGTAGCGTCCGTAAGTCGATTTGAGCTTGATCTGGGCGTAAAAGCCCAAGATTAAACCCGGGATTGCAAATAACCACCAGTATTGATCAATGATCATAATAGCCAGTGTCATATCACATCGTTTCTCAGGGGGCGACGGGTTCGGTCTGTCGCAGACCGGGTTTTTCAATATCCCCGCGCCACTTGGGACCAATATGATCCAGGGACCGTCGCTTTTCAAAAAAAATCGGACGGGATTTCCTTGAGTGCCGGGGCAGGAAGTCCAATATCTGGGCCATGAATATCCCAGTGGATCTATTCCGGGGCAACCGCGAGCGTTTGAGGAAGAAGCTGTTGAGGAACTCGCTGGTTCTGGTCCAGGCGAATGACGTGCTGCCGACGAACGCCGATGGCACTCTGCGGCTGCATCCCAACTCGGATTTGTTTTATCTGACCGGCATCGAGCAGGAGGAAACCATCCTGCTGATGGCTCCAGATGCTTTCGACGAGAAACAGCGGCAAATCCTCTTCCTGCGCGAGCCGGTGCCGGATCTGCGGATTTGGGAGGGAGAAAAGGTATCGAAGGAGGAAGCGACACGGCGGTCGGGCATTCAGACCGTGAAGTGGTTATCCGAGTTTCCGACGGTCTTTCATCAGTTGATGTGCGAGGCGGAGCATGTTTACCTGAACAGCAACGAACACAAGCGGGCCGTGATCGAAGTGGAGACCCGCGACGCGCGTTTTGTGGCGGCCTGCCAGAAGCGGTATCCCCTGCATCAATACCATCGGCTGGCGCGCTTGATGCATGAGTTGCGCGTGGTGAAATCGGAGCCCGAGATTGCCCTGCTGCAGCAGGCTTGCCGGATTTCACGGAAGGCTTTTCTGAGGGTCCTGCGGTTTGTAAAACCGGGGGTGAACGAGGCCGAGGTTGAAGCCGAGTACGCCCATGAGTATATTCGCAACCACTGTCGTTTTGCCTTTTCGCCGATCATCGCCGCCGGGGCAAACGCCTGCGCCCTGCATTATTTGAAGAACGACCAGACTTGCCGCAAAGGCGATCTGTTGCTGATGGATGTGGCGGCTGCGTATCGCAATTACAACGCCGATTTAACCCGAACCATTCCGGTCGGCGGACGTTTTACACGGCGCCAGCGACAGGTTTATCAGGCGGTGTTGCGTGTGTTGCGAGCCGTCAGCCGGGCGGCGGTGCCTGGGATATTGCATCGGGACTGGCAGAAGGCAGCCGAAGCCCACATGCAGGAAGAGCTGCTGCGCCTGGGCCTCCTCAAACCCTCGGATGTGCGAAAGCAGAATCCTGATAAACCCGCCCTGAAGAAATACTTCATGCACGGTGTGGGGCATCCATTGGGGCTGGACGTGCACGATGTCGGGTTTCTCCACGAGCCCTTTCAGCCGGGCTGGGTGCTTACGGTTGAGCCGGGCATTTACATTCCCGAAGAATCGATGGGAGTCCGACTGGAAAACATGATTTTAATCACCAAAGATGGGAACGTGGATCTCTCGGCTGACGTTCCCCTGGAAGCCGACGAGATCGAGGATCGCATGGGTTGAGATTTGGAAACTCAAAAGCTCATCGAAGGCTGGCGGTCGGGACGGTTGCGGCGGGAACAGGAGAGGGGTTGATCTCGAGTATGGCCGTGGGTGTCGCCTGGTCGGTGACGGTGAGTTGCACGTGGTGCGCGCCGATCTGATCGAGTTTCTTCATGATCACTCGCCGGGCCAGCTCGGGGCGATTACAGTCCCGGCTGAGATGTCCCAGGAAAAGATGGCTCAACCGGCTGGACATGATTTGTTCAATGGCCTCGGCCGCGTCCTCATTGCACAGGTGGCCGTGCCGGCTGAGGATCCGCTGCTTGAGACTCCAGGGACGGCGCGGATCCTCCTGCAGCATTTTTACATCGTGGTTGGTTTCAAAAACCAGCAGGTTCGAGGACCGAATGCGTTCGAGAACCAGCTTGGTTGCATGGCCCAAATCGGTGACAAATCCCAGATCAAAGGATCCCGCGTGCAATAGAAAACCGACCGGATCCTGCGCGTCATGCGGGACGGTAAAACTTTCGATTCCAATACTTCCAACGGCGAAGGCCGATCCCGTGGCGAAGAGCCGGTAATCGAGGGGCGTCTGCAGATGGTCCTCGATGCCGTCGCGCGTCAAGCGGTTGCAGAAGACGGGGATCTTGAGTTTGGCCCCAAGGACGCTTAATCCATCGATATGATCGGAATGCTCGTGGGTGATGAGGATCCCGGTGAGAGTTTCGGGAGAACGGCCGATTTGAGCCAGGCGCTGGCGGATTTGGCGGGCGCTCAAGCCGGCGTCAATGAGAAGGCGGGTCTCGCCGTATTCCAGATAACTGCTGTTGCCGGCCGAACCGCTGCCCAAGACTGTGAACAAAATCGACACCGCGGAAAAGTAAGGGGCAGGGGCTTGATCGGCAACAGAAATTGAGGGGTTAGCAATATTTATGCCGGTTTCTGGCTTGAAAGCGGTTTGGAAAGCCTTATACTCCGAGCCATGGCTCAGGGCCTCTATCTATCTCAGAAAATGGCGCTGGCTCAGGTGCTTGCTCCTCAGTTGCAGCAATCCCTGGCCTTGCTCCAGGCGCCGACCCTTGAGCTGAAAGCGCTGGTCGAACAGGAATTGCAGCAGAATCCTGTCTTAGAGGAGGTGCCCAGCCTGGAGCCGATGGGTGAGGAACGGGTTCTGCAGATGGATTCGGAAGGGATGGGATCCCTGGATCCGGCTGAGCCGCCCTCAGATGTCATCCTGGATCCGGTGAGTGAACAGGGAGCGGGCGATCCGGTGGACGATTTCCAGGCGGAGTTCGAGAAACTGGCTCAGATCGATCAGGAATGGCGTGATCAATTTGGCCAGACGAACGCTCCCTTGCGCCAGGTGGAAGAAGAAGAGGAAAAACGCCAGTACATGTTCGACTCCTTGGTGGCTGGATCCTCGTTGCAGGAAAACCTGTTGTCGCAGGTGCGCTTGAGCGATCTGCCCGAGGAATTGCGGCCCGTTTCGGAGATGATTATTGGCAACATCGATGATCGCGGTTATCTCCAGGCTTCGCAGGATGAATTGGCTTTTGCCACCAACATACCGGTCGAAAAGATTTCCGAGGTTCTCCGGCTGATTCAGACCACTTTTTATCCTCCGGGAGTCGGAGCCCGAGATCTGCGCGAGTGCCTCATGCTCCAACTCGAACGCGCTGGCAAACAGGAGAGCCTCGAGTATCGGATGCTTCGCGATCATATGGAGGCCCTGGGCAAGCGACGATTTCCGGAAATTGCCCGTTTGTTGGAGTTAAGCCTGGATGACGTCCAGGACGCGGCGGCGCGCATCGCGCGGCTCGAGCCCAATCCGGGCCGTGAATTCATGACCGAAGCCTCGCAATATGTGGTTCCGGAAATAACGGTTCGCAAAGTGGCCGATGAATATGTCGTGACCAACAACAGCGATCATATACCTCATTTGCGCATCAGTAATACCTACAAGGATTTGATGGCTCAGGCGGCCAGTTCTTCCGAGGTCCGCGATTACATCCGCGACAAGATTCGGGCTGGGAAGTTTCTCATCAAAAGTCTCTATCAGCGTCAGGAGACCATCCTGAACATTGCCAGGGAAATCGTGAACCGGCAGCGGGAGTTCATGGATCACGGCGTTTCGCATCTGAAACCGCTTACCATGATGCAGGTCGCCGAGGTTGTCGGGGTGCACGAAACCACGGTGAGCCGCGCCGTCTCCGGCAAGTATATGGATACTCCCCAGGGAATTTATGAGATGAAATACTTTTTCACCTCGGGTGTGAAGACCGCCACCGGAGAAGGAGTGTCCAACACCACCATCAAAGACAAGATTGCCGACATGATTCGGAAAGAGGACCAGACCAGTCCGCTGTCCGATGATCAGATTGTCAAAGTTCTCCAACAACAAGGCATCAATATTGCCCGTCGAACTGTGGCCAAGTATCGATCCGAACTCAACATTCTCCCCTCCAATCTTCGCAAGGTCTATTAGCGAAGCCGCACCTGAAACGGACGCCGGGGATTGAGGGGCAATCCTGAGATCTGCTCGATGGCTGCTGGTTTTGCGCCGAAGCGTTGATGCAAGACGCATGTTTGCCCGGCTCAAGCCGTGCTGGGCTTCGATGGGACGGGGAGGGGAATGCGATGGGGCAGTTTACTTCAAGCCGGCCTTGGTTATCGCTTGCAGTTTGTCCAAATCCGGCCGGATTTCATCCTTCTTTTCCCGGGTCATGCGGTCGATAAAAAGGATGCCGTTCAGGTGATCGGTTTCATGTTGTATCGCGCGGGAGAGCAATCCACCGCATTGAAACTCGGTGACTTCGCCATTTCGATTGAGGGTTTTGACCTGGATTGATTCGGGCCGGCAGACGTCGTTATAGATTTCCGGAAAACTCAAGCAGCCTTCGGGGCCTTCCTGAGGGGGACCGAGGGGGCTGATCTCGGGATTAATGAGCACCACAGGCATGTAATCGTCCACATTGGAGGGTTGACTGGCGAGATGAAGCGAGGAAGGCCGGTCGGTGACTCCGCGGACGTCGATGACGGCCAGTTGAAGGGCTTTTCCGACCTGTTGCGCGGCTAAACCCACCCCTTTAGCCGCATGCATGGTCTCCAGCATGTCCTCGATCAACTGCCGGATTTCCGGGGTAATCCGATCGATTTTGGCTCCTTTTTTACGGAGGATCGGATGACCGTATGTAACAATGCTCAGTAACATGACTCTCTAGGGTTCTTGAGCAGCCTGTGGCTTGCGGCGATGCCGGCGTTGCCAGAGGCGTGCTGTCAGAACGCATATCAACTTATCAGATCCTTCTGTCCGGGCAAGCTCACCCAGGACGGGTGTTGGATCGAAGCCACAAAAAGCGGCGGGCAACATCACTGCCGCAATCCAGCCTGGATCACTTGCTTGGCCAGTCAAGCAAAAGATTGGCCAAGTCGTGAATGGTGGGACTCTTAGCGGTGCGGACGTAGAATCCGCTCGTGCTCACACCGGTCAGGAGGGCGAGGGTATTGTCGAAGCCAAGGAGTTTGCCGAGGCAGAAGCCGGCATTGAAATGGTCACCCGCGCCGGTTGTGATGAGGGGTTTGGCGCAGAAAGGACCTTCGACCATGGGGACATCGTCACCGCTCACGGCGAGAGCAAAAGACACAGGGTGCACCACCAAGGTGTTGATCTTCAGCCGGCTCTGGATGGATTTGGCCAGGGCGGCCAGGCCGTCCGGAGTATGATCTTCGGTGTTCATGCCCAGGACCCTGCCGATTTCATAGGCCTCTTTTTCATTCAGGCCCAGGATAACATTGAAGTATTGTTCGAAACCCGAGATCAACTGGAGGGCGCGTTGGATGTGATCGGCGGGTCTTTTTTGCGGATCCGCCAGGTCAAAGAAGATATAACGTCGCGGACCGGAGATCCCGGGGCAGATTTCCTTGAGAATTAATTCCCAGACATCGCTCATGTAAGGGATCATGGTCCAGTTTACGAATCCGACGAGATCGCTCGATTTGAACTTTTGAAGGAAAGGTTCGCGGCCGTATCGGGCCTGAATATTAGCCCAGGTGACCTCGTTGAGCTGGACCATTTTGCCGAACATGAGCTTGCCGTCATCGAATTCGAGGGCATCGGTCAGGCCGGGCTGCGCAATGCTGATGACGTCATTGCGTTTGGCAAAATCATCGAAGACCGGATGGAGGTTGGGATAACCCAGGGCGCCGAGGTAAGTCAGTTTGAGTCCGAAACTCGAGAGGGCATTGGCCATGATGGGACCGTTGCCGCCCAGCTTGGTCTGCTGGGTGACCAACTCGATATTGGTGCTTTTCCCGGCGGCGGCGGCGATTCGGTCGGCAAGCCGGCTGATGGTCGGGACACGCTGGAACGACTCGGCGTTGTGCCGTTGGTCGACCACGTGGATGATGGCGTCAACAAAACCATCCAGTCCTACAAAGGTGGACAGTTGGCGCGCTTGCTGTTCCAGGCTCTGCAATTTCTGGGCGCACTGTTCGCGGACCACCGGCGAATTCAACATGGTGTTCATGATTTTTGGACAAATTGAGCGGCGAAGTTAGCGGGTCTATTTTCCGAAATCAATCCTCTTTTATCCCGAAAATTTCGAGCAATCGTTTGAGGTCGTTATCGTCGAAAAACCGGATTTCAATGGAGCCTTTTCCGCGGCGATATCGCAGGGCGACTTTAGTCCCGAGGCGTTGCTGCAATTGATTCTCCAAATCGGCGACATGGATATCCCGAGGCAACGCGGTCTGAGTTCGGGTTGATGCGCCGCCCGCCGTCAGTAGCGGGCCCTGAAGCATTCGGGTCACCAAGTCTTCGGTCTGGCGGACATTCAATCCCTGGCGAAGGATCCTTTCAGCGGCAAGCTGTTGGGCTTCAAGGCTATCAAGTCCAAGGATGACTTTGGCGTGGCCGACGCTGAGTTGACCGCCGCGGATCCAGTTCTGCACCTCGGGGGACAGCTTGAGCAAACGCAAGGCGTTGGCAACGACTGCCCGGCTCCGTCCCACCTTTTGGGCGGCGTCTTCCTGGGTCAGATGGAATTGCTCGATGAGCTGAGCGTAGCCTTGAGCTTCTTCCAGGGGATTGAGGTTTTCGCGCTGGAGATTCTCGATCAGCATCAGTTCGAGAACCGTGGGGTCATCAGCCTCTCTGACGAGAACAGGCACTTCCTGAAGCCCAATTAACTGAGCGGCCCGCCAGCGTCTCTCGCCCGCAATCAATTCATAGAAATCGTCCCTGGTCCGGACCACCAATGGCTGCAAAATGCCTTGGGCACGGATCGAATCCGCAAGTTCCTGCAGGGCCTCGACGGCGAATTCCTGTCGTGGCTGCAGAGAAGAGGGGCGCACGCGCGCTAGGGGGACCGAGAGCACTTTCCGGCCGGCTTCCGGCGGAGCGCTGCGGTTGGAGCCGGTGACATTCGGTTCCGGAGTTTTTTCTGTTTCGGTCGTGGCGATGGAACCTAAGAGAGCCCCCAAGCCGCGTCCCAATGCTGGTTTTGCCATGACGCCAGAGTGTCCAAGGCGCTTGAGCTTGTCAAAAGGGTTTTATGGGGGGGGGGCTTGCGCCGCCTGGCGCAATTGGTAGCGATAACGGACCGGCAATAATTCGATCTCCTCAACCGCCAAGCGGCCATGCCCATGCTGCAATACGAGCGCATTCAGATTGGTGGCGCCGATATCGGCCAGGGCAATGATCCATCGATTTGTGTCTAGGCTCAAGGCGCGGAGGGTCACCCATCTGCCTTCGGCGTGTTGCTGGAGAAAATCATGGCTGGCTTGGGTTTGAGGATCTGATGAGTGGGTAGGAGCGCTGGACAATGGGCTTGGCGAGGCAACTCCCGCCAGTCGAACCATGCTTGCGCCTTGGTCGGTGGCAAATGTAAAGGTGTTACCTGACCAGACCTTTGAGATTCGGCCATCCAGGGTGAAGCGGACCTTTGTCTCTTCGTCCTTGGCCATTTGAACGTGCGCGTCCTGGAACCATTGGGTTAACCGATCGACAAGCCCCGGCCATTGGCTCAGCCCGTAGCCCGCCAATCCAGCAACCAGCAGCACAATGACCGCTAGGACCTTTCGGAGGGTGTGGAACATGAGTCGGGAGGCGTTTGGGTTGCGGGTGGCTCCGTGTGAGTCGCCGGCGGAGTTCGGGCCACGGATTTGTCGAATAAACGAATGCTGGAATTTCGGGCCAAACGAACTGGGATTGGACTTTTCGGCAGGGCCACTGGAGCCTGTGGCGCGGTCGGTTTCTGTCTCAAGCGACGCAGAACCATCTCCACCTCGGGACAGGGATGAGGTGGCGGATCATACGCGTGTCGGTCCCGCAAGATCTGCCAGGCCTTGACCGCGTGTTTCACGTGGTTGTATCGGAATACCTCGCGGGCAAACGCCTTTTCGAGAACCGATCCCGGACGGACGCACTGGAGGCCCAGCAGCGCGGGATGAATGGCATCGGGCTTCCGAAGTCCTTCAAAGAAACAGAATAATAGCGCCGCGCGATACCAGCCTCTGGCCTGCAAGCGCGTTATCCATGCCACGAGTCGATTGCGCGGAATGATCCCGGTGTCCTCTATCAGCGTGCTGGTCAGGGATCCGCTGACCTTCTCCCCCAATACCGGGGCCCACAGAATGGCTATCACGATCCCTGTCACGCTTAATTCGATGATCACCCACGCCCCCCAGAGAGGACTGGTCCCGGCCAGGTCGCGTGCTCGATGATAAACCAGCCACGCGTAGCCAGCCGTCAACAGGAGTCTCCATATGGCGCGCATATTATCGGTTCGGATCCGGCCTTAAAATCCCGCGGGCCGCGGCGATCCCTCCCAACAGCATTTCCAGCCGATGCGGATTCATGGCATACCGCCGCGCCGTATCCTGCGACACAATTTCCTCGGCGCAAAGCTCGAGCAGGTATTGATCGAAAGTGTGCATCCCGAGGTGGGTTGAACTTTCCATGATGCCGGTCAAGAGCGAAAGATCGTTTGCCACAATCGCGGACTGAACACCGGCATCGCGTTTTAAGAGTTCCAAGCAGGGAGTCCTTCCTCCCTGGCAGTTCGGAAGAAGCCGCTGGCAAAGAATGGCCGCCAGGTTCCGCCCCAGAAGACCGGAGATGCCATCGCGCTGTTCAGCGGGATAATACTCCCGGATCCGGCCAATCGCCTGTGCCACAGTGTCCGCATGGAGAGTCGTGAGCACCAGATGGCCGGTTTCCGCGGCCTGCATCGCGCAAAAAATGCTTTCCGCATCCCGGATCTCGCCCACGAACAGAACATTGGGATCCTGCCGCATGGCATTGCGAATTCCACGGGCAAATGAATCCGTGTCCACCCCCACTTCGCGCTGCTCGAACTGGGCCAGCTTGTCTTCAAAGAGAAACTCGATCGGATCTTCAATCGTGATGATCCGCGCTTTTTGCCGAACGTTGATCTCTTCAATCAACGCCCGGGCGGTGGTGCTTTTGCCTTGACCCGTGGGACCGGTGATCAGGATCAGACCTCGGGGAATTGATATCAGTTCGGAAAGCGATGACGGCAGTTGCAGGTCCGCAAGCCGATAGGTCTGGCGTGGCACCACCCGAAACGAAAACGATTGACGTCCCTGTTGTTTGCTGCAGTTGACCCGGAATCTGACCTGGTCGAAATCCACACTCAGGTCCAACTCACGGGCCTGTCGGATGCGCGCGGCGGTTGCCGGCGCAAATGCCTCCCCAATCATGGCGTCCAATTCCACTTCCGTTGGAGGGATTGCTTCGGATTCCGGTACCCGGTCCAGGATGCCGTTGGCCCGAAACCGAAACGGTTTCCCCGCTTGGCCGTGCAGGTCTGATCCCCCCACACCCACCAACCAGGCCAGGAGCCGCCCGAGCCGAGTATTGGACTGAATGCGATCCATGAATCCTTCGGGGCATCTGCGGTGACTGCCCAATCATCTCACTGCTGAAGGGAGCTTAATCCGTGCCAGTTTCAGCGAAGGCCTGCATCCGAATCGGCTGCGTCGCTGCAATAAGGGTCTGTTCAAGAATAACTTTGGGTTTTTGAACAGACCCTAAGCGCATCAGGGATTCCGGGTCTGATCTTTGGGGGATCCAATCGAAAAAGCCGGTCCCAGGGATTGGCCGATGCCGAAATAGTGCTGAGTGTCCGGGGCGTAAGCCAGCGGTTTGACTTTCTCGATATTTGTCATGCCCTTGGGGCCCAGGACGGATTCCTCGGCTTTGACATCGAGGATTTCGCCGACGAACAACGTGTGCAATCCCAGTTCCCAGTGATGGGTGAGTTTGCATTCCAGGACCATGGGGAACTCGGCGACGAACGGGGCATCGACGAGCATGCTTTTTTCGGGCGTCAGGCCGGTCTGGGCGAACTTGTCGGTGGTTTTCCCGGACACCATCCCGAAGTAATCGGCCTCTTTCACGTATTTTTCCGAAGGAATACTGATGGTAAAGGCCTTGCGGTTGAGAAGGCACCCGTAGGTGTAGGTGGCCTTGCGCAAGGAGACCGCGACACAGGGCGGCGCCGAACAGCAAATGCCGCCCCAGGCGGCCGTCATGACGTTAGGCCGTCCATTCGAGTCAAAGGTTCCGACAACAAACACCGGGGTGGGATGAACAATCGTATGCGGGCCAAGGGATTTTTTCATAAAGATGTCCTCGATCAATCCACTGTCGTTCCTTTTGGACGACGAGACTGATTCTGTCTCGCGAGAGACTGAGCATGGCCAAATGCTAGGACATGGATTCTGGAAAAGCAATCCGGATGAGATTCCCCGAACCGCGGATAAGATGAAACTAACCGCGAATCGACCCGAATCAACGCCAATATGCGCTTACGCGCGGATTTTGGGATTTCGCCTGACATAGCGGCTGCCGGCCCCGGATTTTAGGGGCGGGCCACGATGAACTTCTCGACGTACTTGCCGATCAGATCGGCTTCCAGATTTACCGCGCTGCCGACAGAGCGCTCTTTCAAGGCCGTGATTTCATAAGTATGGGGAATGATCCAGATCCGGAAGCCGTTCTTGATCACCTCCGCCACGGTCAAACTGATGCCGTCCACAGCCATGCTTCCTTTGTAAATGACATAGCGCATGACTTCCTTAGGCGCCGTGATATCGAGCATCCAATCCTGGCCCATTCTTTCCCAGCGGACCACCTTGCCGACGCCGTCGATGTGCCCCGTGACAAAATGGCCGCCCAACTGGCCGTCGGCCCGCAGGGGACGTTCCAGGTTTACCAGGGATCCTTTCCGGGCAAACTGCAGGTTGGTCCGAATCCACGTTTCCCGAAGGAGATCGAATTCGACCAGCTTCACGGCCCCGCGCGAGGCAACCTTCACCACCGTCAGGCAGCACCCGTTCACGGCCAGGCTTTGACTCTTCTTGATGCCTCGGCCGCAAACCTTGGCGCGAACTGTCAAACGGATGGATTTCTCCGTGGGAACTATCGCTTCCACTTTCCCTGTTTCTTCAACAATTCCGGTAAACATAAGCGGAGCTTGTCCTAAAACGGAGATTCTTTCAAAGCGTTTTCGTGGCTATGCAAAGTCCAAATGCGCTTGAGCCCCTACCGGCGCGATGCCAGGATAGGCGCCTTCCTGCGTGACCGCAGGTGGAGAGGACCGATTCAATGACGCGGGGAATTCGCATGGGCTGTTGCAGGGGCCTGTCTAATCACGGCGATGCCGGATTCGGCGGTCGGGCGTTGAATGGGACAGAAGCCTCCGAGGGAGGGGCGAGGCGCTGGTGGGGGAGATTTGCCTGCGTTTTCATCGGATTGACCGGGATATTGTGTGTGCATCCGAGGGGCGCCTGGGCGGCTGATCTTGCCATTCGTTCACTCGACCGGAGCGGCATCCTCGCCTATACCAATGCATTTCCGGCGGGCGTGCTTACGGTGGAAACGGCTTCGGAAGCCGGTGGCCCCTGGATTACGGGGGCGAGCAGTTTTACATCAAACCGCAGTGGCACATTGACGGTGCCGCTCCGGGCGGACGGTGCCATCGTGCGGTTGCTCGCCACGGATATTTCCACGAACAGCCCGCGGCATTACACGAACCTGATGGAATCCTACGGCATTCTGGAAACCGTTGCCGGCCGCGGGCAGTACAACGGCGATCGCGTTAATTATTGGCAACCGTCTTTCGAGGGCGGCTGGGCAACCAACGCGAACCTCTCGCGGCCTCATATCGCCTTTGGCGACCGCTCCGGCAACGTGTTCATCGTGGATCAGGGCAGCAGTTCGGTGCTCAAGGTTACCGCCGAGGGCCGAATCCACACGTACGCCGGCACGCACGTTGCCGGCTACAACGGCGATGGGCCGGACGACGCCACCCGTTTGCACTTGAATTATCCCAATGGCGGCTGGATGCGGACCGACGGCACCTTTTATGTTCTCGATACGGACAACGGGAAGTTGCGCAGGATCGGCACCAACGGGATCATGACGACGTTGTTCACGACCGCTCCGCTGGGGGATGGGCGCGCGTTGTGGGTCAAGAGCGATGAATCCCTTGCCTATTTCGGATCGGGCCCGGGAGTGAACGCGGACGTCACCACGCTCAACCAATGGACTCCTGTCGGCGGAGTCAAGGTCGTCCGATCCGGTTTCTTGAACCTGGGCAATATTCTGGGCGATGAAAACACAGGGGATGTTTATGTCAGCGATCGGGATGCCAACCGCCTCTATCGCATGAACACCAATGGCGTTCTGACTGCCATCGCGGGGAATGGCACACAAGCGGGCGGGGGCGATGGATATCCCGCGCTGCAGACGGGGCTGAAGTTTCCACGTTCCATTTGGTTTATACCGAATGGCGGTTATTTCATCGGCGAACATGACCCGGGCAATCGCATCTGGTATGTCGATCCGGCGGGCATCATTCATCGATGGATGAACGGCAGCCGTGCCAACCTTTACCGTGTCGGTGATGGCCAATGGTTCCATGCGAATCCGGATCTGGCGAAAGTATCGCGCGTGCGGTCGGTGGTGACCGATCCGCTCGGCAACATAATTATTGTCGAGAGCAACTACGGCTACGTGCGACGCATCAGATTCCAACGGCTCAATCCCTGATAATCATGCTGACTTTCCCTTTTTTTTCCAGGCGCCTTGTCATGGCCGCGATCCTGCTGGCGAATCTGCTGATCCACGCCGATGCGCTCACCACGAACGAACTCGGATCGTTCCATGCCCTGAAGCTGATCGCACAACGTGGTTACCTGCCGGGTGTTCCGGCGCTTGTCCGGGTCGAGTTGAGGAATGCCGTCGGGCCGGAACGCGGTTTGTGGAGTGCGGAAGCCATCCTGGGAGCAGACCAACCCGGCATCACCCTCTCGACCAACCGTGTTCTGTTGCGCAACGGCCTGGGAAGCGTCCTGGTCGCTTTTCAGGGCGATGGGGATTTCAACCTGACCGCCACCGTGGGAGCGCTGCGCGCCAGCCGGTCTTTGGAGTCCCTGGCAAAAGCGCCCGTCACCACAGCGGCCGGATTGCTGAACGGCGCGCACACGTGGAACGGCGTCGTCATCGTGACGAATGATGTCACCGTGGCCGCCGGAGCGAGCCTGGTGGTTCTTTCCAACACGCTTGTGCTCATCGAGGGCGTCAGGAACGGCACCGAGGCCAGCGACCTGCAGATCCAGGGCGGCATTCAAGTCCTCGGCACGGAAGATCACCCGGTTGCTTTCACATGCCGAAGCACCAACTTGTCGTTCCGATGGGGACAGATCCGGCACAGCGCCGCGCAACCTTCGTTATACCGTTATGCCAGCATCACCCGCGCCGGCCGGGCGGCCCCGGAAGGCCACACCGGCACTGGACCCGTCCTTAAGGCGGGGAACTCCGCGGTTCGCTTCGAGCACTGCAACCTGACCGATCACGCCGAGGGAATCCTCGGTGAACCGGGAAAGATCGGGCAAGCCAGCGGATCCGATCTTGTCTTTGTGGACTGCCTGTTTCAGCGCGCGCGCATGGGGCCGGAGATCGCCGGCACCGCCCTTGCCTGCACGAACACCTGGATTATGGACATGATGGGGCCGGACGACGCCGATGGCATTTACCTGCGCCGCCAGGCCGCTGGTCAGGCCATCACCTTAAGCGGCTGTGTGATCGCCCAAGGAGACGATGACGGCATCGATACCCTCGATGCCATTGTGACGATCGAGGATTCCATTATACGGGACTGGAACAATCCATCCGAGGATTCCAAAGGACTGAGTGTTTTTAACGGGGCAGTCCATCTGCGGCATTCGCTGATTGTCGATTGCGCGGCGGGCATCGGCGCCAAATGGTCCTCCGGTTCGGCCACACGGGTCACCGTCGATCATGGCACCTTCGCCGGCAACCAAACCCATGCATGCGCCAATCAGAAATCCAATGCCCCCGGTCCTTCCATCGACTTCCGAATCACCAACTCCGTCTTCTGGGGGGGGGAACCATTCCACAGTGATTTCGCTTCCACGAACTTTGCCGTTGGTTTTTGCACGGTTGCCACGGCGTGGCCCGGCATGGGAAACATCAATGCCGACCCCCTTTTTGCCGATCCCGACGCGCGCGATTACCGCCTTCGACCCGGTTCGCCCTGCATTGACGCCGGTGATCCCGCCACGCCACCGGATCCCGATGGCAGTCGCACCGACATGGGTTGGCTCGCATTTATGCCGCCGCCGCCCGAGTTGGGAGTGATTCGGAACGACAGCCCGGAGCTCGGAATCGTGCTCCGCGCCTATCCTCATCGGAACTACGTTGTCGAGTTTGCCACAAATTTGACTGGGGGATGGAGCGTCCTGAAGGTTATCTATCCGACGAATGAAACGAACCTGATCCTCGAGGCCATGACTGGCGAAAGCCGATTCTATCGGGCGCGATGGCCTTGAGCGGATGCCGCCTCCGCCGGTCTCATCAGTCTTCGAAACAGGCGCGCGGCTCGCGGCAACGGCAAGGATCCACCGGCTGGTCGTCCTGGCCGACCTCGGTCAGAGTGCGGTTGCACCAGAAGTGAGGGTGTTGTCCGGAGATTTCCTCGGCAACACCCGGCGCGCTGTCGTTCTGGAATGGAATGAACATCTTCTTGGTTCGAAGGTGACGGCAGACAGGCGGGTTCATGGTTTAACTCCGAAGCAGGAGAAGGGTTCTCACGACGAGGGCTTTGGCAATTGCGACTTTATATTGGTTATGCGCAACAGGGGTGGCGTCCCGCAATAATCGATCGGCCACTTGCGCGGCCAGCGCTTCATCGACAGCCTGGCCGTCGAGCATCTGGTTAGCCTCGTTGACCTGGTAAGGAGCGGGAGCCACGGCGCCAAGAACAATTCGGGATCGGCTGAAACGCCCCTGATCGACCTGGGCGCTGGCGGCGCAGCTGACAAGGGCCCAGTCGAACTGAGCCTTTTCGCTCGCTTGCAGATAAGCGCTTCGCCGGCTGTCGGCGGGGATTTCGATCTTCAGGATCAGATCCCCGCTGCCGAGGGAATGGTGGGCCGAAGGATCATCCCAGGCCTGCGCGTAGAGCTCGTTGATGGACCATTTTAAGGTTTGATCGCCTCGGCGGACATGCACGGTCGCTCCGAGGGCTGCGAGGACCACACTGAGGTTCGAAACCACCGGGCTGATGCAGGCGCAGCCGGTAAAAATGCTGTGATAACGATTTTCCCCTTCGCGAGCGAGGCAGGTGTCGCCTCCCTTTTTCCAGCAGACGAGATCCCGGTGCCGGAAATACCAGCAGCGAGAGTGTTGGGCGAGGTTGCCGCCGATCGTGGCGACGTTGCGGATTTGGAGCGAGCCGACTTCAGCCACGGCCTGGTGCAAGCCCGGAAATGCCTGTCGCAATCCCGCATGGTTTTCAATTTGGGCCAGGGTCGTCGTTGCTCCGAGGATCCATGAACGGGCGGTCTGTTCGATGGCGTTGAATCCGGGGATTGGCTTGATGTTGACCAGGAGCTTGGGCGCGAGAATCGATTCCTTCATCAATCCCAGAAGATCGTTGCCTCCGGCGAGGTAAGCGCCTTCTTGGCCAGCCAGTTCACGGGCGCTCTCTGGCGTCAAGGCGGTGGCGTAGGAAAATGGTTTCATGCGGTGGCTTTGGATTTGTCGAGTGCGGCAAGGATTTTGGCGGGGGTGACCGGCAGGCTGCCGATTCGAACGCCCAACGCGTTGGCCACCGCATTGGCGATAGCGGACGCGGTCGGGATGGTGACGGGTTCGCCGATGCCGATGACGCCGCGCTCCGGCATATCCAGGAGCACGATGTCGATCTCCGGGACGTCCGCCAATCCCGGCAGCTTGTAGGTCTCAAAATTCGGATTCAGGAGCATGCCAGAGGCCCGGTCCATAACGCGTTCCTCGTAGAGGGCGTAGCCGATGCCCATAATAATGCCGCCGTTGACCTGGCTCTCGCAGGTGAGACGGCTGACCACCAGGCCGCAGTCCTGCACACAGGTGATTTTCTTGACCTTGACAAAGCCGGTTTGCGTGTCGACCTCGACCTCGGCAAATTGGACGCCGCCGACGCCGCTGGAAGAAAGGCCTTCCACCCACTTGCCGGGAACAACCAGCGGATTCACTCCGAGTTTCTTGCAGGCGGATTTCCAGTTTTCGCCGCGAACGTCGGACATGCCGGAAACCTTCTGGAGTTCTTCCAGCACGCGTTGGCAGGTGTTGTGAACAGCGGGGGAAACCGACGCGGCTGTTGTGCTGCCGCCGCTCCCGCCGGAAGGAGGAAATCGTGTGTCGCCGATTCGGACGGCGATCTGGTCCGGGGTCAGGCCCAAAAGATCTGCCCCGATTGCGGCGATCACTGTCTTGGTGCCGGTGCCGAGATCCTGGGTGCCGCAACGAATCTCGATGGCGCCATCAGGATTCACCTGGGCTTCCGCTTGCGTGCCGCCGCCTCCACCGCCCCACATGGCCCCCGCACAACCAACGCCCGTCTTGATCGACCCCGGCGAACTGCCGGGTTTTCGATATTTTTCCTTCCAGCCAAATCGCTCGGCTCCCAGCTGATACTCTTTCCGCCGAATCTCGAAGGGATCATTCAGGATTCGAAGTTCCACCGGATCGATGTTCAGCTTCACCGCAAGTTCGTCCAGAATGGATTCCATGCCGAAGGAGGCTTGGGGATGCCCCGGGGCGCGAAATGCGCGCGCCGAACCGGCATTGACCGTTACCCCGCGATGCGAAACACGGATGTTGGGTATCTGGTAGATGTAGGGCGCGGGAAACTCCGCTCCGCCACCCCCGCCTTCGGTCGATCCCCCGCTGCCGATGCCCGCGGTGCCGTATGCATCCAACTCAAAAGCCAGGAGTTTGCCATCGGCCGCGGCCCCCAGCTTGATTTTCTGGTAACTCGAAGGGCGATTGCCCACGGCCAGGGATTGGTCAAACCTCGTGAGCATCAGTTTCACCGGCGCCTTGGCCGCCCGCGACAGCCGGGCCGCGAGGGCGCCTTCCACGCCCGGCCCGAACTTGGCCCCGAAACCGCCTCCCATATATTCGGATATCACCCGAATCTTATTCTGCTCCAAGTTCAGGTTGCCAGCCAGACCGTCGCGCACACTGAAGATCCCTTGTGTCGATGACCAGACGGTCAGTTCCTCGTCTGTCCAGGAAGCGGTGTTGCCATGGGTTTCCAAAGGATGATGAACTTGGACCGGCGTCGAAAAAAAACCTTCCACCACCACTGCCGAGTCGGCCAAGGCCTTTGTGACATCGCCGCGTTCCCTCAGACCGGCCTTCGAGAGGTTCGGGGAATCGTCCCAGACTCTGGGCGAATCGGTTCGGATGGCGTCTTCTTCGCGCACCACGAAGGGCAGGGGAACGGCCTCGACCTCGATGGCTCTGAGAGCGTCCTGGCACGCCTGCTTGGTGGCGCAGGCCACGGCGGCCAGTTCTTCGCCGTAATACCGGACCCTCCGTTCGCCTTCCCGGACCAGGACGGCCGCTCGAAAGCCGGCCACCTGTCTGGCTTTGTCCAGATTGATCCGGGTGATCCGGGCCGCCGGCCAGCGGGATCGCAGAATCATCCCGTAAAGGCAGCCTTCGGGTTGAACATCCGATGTGTACTTCGCCGAGCCTGTGACCTTCGCCGGCCCGTCGATTCGCCGAATGTTTTTGCTGATAAACTTGGATTCTTTAGGCCAGGTCGGCATAACGAATGACCTCGGTTTTTTGGGTGATCTCAACGCCTGCCGTCTTAAGAATGGCTTTCAGGACGCGGGGGTGAGTGCCACATCGGCACACGTTGCCCGCGCAGGCGTGGCGAACATCATCGGCTGTCGGCTTGGGCTGGCGCTGAAGCAAGGCGGTTGCGCTCATCAAGAATCCCGGGGTGCAATAGCCGCACATCAGGGCATCTTCCTCGATGAAGGCCTGTTGGATCTTGCTGAGGCGATTTCCCTGCGCCAGAGCTTCGACCGTTGTGATGGAGCATCCCTGGGACTCGATGGCCAGCTGCATGCAGGCGTAGACTGGCTTGCCGTCGATAAGAACCGTGCAGGCGCCGCAGGTGCCGCGATCGCAAACCTCTTTGGCGCCTGTAGAGTTAAGAAAATTGCGCAACGCGTCCAGCAAGGTCACCCTAGGTTCCAATTCCAGGTCGTGTTTTTTGCCATTGACAGTCAGGGTGATGGGCACAGGGCCGGGGCCCTGAATTTTCTCGGCATCAACCTTCTGAAGTTCCGCGGCAATTGATTCCGCTTGGGCCGCGGCGCCAGCCACGGCTGTCGTGCCGATGGTTTTAAGAAAATTACGGCGGGAAACCGACCCTGAAGGTTTTGAGGAACAATCCGGTTTGTTCATGGCGTCTTTTTTTGAAACGACCTCAGTTTTTCGTAGTCCCCAGGGGTATCGATATCCAGCGCCAAACCTGGGTCCTCACAATAGCACAATCTTAATGCATCGGCTTGGGAATGCAAAAAAGATTTGAAATGGATCGCCGGGCTGCGCGCGAGTTGGTGGAATGCTCGGGCGGGCAGGACTACCGGATGGGCGGGCCGTTGGTTCCAGGCCGGTTGCCAGATCTGATCCGGATCGCGTGCGGCCGCTTGAAGCAATCGAACCAGCGTCTCACGCCCCAACTGGGGCTGGTCCCCCAATGAAATCACCCAATGGCTGATATTCTCGTGCCATCCCGGCCAGCGGGCCGCCTCTTGGATAGAACTAAACATGCCGTTTTCCGGATGCGGATTTGTGATGCGGTGTTCCGAGGGAAAACCCAACCGGTCCAACTCGTCCAAAAGAGGATGCGGACCCGGCGGACAAACCACGGCAATCTGGTCGGCCCCGCAAAGTATCCACTGCCGGATCTGATGACCGACAATCGTCGTGTCGGCCCAGGGCAGGACCATTTTTGGACGTCCCATCCGCTTCGACGCTCCCGCCGCAAGGATGACAATCGCAAACATGCGCCTGCCGATCATGATGTTCGTTCTCCCAAACCCCGCATCAGGAGCGGCGGCCTCCCGATCCCGGAAAATCCCGCGCCCTCAGGAGGCATCATGGTTGAGGCTGGGTTTGGATTCTGGTTCCGGGGACATGGACTCACGCATGAACTCCGCTCGTTTCTTGATCAACTGGGCCACAATACTGACGGCAATCTCCGCGGGGGTCTCGGAATGAATCTCCAGACCGACCGGGCAATTGACGCGGGACATTTCCTCGGGGCTGGCGATGGCCTCGTCTACAAACTGCGTGAAGATCAATCGTGCTTTGCGCCGACTCCCGATCATGCCAAGAAACACCAGGCGTTGGTGAATCCAGGACTTGAGGACCTGGGCGTCGTGCTGATGCCCTCGGGTGACGATCAGCCCGAACGTGGGCAGCGGCCCCGGTTTCTCTTCGAGAAGTTTATCCCAGTAATCGACTCGAAAGGTGGTCCCGGCAGGAAAGTGTTCCGCGTTGGCCAGGTTGGGCCGGTCATCGAAAACGGTGACCTCAAACTCGACCGCTTGGGCCAGCGGAGTCACCGCTTGGGCAATATGCCCAGAACCCGCAATCCACAGCTGACACGGGGGCTGCAATACCTCTTGAAAGAGCCATGGACCTTCGGATTCCCGGATGCGCCTCGGAACAAAATCGGATCCGACCCCCCAGAGGGTCGGATGATGGGCGAAAGCCAGCTCGCGCCAGAGAGCGCCCGAGTTTTCGGCATTTGGCAGAATGAGACCCGACACACTGCCCCCGCATATGAGGCCGTCGTCCCACCCGAAGTTGTGATCCAGGACCAACTCGAACGTCGCGGGGGTATGCGTACGCAAGGCCCGGCGGGCGCGATCCTGGATTTCCGCTTCCAAGCAGCCGCCTCCGATGGTGCCGATAATCCTGCCGTCAGACAGAAACGCGGCCTTGGCGCCAATTTTCTGCGGGCTGGATCCCTTGACTCCCGAGATCAAGCCCAGCGCGAATGATTCCCTCGACTCAAGCAACGGCAAGAGCAACTGATAAAACCTGGACATCGTTCGTTTTTATTGAATTTGAGGTTAAGATTTACTGCGACTCTACCATTTCCCCGTCCCGCGCGCCAGCACGCGATAGGCAAAATCGGAAGTTATTTTTGCACGGACCCTTAGGTCTTGGTGCTGGTTCGTGATGAGCCAGCAACGGGCCAAAGCGAAGCGCGAGGCCCGGCGGGATTCATCCAGGCACAAGGGGGGCAATCCGCATCGACCATCGCCAGGAGAACCAAGCTAACTATTAATTTAAGGGCAGACCCCAAGACGCCTATAATATTATGAGATAACTGTTGACGGGGCAAAAGAAGTCCTTAGCCTTGCCGTTCAGATTACCTGCCGTTTCCAACGTCTCAGTCATTCCGAGAGAAAGAAGTGAGTTCAGTAAACATGTGGCATAGGGGTGAGCGGCAAGGGCAACTCAGGATGTGGAAACCGGCATTGGTTTTGCCTTGTCCGTCATTACAATATGAATCGGATACCGGGAAATGGACTACCAATAACCGAGGAATCAGTATTATGAAATCTATGAAATCAAGACGATTAGGAATCTGTTTGGGACTAATGATAATCGGACAACTGGCCCGAGCGGCGGACCCGATCGAGACCTGGACAACGACGGATACCAAGGTGCAGTACGACCTTATAGCTGTCGCTTATAAAACGGGACAATATGTGGCTGTTGGAGGCGGGGGCACCATCTTGAGTTCGTCTGATGGGACTTCCTGGACCCAGCGGACGTCGGGAACCACGAATTCTCTGCGGAGCATCGTTTATGGCGGGGGGCAGTTTGTGGCAGTCGG